>OMKS01002473.1_pt1 | contig 15429 bp, 4 predicted proteins | sample 1674721 | NCBI WGS metagenome assembly OMKS01 (sample SAMN06264996, study PRJEB25208) | sediment metagenome | isolation source: hot spring sediment | place: USA: California | collected 2014-09-02
GTATTAATTGTATTATACCGTTTGTGTTATCAGCATTGATGATCAGCACATGTTTCAGGGAAGAATATGTGATAGCCACTTCCGACGATGTTTTAATGGGTACCTATTTTGAAGAACATGCTGAAACCTTTTCCAGCTTCTATGAGTTGCTGGAAAAGTCCAATACAATTTCTTTTTTAAAAGCCTACGGCACCTATACCTGTTTTGCCCCAACCAATGAGGCTATATCAAACTATCTCCTCGAACAGGGCAAATCATCCCTTGATGACTTCTCCCCGGAGGAGTTAAAAACGCTGGTCCGATATCATGTAATTATCGATACCATCAATTCAACACGATTTACCGATGGGAAATTGCCAACGCCAACAATGTACGGCCAGTATCTGACTGCAAGGGCATATTTCGAAGAGGGACATACGGTATATAAAATTAATAAGTATGCAGAGGTTGAAAATCTTGATATCCGTGTCGCCAACGGAATCATTCATTCTGTTAAGTCGGTCCTTGAACCTGTTGTAATTTCAGCTGCTGGTCTGATAGATGCCAATCCTGAACTGACAATCTTTGCTGAAGCATTGAAGCAAACAGGATTGTATGATACACTGAACCTCGTTTCTCCGAATGAAGCGGAAGATAAAAGATGGTTCACGGTATTTGTGCATACCGACCAGGTTTTTCAGAAAGAAGGTGTCTCATCCTACGATGACCTTTACAACAAATATTGTCATACAGGAAATCCCGGGGATCCTTCAGACAGCCTTTATCTATACATGTCCTACCATATCCTCGATAATAGTCTGAAGTATGTTGCCGATCTGATCACTGAAAACGCGCACCTGACATTTGCCCCTCTTGAAGTAATAACCATGCGTCTGAAAGGGGATTCGGTCTTAATCAATGAGGATGAGTTCAGGGGAATGGTTGAACCCGGAGCGCCCGTAAACAGATTAATGAGTGATAACACAGCGGCAAATGGCGTCATTCACTATGTTGAAAAGAATTTTTATATCAAATTGCGATATCCGTTCCCCGTATACTATGACGTGGCTGATCAACCTGAACTTCGTAAAATGGTGGGAATGTGGAGGGTCCCGGGGTGGTTTGACATTCAGCTGGGACAACTCGGGAATATTACATGGAGTACCGATGTGCCCATTCAATATGTTTGCGCACCACCCGGCGACAAACAGGCAAAACTGATCTACAGTGATTATCTCCAGATCAACCTGAGAACAGCTGCCATTAACTGGGTGGAGTTCACCACACCGCTGATCGTGAAAGGAGATTATCACCTGTGGATCTGTACCCGGAACGTACACGATCCCAACAGGCGCCCGATATTCCTTGCATATTTTAACGACGAGGCCCTGCCCAATATCATTGCAACTGATAACACCATGCCTTCAGGAACAGATGAAGAGCTCCTGCTCCAGGGATTTAAAAGATATAACTATGATCCCGCCGATTCAACATATCTGACAGGAGGAAACTACTATGTTGGAAGGCTGGCAGGAAAGGTAAAGGTTCCGACAACAGGCAATCACAAGGTTAAATTCGTTGTGATCAATAACGGGGATAAAACACTCTGGATTGATATGATACAGTTTATCCCGTCAGAAAACGATCAGTTATGGCCAAGAATAGACAATGAGGGTATATTGCACGACAAACCGGATTGGTACCCTCGGCCAGCCGGAAAATAAAAAAATAAATCTCTATAACGAAAAGAAAATATGAATAAGACCGCTAAAAAACACCTGCTTTTACTGGGTATTCTGTTAGCTTTATGGGGTTGTGAGAACAGGTGGGAGGAACATACAAGAATCAAACCCGGAGTTGCTGAGGAGAATCTCATGGAGTTAATCAGCAGTAATCCCGATCTTTCGGAGTTCTCGATGCTGGTTGAATCCGCAGGACTCCATGAAATGCTTGCATCTTCAAGGTCTTTTACGGTGTGGGCACCAACCAACTCTGCAATGGCCCAGGTTGATGATGCAATACTTGCAGACACCACTTCCCTGTCCGTGTTTGTAAAAAACCACATCTGCTTCGGCACTTACTCCTATTATGACAGGAGCGAGCTGAAAAAGATAAAGACCTTCAGCGGAAAGAATATTATCATCGACAATATGAATGGGAAAGTTGAGGATGCCTCACTGCTCGAACCGTATGATATCATCGCCAACAACGGGATATTACATACTATTGACCTGCCGCTTACTCCAAAACCAAATATCTGGGATATTGTCGAAACAACCGATCTCTGTCCATTGCATGTGAGTTATCTTAACAGCATGACAGGTATGATTTTCGATCCATCTGTTGCGGTTGTAATCGGGGTTGATCCCGTTACCAGCAAACCGATTTATGATACCCTGACCGGAATGGTATGGAGCAACTCCTACCTCGCCGAAGTACGTAACCTGAAAGACGAGGATCTGGTCTCGACAATGATATTGCTCGAAGATGACGTATTTGAAGCAGAATATGATAAACTCAGAAGATTTTTCATTGTTGCCGATTCCCTTGAGACCAATGAATTAACCCGGTGGCATATTGCCAGGGATCTTGTTTTTCCGGGGGAATTAGCCATTGAAGAGATACAGGATACACTGGTTTCCCTTTATAATATTAAAATCCCATTTGATAAGAACGCCGTTCAGGAAACAATTAAAACAAGCAATGGTTTGGTTTATATACTGAATCAGTGCGATGTGAGGATACAGGATAAAATTCCAATCATCATTGTGGAAGGGGAAGATACCACTAAATATGTATTTACAGCCGTTGACGGTCAGACCGGTTTTACACGCCAGAAACAGTTGGCTTCGGGAGGATACGATTTTCTTCTTGACAATCACCGTCTGAATCCGGGTTATATAAATTACTATGTGGGCAAGATCCATTCATGCAGATACAGGTTTTACTGGAAGGCCGTGAACGATTTTAACGGATCGTACCGTAATCCCAATCCCAATCTGGTTTTACAGCAAAGGCTTTACAGAACAGGTATTGCAGGATTTGATGGGGCAGAAATTATCTGGAAAGAAGCAAATCCCATCTCCGTGGATTTAATCCCCGTTAATGATTCGACCTACGAAACTGCAGTGGAAGTTAATGTGGGACAGCAAATATTTGTCGCATACCAGGATTTGTGGCTCCAGGTCAGGGGCGGGGGAAGCAACATGACCGTTACACTCGATTACTTAAAAGTAGTCCCTGTTTTTGAATAATATACGCATTATGAAATACATGGCTAGTATAAAAAGAATTTTTCTGGGTCTGTTGATATGTGGAACAATGCAACACACCTTCGCGCAGGTAGATGAACCTCCTGTTCCGGTTATTACCGGACAGGTGGTCGACGGTTCCACCAGGCTTCCAATTGAAGGGATCAGTGTAACCCTTCCGGGTTACTCATCAACATTTACTGACAGCAATGGTAATTTCTCAATTGAAACACCCAATAACCAGGTTATTCTTCGAATTTCAGGTCTTGAATACCAGGCAAAAGACATCCCGGTAAAGGGGCGGACCAACATAACGGTCTCCCTGTTCGAGGACCAATTCAGGTCTCTCCATGATCCGGCCTTTCTCTTCTATGAAACCCTCCCGGTAGCTTACACGACCAATGCCGTGTCGTCTTTGGACAGACGGGGTGAGAATTGGAAAAACCCCGGGATATCTTCCGAACACACTTTTGATGATCAGATTCCGGGATTAAGAACCATTGCCAGATCCGGTTCACCGGGCATGGGTTCCAATATCTTTATGAGAGGTTATTCTTCCATTTATGCCACCAATCAGCCTCTCATTATTGTGGATGGTTTCATGGTCGAAACCAGGCAGCTGGGTCTTCCCGTTATCAATGGATTTGTCTCCAATCCCCTGGCCAGTATCAATCCGGCTGACATTGAAAATATCACTGTGGTCAGAGATGCAACATCAATATATGGGGCAAGGGGAAGCAACGGAGTGATATATATCCGGACCAATACCCCATCCCAGATGGAAACGAAGATCAACCTGAGTGTATACGGCGGACTGAATTTTTCACCTGACCAGATACCCCTTCTGGAAGCAGAAGACTACCGGAGATATATTTCAGAACTTCTTCAAACATCAAACATCACCAACGACAGCATTCAAAAGATGCCATTTATGATTGATAATCCCTCCTATTCAGATTATTACCGTTACCACAACAATATGAACTGGCAGGATGAGGTGTTTAAAAACAGCTATAATCAGAATGTTAACCTGAAAATCAGCGGTGGTGATGATGTGGCGCTGTACGCCCTTTCAATAGGTTATACAAAACATGAAGGAATCGTTAAGAATACCGATTTTTCAAGATACTCGTTCCGGTTTAATTCTGATATCAACATCAGCACAAAACTCAACCTTGCTACAAATCTGGGTTTCACTTTTAATCAGCATAACCTGAAGGAAGACGGGGTAGCTCCTAAAACAAATCCGGTACATCTGAGTCTTGTAAAAGCTCCGTTTTTATATCCTTATGTAAGAAGCTCAACCGGAAGCTACTCTCCCAATCTTGAAGATGAAGATTTTTTTGTGGTCAGTAACCCAACAGCAGTGATTGAAAACCTTTCGGCTAACAGCAATAATTACAAAATTCTTGCAAGTATTAACCTGACCTACAATTTCACCGATCATCTCCAAGCCAGTAATATCATTGGTATCAATTTCGATAAGATACGGGACAAGATCTTTGTACCCATGCTGGGAATTGCTCCCGACACACTGGATAATGGGGTCATTGAAAACAGGAGCAGTTTAAAAGTCGAACGCTACCTGAATGTATATAATGATTTCAGGGTTATCTATAAGCAGTCGCTGAACTGGAACCATCATTTTACAGCAATCGGCGGGATCAGACTTGCCATAAATACCTCTGAAGGTGATTGGGGAACCGACTATAACTCACCCAACGATCAGATCAGGAGCCTGGGTTCGGGCATCAGTGCCTTCCGGCAAATAGACGGGTACTTTGGAGACTGGAACTGGTTAACGGTTTACGCCACCGGGAATTACAACTATAAACAAAAATACTTCGGTTCTCTGAATATTGCCATGGATGGATCCTCAAGGTTCGGGGATGAAGCCGGTGTAAGTCTTCTGGGAGGGAATTTTGGATTTTTCCCATCTGCGTCCGGGGCATGGTTAATCTCATCTGAACCATTCCTGTCCGGTTCCGAGCATATTGAAATTTTAAAAATCAGGGCCAGCCTGGGTTTAACGGGCAATGACGATATCGGGAATTATGCGGCTCAAAAATTCTATACCTCCCAGAACTTTTTGGGATCAGTGGGGCTTGTAAAAGGAAATCTCTGGAATCCTGCATTAAAATGGGAAACCAACCTGAAAATCAATGTGGGTCTGGATGGTTCCGTTTTTAATGACCGGCTGACCCTCCGCGTTGACCTGTTCAGAAACCGGACCTATGATATGATTAACTATATTGAAGCCAATCCGCTGTCGGGATTTGATTACTATGTCGAAAACAGCGGCTCTTTTACCACTGCAGGTGCCGAATTGGAACTGAACAGCCGTATTGTCAGCTCGGGATTCAAATGGGATGTGGGAGCTATGATCTCCCATTACCGGACCGAAGTGGTTGAGTTTCCGGGGGATGAAAGAATTACCAATCTGTTTGGCGCAAATATACTGACAAGGACTGGTGAACCCATTGGATTGTTTTACGGCTATAAAACCCTTGGTGTTTTTGCCACACAGGCAGACGCAAATGCCTCGGAACTGAGAGCTCTCATGCCAAATACCGATCTCGTGCCATTTTCTGCAGGAGATATGATATTTGAAGATGTCAATCATGACAAAATTATTGATGAAAGAGACATGCAAATCATCGGAGATCCGAATCCGGACTTTACCGGGATGTTTTATAACCGTTTATCATGGAAAGGGATTTCTCTGGACTTTGCAATCAGTTTTTCAGTCGGGAATGACATTTATAATCATCTGAGGTATAAAATGGAATCCATGAAGGATTACAGCAACCAGACCCTGGTGATCCGGAACCGGTGGAAAGGGGAAGGACAGGTCACGGATATCCCCAGGGCTGAATGGGGTGATCCTATTGGCAATGCACGATTCTCAGACCGCTGGATTGAGGACGGATCCTATCTGAGACTCAGGAACGTATGCCTCAGTTATACCGTTCCGGTAAAAAATATATTTATCAATAACCTGGAGATATTTGTCAGCGCACAAAACATCTATACCATCACGAATTACCTTGGAATGGATCCTGAATTCAGCATCTCCGAATACTCCCTGGTGCAGGGTATCGATATCGGAATGTTTCCTCAACCAAGGTCGGTATATGCAGGTATTAAATTAGGATTATAACTTATGGTTATGAAGAACAATCGCATTTTTATTTATCTTGGACCGCTTCTCATCGCGGCAGGACTATTCTGCTCCTGTGAAAGGTTTTTCGATGTCCAGCCACAGGACCAGCTGACTCCAGAGAAGCATTACAGGGATGTTTACGATGCCAATGCCGCGGTAAGGGGGATTTATGGCAAGCTGATCACACTTGCCGAACAATACGTCGTTCTGAATGAATTGCGTGCCGATCTGATGGACGTCACTTATAATGCAGACATTTATCTTCGACAGATCAATCAGCACGAAGAAATATCCCCTGATAATCCTTATGCCGATCCTCAGCCATTCTATGCAATCATTAACGATTGCAATGATGTATTGTACAATTTCAACATCATGCTCAAGGATCTTAAATTTTCCCGGGAGGAGTATAATCAAAGATATTCCGACATCCAGACCCTGCGCAGCTGGCTCTATTTACAACTGGCGATCCACTTCGGGAATGTTCCCTATATTACGGAACCGATTGATCTGGTTGATGACCTGGCAAAACTTACAGACGGAACTTATCCTGCACTGTCCCTGGAAGTGATGATTGATACCCTTATCGTTGTAATGGAATCACTTCCGCATCTGGCTCTCTATACCGATCCATCCTTCCGGACAGTCATCGATGGGTACAATACCAGGATCATGTTTATCGATAAGGAATTTTTTCTGGGAGATCTTTACCTGTGGAAAGGGGATTATGAACGGGCCGCCTCCTATTACAAATATGTGATGGAAAGGAATATTGGCCAGAATAATTATGATTCATACAAATGTTGTTACGGGGATGTTTATACGCTCACAAAATTTAACAGCGGATATGTCAGGTATTACTATATGGATGAATACAGTGCATTGAATAACTGGCCGCTGATGTTTTCCGCTGAACCCTCAACCGATTATTATGATGAATGGATGTGGGCCCTCTATTTCCTGGATAATTACCCGCCTGAAAATCCGTTCCTGGATATGTTTTCCAAACAATACGGGAATTACCTTCTGAAACCTGCGGAAGGAATTATGGAGTTGTGGGATGCACAGGTGCAGAGAAACGGATTCCTGAGAGATTTCAGGGGAAATACGGGATCCTATGAAATGGTTGGTGAAGATCCGGTCATTACAAAGTTTATCTCATCTTATGATCCCTTAAAACCTTTTGAAAAAGGCGGTCAGTGGCATTTGTGGAGAACCGGGCAGATCCATCTCCGGTTTATTGAAGCCGCGAACAGGGATGGACAGCACAGGGTGGCCATGGCACTTTTAAACTCGGGCATTCAGGCTGAATTCAGGGGAGACGCAAGTGCGGTGGATATTACGTATCTGCAAAGGACAAACCTTCCCTTCCCTTACGATTTTGACGCCAGGAAAGGGGAAACATGGCAGATCCCTCTGGGGGTGAGGGGGCTATGGCACCGGAACACCGGCATAAGAGGACGTGTATACCTGGCGAATTATTCCATTCCCGAAGCCAGCGACTCCCTGATGCTCATTGAAAATCTTGTGCTTGATGAGACCGCAATGGAACTGGCATTTGAGGGACACAGATGGGAAGACCTTGTCAGAATTTCTATCCGCAGAAACGATCCCGCAATCCTGGCTGACAGGATTTATGATAAGCTGGTCAGGTCGGGATATGCCGGTGCCGAGGATGTTCGCACTAAACTCATGAACCGTGAAAACTGGTTTCTTCCGCTTAAGATAGATTAAACTATATGAAAAACAACCTTTAGTAATTATTATTAACCAAAAATTAACCGTTATGAAAAAAAACCATTACTTTTTTAAATCACTGAAAGGAATCAGAAGCAGGAACATTTTCCTCCTCTTGCTGATCTTTTTTTCTGTGCAGATCCTGTCTGCCCAGGTCAGTCTGACATGGACCGGACTGGTCAGCACAGATGCCTTGAACCAGGATAACTGGGATCCTCAGCAGCCGCCGGATGGCAATATTCTCATTATCGACTCTGCTTATAAATATACCAATCTGCCTGTGTTCAGCGGCGATGTTGATACAGTTTATATTAATAACCTGACACTCAATCCAACCGCAGAACTGACCATTGCTTTTGATGACAGCACATCTGTCCTTGATATTGCCACAGAGATACCCTTTCTCAGGGGTATCATAAATATCGATCACGGAATTTTCAGGGCCAGACGTATGGAGCTCTACAATCCTGCAGTTGTGAATATCACCAGCGGAGGGATTCTTGAGTCAAGAAAGTATTTATTCTTTTCCAACGGTAATGAAGGATCACAGGCGGGCGGATTTGTGAATTTATCAGGTACCGGACTGGTTAACTACACAGCAGAGCAGGCTGACTATTTCGGTCGATTCCCCGCAGATACCACAACGGGTATTTACACGATTGAATACCCGGCCAGGATGCACATTAAGCATAATTACCGCGACCTGATCCTGGCCAAAATTGCTACCGGGCAGGTAAGAACCACCGAAGGATATGAAGTGATGGTGGAATATGATGAAGCAGGCGACTGGACTTATGTTTACGCCCAGGATGCCACGCTGTTTGTAATAGAACCACCGGATATTCAAATTGTTACAGCCAATCAGGAGGGAAAAGTGGTGCGTGTTTTGAAAAATGAGGGGTATGATGTCATGGCCTCTTTCGAATGGAAGTACAGCGCAACAAGCGGGAGCGGTTATGTTTCATTTGATCCCGTGCAGACAAATGACTCCATTGTACCCGTCTTTACTGAACCGGGGCATTATTATTTGATCTGCGAGGGAACATTAAAAGCCGGCGGTACTAAAAACTCTAACGAGGTTGAATTCTTTGTCGGCTCCGACCTTATAATTATCACCCCGGGTGATGAACAATTTCTCAAGCCCGGAAAAGACGGAGCCATGCTGACGGTTACAAAAGATGCCAGCATCACAAGCGGAGAATGGAAGTGGAGCACCACCCTGGGTACCGGTTATGCTTCCTTCGACCCTGCGCAGACTACCGATGAGCTTACTCCGAATTTTGCAGATCAGGGTATATACTATGTCATCTACGAGGGAAGTGACGGATCAAACACTTACGCAAGTAAAAATCTGAAGATCAAGGTGGACAATCTCGTGTATAACATAACCTGGAAAGGCTCCGCAGGAAATTCAGCCAATCTTCCCATCAACTGGAAACCTATTGCCAATCCGGATCTCAACGCACTTACGGTGCCTGTCCGTGCTGAATATGGTGACAGCATTGTCTTCAGCAGTCCCGGAAATCTATCCATAAATAAATTATGGATGGCCAACGATGCCACCACAACCGTTGATAAGGGAAATGATACCCTGTATGTCAGCAACAACAGTTACGGTATCAGGAATCTTTATTTAAAATCGGGTGTGATCAATTACAGGGACCTGCGACTCGAGGGAGGAACCATGCATATCATGGGTGGTGTATTCCATAACCGGAGCAATTACTTCATGATGAGTAACAATACCGGAGTCAACGGTGGATTTATATTTATTACCGGAGACGGAGTGGTAAGAGTCAGAGGGAATCAACCGGACAGGTTCTCTGCTGTGGATTCGACCATCAGCCGCATCTATATTACCGACAATGGATTGTTCGATGTAATAGGCGATTGGAGAGCCGCTGCTGAACCAATCATAGCAAGGTTACAGATCTATACCGATGAAAATCGCAAGATTGTCATGGAATTTGATGAAGAAAATAACCGTACCCTTATTTTCTCAAAGGAACTTGTGGTATTCGGAATTGCTCCGGAAGAGAGGCAGGTCGTTGAGGTTGACGAGGATATTGCAACTCTGGAGGCCTTCAATGATGAGGATGTGACAGCATACGAATGGAAGTATTCCAACACACAGGGAGGCCCTTATAATGCATTTGATCCGGCCCAGACCGGCAATACACTTACCGTTTCTTTCAGTGACCTGGGAGATTATTACATCGTCTGCGAAGGAGCCACAACAGGAGATCCGGTTCTTTCCAACGAAGTACTTATTCAGGTTGCAGCCGTCTCCATCGCACCAGCGGATGAACAGAATATCCTGGTTGCCGAAGAAGGTTCTCCGCTGACTGTTACTGAAACGGTAGCCCCGGATTTCAGAGACTGGAAGCGGACCACAACCCCAGGTTCGGGTTATACATCGGTCGTTCCAGCCGTGTCCGGAACAACCTATACTCCGCTTTTCCTTACTGCGGGTACTTACTATGTGGTATGTGCCAGTACTTATGGCAGTAAAACCATCATCAGTAACGAGGTAACGATAGTCGTATCAGACGATACCGGCATTGAGGATACTCAATCCGGTTTATTCTCCGTGTATCCGAATCCGGCCAGAAGCGTCTTCCGTGTTGATGCGGGAAATTACAGTCATTATAACCTGATTGTAACCGATATAACCGGAAAGGTTGTCTGGACAAGAGAATTTGTCAATGTGACCGGTCCGCAGGAGGTAACACTCAACGGACATTCAGGGATCTACTTTGTTCAGATTCAAGCAGGAAACGACATTCATAATGTCAAACTTGTGCTTGAGTAATTTGAATCAATAAAGTGTTTTTAAGTATTCCACGGCGAACCGTGGAATACTTTTTTTTCAAAGTCAAAAAAAAATTCCTTTGTTTGGAATTTAAACAGTCCTGGTGTTGATTTTAATAAGCTGGCAATATAAGTTTGTCATAATAAACAGTTGATATATAATGGGGAAAAAGATTCATTTCAGTTGCCTGGTTATTATCTGCGTGTTGGTTTCCATTTTAAGTCCTGCGTCCCTTGAGGCCCAGCGCCAGATGGAGGTTCTCGGCAGGGGTACGGTGGCGGTAAAGGTCAGCGACGGAGTTTATATTTCATGGCGCCTGCTGGGAACAGAATGGTTTGGCGTATCATTTAACATTTACCGTGGTACACAACAAATAAATCCGTCACCCATTTCAGGGGCCACGAATTACCTCGACCAGTCCGGAACTGAATCCGATAGATATCACATCAGAGCGATAAAAGACGGTATCGAACAGGGACCCTCAGATACCGTTTCGGTATGGCCAAAATTTTACCACGACATTCCTGTGCGTGAAATACCAGGGGGTTACAGCCTTAATGATGCATCGGTCGGGGATCTCGACGGGGACGGTAATTACGAAATAGTTGTCAAGCGCATCAGTCCTGACCTCACCCCGGAAGCGGAATATTTCCACCTGCTTGAGGCCTACAAGCTGGACGGGACCCACATGTGGACCATCGATTACGGTCCGAATCAGATAGGACCCCAACAGGTCAACTTCATCGTATACGATCTGGATGGCGACGGCAAAGCTGAAGTTATAACGAAAACCTCGGAAGGCACTATCGACGGTACCGGTGTGCAAATTGGGGATGTGGATGGTGATGGCAAAATAAACTACCGGTCCACTGCCCTTGGCGATGATATCATTCACGGACCTGAATTTCTATCGGTTTATGATGGAATGACCGGACAAGAGGTTTTCAGAAGGGATTATATTTCACGCGATCCGCTCTCGCAATGGGGTCTTCCCGGGCACAGCCAGACCCAGCTTGCTCATCGGGCCGATGCCGTCATGATGGCCGTAATCTATGCTAACGGCAAAACCCCGACACTGGTTATGTGCCGCGGGATCTACCACAGGACAAAAATGGTTGCAATGGACTATTCAGACGGAGAGCTGGTGGAATTATGGATCTTCGACAGCGCTGATTACCCGGACACTTACGACGGTCAGGGAAACCATAACCTCAGCGTCGCCGATGTGGATAATGACGGAAAAGATGAAATAATTTACGGCTCAATGGTTATCGATCATGATGGCACCGGACTGAACACCACAGGGATGGGCCATGGAGATGCATTGCATGTTTCGGATATGGATCCCCGAAGACCGGGTCTTGAAGTGTGGCAGGCAATGGAACAATCTCCATACTGGGGCGGCACCTATCGTGATGCTGCAACGGCAGAAGTACTAATCCAGTATATCGGTAACAGGGATATGGGTCGTGCCTGTGCGGGAGATATCTCTGCAGAGTACCCCGGGTACGAAATGTGGGGGAGTACCGAATGTCCTCTTTATAGTTGCAACGGTGAAGTAATACTTCCCGGGCCAAATGGTCTGCCTGTAAACTTCATGATTTACTGGGATGGTGACCTTCTCAGAGAGTTCCTTGACCATAACTGGCTCGGTGAACCATTAAGGGTCGGGATAGGTACCATATCAAAATTCAACGGTTCAGGTGCCACCAACCTGCTTACTGCCAACGGTACCTATTCAACAAATGATACCAAAGGAAATCCCTGCCTGAGCGCCGATATCCTGGGCGACTGGCGGGAGGAAGTAATATGGCGCACCACAGACGACAGGTATCTGAGAATCTATACCACCACAAGACCAACATCCCATCGCATATACACCCTGATGCATGATCCTCAGTACCGGCTCGCTATCGCATGGCAACCCAACGCATATAACCAGCCACCACACCCCGGATTCTTTATCGGAGACGGCATGGATTCAATCCCTCCTCCTCCCCTGTCCCAGGGTAAACTGATCTGGAACCAGGGAGGCATATGGGACCTGAATACATCAGAAAGCTGGTTGGATCATGGCAATCCCTCAGTATTCTTAAACGGAGATGATGTATTGTTTGGAATTACGGAAATTCCGGAATCGGTAACTATCGCAGGAATACTGGAACCATATTCAGTAACTGTCAATTCGCCAATGGATTATGTTTTTGATGGTTCGGGAACCATATCCGGAGCATCCGGACTGATAAAATTGGGGAGGGGAAAACTCACGGTTCAGAATGAAAATAATTATACCGGCCCGACATCGGTATGGAACGGAGAGCTTCTTGTAAACGGGTCCCTGATGAACAGTCATGTAATTGTTAAAAAATTCTGTGCCGCAGGAGGGATCGGCATGCTTGGCAATGGACTGACGCTTGAAAAGCTTTCAGGATTATTCCCGGGATTGCCGGGAGAACCTGATACATTAAAAATATCAGGCACACTGGAAACAACCGGTGAGGCTACATTTCACTTTGATCTTTCTGAAGATTCAACAGGATTAAACAGCCCGAATGACCTGATTATTATTGAGGGTGATCTTGCTCTCTCCGGAATGAATGATTTTATAATTAATCCTTTAGATGGAATAGTCCAGTACGGGACTTATACACTGATCAAATATGCCGGGACATTTACCGGCCAGGTTGACAATATTAAGATTTCAGGCCTTCCCGGAATTACTTATGAGATCTGCGATGTGGATAATGAAATACGGGTAAGATTTGTTGAAACCCGTCCACCTGCAAGGTTAACCTGGATGGGAGGTTCTTCCGATACCTGGGACCTGGTGACCAGTCTTAACTGGGACCATAACGGAACACCCGACTGGTTCGTTTCATACGATACGGTGGTCTTTACAGATGAAGGAATTGATCAAAATGAAATCAACCTCTCCGGTTCACTGGTTGCCGGGATGACGTTGGTCGATGCGTCGGGAAATTATACCTTTAAGGGGAATGGTCGTATCTCCGGCCCGGGTAACCTTGTGAAATCCGGAAGCGGTATGTTAACCATACAGAACACGAATGAGTATACAGGTTCCACAATAATAAACGGTGGAATCCTTCAGATTCCCGGATTGACCAATGCAGGAAATCCCGGACCGGTGGGTTCATCCGATGCAAATCCTGAAAATTTTTCACTTAACGGGGGGATGCTTTTCCTGACCACTTCATCATCCACTGACCGCAATATATTGCTTCAGGAACAAGGTGGCACCCTGAATAATCCAGGCAATATTGAGTTGAGAATGGACGGTGCATTCTCAGGAACGGGACAGCTCACCAAGATTGGAACAGGCCGTTTGGTTTTAAATTCAGCCAGTACCCATTCGGGAGGGATCCTTTTAAAGGGAGGAACTGTTTTCCTTGGTACGGAAGAAGCTTGTGTTTCCGGTGCAGGGACGGGCCCTGTTACCATTGAAAACGGTACACTCCAGATGCTCGATAATTCCGGATCCTATACCAACAACTGCAGCTGGGACCTGGTTATTCCTTCTTCCAGTACCGGCAGCCTGAGGCTGGATTCGCGATGCCAGCTTACCGGCTCTCTGACCGGCGGTGGAACTTTAAATCTTTACACACCATTTATCAGGTCCGAACTCATGGGTAACTGGTCTGCATTCAGCGGAAAAATAAATGTCAGCACCGACAGTGACGGAGGTTGGTTTATTGCCGGCAATCCGGCCGGGTACCCGCTGGCTTCTATACATCTTGGAGACAGAGTAACAGCATTGTATGGGCCCAGTCAAAATGTTACCCTGCAGATCGGGGAACTGACAGGAACAGCACTATCACGATTGGGTGCAGGAGGACAGGGAGCAAATACCATTACATGGAAGATTGGGACTACCAATACCAACTCCGAATTTCACGGCATCATCTGTAATGACCAGTTTAAGAATGAAGGTGCCAGCGCATCGCTCATAAAAACAGGATCAGGTACATTTACCCTGACCAGTGCAAACACCTATTCCGGACAGACCATTATCGAGGCCGGCACACTCAGGATAACAAATACATCAGGCAGCGGAACAGGATCCGGATCAGTTTTGGTGCTTAATGGCGGAACCCTCGAAGGTAACGGCATCATTTCCGGACCATTGAATGTGGAGGACCAGGGAGTCCTGCTTCCTGGTATTGAAGGCTCAGGAAACTTTACGGTAAACTCGGATGTGGATATAATGAAGGCAGGTTTTCTCGTGAGCAAAATTGATCCTGTTTCCCTGGAAACCAACCGGCTGACAGTTAACGGAGAATTCTCCATGAATGGGTATATTTATTTTATCAATACCGGATCCATTGCCCTTAACCCGGGGAATAACTTTAATATTGTTGATGCTGAAAAAATTTCCGGAAAGCTTTCGGGGATTCTGCCTTCTGTTCCCGGTGAAGGCCTGGAATGGGATACCATTTACTGGAGAGATTACGGGGTTATCTCTATAAAAA
>OMKS01002475.1_pt1 | contig 15424 bp, 13 predicted proteins | sample 1674721 | NCBI WGS metagenome assembly OMKS01 (sample SAMN06264996, study PRJEB25208) | sediment metagenome | isolation source: hot spring sediment | place: USA: California | collected 2014-09-02
TCTAGTACGGTCTCGTGGGCTCGGAGATGTGTATAAGAGACAGTAATAGGTTAGATCATTTCTGAATATATTTAGATGGAAAAACAAATCACTAAAATACTGATAAACAAAAAACTCTGTTCCCCATCCTCTTTCATCTTCAAGATTAGGATTACCGGTTTCATAAGAGTATGCGGCAAGATGAGGTCCTTCAGAATATAATTCTTCTATTGTCGGTACACGAGACGACTTATTAATATTTATCCCGAAGTGAACAATATTAGTTAATGTATAAAGTGCAGAAAACGAAAGCGAGTAAGTATGAAATTCCCTTTCTCTAATATGACCGATTTTAGCATTCGGTTTTTCTTCTTCCGGCGTAATTCTATCGTAATTATACCTTGCTCCAAATTCAAAACTGAAGTTGTTATAATTGAACGATTCGTATACGTATGTTGATAAGTTCAGCGAGTTTGAACGTGGAGTGAACACAAAACCGCCGATATCAAAATCCCTGTACTGCGAAGAAACACCGAATGTACCATTACTCAAAAAACCGAAACCGCGGTAATTGGTATGGATATGACCCAAGTAACTTTTCACTTTAAATTCCGAGCCGATTAAACCGCTTTTTTCAAATTCTTTGTGGCGATAGATAGCATGACTTAAATGAACTTCAATATTTTCAAAATTTTTAAATGGTAAATTGATTTTAGAATTTACGTTAAATTGTCTTCTATACATTTCGATATCAACACCGTTTGGGTGCGCACCGATAAATCCGCCGGGAATTCCATAACTAAGAGTAAAATCCCTGTAGGATGTTCCAATTCTTCCGAATGATGGGAAATAACTTCCGCCAATGCTCCAATTATAGTTTTCAGCATAAGAGTTATTCAACTTCCCAATTGGTGTTTTTAAGTCATTAACTTTTCTACGGCTTCCTTCTAATCTTACAACAACCGGTTTGAATGGAATTTCCGAAATAAGTGAACCAAGATAACCGTCATTTGCAGATTCTCCGTAGATACCTGCAATTCCGTAAACCTGGTTGTGTATTTCAACAGGAGTTTCATTTCTAACAACGTTAACAACACCACCGATTGTTATTGGAGTTTTAATCAAAACTCTCGGACCGCGAATCACTTCAATTTTATCCAAGCTAAAAGGTTCAATTGTTACGGCATGATCTGGGGAAGTAGCAGAAAGATCGGTTACTTTAACTCCGTCTTCGGTTATCATTACTCTGTCACCGCCTAAACCCCTAATAACCGGGCGAGCCGGTGCCGGACCCATAGATCGAATTGCTAAACCTGTTTCATTTTTAAGAGTTGCCGCTAAACTTAATCCCAATTCTCTTTGTAGTTCTTTTCCTCTTAATACATTCGAAGATTCGTATAGCTCATCAAACTTAGTAAGTGTATTTTGCCCCATAACAATTACGGGGGAAATGTCTATCATCTTGGGAATCATATAAACAATAATTTTCTTGTGATTATAATCGGCAAGATTGAATGTAATCAGCTCTTCTCTAAAAGCAACGTGAGTAATTTTTAGTTGATATTGACCAAATTCTTCGAACTCCAGATCAAAGGAGCCGTCATCTTTCGTAACAGCAAAAATATTATGATTGATTACTACAATATTAACATTCGCTAATGGTTTGTTGTTTTCGCTGTTTAATACAATACCTTGAAGATGATAATCCGGATGCTGAGCAACCAGTTTAGTGACAAACAAAAAAAATAAAAAAACCGCCCAACTATTAGAGCGGTAAAGCTGTTTAGAAAATAATTTCATAATTAAGAAATAGAAAACTGCTTTTTTTAATTAGTTATCTTAACCGGTATTAGTCCGGATCTATAATCCGCATGATTACCATGCAAGATTTTTATTTCAATAGTAGTAAGACCTTCTGCTAAACCCATTAGATGAAATTCAAATGCGCCGGGTTCATCTTGTTCAATACCTAGAAGATTTGTATTTGCTACATCTATACCCATCGATAAGTCATCGTCATCAGGTGGATTTACAACTTGTTCATCGTCGTTAATAAATTTAACATCATAATGATCCGAGAGAACTCCAACTTTAGCAAAGAGAGTGTCATTAGTTACACCCCTCAAGATTCTAAAAATTTCTGCACCGGTTCCATCGTAGATCACGGTACCGATTGCTTCAAAGTGTTCTTCCTGAGGTGCAACCGGATCATCACTGCTACATGCAGTAAATGCAACTATAAAAGAAATAATAAATAAAATAGTCATATTCTTTTTAAGAATAGAAAACATATTCTCCTCCAAATTTTTGTTAGATTAAAAAAAATGAAATTACTTCTAAACTATCGGAGGAGCTCTAAGCTGCGGAGTGAAAAGTGTTTGAGCTAAGGGGAGTGTTTCATCTGAAACATCAACTTGCGAATCAAGAAGTTTAACCGATAATGAATATTTTTCCGAAACATCCAAATAATTAAATGAAGTAATAATATGGCAAACTTGGCAATGGAAACTTTTATGTTTAGAACCGGATAGATCTGATGAATAATCAATCTTTATCGATTCGTAGGATGTATTTAATTGAAGCGGATGGAAATGAAAAATAATACAAAGGTACAGCAGCAAATAAGAAAACAATACTGCTGCAGATATCTTTTTTACTCGTATTATTTGTGTTAATAATAACATGTGCAAATGTAATTAATTTCAATAACAGATTTCAAGTCCATTAATCCGATACTTATTATATCGACACAATATCCATTATATTGGATTAATCGTTGCTTAAAAATTGCAAAACTTACACTTAATGATTAACTTTATTATAATTGGGAGGCAAGGTAAACTATAAAGGTATTTCTTAATGGAAAAGAGAGTAGAATTTAGCTCTGGAAATTCGCTCACCAATTCTCAACTTATTTCTCATACGATCCTAAAACTTTCAGAAGCCGTAGATAGCGCAAATAATCTTGATGAACTTTACACAAAAATTTATAAGATTATTAGTGAGCAAATTTCGACAGATAGTTTTTACATTGCGATTTATAATTATAATACAAAAGCTATTACATACCCATTTTTCAAAAGCAAATTAGAATCTCCTCCCAACACAACACAATTAAAAACACAAGTCGAAGGATTAACCAGCTATGCGCTTAGCCAACCCAATCCTCTTCTATTGACCTCAAAAATACTGAAAGAGATGATTAGTTCAGGTGTGGTTGAAGGTAAGTTAATTACCTTCAGCGAGTGGCTTGGTGTACCGCTTAAAACTTTTGATAAAAAATCTATTGGATTAATTGCATTACAAAGAAGTGCACACGAGCTTATATTTTCCGAGGAACATAAAAAATATCTTAGTCAGATCTCAACACACATTGCATCAGCGATTAAGTATAAACAATCGGAAGAATACTTAAAATCCAGCGAACAAAAATTCCGGGTGCTATTTGAGCAGAATCCTTTTATGCTTTTTATTATAGATGCTAAAGGAAAAATAATTGATGCTAACGAAAGAGCAAAAATTGACCTTGAATATAACCCGGCAGAATTAGTAGGGCGGGAAGTTAAGGAAATCTTTCATGAAGATGATAGAGAGAAAGTACAAAAGGTGATAGAAGAATGTCTTTCAAATAAAGATTGCACCAAGAGATGGGAATTAAGAAAGATATCAAAAAGCGGAAACGTAGTTTGGGTGCGTGAATCAGCAAGCATATTAAATTTACCCAACGGTGAAGTACAGATTTTTGTTGCCTGCGAGAATATTAACGAGTACAAACAGATATTACAAACCCTTGAGGAAAGCGAAGAAAAATATAGGCTGTTAGCCGAAAATATAGATGAAATGATACTGGTTCATGATAATAACGGGAAAATTATCTATATCAATGAAGCAGGGTTAAATTTGACAAAACACAATGCAACAGAAATAATCGGTTCAAATATCTCCGCTCTTCTAGGCAAAAAATATTCCGAAAAAGTTTTTGAATACACTACCGATGAAAGAAAGAAAGATTCTTTATTCCTTTTTGAAATTGACATATCGACAAAAGATGGAAATAAAATTCCGGTAGAGATTAATTTGTCTAAAATGAAAAAGAGAAACTATCATGAGAATATATTGGTGTTTGCTCGTGATATAAGAGAAAGAAAACGCACAGAAGAAAGCATTTATAAATACAACGAGGAACTAAAACGCTCAAACTTTGCTAAAGATAAATTCTTTTCGATTATTGCTCATGACCTTCGCAGTCCGTTCAACGCACTTTTAAGTTATTCGGATATATTACTTGACGAATTTGATGAACTCAGCAAAGATGAGTTAAAAGAATATATAACACACATCAATACCGTTTCGGGAAATATATACGATCTTCTTAACAACTTATTGGATTGGTCGAAAATTCAAACCGATAAATTCTATTTCTCTCCGGAAGTTATCGACATGGAACAAACAATTTCAAAGGTATGTAATCTTTTTAAGGAAATTGCAAAAAGTAAAAATATTGAATTGTTGATTCAGTGCGAGGATAGATGCCTGGCGTATGCGGATCAAAACATGATATCAACCGTTCTTAGAAATATTATTTCCAATGCAATTAAGTTCTCAAATGAAAATTCACAAATTGAGATATCTGCAAAAAATGATATTGATAAAGTGAGAGTAAGCGTAAAAGATTATGGTATTGGAATGCTGCATGAAGATATTCATAAGTTGTTTAGAATTGACATTAATCATACCACATTAGGCACAAAACAAGAAAGAGGCACAGGACTTGGTTTAATATTATCGAAAGAAATGATTGAAAAAAATTCCGGGCAGATATTCGTCGAAAGTAGTTTAGGAAACGGAAGTACATTTTCGTTTACTCTTCCAAATAAAATGCGATGATTCTTTATAATAAAAAAAACAGCCTTTGTGTAAGTTGTTTTTTCCACAAAGACTGTTCGTTCTGATTAATAGCAATCTTCTTCAATCATAAACTCATCATGTTAATCACTATTTCGCAACTGTTATTGCATTTGCGTCTTTGATATACCATTCATCACAGATTGCTTTTGCAATTCTTCTTACATGATAATCCTGTTTAACATCTCTAACCAAACGTTCTAAATCATCTAACACATCTTCATTATGGATTTCATATAATGCAAGTGCTGCTAAAATCTTTACACCCGGATTTTCGTTCGACAACATTTCTTCACGAAGTGCTTCCACAGTTTCTTCAATTTTGTAGTACCCTGCAAAAAACATAGAACTTTTTTGTAATCCGGGATTTTCGGAATGAATACCGGCGAGCAAGTTTTCAATTGCTATTGGATTTAATTGATCTTTGGTTTGAGCAAAATTAAATCCAACTGTAACAATTAATAAAACTGTTAAATAAGTAAGTGAGCGTTTCATTTTGTCCTCCTTGAGTTGATTAATTTCTTTTAGTCTCTGGTAATTCAGACGGAGGATTAGAACGGTAAGTTGTCATAACAAGGTTAGAGATTGTCAAAAATTGTCATGAACAATTCTGCCGAGAAAGAAATGGAAACAATTGAAAACTACAACACAAACGTGTTTATGCCGAATACAAAATTATTATCACCGCGGTGATTTAACTTCCATGTAAACTCAAATCTGAGAGGAATTAATGGATGACCGATACTAAAACCACTTTCATAGAAAGGATTTTTAAAGGTTTTGAAATCATCGGTTAAAATTGCACGGCTGGATTGAGACATATCCAAATAAGCTGCATTAACAAATGCGGTTAAATTAATCTGTAAATCTTGTAGCAAAGTAAAGTTTAATAATCTCCATAATTCAGTTCCCAAATTATATTCAAAAAAAGCCGTGATGATTTTATCACCGAAGACTTCTCCAACACGAAGAGTTCGAAAGGTATTGTTTTTTCCTGAAGATTCAATATTACCGGGAAGAGCTTTCATTAATTGAACCGGTACAGCACCTTTGGAAATATTTCCTTCTAAAAGCAGATCAAAATATGTTGATGCAAATGATCTTACTCGCGAATTAATATTCAATGAGTACATTTGAAAATTCGTTTCACTGTTAAGAATAGAAGGGTCACTGAACAGAGCTTCCCCTCCTAAACTTATATTTGATCCGCTTCCGCCGATTCGTCTTCTAAATTTTCCGTCTTCAATATACTTTCTGAAATCGAATTTAAATCCAAACTTAGCCGCATTTGTTTTACTATCGTATATTGATGTGTTTGTTGGATAAGATTTATTTCTATTAAAAAAAGAAAAGTCAGATTTACTGCTCAAACTTCTGTCAGTTCTATTTATAAATCCAAGATTCAAACTAAGAACCGGGAAGATTTCACTTTTATAATCAACGGAAAAACCGCTGGTTCTGTAATAATCTCGAAAATCATATTTGCCGAATAAACTAGTTATTGTTGATGTAAAGGCATTATAATTATCCGATTCATTAAAAAGAATATTAGTTTTATCAAATATTCCGATAGATACGCTTGATGTTCTATACTCATCTAACAAATAAATTAAGTTAATATTCTTTTTTAATCTCTTATCTGAAAAACCATAACTCAAATCTAATGAGCCGTTAAAGCGATCATTAAATAAATTTTGGAATCCGGTAGAAAAATCCGGAGAATGCCCTTCAACATGGTTGAAATGATACAAACCCATTACTCCTTGAACATAGAAATTATCATTCAAGTAGAGCCTATCGGCGAAAAAAGAAAACCTATCCCAAAATGTTGTTTCAATTGATTCGAGACTATCAATTCTTCTATATGCTTCTACTTCATATAAACTTGAGGGGATTGTTTGAATATCTCTCCAATAGGAAGAGTCTTTTTTATCGGCTTCAGGTTGTACTTTGAGTACAAGCATACCAAAATTATTTTTATCTAAAGCCGGATTAATTTCATAGTCATACAATATTGAATTTATTTCGAAACCGAATTTGAATAAGCCCAAATAATTTCCTTCAACAAACAAACGGTAATCGATAGGGACGTAAATGTTATTTTCATAAGGAACAAATTGTTGGAAGATGTTCACATTAGTAAATAACCCGCCGGGATTTGCTGCAGAGTTTAAGTCAATATCAATTTTCAACAGATCGTATGTTTTTGCTGAAATAAATATTCTACCGTAAAAACCCGGATCATTCTCATCAATAGTTGAAAAGTATATTTGAAAAACATTTTTATTGTCTATGGCAAGTGTATCTTCGATATAATAATAGTAATAGTTTAGTGCGTTGTCTGAAATCGGTCCAACTAATTGCCTACCGAAAAATTGTATATCATCCGAATAAAAATTCTGAATGATTCTTCCACCGGTTAAAATATTGATTGTGGGTGGAAAGTTAGCTGTCTGTTTTCTGGCTATTATTTCTTCTTTATAATAGTTTGGTCTAAGAAAATAACCTTTACTTTGATTTTCTAAAATGCCTGTAATTTTTAAATCTGCCGTGTCTTTTCCAATACCTATTCCAATACTTGTACCCCCGGCGGAAATTTCCTGCGTACTTAAAATCCTACCTTTTGTATAAGCATTGAAAATATATGAAGTCAATATTGCATTACGCTCATGCTTTTTTTTAATAGCTTTTTCAATTATTTCAATTGCCGGATTAACACCCGGGACAACTGTAACTTCTCCCAATTCAATTGCCGAAGGCATTAAAATAAAATTAACATTCAGATCGCTCTGTAAATCAACTCTTAGTGTATCCGAGTTGTAACCAATATAAGAAGCAACCAAAGTATATTCTCCGCTATTCAGTTTTAATATATACTCTCCGTTAAATGTAGCCGCAGTTCCCGTGTTTGTATTAATAGCTCTTATGTTTGCAAAACTTAATGGATTGCCAACAACACCGTCAATTATTATTCCGCGGAGTTCATAAGTTTGTCCAATAATATTTCCCGCAATTAATATAAAGCCGATAATAATTACTCTAAAACACTGCATAATATTTATAAATCCAAATTGAATTTTACTTTATTAACTTTCTTTTTTGCTTTTCTTAAAACAATTACCATTGCATCGGAGTTTTCGGTTTCATCAATTACAAAAGGGGGAATGGAGTATAGACTTCCGAAGAACCACGCTTTATCAAACACACCGGATTTTTCTATCAGCAGTTTCATTTCTTGAAGAAGATACCATCTGACTTCGCTTATACTTTTTGTTTCAACAACCGGTGCATTACCATGCTTGATTTTCATTTTGTTTGATACTTGCCAGGTTTGTTTAAGTGAATTATAAGTATCACCCGGAGTACCAAAAGTTATTTTGACAGAAAAATTTCCCTCTTCGGAAACCCATGAATTTGTTTCGTCATCCGGGAAGAAAAACTGCGGATGTGTCCCTTCAATTATATATATTCCGCCGTCTACTAAATTTTTTGAAACTGCTTTTAAGTGATTAACCATATCGTCATTTGTCAAAATATGAGCAATACTTTCCATTAAAGTCGCGGCAAGTATTACCTTTTTATTCAATTTAAAGTCGATCATATTTCCGACAATACCGTTAATCTTCAGACCTTCTTTTCTTGCTTCGTGTAAAGCATACTCAATCATTTCATCCGAAATATCAAGTGCATAAGAGTCCCATCCCCTTTTTGATAATTCACGCGTATGTCTTGCTGGTCCGCATCCGAGTTCAAGAAAACTTCTCTTTTCTAATTTTGTTTTTTTACCTTTCCTAAATTATGTAAGCACCAGATTAAAAAATCACATTCAGTATCAAACTCGCGGTCTGAAAAAGCAATGTCATATGCTTTTGTATTTCTATAAAATTCTTTTGACACTTAAACTCCTAATTATGAAGACTACAAAATGATTTTAATATTATTATGAACTATATTCGGTAAACTTTGGTTGTTAATATACATTTATTATGAAATGGAGAAAAACATGAAAAAAATTATAGTCACCGGTGCAACTGGTTTGATTGGACAAAGTATTGTAAATAAATTAATAAATAGAGGGGACGAAGTTGTTGTCTTCTCTCGTTCGAAAGAAAAAGCAAAAAAAATTTTCCCGGATGCGTTTGAATATGTAACCTGGAATTATGATTTACATGGGGGTTGGGAAAAGTATTTAGAAGGTGCTGATGCCGTAATTCATCTTGCCGGCGAAAATGTTATGGGCGGCAGATGGAATAAATCTCACAAGAAGAAAGTTCTTGAAAGCAGAACAGCAGGAACAAAAAATATTGTGGATGCAATTTGTAATGCAACCCAAAAACCTTCTGTATTCGTATGTGCTTCCGCTGTCGGTTATTACAACAATGCGATTGATTTGGAAGTTGACGAAGATTCTTCCGTCGGAGAAGGATTCCTTTCCGAAGTTGTACAAAAGTGGGAAGAGGAATCGGCTAAAATTGACAGATGTAATGTAAGAAGAGTTAACATCAGAACAGGAATAGTACTTGATAAAAATGACGGGGCTCTTGCAAAAATGTTAACACCGTTTAAATTCTTTATCGGTGGTCCACTGGGTTCTGGTAATCAGTGGATGCCTTGGATTCACATTGAGGATATTTCGGATCTTTTCATTTTTGCTGTTGATAATGATATTAATGGGATACTAAATGGTGTTTCACCAAATCCTGTTAAGATGAATGATTTTGCGAAAATTTTAGGAAGAACACTTAACCGCCCTTCTTTATTCAGAGTGCCTGAATTTATTCTTAAGTTTGTTCTTGGAGAAGCGTCAGAAACAGTAATTAAGGGATCGAAGATAATTCCTAAGAGGACTATGGAAGAAGGATTTAATTTTTCATATACTGATTTGCAACAAGCGTTGGAAAATATTTTAACGGATTAATCCCACCACGCAACAACATTAGAAGAACTACTTCCGCCACCGGAACCTCCGCCGATTGCTGTGGCGTTCATCAATGCTTCGCGAGAATACTTTATACTGCCTGTTCCGTTACCGATTTGGTTGCCGCTTGACGGTGACGGGGATAAACCTACTACCGCCCCGATTATATTATTGTGAATATGCACTATATCATCAGCTATCATCAATCCTTTGAATGTACCCCAATTTATATTTTTTATTGCGGCATCATTAGTTGAGTTATGAACAACCAAAATTCCTTCACCGTCAACGTTAGCCGGGTTCCAAGTTCCTCCGGCAGGTAATTCTACATAAGTAACCCCCTTAAGCGGATAAGTTAGTAGTGAAGGATTTGTTACATATTGGCTTCCCCCTACTCCGCTTAACGCTAATGATTTTAATGTTCCGGGAGGATATCCCATTGCTGCCCCACCAAGTACACCATCGGGCGTTGAAGGATAACCACCCGGGTAAGACTGTCCCTCCAACCTAACATTATTGTTTTCAACCTTAGCCGGGGCGTAATCGGTACCGCTCTCAGTGGACCCCAATTTAGAATTACCCTGACGATTAAAACTATTAGTAGTCCAGATTGCATAAGTACCTGCACCCGCAACTAAATTTCCATTTGAATCATGATCTCTACCGTCAACTGTCAATGTTCCGCTTGTTTCAACCTGGTTATTAGTTGTAATAGCAGCTAATACTGAAGCAGGAATAAATCCACCTCCGCCACCAACTACTGTATAAACAATTGATGTTGAACTTACTTCCAAGTCAGTTCCACCGCCAAAGGTACCTGTTGATGTAATCATAACAACATTAAGAGTATCAAAAGTTGTATCTGCTAATGTTGTATTCAAAATTCCATTGAATAGTGAAAGATTACTGTAACCGTTACGCCATGAACTCGAATCTGCTAATTCCCTTAAAGCCATATGAATACCGGTCTGAGCAATATTATGAGCATTCTGCTGATTGTAATACCGAATCATATTATTTGTTGCTTGGCTTGAAGTTTCGGTGAGATTAGTAAATGTTACCGAAATTACAGCCGTCACACCAAGTACAAGTATTAGTATTGCTTTTCCGCTCATGGTTATCTCAAATTATTCGGTTGTATTAATCTTTCTATATAGGTAACAGTATATTCTTCATCAAATGCATAAACACTTTCAATATTCAAAGCAAATTTTATTGATCTGATATCAGCCGGGGTTGTTGTTAAATTTCCTAAAGCATCGTAATACCACAATCTAAATCTTGTGACGCCTATGTTGCTTGTCTGCGGTGAACCTCCGTTTACCGTTCTATACAATAATATATCTCTTGGATTAGGAGTATTAATTAGTGCAGTGGTATCACTTGTAAAGTATGCAATAGTTTCCGGTGTGCCGTCATTATTAATATCATATCTAAAAGTAATCGCGTTTGTATCAGCCGATAAAATAACAGGGTCCGGAGATCTATAACCAATTTTCTTAAGATCATACTCGATCTCTTCAACCACAGAGGTTAGATTCTCTTGAGTAATTTTACTAAAAGAAAAACTGCTTGAAGAACGAAGCACATTGGAATTCAGATTCAAAATGATAAAAATTATCATTCCGCCTATCAATGTTGAACCCGCTATTTCTAATAAATATGCCATTAATTACCTAGTATGTTACCGCACTACTAATTTGCACAGACGGAAGAGTTGAGAAAAAAGGACTAGTTACTGTAATAGTTATTCGTTTACAATAAGTTCTAGTTCCCGAAACACTATTTGGGTTTGATACTGAAACATATTGAACTTGACACGTTAACAAAAAATTCTCCGCAATATCCGTATTGACTAATCTTGAATAACCGTTATAATCATCAACATCGTTATACGTTGTTAGTGATGAAAATGACTGAGAGCTTGAAGTGTCAGGCATACTTATATTCTCACCTGTTTCGGGACCCAATGAAGAAGTTAAATCATTCGGAGAATTTATTGTTCCCGTAATTTCAACTTGGTCAAAGGCTTTTGTCTTAATTTCATCAATAAGCGATTGAGCAAGCGAAACACCTGTAATAACAATTTCGCTTTCGGTTAACGAGACTTGATTGTTCATTATATTATTATTAACCGTCAGTATCAGTATACTCAGTAAAGCTAAGGCACCAACTGTTATTAATAAATTACCACCCATTTTCTTTTTTATTTATCCCTTGTTAAAATTATTTTTTTTCTACTTTACAATACTTCTAAAACTAATTTAAAATAACTAAATCACACAAAAGATTATACACAAATATTGTGCTAAAAAAGTAGTGATTTATAATCAATAATCAAATTATTTGGGACACAATGTGTGTAAAATTGAGAATATGCCTCAATTTGCAAATGAATCAAACTAAGACGCCAGCTCTGATTTCGATTATTCATACCATGAGACAACTTCAAATTGATCTGTAGTTGGGAAGAGGGGGGGAACTGCTGTCAACATTCTTTCATCATAAACAACATGCCTTTTATATCCGTTGGTAATATTTCCAAAGTTATCTGTAAGCGCAACAACTTCTTCTTTAGCGGCTACCGCACTTCCAAGTAGTTTTAATGTACCGCTCGGTGGAATTGTTTTATCCTCCATTGCAAACCCGCCTTGAGCGGCAAAAATTGCAGCATGAAGATTAATATCCTTATCTTGTACGTTGGCAGTAGTATTGGCAATTTTTACATCATTACTTGCTAATATTCCGAGCATATCCGTACATGCTTCGTTAACAACATAATTATTAATTGAAGGATCCCAAATCATCGGAGGTTGGGTGTAAACTAAATCATCCACAAGATAAACGTTCCCATGCCCCAAACCGGAAGATTCGCCGGCGGCAATTGTAATATTACCTTTTAATGTTCCTGATGTATAAACATTACCAAATCCAACATAGATTATATTATTCGGAGCAAAAGTAGAAAGTGATTGTGTTATAGGTGTGCTGTATGCTGAACTGTCACTACCTGTCCCGGTTCTGTATGTTACGGTTCCGTCAGCATTAAATGTCAACCAAACATCAGTTCCGGTAAAATAAGATGCACCTCCACTTGCCACCCCGTCTATTGCCGCATCTTTTTGATCGGTGAATTGATAGTGAGTAGGAATTTCAACACTCACACCGGATTCATATCCACCGTGAAATTCCGGGTAATAACCGTTTTTCTCCAAATTTTTTTCTGATGGATTCATACCTCTAAGCGCTGTAACTTTTCCCCAAAACACCGGGCTTCCGCCAATATTTAATTTTGATTCTGTATGAAGGGGACCCCAAATTGTATCACCCGTTACAAATTCTTTCGAACTCATATTGCCTGCGTACCAAGCATATTTGGCGAAACTACTTGCTTGTAGTTTAACAATAACTGTGGATGTTTCGTTATAGAAAGTTCCAACAGATGTTACTATTAATTCACTTCCATTAGAGGAGACACTAACATTAACCGCTCCTTCCCCGATAGCAAGATTAGAGTAACCGCTGTTCCATGAAGGATCAATAAATATTTGGTTTAATGCCATATTGGCACCGCTTCCGGCAATATTATAAGCCGATGTTCTTGAGTAATAGTTTACTGAATTATCGACAGATCTATTTGTTAGATTTCCGAAGTTGTACCCGACAACCAGAAAAATCAGTGAAAATCCAAGTACTAATAAAACTGTTGCTTTCCCGCCCATCTTATCACCTATTTTTTAAATTTCTTGCTGCTAATCTTATCTGCCTCCAAAATGCAGAGGAATAATTTTCATCATATGCATCTGTGTTTTCGACAGTGATATTTATTTGCATAGTATAAATCTGACTTGGGTGTGTAATTGGAAAAGAAAGTTCATTACCAATTGCGTCAAAATAAATCATACTGAATTCAGTTACACCCAGATTTGCTCCTCTCGGAGTTTCATTATTTTCAACTCGATACAGCATTCTATCTCTTGGATTAGCTGTTCCAGTAAGATCACTCGTTGGTCCGGTAAAATACCTTAGCGTATCAACATTCCCATCCGAATTAAGATCAGTAAGAAAAGTAATATCGTTTGAATCCGCTGCTAAAATTGCATGAGACGGATCGGGAATTTTCGTCCAATCGGCACAATAACCGATTTTTCTAAAATCGTATTCTAAAAGTGTAACCACTTCAACAAGATTTTGCTGAACAATTAACTCTCCGCCATAAACGTAGGTGTTCTCAACAGCGGCATCGTTCATACGGAAGAGAATTAATAACAGCATTCCGCCGATTATTGTTGAGCCAAGTATGTCGATTAAAGTACTAAATCCCATTGAATCACCTAAAATAAAAATAGCTGTAAATTGATGAGAGTCTTACAGTATCAACCATAAAATCACTTGTAACCATAACATTCATTCTTTTATGCCAAGTTTTTGAACCTGTTGTTAAATTTGGATTAGAAGGATTTACATAGAACACTTCGCATTCAATTTTAAAAGGAGCCGAAGGAAGGGTACTATCAATATGGACAAAGCCGTGGAAATCATCAAAATCATTAAAATTTGGATAAACCTCACCGCTTTCTGGACCAATAGAACTGAGTTGTGTTTTTGAAGTCAGTGCAGTAGTGTCTGTATTATGATCAAATGCTTTTCCTTTAGCTTCTTCCAGTATTGAAGTTGCAAGCGAAACAGCTAACACATTGAATTTATTTTCCATCAACACGGTATTAGTATTGAGGAAGTTATTGTTTACACGTAAGATCACAAGAGTCAACAACATTAATGCAGCAATAGTAATCAACATCTGACCGGTATTCATTGGTCGCCTTTACTTATTACTTATAAAATAGAGAAATTACATCACTTATTCTAATCAAAAATTATGCTAAGAGAAAAACCAATTATTAATATAGAAAACAAACACTCAACTGATTATATCAAAAGAATTGGTAAATATTACCTGTATTTAATTCTTTGACTAATGATTTGCATAAGCGTGCATTTTGATTTTTCAAACAGCATATTTTATAATAATATTATATATTACGGCAAACATCTAAAGTAGATTCTTAAATGGACGTAATTAATATACTTGTTGGTATTAATCTATTCGTTACAGTTACTGCAAATGCCTCCGGTGCAAAAAAGGGACTGAAGTCATCAATAAGTGAAGTTATTGAACGCCCCAAAACTTATCTTCAAAAAGTACCTTTAAATATTGCAGCTCTTGTATTGATATTACAGATACTCGGTGTCTTTCAATTAGGAACTTTTGATATACAAGAATCCGATCCTTATTACACTATTCGTATAGCCGGTTTATTATTGTTTATTATCTTTTCCTGGCTTCAAGTCTGGTCATATAAAACTCTTGGCAACAATTATTCTCAAGAAGTAGTAATTACAAAAAAACAAAAATTAGTAACTGACGGTCCATTTAAAGTTGTAAGGCATCCGCAATATATATCCCAGTTATTAAGTGATTTTGGTGCGGGACTGGCTCTTGCAAGTTTTTTAGTTCTTCCAATTGTAATTTTAATTCAATTACCTCTTTTTATTTTACGTGCACAACTTGAAGAAAAATTATTACAAAAAAGATTTCCCGGCGAATATCAAGATTATAAA
>OMKS01002476.1_pt1 | contig 15421 bp, 12 predicted proteins | sample 1674721 | NCBI WGS metagenome assembly OMKS01 (sample SAMN06264996, study PRJEB25208) | sediment metagenome | isolation source: hot spring sediment | place: USA: California | collected 2014-09-02
CCCGATGACCTGCTTCGGAAATCGGGGCTTGTCGTGTTTAAAAACGAACGGCAGGTGTATGATCGTTTTCGCAACCGCATCATCTTCCCTATAGAAAACCTGTCGGGCGACATCGTCGCTTTCGGCGGCCGGGAACTTGGCGGAGGAGAACCCAAATATCTTAATTCTCCTGAATCGCCCCTCTACGTGAAAGGAAATAATCTTTACGGGCTGTTCCGGACGAAGGACGAAATCCGTTCACGGGATATGGCAATCCTGGTGGAGGGATATTTTGATTTACTGGCGCTTTGGAACGCCGGTTTTTCAAACGTGTTTGCCACTCTCGGAACGGCGCTCACGCGCCGGCAGACTTCCCTGATCGGGCGGTTTACGAGAAACGTGACCCTGCTTTTTGACGGCGATGCGGCAGGGCGAGCCGCCGTCGAACGAAGCCTGCCCCTCTTTCTTGAAGAGGACATTGCGGCCCGCGTCGTGATATTGCCCGACAGTTCCGATCCTGATGATTACGTGAAGAAGTATGGTCGGGAATCTTTGGAAGGGCTCATTCAAAAGGCGCCCACGATGGTGGACTACTACATAGACGGAATAATGAACAATGCCGATCGGTTCGAGGGTACAACGCGCCTGGCCCGGGAAACCGTCTCTTTTATCAGGAATATACCCGACGTTATCCAGAGAAATCTTTTTATAAAACGATGTGCTGAAAAACTGGGGCTGGACCAGGGCATGTTGAAAGAAGAAGTGAACAGGGAATCGCGTCGGGCCGGACCTGCGGTCCCCGAACGCCGCCCCGGCGCGACGATCGATCCCGTTGAACTGCATCTTATCTACCTGATGATCGAGTTCCCCCGCAAGATTCCCTTCGTCAAGGAAAGCGGCATACTCGAATGTTGCAATGAGCCGGCGCTCAAGAGTCTCGGGTGCAGGATCGTCGAAATTTTTGAAAAGCGCGGAACGGTGACGATGGCGGAGATCATGAACGAATCAACGGAAGGGGGCGTGGCGGATCGGTTGCTGGCGATGGCCGTGAACGAACCACCCGAAGAAGCGATCGTCGATCGAATGTTCCATGATACGATGAAGAAAGTAAAGGCGCACTGGTATCGTGAGAGACACCGGGCCCTGAAGCGGCGGTTGATGGAGGCGCACGAGCGGGGTGACGCGCAACAGTGCGACAACTTGCTCATGGAAAAAGCGCAGCTGCTCAACCAGGAACAAAAAGATCATATTCTGAAGGGGGCGTCTCCGAAGTAGCGGTCAGCCGCCTGAGGAGGGAACATTGACAGGCGGGCAGGCCCGCCGGTTCAGCATGCGATAAGCCATATCGCCGACGAGGAGAATATTACATGAAGCGATTTATAAATTCGGATGAAGTAAAAAAATTAATATCGCTCGGGGAGGAAAAGGGATTTCTCACCTATGATGACGTGAACGACATGTTGCCCACAAACGTGACATCATCTGAACAGATAGACGACATTATAGTCTTTTTCGGGGAGAGGAACATCGATATCATCGATGCGGTGAAAGAAGAAAAGACCCGCGACAAGAAAGTCACCGACGAATCGGAAGATTCGAAAGATCTGGAAAAGGAAACGTCGCTGCTGACGTCGCCGCTCGGCAAGACGGGTGATCCCGTGAAGCTGTATCTCAGGGAAATGGGGCTTGTGTCCCTGTTGAGCCGGGATGAAGAAGTGGAAATAGCCAAGAAAATCGAGGAAGGCGAGCGAAAGATAATGGAAACACTTTGCCGGTTGCCTTCCTTCGTCAATGAGGTGGTGCGGCTTGGTCGGCGCCTGGAAAACGGCGAGATCAGGATCAAGAGCGTCATCGACAACATCGATGACGAGACGGGTTTCATGGACGAGGAGGTTCAGACCGAGAGGGTTCGCGGGCTTACCGGCCGTATCGAGGCATACTATGATCGTAACCGTGCCCTTGAGGAAAAATTCAAGGATCAGGGCCTGAGCGATAAGCGTCGGGCCACGCTGAAAAGGGAATTTGATAAAAACCTTAAGATGATCACGGAAATCTGTGACGAGATCCATTTGAGTAAGAGACGGATAAACACGGCGCTGTCGAAGTTAAAAAAAGATGTGGAACGTATAAGGGTCCTAGAGGAACAACTTCAGGCCTGCAGGGGCCAGGCCGGGATGCCGCTCAAGGAAATGGACAAGGTTTTTGCCCGGTTGAGAAAATTTCCCGACAAGGAAAAGGCTATCGCCCGTGAGGTGAAAATTCCACTCGCCCGCTTGAAGGAATACGAGAAGATTATAGGAAACGCGCGCCGGGAAAGGAAACTCATCGCGGACAAGATCGGTGTGCCGTCGGAAACGCTGAAGCGGGTTCACAACGACATATCCAGAGGCGAAAGAGAAGCAAACGAGGCGAAACAGAAATTAATCCAGGCCAATCTCAGGCTGGTGGTCAGTATCGCGAAAAAATACACCAATCGCGGGCTTCAGTTTCTTGACCTGATTCAGGAGGGGAACATCGGCCTCATGAAAGCGGTGGAGAAATTCGAGTACCAGCGTGGATACAAATTTTCAACATATGCCACGTGGTGGATCAGGCAGGCCATTACGCGGGCAATCGCGGACCAGGCGCGCACCATCAGAATTCCTGTTCACATGATAGAAACCATCAACAAGTTGATCCGGACGTCGCGGTATCTTGTCCAGGAACTCGGCAGGGAACCGACGCCCGAAGAGATAGCCGAAAAGATGGAATTCCCTCTTGAAAAGGTTCGAAAGGTTTTAAAAATCGCGAAGGAACCCATCTCGCTGGAAACGCCCATCGGAGAAGAGGAAGACAGCTCACTCGGTGATTTCATCGAAGACAAGAAAATCATGTCGCCCTCGGATGCGACCATGAGTATGGATCTGGCGAAACAGACGCGCAATATCCTGTCCACGTTGACGCCGCGCGAGGAAAAGGTGCTGAGAATGAGGTTCGGCATCAGTGAAAAATCGGAATATCAACTTGAAGATGAATCCGTCGACGCCCCGGAAATGATGGAGCGGGCGAGGAAAATCGAGTTGAACGTGCTCAAGAAAATGAGAGGCGCTTCACGAAGAAGGGAGATCAAGGGAAACGCGAAATGACTTGGAGCCGTCGGGATCGCCTCTGCAGAATCTTCACGGAGCGCCGGCCCGGCGGGATGGAATACGGATATTACGTGTATCGGAACTGACGGCTAACATCAAGGCCCTCGTAGAGACCGGCTTCGGAATCATCTGGGTGGAGGGTGAGGTGTCGAATTTCAGGTGCCCCGCGTCGGGGCACCTTTATTTCACTTTGAAAGACGAATCAAGCCAGATCAGGGCGGTCATGTTTCGGCAGAACGCCGCTGCGGCGGGGTTCAGGATTGAGGACGGGCATGTCCTCGTGTGTCGCGGCCGCCTGACCGTCTATACCCCCCGGGGAGACTGCCAGCTTGTTGTTGAAGCGGTTGAGCCGCGCGGCATCGGAGCGCTCCAGATTGCCTTTGAACAGCTCAAGAGCCGCCTCGAGGCGGAAGGGCTGTTCGACGGGGATCACAAAAGGCCGCTTCCTCTCATGCCGTCCAGAATCGGTATCATAACATCTTCGACGGGAGCCGCCGTCAGGGACATTTTGACCGTTATGAAGAGGAGATTTCCTGCGTGTAGCGTGCTGATCGCACCGGTCAGAGTGCAGGGGAACGAAGCGGCTGCCGAAATCCGCGAGGCGTTATCGTTGCTGAATACCAGGAACGATATCGATGTTATCATTATAGCCCGTGGTGGAGGATCGCTGGAAGACCTTCAACCATTCAACGATGAGTCGCTGGCCCGGGCCGTGTACGGGTCGAAAATTCCCGTGGTATCGGCGGTGGGCCACGAGATTGATTTCACGATAACCGATTTCGTCGCCGATCTCAGGGCGCCGACTCCTTCGGCTGCCGCCGAGCTGGTCGTGCCCGACAGACGCGAGCTGGCCGACGTTGTGAAAACAATCCTGTCGAGAATCGTCTCTCTTCATAGTTCCTGTTGCCGCGAATTACGCAGGTGTGTGAAGTCGTCCAGGGAACGCCTTGGCGATCCGAGAGGCAGGATCAACGACCTCCGAATATACCTTGATGACCGGACGTACCGTCTGTCGAACGGAGCCCGGCGGGTGATAGACAGCGGCAGGGTAAAGACCGTTTCATCGGCCGGTTCATGCAGACGGCTGAGTCCTCTCAATGCAGTGAGAGAATACCGCAAGGCTGTAGACTACCTCAGGAGCAAGGCTATTTTGCACGGGGGATACTTGCGGGGCCGGGTTCGTGCGAGAGTAGAACGTGCCACGGCCGTGCTCGAGACTATGAGTCCCGCTTCGGTCCTGGCGCGTGGTTACAGTATCACCAGGCGCCTGTCCGATGAAGCGCTTATCACCGGCGCAGAAGAACTCGAGGAAGGGAACGACGTATCGGTCGAGCTTGACCGCGGCGCCTTTCACGCGAAAGTAATTCAGATCATTCAGGGGGTGCCCCATGGCGGACGTAAAATTTGAAGAAGCCTTGCAGCGGCTCGAAGAAATTGTGAGAAAAATGGAATCAGGGGATATGGCGCTCGACGAATCGCTGAAGGCCTTTAAGGAAGGAATGGAACTTTCACGACTCTGTATGAAAAAACTTGACGAGGCAGAGCGGACCGTGGAAACACTGCTAAAGGAAGGTGACGATATCGTCACGGCGCCTTTTGTAACGGAGAAAGAACATGAATGAACAGCCGCACGAGCAATTGAAAGAGTATCTCGACCGCAGGCGGGCGAAGGTCGATGAAGCCCTGGATCGTCTCGTGCCGGGGAGTGATTCATATCCGCCAGCTCTGTTTGAAGCGGCCAGGTACAGCCTCTTCGCCGGCGGCAAGAGACTGCGGCCGATACTCTGCATGGCCGCCGCAGAAGCAGTGGGAGGAACGGCGGACGACGTGATGCCTTGCGCCTGCGCGCTTGAAATGATTCATACGTATTCGCTGATCCATGATGACCTTCCCGCCATGGACAACGATGATTTCCGCCGGGGGAAGCCGACGAACCACAAGGTTTTCGGGGAGGGCATGGCCGTGCTCGCCGGTGACGCCCTGTTGACCGACGCATTCCGCCTGCTTGCCGGCATGTTTTCGTCCGGGGTGCGTCACGAGGATCTGCTCCGGGCGATCCACGAAATAGCAAGTAAGGCGGGATTTTTCGGCATGATCGGAGGCCAGGCCGTTGACCTGGATTCGGAGGGGAAAACAATTGTTCCGGAAACACTTAATTATGTTCACATGCATAAAACCGCCGCGCTGATCACCGTTTCCCTGCGCGCCGGAGCAATTCTGGCCGAGGCCCCGCCTGATCGTCTTGAGGCGCTTACGGCCTACGGTGAAAATATCGGACTCGCCTTTCAAATTGTGGACGATATTCTCAACGTGAAAGGCGATCCCGCGGTAATGGGAAAGGGCACCGGTTCCGACGGCGTCCGGAAAAAAGCAACCTATCCCGCGTTCGTCGGGCTGGAAAATGCTGAACAAACAGCTCGCGGGCTGGTGAAAGAGGCGCTTTCAAAGCTTGAGGAGTTCGGCGACGACGCCCGGCCGTTGCGATTGATCGCGCGATACATTATAGAACGGGAATCATAGAAGCGGTGGCCGTGCCGAGGCGGGGAGAAGCGTCGCCTGAAAGGAAGGAATCGTGACGAAGAATCAATCTTCATTGCTTGAGAAGATCGACAGCCCGGAAGACGTCAGGAAACTGAAACTGGAAGATCTCGATGTTCTTGCGGCGGAAATACGGGACCTGATCATAAAAACGGTGGCGGCAAACGGCGGGCACCTGGCCCCATCGCTGGGAGCCGTCGAACTCGCCCTTGCTCTTCACTATGTTTTCGATACGCCGAAGGACAAAATTATATGGGATGTGGGACACCAGGCGTACGCCCATAAAATTATTACGGGCAGAAAAAATAATTTTCACACACTCAGAAAGTTCGGCGGGATGGCGCCTTTTCCGAAGCGGTCGGAAAGTCCATACGATGTTTTCGGCGTCGGTCACAGCAGCACGTCCATTTCAGCGGGGTCGGGCATAGCCGAGGCAGGCCGCATCGCCGGCAAGGATCGCAAGGTGGTCTGCGTGATCGGGGACGGTTCGCTGACGGCGGGCCTGGCGTTTGAAGGTTTGAACTGGGCGGGTGATCGCGAGCAGGACCTCATTATCATTCTCAACGACAATGAGATGTCTATTTCGCCGAACGTTGGCGCCCTCTCGTCCTATCTGAATCGAATCATGACCGGGCAGCAGGTGATCAAGTTCAAGGCGGGCGTGTTGAACCTGCTGAAAACCGTTCCCGGCATCGGAGACCACATGGTCCGACTCACCAAACAGGCCGAAGAATCACTGAAGGCTTTTATCGTTCCCGGCATGCTGTTCGAGGAAATGGGCTTCAGGTACGTGGGACCCCTCGAAGGCAACCGGCTCGACAATCTCGTCAAAAATTTATCGAATGTCAAGACCTTGAAGGGTCCGGTACTGGTCCACCTGGTTACCAGAAAAGGCAAGGGATACCCGTTTGCCGAAGCCGAGCCCTCCCGCTTTCATGGCGTTGGTCCCTTTGATGTCGAGACAGGCCGTTCTGCGTCGACCCCCAGTGGGCCGAGCTATACGGACGTCTTCGGCGAGACTGTCGTTGCCTTGGCGAAGGAAACTCCCAACCTGGTGGCTATTACGGCTGCGATGAGCCAGGGGACCGGACTGAGTGAGTTCAGCCGCGTTTTTCCCGAGAGATTTTTCGACGTGGGCATAGCGGAATCACATGGAGTTGCACTGGCGGCGGGCCTGGCCACGGAAGGGCTTCTTCCCGTGGTGGCGATTTATTCTACCTTTCTGCAACGGGCTTATGACCAGCTGATTCACGATGTTTGTCTTCAGCAGCTTCCCATTGTTTTCGCTCTTGACCGGGCGGGGATCGTCGGCGAGGACGGAGCGACGCACCATGGTCTGTTTGATCTTTCGTATCTTCGTTCAATTCCCGGCATGGTCGTGATGGCGCCAAAGGATGAAAACGAGTTGCGGCACATGATGAAAACAGCCGTTGACCTCGGTGGCCCGGTGGCGGTCCGGTATCCCCGTGGAAAGGGAGAGGGGGTTCCTCTGGATGAAGAACTCTGGGCCCTCGATCTCGGGAAGGGCGAAGTGATCAGGGAGGGAAACGACGCCGCCATCATCGCGGTGGGCTCGACGGTGTACCCGTCGCTGGAAGCGGCGCGCATCCTGGCGGAACGAGACATTGAGGTTACCGTTGTCAACAGCCGTTTCGTCAAGCCCCTTGACGCCGACCTGCTCTGCAGGACGGCAACTGAAACGGGGCGGGTGGTTACCGTCGAGGAGAATGTTCTCATGGGTGGGTTCGGAAGCGCCGTCCTGGAACTATTTCAGGAACGTGGAACGATTCCGGAACGGATGACGCGTATCGGCGTCGACGATTGCTACGTGGAGCACGGTTCCCAGAAGGAATTGCGTAAACAGCAGGGGCTTGATGTGCAAAGTATCGCCGCGGCCGTCGTCGATCTTATCGATGGAGCGGAGAGGTGACGTCACGTACAGGAACGTTTCCGAAAAAAGTGCGGTTGGACAAACTGCTGGTCGACCGCGGGTTTGTCGCTTCCCGGGAACGTTCCCGGGCGCTCATTTTAGCGGGCGCCGTGATCGTCGACGAAACGGCGGCGGACAAGGCGGGAACCCTCGTCAGACCGGACGCGGTCATTCGCATCAGGGGCGAAGATAATCCTTTTGTCAGCCGGGGCGGACTCAAGCTGCGCCATGCGCTCGAAACGTTCGGTATCGACGTGACGGGATCGACGGTCCTGGACGTGGGGGCCTCGACGGGAGGTTTCACCGACTGTCTTCTTCAACGCGGGGCACGGCGCGTGTATGCTCTGGACGTGGGATACGGGCAGATCGCCTGGAAACTGCGAATCGACGAGCGGGTCATTCTTTTCGAGCGTACTAATATACGGCATTTCGATGCGTCCCTGCTTGGCGACGTCGTCGATATCGTCACCGTGGATGTGTCTTTTATTTCCCTGAAACTGGTATTGCCCATTCTCCGCCTGTTCATGAGGCCGGGTTCCCGACTGCTTGCCCTCATCAAGCCGCAGTTTGAAGCGGGTCGGGCCGACGTGGGGAAGGGGGGCGTGGTAAGAAACATTGCCGTTCGTGAACGGGTAGTGAGCGACATAGTTCGGGTCGCCGAAGAGATCGGTTTTGATGTGAAGGGCGTTTGCGAATCGCCCCTGGCGGGTCCCGCGGGAAACCGGGAATTTTTTCTGTACGGATGGGTAAACTGACGCGTTGTTTTCGGCAGACTGCTTCGAAACGGGAAGAAAGAGTTCAGCCATGATCGTGAAACTGGCGCAGACGGCCGGATTTTGCATGGGTGTCAGGCGAGCCGTTGACATCGTGCTCGACATCGCCCGCCGAAAGGGGGATGGGCCGGTCTATACTTACGGAGCACTGATTCACAATCCCCAGACGGTTGAATTGTTGAAGAGGCGTGGCGTCGTACCCGCTGAAAGTATTGACGAGATCGACCGGGGAACGGTGGTAATCAGGGCGCACGGAATATCGCCCCGTGAGCGTGCCCGGTTAAGAGAAAAAGATGTCACCGTGGTGGACGCCACCTGCCCGAAGGTGGCCCGCGTGCAGTCAATCATAAAAAAGCATGTGGATGGCGGTTATGACGTGATCATCGTGGGGGACCGAAAACACCCCGAGGTGGCGGGCCTTCTGGGATATGCCTCGCCGGGCGGATACGTGGTCGGCGACGTCGACGACGTCGACCGGCTGCCTTCGCTCGATCTGATCTGCGTTGTCTCCCAGACGACACAGAACACGCGCCATTTTGAACGGGTGAGCGGACGGATCAAAGACCGGTTTCCCGGGGCGCTTGTCTTCAACACCATCTGTGACTCAACAGAACGGCGACAGGCCGAGGTCATGGGCCTTGCCGGTGAAGTTGACGCCATGATCATCGTTGGAGGCAGAAACAGTGCAAACACGAGAAAATTACTCGAAATTTCCGAAAATTCGGGTATCCCTTCCTATCAGGTGGAAACGGCAGATGAGCTGCGCGGCATAGATCTGGAAGGAATCGATCGGGTCGGCGTGTCCGCGGGTGCTTCAACGCCGAACTGGATAACCGACGGGGTCGTCGATTACCTGACTCTGTATCGCCGCGGACGGAGCGCGGGATTGATAAGCGGTTTTCTTCACGCCTGGCTCTTTGCCGTCCGCACGGACATTTATTCCGCCCTGGGTGCCGGAATACTCGCGGCGGTGAGCATGGCACTGCAGAAACAATCGATTTCACTGGTAAACGTGTTGATCGCCGCCTTTTACGTCTATTCGATGCATACACTGAACAGGATACAGGATCGCTACCTGGGCAGCATCAAGGGAAGCTTCCGGGACGAGACCTACCTCCGTCACCGGAAGCTTTACATGGGAGTGGCCGTTCTTGCTCTTTTCTGTGCCCTGGTTCTCGCGCTTGCCGCCGGGCCCGCGGCCTTTGCGAGCCTGTTTCTTATTTCTCTTTTCGGGTACCTGTATCGCTTTAAAATGTTTCCAAAAAGTTGGCCTGTGGAGAGTCTCAGGGATATTCCCGGTTCGAAACATATTTTTATCGCCCTTGCCTGGGCCGTGGTTGCCGCACTGATACCCTCGATTTCGACGGGTGGAACGCCGGGAATTTCAACGGGACTCGCGTTTATCATCGTCGCCCTGCTTGTTTTTATGAAATCGGTTATCACTGACATGGCGAATGTGCAGAGCGACCGGCTCATGGGAAGAGAAACCGTTCCCGTCATCATGGGGGAAAATAATTCGCGCCGTCTCGTCAAGGCCGTGTCTCTGGTTCTGGCGGCGATCCTGATCATCCCGCCGGCGGCGGGCGCGGGTTCAACTCTCACTCCCGCGCTCCTGGCGGCGGTGTTTTATGTGTGGATTTGTTTAAAACTTTGTGATAGAAGGGCAAAATTTTCCAGTACCGCCCTTGAAGGTTTTTTCGGGACTGTCTATATTGTCGCCGGTGTTGCCGTTTTTCTCTGGGCGGCTGCGGCGCACGTCTTGTAGTGATGAAAGGATGACAGGTGATCATCGAATGAAAAAACTCTATGTAGCAGCGCTTTTCTTTGCTTTTGTGATCGTCACCTTTGTCTCCGGTTGCGCGGGCCCGGTCAGGTATGCAAAAACAGCGGAAAACGCCGAAGATTTCAGTCCACGATCCGTTGCTCTGTTCCCCGTGTCAGTAGGGCCGCATGACGAGGCGGCGGGAATAATAGACCGCATCACGGTGGACGAACTTACAAAGACGGACAGGTATGACCGAGTTCTATCACCCGATGAAGTGATGCGGATAATCGAGGAAAACGAAGCGGCGCCGATTTTCGAGGAATACCAGGCGAAACTCGAGATCCTCAATTATTCTGATCCCGCCTTGAGCGCCCGTCTGGGTGAAGTGCTGGATGTTGAATCTTTTTTGCTGGTGATTGTATCATTCTGGAGTTATACCGTTGACACGAAAGAAAAAGATATAGCGAAAGTGGGACTGGAAATGAGATTCGTTGAGGCCTCGACAGGCCGAATTTTATGGGCGGCCCACCATTTTGACGAGAAACGTTACCGCGTCTTCAAACCGGAACTGGCCGATGTGGGCGAAGCAGTGGCACGGCGGCTTGTTCGGGAGATGCCCCATTGAGAAAGTTTGCGGAACATGAAGGCGCGCCGCAGCACGGTGAGGAAACGGCGAGAACGACGAATTTGTATGCTATTTCTAGAGTGGAGGAAGTAAAATGGCCTATGTGATTACTGATGAATGTATTGCCTGTGGAAGCTGTGAAGACGAGTGTCCCGTTGGTGCGATCAGCGAAGGTGAGGATAAATACGTTATCGACCCGGATTTGTGTACCGATTGTGGTGCCTGCGCTGAAATTTGTCCCGTGGAAGCCATCGAACCGGGTGAAGAAAGCTAGAATACCCTCTTCGGGTTTTATATACGCCGAATGTCTTTCCCGAATCACCCTGCGGTCATTTCATAATGCATTCACGTTACATCCGGGGATCATATCATGACGGGTTTGTTTGTAACATTCGAAGGGATTGAAGGTTCGGGGAAAACAACCCAGATAAACATGGCGGCCGCTTACCTCGAAAGTCGCCGCATTCCGTGCCTGGCGACCAGTGAGCCGGGCGGCAGCAATTTGGGGCGCACATTGCGGAAGTTGCTTCTTGAAAAAAGCGGACTTCGCATATCTGCGCGGTCTGAATTGCTGCTGTTCGCGGCGGACAGGGCTCAGCATGTGGAAGAAATTATTTGTCCCGCTCTGCAGGAAGGCAGGGTGGTGCTGTGCGACCGGTTTGCTGACGCCACCACGGTTTACCAGGGGTACGGGCGCGGTCTCGATTTGGACATGATCGACCGGATAAACGATTTTGCGGCGCAATCCCTGCGGCCCGGCATAACGGTGCTTTTCGACATGAGCCCTGAACGCGGCCTTGACAGAGTCAGGAGGCGCGACGCCGACAGTCCGGCAGGGCCGGACGACCGTTTTGAAGTCGAACACATCGAGTTTCACCGGCGGGTGAGGGAAGGGTACCTCACCCTCGCCGAGCAGGACCCGCAACGTTTCCGCGTCGTCGATGCCGACCGCGATATCGACGCCGTGTTCAGCGATGTCGTGGCTGTGCTGGAGGGGGTGCTGGGTGAATAGCGCCATGCCGTTTTCCGGGGTCTACGGTCACGAGCGACAGATCAATTTTTTGAAAAACGCTCTTTTGCGTGACAGGGTTGCCCAGGCGTATCTTTTCGACGGTATGGCGGGAGTAGGGAAAAAAACAACAGCACTGGCCTTCGCCAGGGCCCTGAATTGTCTCGGTACCGAAGAGGAGACGGGAGAGTTCTGTGCGTCATGCAGAAAAATAGAAACAGGGAATCACCCCGATATCCTGTTCGTGGCGCCCGAGGGCAAGTTTATTAAAATCGGTCAAATACGAGAGCTGGCCAGGCAGATGTGTTTCCGCCCCCTCGAGGGACGGCGGCGGGTCGTGATCATTGAAGAGGCTCACGCCATGAACGATGAAGCGGCCAACGCGCTTTTGAAAACACTCGAGGAACCGGCGCCGGGTAATGTTTTAATATTGCTCACGTCACGAAGCGAAGCACTCTCCCGGACCATAGCTTCGCGGTGCCAGCGTCTCCGTTTCGCTCCTCTGCCGGTCTCCGCGGTTGAAGCCTTTTTGAAAGAACGGCGCGGCATGGGGGAGGAAGAATCATCAATGCTCGCGGCGACGTCGGCCGGTTGTATCGGAAGAGTGATTGATCGCGATCCGGAGGCGTCCCGACGTTTTGAAGAGGATATCCTCGGTGTTCTGGAGATCAGCGGGGATGCGGGTGATGAAAACCCGCTGGCGCCGTTTCTTGTCGTCGCGCGTTTCGGAGACGACAGGGCGGCGATTGTTGAAAAACTCGAATTGATGAAAGAATGGTATCGCGATGTCCTTGTTTTGCACGAAACCGGTCGTGAGGGACTGGTTCTTCATCGCGATTTGCTCAATTGTACGCGGCGGGCTGCGGATCGTTCGACATCTGACCGTCTTACGAGAAACATCGAATGTGTCGAGGCCGCGAGACGGGCGGTTGACCGCAACGCAAACAGCCGGTTGGTTCTGGAATCAATGATGTTCAAGCTTCGTCAGCCGTCGACGGGCAGGCGTCAGCCGGCGGCACGGGGAAGATGAACGGGAGCCGCACATGAACATGAACGACAACCATGATGAAAGCGGATATATTGTCCGTGTCCGATTTCGGGAAAAAGGGAAACTTTACACGTTTGACGGCGCGGGTGTGCCCGTCGAGAAAGACGACAGAGTAATTGTCCTGACGGAACAGGGCGAAGCCATCGGTATGGTGATGTCGGTAACGAAAATCGTCGATGCGGCGAGAGTTTCGGAGCAGATGAAACCGGTTTTGAGGAAGGCCTCGAGTAATGACCTGACACGCGCGGCCGAGAACTGCGATGTCGAGCGCGAAGCTTTTCAATTCTGCAAGAAAAAGATAGCGGAGCGGGATCTTGCCATGAGACTCGTCGAGGTGTCCTATCTTTTCGACCGCAGTAAGCTTGTTTTTTATTTCACCGCCGACAGCCGCGTGGATTTCCGGGAACTCGTCAAAGATCTTGTCGCCGCCTACCGGACCCGTATCGAGCTCAGGCAGATCTGGGTGAGAAGCGAAGCGCGCCTGTTTGGAGGATTGGGCATGTGTGGCAGGGAGCTCTGCTGTTCCGGGTTCCTCAATTCCTTCGGCACCGTGTCAATCAAAATGGCCAAGGAACAGAATATGCTGCTCAATCCTGAAAAAATTTCAGGTGTCTGCGGACGGCTGATGTGTTGCCTCGCCTTTGAATACGACATGTACCGCGAAGCGAAGAAACACATGCCCAAGTGCGGAAAAAACGTCATGCTTTCGCAGGGACGGGGCAAGGTTATGCGGCAGAAAGTTCTTGAAAATAAAATAGTGGTCGATCTCGGTGACGGCAAGGAAACGGAGGTTTCCATCGACGAAATCATCAGGACCGATACGCCGAAGTCTCAGTAATCCTCCACCGGCGGCGGTTTTCGAATCAAGCGGAAGGAAACGGCTCGAAGACGCGTTTACCGGTGTTTACATTGCCAGGAGAAAGAACAATGCAGGATTCTTTTTACGTAACGACTCCCATTTATTACGTTAACGCTTCTCCTCATATCGGGCATGCCTATACGACCATCGTGGCCGACGTCATGGCCCGTTTTTATCGCATGGCCGGCCTGAAAACCTTTTTTCTCACCGGAACGGACGAACACGGCGATAAAATCGCCGAAGCTGCACATGCCGCCGGCGTCACGCCCCATGAATACGCAGACCGGATAAGCGATCGATTCCGGAAATTATGGCCGGAACTGAACATAACGAATGATTATTTTATTCGGACCACCGATGAAAATCACCAGGACATCGTCAGATCGATTCTGCAGAAGGTCTATGACGCGGGCGACATCTATTTCGGTGAATATGAGGGATATTACTGTGTTGGATGCGAACGGTTCTACCGGGAATCGGAGCTTGTCAACGGCTTGTGCCCGGACCACCTGATAGCGCCGGAAGTGCGAAAGGAAAGCAACTATTTTTTTACCATGAGTCGGTACCAGGAATGGCTGGTCAAGTATATCACCGACCATCCCGATTTTATCAGGCCCGAACGTTACCGCAATGAAGCGCTTGCCTTCCTGCGTGAACCCCTGGAAGATCTCTGCATATCCCGTCCCAAGTCGCGCCTGACTTGGGGAATTACGTTACCCTTCGACGAAAACTATGTGACCTATGTCTGGTTCGACGCGCTCATAAACTATCTCACCGGCATCGGTTACCCCGACAGCGAGTCTTACCGGACCTTCTGGCCTTCGACGCAGCATCTGATCGCCAAGGATATTCTGAAGCCGCACGGCATATACTGGCCGACGATGCTGAAAGCGGCGGGAATCGAACCGTACCGCCGTCTGAATGTGCACGGCTACTGGAACATTGAAACGGGCAAGATGTCCAAGAGCCTCGGGACAGTAGTAAATCCTCTCGACCTGAAAGACAAGTACGGTCTCGATCCTTTCCGCTATTACCTGATGCGCGACATGGTGTTCGGACTTGACGCGAATTTCAGCGAAGAAGGTCTCGTGGCACGCCTCAACGCGGATCTGGCAAACGACTTGGGAAACCTTGTAAGCAGGAGCCTTGCGATGGCCATTAAATATTGCGGGGGAAGGGTTCCCGAACGCGGTCCGATTGATGAAGCGGACCGGGATCTTATTCAGCGAGGGGAATCCCTGGCGGAGGTACTGGAGTCATCCTTCGAAGCACTCCAGTTCCACCGGGCGCTTGCGGCCGTGTGGGAGCTTGTTAACGCCGCCAACAAGTACATCGTGGAAACGCAGCCATGGCTTCTGGCCCGGGACGAATCATCGGCCGGACGCCTGGAAGCGGTCATGTATACCGTTCTTGAAACGCTCCGGTTCATCGGTGTAGCTCTCAGCCCCTTCATGCCCGATTCCGCTGCGGAAATTCTGCGTCGCCTCGGTCTGAACGGATCGCCGTCCCTCGCTGAAATGCGGGAATGGGGCGGCCTGGCGCCTGGCAACCCGCTTGACAAGGGAGATGCCCTCTTTCCTCGACGCATCATCGAAACGAAGGAAGAAACGACTGCGGCCGGGCTGGCGGATATCAAGGAACTCGTTGAAATGGAGGCTTTTGAACGACTCGACATCAGGGCTGCCCGTATACTTGAGGCCAGGCCGGTGCCGAAATCGTCAAAACTTGTGGAATTGAAAATCGATGTGGGCGAAGAGCGGATCATCG
>OMKS01002478.1_pt1 | contig 15415 bp, 18 predicted proteins | sample 1674721 | NCBI WGS metagenome assembly OMKS01 (sample SAMN06264996, study PRJEB25208) | sediment metagenome | isolation source: hot spring sediment | place: USA: California | collected 2014-09-02
ACGAGGACTTCGAGTATCAGGCGGCGTCCCGGGACAAGCCGCGCCGAGTGGTCACCAGGATCGAATGGCATCCGGGCAAGTTGTTCCCCCGTGTCGGCTTCATCGTCACCAACCTGCCGATGGACCCCGACCGGGTGGTGCGCTTCTGCAACCAGCGCGGCACGGCCGGGCAGCACATCGAGGAAGGCAGGCATGCCTTTCGCCGGACGCGGCTGTCGTGTCGGAAGTTCCGCAACAACGAGGTGCGGCTGCAATTGCACGCACTGGCCTGCAACCTGGCAACCTTCCTGCGCTGTATGGACCTGCCCGAGGCGATGGCCGACCGGTCGTTGACCAGCCTGCAACTCAAGCTGATCAAGATCGGGGCGCGTGTCGTGCGCCACGCGCGCGCGATCACCTTCCAACTGGCCGAGGTCGCCGTCACCGGCCCGATGGTGCGCGCCGTCCCGGCCGCGATCCGCCGATTGCGGGCACCACCGTCATGCGCGTGACGGCTATCCAGGCCGAAACCGAACGAAACCGGCTCGACAGCTCTGCCCGCTGCGCTGAAAAACATCACCGTCAAACCAGAACACGGCGGCTTCGCGGTCTGATCCGCCCTGTTCCAGCAGCCGGCCCGGCCGCAGGCGCCGCTCAGGACGGAAAATGATCGCCCAGCAGGCAAAATTCGGCGACTTTCACGCCAGCCAGCAGGCCACTTGGGGAATGTGGGTTATTGATAAGCTTGTTTATGCAGACTTGAATAATCTCACCGCCGTTCCATCTCGCCGATAAAGACTGTATTCGCCCCAACTGAAATCACGCAGCATCCCACGGATTGATCACATCTACCCCGCAGCCGTCGAAGTCCTTTACGTTGCGGGTTGCCACAGGTGCCCCTGCCGCCTTCGCGATTGCCGCGATCTGGCAGTCAGCCTCGGTGATCGGTCGTCCGGCACTTCGGCGCATTGCGGCGATATCGGCATAGGTGCGGGCGGCCGGGCTGTCGAAGGGGAGCACGCGGTCGGCGAAGTCCTCAGCGATCATGCCGTCAAGCGCGGCCTGAAGCCGGTCGCGCCGCGGCCCCTCTGGCAAGATAGTGACCCCGGTGCGCAGTTCGGCTTCGGTCACGGCCGAGATGAACAGGCCGGTGGCGTCCTGACGACCGAACCACTCCAACACTTCCTGCGCCGGATTGGCGCGCATCAGTTCGGAGATGACGTTGGTATCAAGCAGGATCATCGGTCAGTCGAAATCCGGTGGGGCGCGCATCGGGCTGCGGGGCGGGATTTCCAGATTGACCCCATCGATTGCGGCGAACCGCTCGTGGATCGCCCGACCAAGATTCTTCGGGGCGGTGGGCAGCGCCACGACCTGGCGCAGGATTTCGCGCGCCTCTTCCTCCATCGACCGGCCATGTTCGGCCGCCCGCACACGGAGGCGGCGCTTCACTTCATCGTCGAGGTTGCGGATCGTGATACTGGCCATGGGATCCTCCGAGGTTAAGCCCAAGGTAAGCTTTGATTGCATTGCTATCAAGCCTGTGACGATCGCCGGGCGTTGCCACGACCCGGATAAGCAAAATGCGTGCCGACTTACTGCACCCGCCACACCTCCCCATCATCCAGCCGTTTGACGTAATCCACCGCCGCCCCGTTCCAGTGGTACGCGAAATGCCCGCCCTGCGTCGGGATCGGGATCACGTCGGGCCAGAACACCCCGATGCACTGGCCGCCCGGGTAGCGGATGCTGGGCCAGGCGATGCCGTTCGATCCGGCAGCGCGGCGCTCGGCGCCGAAGATCTGCGAGGGGCGGTAGTCGTCGGGATCGAGCAGATCAGCGCGGCCGGTGGCGTCGTCGAGATCGGCATCCACGGACCCGATCAGCTCGCGGAATTGCGATGTCCAGCCGGGGGCTTCCTCCGTGGCGCGCATGAAGCGGGCGTGGTGGTGGATGGTTTCGGCGATCGCCACCTCGGTCCGGTCGCCGGCGTAGTAGAGCCCGAAACTGCCCTCCGAGAACCGCCCCGGCCGCAGCGGCGAGCAATGGACGAAGGGTGCCATGACCCAGCTCGCACCGGGCCCCGTAACGCGACGCGCGACCGGCACCTTCGACAGATCACCGATGCTGTCGCGGATGCACGGATTGAACTTGGCCTCGGCGGAGGCCAGCGCCTCCCAATCGGCGGGATCGGAGATGTCCTCGAACAGGTCGATGGGCAGGTGGATAGAGCGGATGATGCGGACGGTGCGAGGCCAGGTCACGCGGGCCGTGGGCACCGTCACCAGCCGCCCCGCTCGGCATCGAGATAGGCGCGCAGGTCGATCAGGTCGGTGATCTCGCCGCGCAGCATGACGTCCAGCGCGGACAGCCCGGCAAAGGCCGCGTTCGGCTTGCGGATCCACTGATACCCCCGCGCGGGGTCGGTGAAGATGGTGCGCAGCGCCTTGTGGATCCCCATCAGGATGGTCATGCGCGCGCGCAGGTCACGGTCGATCCGGCCGATATCGCCCGCCTTCCAGCGCGCCCAGGTGCGCTGCGCCATGTCGCCGAGAAGCACCCGCGCCTCGGCATCGCTCAGGCCCCAGGCGCGGAACAGGTTGATCGTGGCCCGCGCCAGCGCTGCGGCCCCGGCATCCGTGATCACGGGATGGTCGGGGCGGGCGGTGATCGGCTGGACGGTGGCGAACTGCATGGGTGTCTCCTTTAGCATCGATGTAACCATCATCTGCCAAAAGGCAATTCCCGGTGCGTGCGCCGGTCTGGTCCCGCCTGCGCCATGACGCCTCCAACCCTTTCGCCTGTCTTTGCACGCCAGAGCCCTACGCCCCTTGATGCGCTGTTGAGCGCCGCCCGTTTCCGGCTTTCTTGATGGACCCCGATCCAGGGCCGCCCCTTGGCAGGCCAGAACAGGAGCGGGGACAGCATGGCAGAGGTCGAACGGAGGCCGCAGGCGGGCGAGCGGGGGGCGCGGATGCTGCGCACCGCGCTCGGCCCCGTCATCGCGCGGGCGCTCGAAGACCCCATGACCCTTGAGGTCATGCTCAACCCCGACGGGCGGCTCTGGATCGACCGGCTGTCCGAGGGGCTGGCCGACAGCGGCGCCACGCTCTCGCCCGAGGATGGCGAGAGGATCGTCCGGCTGGTGGCCCATCATGTCGGGGCCGAGGTCCATACCGGGCGGCCCCGGGTTTCGGCGGAACTGCCCGGGACCGGTGAGCGTTTCGAAGGGCTGCTGCCGCCCGTCGTCACAGCACCCTGTTTCGCTATCCGCAAGCCCGCCGTCGCAGTATTCCGGCTGTCCGATTACGTCGCGGCCGGGATCATGACCGAGGCGCAGGCCAGTGCCCTGCGTGACGGCGTTGCCGCGCGGGCCAATATCCTCGTCGCGGGGGGCACCTCCACGGGCAAGACCACGCTGACCAATGCGCTGTTGGCCGAGGTCGCGCAAACCGCCGACCGCGTCGTGATCATCGAGGACACGCGCGAGCTGCAATGCGCGGCCCCGAACCTCGTGGCGCTGCGCACCAAGGACGGGGTGGCGACGCTCTCGGATCTGGTCCGCTCCGCGCTGCGCCTGCGTCCCGACCGCATCCCCATCGGCGAGGTGCGCGGGGCCGAGGCGTTGGACCTGCTCAAGGCCTGGGCACCGGCCATCCGGGCGGGATCGGGACGATCCATGCAGGCTCGGCGCTTGGTGCCCTGCGCCGGATGGAGCAGCTGATCCAGGAGGCCGTGGTGACCGTGCCGCGCGCCCTGATCGCCGAGACCATTGATCTGATAGCCGTCCTGTCAGGGCGCGGCAGCGCGCGCCGCCTCACCGAACTGGCCCGCGTCACCGGCCTCGGCCCCGCGGGCGATTACCACCTCACCCCGGCCGCCCCGCCTGCGGCCCCCGACACATCAGGAGACAGCCCATGACCCGAACCCTCCACTGCCTTTGCCGCCAGGCCGCCCATGCCGCCACCTTCGCCTGCGTCAGCCTGATGCTGGCCGCGCCCGCCCGCGCGGCGGGCTCGTCGATACCTTGGGAGGCGCCGCTCGAAGCGATCCTGCAATCCATCGAGGGGCCGGTCGCCAAGATCATCGCGGTGATCATCATCATCGTGACCGGGCTGACGCTGGCCTTCGGCGACACCTCGGGCGGGTTCCGGCGGCTTATTCAGATCGTCTTCGGCATCTCCATCGCCTTTGCGGCCAGCTCCTTCTTCCTGAGCTTCTTCAGCTTCGGCGGCGGGGCGGTGTTCAGAGCATGGAATCCGGTTTCGAACAGCCTGATGCCGTCACCGGCTTCACCGTCCCGGTCCACCGCGCGCTGACCGAGCCGATCCTGCTCGCAGGTGCCCCAAGGGCCTTTGCGATCCTGAACGGCACGCTTGCTGGCGCGATCGGTCTTGGCCTGCAGCTTTGTGCTGCGGGCATCGCGATCTGGCTGATCGGGCATCTGCTGGCCGTCTGGGCCGCGCGGCGCGATCCGCTTTTCGTCGAGGTCTGGCGGCGGCACCTGCGACTGCCCGGCCATCTGGACGTCTGAGGGCACCGCCATGATGCATCTTGCCGAGTATCGCCGCAAAGCCACCCGCCTCGCCGATTACCTGCCCTGGGCCGCGCTGGTCGCGCCCGGTGTGGTGCTGAACAAGGATGGCAGCCTGCAGCGCACCGCGCGCTTCCGGGGCCCGGACCTCGACAGCGCGGTCGCGGCCGAATTGGTCGCCGTGGCAGGCCGGATCAACAGCGCCTTTCGCCGCCTCGGCTCGGGCTGGGCGATCTTCGTCGAGGCGCATCGCCTGCCCGCCGCCGACTATCCCGACAGTCGTTTTCCCGATCCGGCCTCGGCGCTGCTGGATGCCGAGCGCCGCGCAGGCTTTGCCGAACAGGGCGCGCATTTCCAGTCGGCCTATTTCCCGACCTTCCTCTACCTGCCGCCGCCCGAGGAGGCCGCGCGCGCCGAGACCTGGCTCTATGAGGGCCGCGAGACCCGGGGCATCGACGCGGGCGAGGTGCTGCGCGGCTTCATCGACCGCACCGACCGGGTGCTGGCGCTGTTCGACGGGTTCATGCCGGAATGCCGCTGGCTGGATGACGCCGAGACGCTTACCTATCTGCATTCCACCATCTCGACCCACGCGCAGCGCGTGCGCGTGCCGGAAACTCCCGTCTATCTCGACGCGCTGCTGGCCGATCAGCCGCTGACCACGGGGTTGGAGCCCCGGCTGGGTGCGGCGCATCTGCGCATCCTGACGCTCTCGGGCTTTCCCACCGCCACCACGCCGGGGATCCTCGATGAGCTGAACCGCCTGGCCTTCCCCTATCGCTGGGCCACGCGCGCGATCCTGATGGACAAGGTCCAAGCCACGCGCATGGTCGCGCGCATCCGCCGCTATCCGGGGGCCCAGGTCTTCGCCTTCGATTTCGGGGGCTCGATCCGGGCCGCCATCCTCGCCATGGGCGGGGACTGGCACGATCTGGGCGGCGCGCTGACTGAGGGGACAGAGGCCGGGGTCTATCTGCAACCCCTGGCCCGCATCGACGAGGGGACGGAACGCGCCTGGGCCGCGGGCTGGATCGCCGCGATCCTTGCCCGCGAGGGCGTCACCGTGACGCCCGAAGTGAAGGAGCATCTCTGGAGCGCGCTGACCTCGCTCGCGTCGGCCCCCATCGGCGAACGCACGATCACCGGCCTTGCGGTGCTGCTGCAATCGTCTGACCTGAAACAGGCCCTGCGGCCCTATTGCCTCGGCGGGCCGCATGGGCGGCTTCTGGATGCCGAGATCGAGGATTTGGGCACGGCCCCGGTTCAGGCTTTCGAGATCGAGGGGCTGATCGGCACCGCCGCCGCACCTGCCGTCCTCTCCTATCTCTTCCACCGCATCGGCGACCGGCTGGGTGGCCGCCCGACGCTTCTGATCATCGACGAGGGCTGGCTCGCGCTCGATGACGAGGGCTTCGCGGGCCAGCTGCGCGAATGGCTGAAGACGCTTCGCAAGAAGAACGCCGCGGTGATCTTCGCGACCCAGTCGCTGTCCGACATCGACGCGTCCGCCATCGCGCCCGCGATCATCGAAAGCTGCCCGACGCGGCTGCTCCTTCCCAATGAACGCGCCATCGAGCCGCAGATCACCGCGATCTACCGCCGCTTCGGGCTCAATGACCGCCAGATCGAGATCGTCGCCCGCGCCATGCCGAAGCGCGACTATTACTGCCAGTCGCGGCGCGGCAACCGGCTGTTCGAGCTGGGCCTCTCTGAGGTCGGCCTCGCGCTTTGTGCGGCCTCCTCCAAGGCCGATCAGGCCCAGATCGCCGCGATCCTTTCCGAGCATGGCCGCGACGGCTTCCTCGCCGCCTGGCTGCACGCGCGTGGCGCGGGCTGGGCCGCCGACCTGATCCCGGAACTGCCGAACCTCGAGACGGACCTGCAGACAGACCCGGCAACGCCGGACCCGGCATCCGATCCCAAACCCCAACCCGAAGAGGAGCCCCAACCATGACCCGCATCACCCATCTCGCCGGCGCCTCGACCCTGGCGCTGGCTCTGGCCGCGCCTACGGGCGTGACGATCCTCGCCCCCAGCCCCGCGCAGGCCTTCTTCGGCGGCTTCGGCCGGATCGTCTACGACCCGCGCAATCATGCCGAGAACATCCTCTCGGCCGCCCGGGCCATGGAGCAGATCAACAACCAGATCACCCAGCTGCAGAACGAGGCGCAGATGCTGATCAACCAGGCCCGCAATCTCGCGAGCCTGCCGCATTCCTCGCTTGCCGCGCTCCAGCAGAATGTCGATCGCACCCGCCAGCTTTTGTCGCAGGCGCAGAACATCGCCTTCGATGTTCAGGCCATCGACCGGATGTTTCAGGAGCAATATGGCGGCACCGCCATGGCCGCCCCCGAGGCCCAGCTTCTGGCCGATGCCCGCGCGCGCTGGGAGAACACGGTCGGCGGGCTGCAGGACGCGATGCGTGTGCAGGCCGGGGTCGTCGGCAATCTCGACGGCCAGCGCGCGGAAATGGCGGCGCTGGTGGGCGCGAGCCAGAACGCGGTCGGCGCGCTGCAGGCGGCGCAGGCGGGCAACCAGCTTCTTGCGCTGCAATCCCAGCAGATCGCCGATCTGGTCGCGGTGACCGCCGCCAATGGCCGCGCCGCAGCCCTGGCCGAAGCCGAACGCGCCGCCGCCGCCGAACAGGGCCGCATCCAGTGCGAGCGCTTCCTGACCCCGGGCGCGGGCTATCAGCCCGGCAGCGCCCGGATGTTCAACAACTGACGGGGCCGGGGCGATGGACGCGCGCAGCACAGCCAGCATTGCGGCGATCATCCTTGCCGCCGCCGCGCTGACCGCAGCGGCGGTGCAGATGACCCGCGGGGACCGCACCGCGCCTGCGCGCACCGGCCCCGCTCTGGCCCCGGCCGAGGATCCCCTGCGCGCCGAGCAGCGCCGCTGTCAGGCCATGGGCGAGGCCGCGGCGCGCGATCCCGGCTGCCTCGCGGTCTGGGCCGAGACGCGGGAGCGCTTCCTCGGCCGCCCGCCCGCGACACTTGGCGACTAGACCATGGGCGGCACCGGCGTCATCGACAACTTCCTCGGGGTCTTCACCGCCTATATCGACAGCGGCTTCGGCCTCTTGGGCAGCGAGGTCGCCTTCATCGCCACCACGCTGATCGTGATCGACGTGACGCTGGCCGCGCTCTTCTGGGCCTGGGGCGCGGATGACGATGTCATTGCCCGGCTGGTGAAGAAGACGCTCTTCATCGGCATCTTCGCTTTTCTGATCTCCAACTGGAACAGCCTCGCCGCGATCGTCTTTGACAGTTTCGCGGGGCTGGGGCTGCTGGCGTCGGGCACCGGCTTCTCGCCCGCCGACCTCCTGCGCCCCGGCCGCGTCGCACAGACCGGGCTCGATGCGGGCCGCCCGCTGCTCGAGGCCATCTCCAGCCTGATGGGGTTCGTCGCCTTCTTCGAGAATTTTATCCAGATCGCCTGCCTCTTCTTCGCCTGGGCGCTGGTGCTGCTGGCCTTCTTCCTCCTATCGGTGCAGCTTTTCGTGACGCTGATCGAGTTCAAGCTGACGACGCTTGCGGGCTTCGTGCTGATCCCCTTCGGTCTCTTCGGCAAGACCGCCTTCATGGCCGAGCGGGTGCTGGGCAACGTCGTCTCCTCGGGCATCAAGGTGCTGGTGCTCGCGGTGATCATCGGCATCGGCTCGACCCTTTTCGGGCAGTTCACCGCAGGTTTCGGCGGCGCGACCCCGACCATCGACGAGGCCATGGCCATCGTGCTGGCCGCACTTTCGCTGCTGGGCCTCTCCATTTTCGGCCCCGGCATTGCCACAGGTCTTGTCTCGGGCGGCCCGCAGCTGGGCGCGGGCGCGGCTGTCGGTACCGGTGTCGCGGTCGGCGGCGCGGCGGTGGCCGCCGGTGGCGGGGCGCTTCTCGCGGCACGCGGCGCGGGCGCTCTGGGGGCCGGAGGTCTTGCCGCCGGGCGCGGCGGGATCGCCACCGCAGGTGCAGCCTCGACCGCCTATCGCCTCGGCGCTATGGGTCAGTCGGGCGCAGGCAGTGTCGCCTCGGGTCTGGGGGGTGTGGCCACGGCCGCAGGCTCCGCTGCGATTTCGCCTCTGCGCAACGCGGCCGCCCGCATCGCCTCCGGCGCGCGCGCAAGCCATGCCGCCGGGACACGCGCCAGCTTCGCCGCCACCGGCGGCACCTCCTCCATGGGCAGCATCGGGGGCGCCACCGCGCCCACGGCTGCCGCCAACCCCGACAGCCCGCCCGCCTGGGCCCGCGCCATCCACCGCAACCAGATGATGCGCCAGGGCCTCAGCGCCGCCGGCCATGCGCTGCGCGCCGGGGACAGCCCCGGCGGTGGCGCTTCCGTTTCCCTCTCCGAAGGACGTCGCCGATGAGCCTCTTCAAACGATCCACCGCCCATTACGGCAAGACCCCCGAACCCGAGACCCCGTACCAGAAGGCCGCGCAGGTCTGGGACGAGCGCATGGGCACGGCCCGCGTGCAGGCGAAGAACTGGCGGCTGATGGCCTTCGGCTGCCTGATCCTCGCGGGCGGTTTCGCCGGGGCGCTGGTCTGGCAGTCGGCGCGCGGCACTGTTGTCCCTTGGGTCGTCGAGATCGACCGCCATGGCGAGGCCCGCGCGGTCGAGGCCGCTGCGGCCAGCTTCCAGCCCAGCGATCCGCAGATCGCCTGGCATCTGGCCCGCGTCGTCGAGGGCGTCCGGGGCCTGGGTCGAACGCCATTACACCGACGGCCAGCTCGCCCGTACCGAGCGCTGGACCGCGATCCTGCCGGTGGTCCTGCAGCCGCCGCGCACCGCCATGCGCCTGCGCGCCGATCCGCCGCGGGTCACGCGCCTCTCGCGCAAGGTCATCGCCGGGCTGGGCGTGGCCGCCGGCCTCGGCATCGGCGGCGCGCTGATCTATGCCCTGCAGGCCCCCGACCGCACCGGCGCGCCGACCGAGCTGATCTCCACCGACCGCCGCCAGCCCGCCGACGGGCTGCGCGGCCTGCCCACGAGCTACGAGGCCATCCCGCGCCTCGGCTCGCCGCTGCCGGGCGATCTCGGCGGTGCAATGCTCGACGCGCAGCGCAGGGGCCTGCCGGTCGCGCCCCCGCCGCTGACCCCGCCCGCCATGGACCCCGAGGAACAGGCGCGCCTGGCCGAGCTCGATGCCGCGCGGATGAGCGGGCTTTTCTTCCAGACCCGCGCTGCACCCGCCGTGCCAGGGATAATTCCCCCCGGCCTGACCGGCCCGGCACCCACACCGGAAACCGACGCGCGCCGCGCCTTCCTGAACTCCGCCGCCGACCGCCGGACCGTCTCCCCCGACCGCGTCGAGGCCCCGGCCTCGCCCTGGCTCCTGCAGGCGGGATCGGTGATCCCCGCCGCGCTGATCACCGGCATCCGCTCGGACCTGCCCGGCCAGATCACCGCGCAGGTGACCCAGAATGTCTATGACAGCCCGACCGGCAGCCTGCTGCTGATCCCGCAGGGCACGCGGCTCATCGGCGAATACGACGCGGGCGTCACCTTCGGCCAGCGCCGCGTGCTGCTGGTCTGGACGCGGCTGATCTTCCCCGATGGCCGCTCGCTCGTGCTCGAGCGCCAGCCCGGAGCCGATACCGCCGGGTATGCCGGGCTCGAAGACCGCGTCGATCATCACTGGGCAGGTGTCCCGCGCGCCGCGGGCCTCTCCACGCTGCTCGCCATCGGCGCGGAACTGGCGGTGGACGAGGAAGACCGCCTCGCCCGCGCCATCCGCGACGGCGCTGTCGGCACCATCACCGAGGCCGGTCAACGTATCGTCGAGCGCGAGTTCGAGGTGCCGCCGACCCTGACCATCCGCCCGGGCTTTCCGGTGCGCGTGCTCGTCACCCGCGATCTGGTGATCGCCCCGCAGGGAGGTTGAGATGGCCAAGCTGAAACTCGGACCAATCGCCGATGACAAGCCGGTGAAACTCACCGTGGACCTGCCCGCCGCCCTGCACCGTGATCTCGTCGCCTATGGCGAAATCCTCGGCCGCGACGCGGGACAGCCACCGATCCCGCCCGCGCGACTGATCGTGCCCATGCTGGAGCGGTTCATCGCCACGGATCGCGGGTTTGCGAAGGCGCGGCGGGGTGGCAGCGGATCGGGCGGCGGCAAGGAGAAGTCGCTTTAACAGTGGGGACTGCCGCCGGGTCGCGGCTCAGGCGGCCAGGTTTTCGAGGATCTTCCGGGTCTCCGGCAGTCTTTGCAGCGAATTTCCGATATGTTCGCGCCAGCGCGGGCCTGTGGACATTGCCGCGGCATGGGCCTGCCGCAACTCGTCGGGCCGGTCCTCGGCCAGTGCCGCGATCAGGAATGCGGCCTGCTCCCGATCCTTGGCGGCCTTGAGGCTGCCTGCGCCGTCGCGGCGACGGTCTGCGATGATCAGCTTGTGGATCGCGAAGCGCTCGGGGCGCGGCACCTGCACCAGGATGCCGGAGCGGTAGAGCGCCGCCGCATGGATCGGTTCCGCAATCAGGAAGTTGAGGTAGTTCAGCGCCTGCGCACTGACACCAAGGGCGGGCAGGTCCTGGATAATTTCGTCACCGAAGGCGGGCGTGAGGAACTCCACCAGTTGCCCGCTGCCCCCCTGGGACCAGCGCCAGGTGCGGCCCTGCTCGACGCCGGGCAAGGGGGCGAATTTCAGCGCCGAGAAGGTCTCGGCCATGCCCGGATCGACCTGATCCTCCAGGGCGAGGCTGAGCTTGCGGAACTGCGCGATGTCGATGTCACTGGTATTGGCCATGCCCCCCAAAGGCAGGCGGAGGCCAAGCTCGCCTTCGTAGAGGCGAAATGCGTTCGTGCCGACAAGCGTGCCACCCAGACGAAAGGTGCCTGCGTCGGCCATGGCCGACAGGATGGAGCCGGTCGCGCGATCCGTCGGCGTCATGCCTTCGGCGCGCAGCAACCGGACGAGCCTCGAGCGGGTTTCCTGCCGTTCCCTTGCGGTTCTGCGCAGGTCTTCGAGTTGCGCGATGCGTGCCTGGGTCTCGGCCGTGTCTTCGCCGATATAGGTGAATCGCATCTCCGACCCGACGCGGCGGGCGGCATACCAATAGGCCTTGTCGCCCCGCCGCTTCAGCGTCGGCGCGCCGTCAACGCGGGACAAGGCGTCGTCCTTCAGGAGCCGCACAAGATCGGTATAGGCGCTCATCGCGATGCTGCTGAGAGAGGTCATGCCAATCATCTTCAGGTTTTGCTTGGCATGACTATACCTAGCAAAAGATTCTTTTGCCAGGCAGATGTGATGGGCTGTGCAACGCCCGCCCAGGGGCAGCCGGCGAACATCGCGATGACGTGGCCTGTATCAGAGACCTGTCCAGGGCCGACCGCGACATGGTCACCTCGGATAGCGCCAGAATCGGATCGGTGCTGCGGATCCACGACAGGTTCCGGCAGGTGCCCCGCCTGACCTCGGGCCGATCCTGCACGCTTTACCTTGGCCGCCGGACCGGCTTGAACTGCAGGCTTTCGGCGGCGTGCGACCGCATCGGCCGCCTGACGCGCTGCCGGGGGTCGATTTCCGAGACTTCGGAGAGCCAGGCCCAGCCCTCGAACTTGTCGCCGGTCTGGCGGACATGGGTGTAGCGTTTCAGCGAACTCCAGGACCGGTGCCCCGACACCGCCGCTGCATGCGGGATGCTGTAGCCCAGCTCGAACAGCCGCGAGACGCCCTCGTGCCGCAGGTCGTGAAAGTGCAGATCCTCGATGCCCAGCAGATGGCAGGTCCGCGTGAAGGCCGCCGAGATCGCGTCGGTAGTATAGGGAAAGATCCGGTCCGACAGCCTGGGCATCGCCTCGATGATTGCCAGCGCCTCATCCGGCAGATCGCACCAGACGTTGTTGCCGATTTTATCACCGGGATTCTTCATGTCGCGCACCAGGATGCGCTTGCCCCCGGCATCAAGGTCCGTCCACCTGATCCGAACGATTTCTTCCTGCCGCCGGGTCGAGAAGATCGCAAATGCCGTGATCCGGTGCATCGGAACCGCGGTGGGACGGCGTGTCGAGCGGTCGTGGAAATGCGTCATCAGGAGGTCGAGCTCCTCCCGCGTCGGCCGCCGCTCGCGCTGCCGGCTCTTCCGCGTCAGGCCAAGCCGCTTGCAGACGATCAAGGCGTCGCGCATCGCGCCTGCGTCGAGCGGAATGTTCCAGGCAGGGCCGGCCAGCATGAAGATGGCGCTCAGATGCGACAGGTGGTTCGCCACAGTCTGCGGCGCGACACCTGTCTTCAGCTTCTCCTTGGCGAAAGCCACGAGATCTGCGCTGCCGATACTGGCGCAAGACTTGTTTGCGATGTCGTAATCCTTGATGCTCTTGAGCACCTGCGCCTTGGTCCGTCCCATGACCTTGGCACTGTCCTCGATATACCTGTCGATGGCATCGCCGAGGGTGACGTTCTTGCGTTTCCGCCCATCCTCGGGTGCAGCGTCCAGCGCTCCGGGCTTGGCCAGATCCTCTTCGCGCTTCTCGATCCAGGCCGCTGCGACCGAGCGGCGCTCGAAGGTCCGGTTCTCGCGCAAGACAGTTTTTACCATCCCCCCGGGTCGCGATCTGGGCGAGCCAGGCGACAGAGCCGTCTTTGCGTTTTCTCTTGATGATGCTACCCATGAGTTACAACATCACGGCCCTAATTTACAACATTTGTTGTAAAACCTCGCAGAAATGGGCCGAAATTACAACATATGAGACAGGAACGGGACAGACGATTGGGCGACAATGCGCTGATAAACAATAAAAAAGATAACGCCTCCAAGGCGCCAATCTTAAGCGTTGCGCCCATGATGGACTGGACCGACCGCCATTGCCGGTATTTCCACCGGCTGATGAGCGCGCGGGCGCTGCTCTATACCGAGATGGTCACCTCGGCCGCGCTGGTGCGGGGGGGGGCGCGGCATCTGCTGGCCTTCGACCCGGCCGAGCATCCGGTGGCGGTGCAACTGGGCGGCTCGGATCCGGGCGAGCTGGCGCTGGTGACGCGGATGGCCTGCGACGAGGGCTATGACGAGGTGAACCTGAATGTCGGCTGCCCCTCCGACCGGGTGCAGTCGGGCTGTTTCGGGGCGGTGCTGATGAAGTCGCCCACTCTGGTAGCCGAGTGCGTGGCGGCGATGCGGGCGGCGGCGCGCGTCGAGGTGACGGTGAAATGCCGCATCGGCGTCGACGACCAGGAGCCGCGCGACACCCTGCCGGGATTCCTGGAAACCCTGCGCGCGGCGGGGGTAAGCCGCTTTGTCATCCATGCGCGCAAGGCCTGGTTGCAGGGGCTGAGCCCGCGGGAGAACCGGGATATCCCGCCGCTGGATTACGACCTGGTTCTGGACATGAAGCGCACCTTTCCCGACCTTGCGATCTGCATCAATGGCGGGATCCCGTCGCTGGACGAGGCGCGGCGGTTGCTGGAGGCGGGTCTAGACGGGGTGATGATCGGCCGGGCGGCCTATCACGATCCGGCGGCGATCCTGCTGGGTGCGGATGCGGCGATCTTCGGGCAGGAAGGCCGGAAGACGCGGGAAGAGGTTGTCGACGGGATGCGCCCCTATATCGCGCGCCACCTGGCCGAGGGCGGGCGGCTGCACAATGTCACCCGGCACATGCTGGGCCTTTATGCGGGCCAGCCCGGCGCGCGGGCCTGGCGGCGGATCCTGTCCGACGGGGCGGTGCAGCCGGGTGCGGGGCTCGACGTGCTGGACGCGGCCCTTGCGGCGCTGCCGCGCGCGGCCTGAACCAGCGCCGAACGCGGGCTGATCCCGCTGGCGCGGCGGGTGCGGCTGGGCTAAGCGCAGGGGAGCCGGACCGGAGATTGCCATGCCAGACCTTTCGCTGATCCTGCCGATGCTGGCGCTGCTGCTGGCGATCGGGGCGGTGGCGGGGGTGATCGCGGGCTTGCTGGGCGTCGGCGGTGGGCTGATCCTGGTGCCCGCCTTCTTCTATGCCTTCACCGCGCTGGGCTATGACAGCCCGCAGATCATGCAGATCTGCCTTGCCACCTCGCTGTCCACCATCATCGTGACCTCGGTCCGCTCGGTGCTGGCGCATCATGCCAAGGGGGCGGTGGACTGGACGATCCTGCGCGGCTGGGCGCCGGGGCTGATGCTGGGGGCGGTGCTGGGCGTGCTGGTGGCCTCGGGGCTGCGCTCGGTGGTGTCGCAGGGCATCTTCGGGGTGCTGGGCGTGCTGGCGGGGGGCTACCTGGCTTTTGGCCGCGCGAACTGGCGGCTGGGCGAGGCCATGCCGGGGGGCGCGCTGCGGGCGGCGCTGTCCTCGGGCGTCGGGTTCCTGGCAGTGCTGATGGGGATCGGGGGCGGGCTGTTCGGGGTGCCGCTGATGACGGTCTATGGCCAGGCGATCCACCGGGCGGTGGCGACGGCGGCGGGGTTCGGGCTTTTGATCGCGGTGCCGTCGGTGATCGCCTTTCTTCTGGTCGACATCGCCCCCGAGGGGCGGCCGCCGCTGACCATCGGCGCGGTGAACCTGCCCGCTTTTGCGGTGATCGTGGCGATGACGCTGCTGACCACACCGCTGGGCGTGCGGCTTGCCCATCGGCTGGACCCCAAGCGCTTCCGCCGGGTCTTTGCGCTTTTCGCGATCGTGGTGGCGGGCAACATGCTGCGCAAGGCGGCGGGGGGCTGAGCGCACCCGCGCCGCTGTATTCCGCTTTCCATCCCCGCCCGCCGCGCTAGTCTGGCGGAAGGGCGAAGCGGGAGGACCGGCCATGGTCTACGAGGTGATCGACTACCGCGCGGCGGACGGGATCGGCGTGCTGGTGCTGAACCGGCCCGAGGTGATGAATGCGCTGAACACGCGGATGCGGGCCGAGATCCTGGACGCCGTGCGCCGCGCGCCCGAACAGGCCCGGGTGCTGGTCATCACCGGGGCGGGGCGGGCCTTCTGTTCGGGGC
>OMKS01002479.1_pt1 | contig 15415 bp, 9 predicted proteins | sample 1674721 | NCBI WGS metagenome assembly OMKS01 (sample SAMN06264996, study PRJEB25208) | sediment metagenome | isolation source: hot spring sediment | place: USA: California | collected 2014-09-02
GCTACTATACCTTGCTTAGAAGCCTAAGCCCCAATAACAAGTTAGAGCTTATCGCCCGGCTTTCAAAGTCAATGAAAACAACAAAAGCTCAAAAGGATGCTTCCTGGGAAGCGCTATTTGGCTCCTGGGAACTTGACCGAACGGCCGACGAATTTGTAACAGAGTTGAAAACAGACCGAAATTTCAGCCGTAAACATATTGACTTGTGAAAAAGTATCTGTTGGACACCAATATTTGCGTTTATTTCTTAAATGGACAATTTAACCTTAAAGAAAAAATCCGTGAGGTTGGATTTGAAAATTGTGTTGTATCCGAGATTACTATTGCCGAACTGAAATATGGAATAACAAAGAGCAGTAAAAAGGAAAAGAACCAACAAGCGCTTGATGCATTCCAATCTAAGATTGACATTCTTCCAATATTTCCAGCCCTTGACATATACGCAACAGAAAAAGTCCGACTAAGAACCAAAGGTAAAATATTGGATGAATTTGATTTGCTTATTGGTGCAACAGCCATTCACAATAACCTAATTATGGTAACAAAAAACGTCAGCGACTTTGACAGATTGGACGGAATAATTATTGAAGACTGGACCACTGAATAACGAAAAACACAGCAAGCAACATCAAGAATCTAATCAAATAAATCATGAACCTGATTCTTATGCCGGAAAAACCCTATCTTAAAATTAGCATTCTTTTGTTTTTAGTTGCTTCAAAATCAATGTTTTGCGCAGCACAGGGCCATCATTACTTATTTCAATACAGTTCGGGAACTTATGTAAATCCCGCCCTCATTATTGAACTCGAAAAGGATTTAAGCCAACCAATAAACTTCTCCCTGGCGGCTGAGGATTATTCCTATGTGCAGCACCTGAAAAACCAGAACACTTTCAATTACCTGATCAGTGCGGTTCGAAAATTTGATACTCAGGGCAAGCAGGATAGTTTGATTGCAGGCGCAAAGCAACTGCTGCAGCTTTTCCAAAATACTGGAAGAAAAGAATGAGACAGCCTCAGGATCAAATTATTTCAACTACTTTTGCATCAACAAATAGAATCTGCACAGCACATTTTAATAGCAATCTGCACGGCAGCAACTAATATCTTGTGCACAAATAAAATGGCCGGTCTTTTCATTTTTAATAACAATTGCTTGATGGGCGCTGGCGGTCTTACAATAATCAAAGTATGACTACCAAACAAAACTCCAAACCAATGAAAATATTACTACTTACAATTACTGCTTTGTTGATCTGCAATGGCGCACATAGCCAGAATAATCCTAAAACCAGAGAGGTTTGTATAATTGCTACTACCCATGATACAAATGATTTCTGCAATCCTCAGATTTTAGATTCAATCTTGCAGGTGATTGAGCCAGATTTGATATTGGTTGAAATGGACTCAACTTTTTTCACCACTGATTTTTATTATGATACCATCAGTAGGCCTTATCTGATAATACCTGAATCGTCATCCGTTGAAACAATTACCACACATATTTACAAGAAGGAGCATCCAGAGGTTGATATCAGGCCCTATGATATCAGTATGCGCAATGATTATTACAGGCAGCAGGACTATTTTAACATGAAACCTGCCATGTATCAGGATATTTTCAGATATACTTCAGGTGGTTCAAATTCAGAAAGGGATTATCGCGACTTTATGCTGTTGGCGGTTAGCCTTCATTGCATCAATAATCTAAATATCACCTCACTCGCAGAGATGAACGCCGAAACAACATCCAGCCTTACATTTTTGCAAAACATGGTTTATATGAATTCGGCCATTAACCTCACAGAATCAATAGATTCGATTAGGAAATACCAGGATTTCGCAAAATGGCAGAAAGACTTCTGGGAAACCCGTAATGCAAAGATGATTGATAATATCATCAGTGTTTCGGAAGGGTATGAAAGAATTGTTGTTCTCACGGGTAACTTACATAAATATTACCTGGTAATGGGTTTATCAGCCGATCACTTAAATATTAAGCTGAAAGAATTCTGGGAGTATTAAGGGAATGGTAAGCAATTGTGAATCTAGCTCTTATAAACACAGCGTAAGCTGGTGAAATATGATATTTGCAGGAGTGTCATTAAATGGAAATAAATTGCACAAAATGCGTTACGCATTTTGCGCAACTTCTAAAATGTCCCAAATTTTTCTTTTCTTTGAGCCTTACTTGACAATCTAATACAACGCTCATGAAAATCATCACCTACAACCTTAACGGCATCCGCTCGGCGATTTCAAAAGGTTTATTAGAATGGCTGCAGGCTGCTGATCCTGATGTGGTTTGCTTTCAGGAAACCAAAGCCCAACCCGAACAAATTCCTGTGTTTGAATTCCAGGAGTTGGGCTACCAGGCCTACTGGTTCTCGGCTCAAAAAAGAGGCTATAGCGGCGTGGGCATTCTTACTAAAATTAAACCCGACAATGTTGTGCCCGGCATGAACATGCCCGTTTATGATAACGAAGGCCGTTTTCTGAGAGCTGATTTTGGCGATGTAAGTGTGATAAGCGTGTATCATCCCTCCGGCTCCAGCGGCGATGAACGCCAGGCCTTTAAAATGATCTGGCTCGAAGATTTTTACAATTATGTGCATGAGTTGCGCAAAACCCGCCCTAAACTTATCATCTCAGGCGATTACAATATTTGTCACAAGCCCATTGATATTCACGATCCGATCCGAAACGCCACCAGTTCGGGATTTTTGCCTGAAGAGCGCGAATGGATGAGCAAATTCCTCGACAGCGGTTTTATTGATACTTTCAGGGTTTTTAACCAGGAGCCCCACCAATACACCTGGTGGAGTTTCAGGGCGGGGGCACGTGCCAGGAACCTGGGCTGGCGGATTGACTATAACATGGTGAGCGAGAACCTGCAAAATTATTTAACTGGTGCTCGCATCTTGCCACAGGCCGTCCATTCCGACCACTGCCCGGTGCTTCTTGACATAAAAATTTGACACCGTTTATCAGAAGTTTTGTAATTTTAGCCTCGGATTTCCAACTTTATTTTAAATAATAGCCAGATGAGCGAGAAAAAACCTGCAAGCAAAACCTACGGCATCAGAACCAATGTGATCCTGGGGTTTACCATAGCCATCATGGCTGTGGTGGCAGTAGGTTATTTTACTTACAAAAGCAGTTCGCGCCTGCTGAACAGCGTGATTGAATTATCGCGCCCCGACGAAAAACTGACAAAACTTCGTGAAGTGTTTTCCGACCTCACCGAAGCCGAAAACAACATGCGCTTGTATCTGTTGCTCAAGGATCAGGAATATTTCGACAACTATCTGAACAGCATTCTCAAGGCCGATAAAAACATAGATACCCTAATAATACTCACTGCTGATTTCGAGGAACATCAGCGAAAATTCAGGCAAATTTCGGTGTTGTTGAACACCAGGTTGAGAAATATCAACGAATTCATGGACTTAAAGCGCTCAGTTGACACCGTAAACTATGCACGCCTCGCCCTGGAGCAATTACGGGCTACGGCTTACGACACCACACGAACCCAGATTCTAACCACCATTTCCACTACACGCTCAATGATTGATACGCTTCAGGTTCCAAAACCTGAACCTGTACTTCAGGAAGATCAGTCACGCGGGTTTTTTGCCATGATTGCCGGGTTATTCTCCTCAAAAGAAGACAAGAAACCTGAAATCACCGAAGCACAGGAAAAATCTGATCAAATCCTGCAGGAAACCATCATCGTTCACGATACCAGCATTTTGGTTCAAACCGATACATTGCTTTACTACAGAATCCAGGATATACTTACCGGAATAAGGGAAGAAGAAGCCCGGGTGCAGCAGCAATTGTTTGAGAGGGAATTTGAACTTCTGAAAAACAACTCGCTGATCATCAGCCAAATCATGGATGTAATTACGGGCCTGGAACAGGAAGAGGTTATGCTTGTGAACCGCCAGACTGCCGAAGCGCGCGAAGTAGCCGGCCAATCAGTGCTTTTTATCAGCGCTATCATGTTAAGCAGTTTGTTTATCATTCTCATCTTTTTATTTTTGATCCTCAGAGGGATATCGCGGAGTAATTACCTGCGCAACCAGTTGATCATTGCCAAACAAAAAGCCGAACAGCTTGCCAGGGTCAAAGAGGAATTCCTTGCCACCATGAGCCACGAGATCAGAACTCCGCTGAATTCCATCCTGGGTTTTTCTGAGCAGTTGAAACGCACCCCCCTCAACCAGGATCAAATAGAACAACTCGAGGCTGTGGTGCTGTCATCTGAGCATTTGCTGTCGTTGGTCAACGACATCCTCGACTTCAGCAAAATTGAACAAGGAAGGCTCAAACTCGAAAAAATTCCTTTTACCGTAAAGGAAGTCATGGACGAAACCTATAAAACATTCAGGGTCAGAGCCAGGGAAAAAGGAATTCGTTTTGCCCATCACATTGAGTCCGACAGCGAGGCCATCTTAATTGGCGATCCGCTGCGCCTGAAGCAGGTGCTTTTTAACCTGGTTGGGAACGCCATAAAATTTACCGAACGCGGAAAAGTTTTCATGCTCTGCCGCAAAATCGCCAATTCGCTGATTACTGACGACCGCATCAGGCTTCGTTTCGAGGTGCATGACACAGGCATCGGAATCGCACCCGAAAAACTTGAAGCCATCTTCGAAGGTTTCACCCAGGCCGATTCATCCCTGAGCCGCAAATTCGGAGGCACTGGCCTGGGGCTCACAATAAGTAAACGCCTGGTTGAACTGCAGGACGGCAATATTGGCGTAGCTTCAGAAGCAGGCAAAGGCTCAGTTTTCTATTTCGAACTGCCATACGCTGAAGCCGAAACCAGCCAGGCCCAACTCACAGAGGATGCCAGTAGTTTTGAACCCATGCTGCTGAAAAATAAATCCTTGCTGCTGGTTGACGACGACAGCTTTAATGTAAAACTCACAAGCATGATCCTTGAGCGATGGGGCGTTGAGGTGGATGCAGCCCTGAGTGGCACCGAGGCGCTGGAACTCATTGGCAGTAAAGAATATGACCTGGTTTTAACCGACATCCACATGCCCGATATGAGCGGCATTGATCTTACCAAAAAAATCAGGGCATTGCCCGACATCAACAAAGCCTCGGTTCCGATTATTGCCATAACGGCAAACATTATGAAAGACGAACTGGATCATTTTATGAAATCCGGCATGGATGATTATGTGCTGAAGCCTTACCGCGAAACCGAATTGTTCCAAAAACTAGCCGGCCAGCTTGGATTTGATTCAGTTGCGCTTACTCCGGATGCTCCGGAAGATGAATCAGACTTCCCACAGGGAGAAATAGATTTCAACCTCAGGGATATCAAACGCTTTTCGGGGGGCAATAAAAAAACCATGGCCGTGATCCTGAACTCATTTATCAACGAAAATAAGCGCAACATCCAAACCCTTGAACTCAGCCTCGCAAACAGCGATTATTCAACCATTGCAGCCCTGGCTCATAAAATGCTGACCTCTTACGGCCATTTGGGCGTGAAACATGTAACAACCGAACTGAGCAAGCTTGAAAAAATGGACAAAAGCCCTGATCACCGCGCGGTGCAGGAACTTGTTGCCTTGGTTCAGAAAAAAAGTTCCGGATTGTTTCCGTTTATCGAACAAAAGGCCAAAGAACTTGACGAGCAGGCAGCCTGATGGTATTTTTTTCCAAAAAGAACCATGTTTTGAACCCAAAGCTTTGCGAATAAGCAGTTTCAAATTAACCACCAAACCATTGAAGCAGGCTCAGTCATAAAACTTACTTTTGCGAACCTGTGAACCGAAACATCTACGATCATGTTTGCCCTGTCAGGAAAATACGCCTCCCTCCTACTCCCGCTTCCGCTTCCGGGATTTTTTACCTATGCCGTACCCGAAGAAATGGCAGAAACACTAAAAGTGGGTGTGCGCGTGGTGGTTCAGTTTGGCAAAAAGAAGCTTTACACAGCTTTAGTTCGCGAAATTCATGATCAAAAACCTGACATTGAGGTGAAAGAGATCATCTCGCAGATGGATGCCAAGCCGGTGGTAAATGCCATGCAGTTTGAGTTTTGGGAATGGCTGGCAGCTTATTATCTGTGCACCATGGGCGAGGTGATGAATGCCTCCTGCCACCGGCACTGAAGCTCAGCAGCGAGAGCCGCATTGTGTTGCATCCCGAATTCGACAAAGACTACAGCAAGTTGAACGAACGCGAATACCGCATCATCAGCGTGCTGGAGCAACGCAGTGAGATTAGCATCGGCGAAGCTTCGCAAATAGCCGGACAACTAAAAGTGATTCCACTCATCAACTCGCTCATCGAAAAAAATGCCGTGCAGGTGTTCGAGGAAATGGTGAAGCGCTACATACCGAAAACCGAAAAATACTACCGGCTATCCGCAACCTATCAAAAGGATGAACAGGCCCTGAACGCCATTCTCGACTACCTCGAAAAGCGCGCACCACGCCAAAGTGAAGTCATGCATGCTTTTCTCCATCATTACACGGAAGTCAACGAACCCGAAAAAGGCGTTTCCAAATCCGTCTTGCTCAACGGTTTGCAACAGGCTGATGCAGCCCTGCGATCGCTAGTTGACAAAGGCCTGCTTGATGAGGCAGAATTCAAAGTATCGCGCCTCGAAGTGTTCGAAGCCAGGCAGGCGGTCAGCGATATTCAACTTACCGTGCCCCAGCAGGAGGCCCTGGCAGGGATTCATCACTTTTTTTCGAACCAAACGCCAGTACTACTCCATGGCATCACATCGAGCGGAAAAACAGAAATTTACATCCGCCTGATTGACGAAGTTTTAAAAACCGGAAAACAGGTACTTTACCTGCTCCCTGAAATTGCGCTCACCACACAAATTATCAACCGCTTACGAAAATATTTTGGCGATGTTGTGGGCGTGTATCACTCACGCTATGGTGAAGCCGAAAGAGCAGAAGTATGGAACCGGGTGGCTTCATGGTGCGAACCCAAGGGCCCTGATCCGGTTTCGCACCAGGTGATCCTTGGTGCCCGCTCGGCCTTGCTGCTGCCTTTTAGCAAGCTGGGCTTGGTTATCGTTGACGAAGAGCACGACAGTTCTTACAAGCAATACGAACCCAATCCCCGCTACCATGCCCGCGATGCTGCCATTTACCTGGCTCGTCGGCATCAGGCCAATATACTACTGGGATCAGCCACACCGGCACTCGAAAGCTATTTTAATGCCAAACACGGAAAATACGGACTTGTTAAGCTGAACAAGCGTTTCGGCGACTTGCTGCTGCCCGAAATACAGGTGGCTAATATCCGGGAGGCTACCCGGCTGAAACAGATGAAAAGCCACTTTAGCCCCTCGCTGCTAAAGGCACTAGAACAAGCCCTGGAAAATAAGGAGCAGGTTATTCTTTTTCAGAACCGTCGGGGCTTTTCATTGCGTATGGAGTGCACAGCCTGCCAGTTCATTCCTGAATGCCGCCATTGCGATGTAACCCTAATCTATCACAAACGCGAAAAACACCTGCGTTGCCATTATTGCGGCTACAGCGAGCCGGTCCCACCACGATGCCCCAAATGCGGAAACCCTGACATGAACCTCATTGGGTTCGGAACTGAGAAAGTAGAAGAAGAGCTGGCTCTGCTTTATCCCGAAATACGTATAGCACGCATGGACCTCGACACCACCCGCAGCAAACACGCTCACCACCGCATCATTACCGATTTTGAGGAAAGACGTGTTGATGTGCTCACCGGCACACAAATGGTTACCAAAGGCCTCGACTTCGACAATGTGAGCCTGGTTGGCATACTCAATGCCGACAACATGATCAGCTTCCCCGATTTCAGATCGTTTGAGCGCAGTTACCAGATGATGGCACAGGTGAGCGGCAGGGCCGGCCGGAAATTTAAACAGGGAAAAGTCATCATACAATCGCGCAACCCGAAGCATCCTGTAATAGGCCTTGTAATTGAAAACGATTATGAGGGAATGTATGAACTGCAAATTGCCGACCGCCGCAAATTCAACTACCCGCCGTATTCGCGCCTGGTTAAAATCTCGCTGAAACACAAAGAACCGGAGCCATTAAATCAGGCTGCGGCAGAACTTGTCCGCATGCTTCGCAAGGAATTCCCAAAACAAATCCTCGGGCCTGAATATCCGATGATTCCCCGCATCAGAAACCATTACATCAAAGAAATCCTCATCAAACTCCGCCGTGATGCCAACCTGGCCGCATCCAAAGAAAAAATAAAAACCCTGCTATCAGAATTTCTGAAAACAACTACACACAAACAAGTGAGGCTGGTGGTGGATGTGGATCCGGTGTGATACAATTCAAAGTTCTGCAAACCCGAACCCTTTGTTTCTGAAATATTCGAGGATTTTGGGAAGTACGCTCAACATTGTTTGGGCACTATGTTCATTATTGTGCATTACTATTACAGAGCCTGGCCTTGCTGAGCGGACAACATTTTTAAAACACTGATCAGCAGTGACTGCCGGATCAAAGTCGCCACTCAGCACACTCCACATGATGATCCTGTAAAGTTTTGATAAGATACTGGCCTGCCTGCGTGTGATGCGGCCATATGGCGGTCGAAATAAATTGGAATCAACCAGTTTGGCACATTGCTGAACATCGTGAACGTAATCCTGAGTTGAAGTTTTCCAGCCGTTTAAATGATGAAAGGTGTGATTGCCAACAGTATGGCCTGCTGCAAGAATGCGTTGAAAAGTCTTCGGATGCTTTCTAACATTATCGCCTACACAGAAAAATGTTGCTTTCGCATTGAACTTGTTCAGCAAGGCCAGTGTTTCATCAGTAACACCGGCAACCGGGCTGTCATCAAAAGTAAAGTATAACACCCTTTCTTTTTTTGGAATTTCCCAGATCAGGTTGCGGGGCATGAACCAGCGCAGCAGACGGGGGGATGTTGTGAGGTACATGCTTTTTTTGTTTAGGGTTCAAAGTCCCGGGTTGATAATATCCGGTATAATGGACAAAATTAATGCTGTTTTTTAGACGATGCTTCCTAATGGACATAATTAATGCTGTTTTTTTGCAAAAAAATGTGGACAGAAATATTCTTATTTCCTTTGTATCATCTGTTTAATACGGAAACAATCTCTGCTGGGGAGCAACTTGTCAGGGATAGTCCAGATAACCGACGAAAATGTCAATACAATAGACTTTGCACTTCGCAAAGTCCATTGATATTTTAAAACTTTAAAAACCCATCGATGATTTTTTTATGGTGATTGATAGACCATTGTAATTGCGGAGCTTATTTATTAGGTCGGTAAAGTGGCCGTCAATGGCATTGGTCGTGTTTGGTATCCCTAACTCGATATAATCATACCAGGTAAACAATAAATTTAAGTTGTTTTTCAGGCTTCTATATTTGGAGCTTTGGAATTATTAAGATACCAGAAGTTTTCGTCTGTTCGCATCTGATAACCTTTCAACCAATTGTAAAAGCAATGAAGGGTTTTTCCCAACGAATTAACAATGGAGGGAATGCTTTCCCCTGATTGATGCCTTGTTATGGCTGCTTTTCGCTTTTCGTATTCATTCATTTTTTTCTGAACAAAATGAAAAAAATATGTCAAAGAACGTTTTCAATTTCAAAAGTATCAACGATGTCGTACTACGAAAAAAGTGTCAACGATGTTATGCTTTTGGTCAGATAACAGCTTGAAAAAAATTCATGCCACTTAATTCATGGGTTACTTTTACCAAGTAGGTAATTGCAGATTGCTTGTTTACTGCCGCCAGCAAAGATTGTTGAGATCGCTAAAGCAAAGTAAACAGGGCGTTTACGCCCTTTTGAACAATAGATCAATTGAACATTCGAAGCGAGGAAAAGTCAATCACCCTAATCCCTTCTCCAGAGGCGATGCGCTCTTAGCCAACTTTCAAGAACTACAGTATTACTGTATCACTGCAGCACAGCATCACAACTACTTCACAACCTCCACCCATGTACCCTTGCCATTCCAATGAATGCTTCGGTTGTACATGGCTCCGAGGTCGGGTGCGGGAAGATAGAATTTGCCCAGATAGGCTGCAGTGAGCGGGATCTTAAAGGTTTTCTTCTGCATGGCGTTCAGATCGAAATAGGTCATCACACGGTCGTCGCGGATGCCCTGGTGTGTGAAAGCTATAGCATCACTTGATTGTTGGTCAAACAAACGCAGGTTGCCTATTTCCCAGCCTGAGGCAAACACCTGTATGAGTGCAAGATCGGTGATGTTGCGGCTTGACGATGGATTGGTAACGGTAACTTCGGCCACAATATCGGTTCCCTGCCTCAGGCGGTTTACATCCACAGTTTCGCCGCGGGTGTTAAGGTAGCGGATGCTGAGGCGGATATTGCTTTCGGAGGCAATCTCATCGCCGGGTGCGGGAATGCCTGCGGTGAAAAGCCGGGCAAAGAGCACAATGTTCCCTTCATTTTCAATAAAAAGCTTTCCGCTTCGCTCATCCACCGGCAGATTGACCTCTGTGATTTTGCCCCTGATATTAAGGCCGGCTTCCAGGTCTTCGTTCAGGCGGTAGCGCGCTTTGATTTCGTGTGCAGTTTTGTCTGAACCCAGAAACTTTGAAACCGCCAGCAACGAATACGCCGTGGTTTGCGTGCTCATCCACATGCCGGAACTGAGGGCTTCGCTGAGTTGCTGAAGCATTTCATAAGCCTGCTCCCGCTCGTTCAGGTAGAGCAGCGTTTCGAGAATCATGGCCTGATCGCGCTCGCGTGAGCCGTAGGTGTTCGAAAAACCCGGATATTCTTTGATGTGTTTATCAAGACCCTTGATCAGGTTTTGGGCAGCGCTTTGCTGACCCATAAGAGCATAAGCGGCAGCCAGTCGCCAGGTGGCGGCTACGCTGAGATCAGCCTGCTCACGCAGGCGGTTCATTGCCCCTGTTTCCGGCGATTTTGCCAGAGCCAAAGTAAAGAGCCTGTAAGCCTGAACCAGGGCAGGCTGGCGAAAAGCATAGCGCGTTGCCGGGGTGGTTTGGCCGTAAGCTCGTGCTGCAACTTGCTGGTATCTGAGCCATTGGTTCTTCACGCCGGGCGGCAGCGCATAGCCCAGGGATTCGGCTTCCAAAAGAAAATGGCCTGCATAATTGGTGGCCCACTCGTCAGTGACACTTCTGCCGGGCCAGGAAGTAAAGCTGCCGTCGGGCAACTGGAAGGAGCGCAGGCGGTTGAGTGCATTTTTCACGTTGATTTCGGTGCGCTTTTTTTCCGCATCGCTCAGGCTGATCACCGAAGCAAGGAAAAGTTGCGGGAAGGCCGCAGAAACAGTTTGTTCGAGGCATCCGTGGGGGTACTGCAGCAGGAATCGCAGCCGCGAACTCAGGTCAATGGGCGGGATGGTGCTCAGCTCGACAAACAGGCGGTCGGTTCCGGGCAAACCAAAAAGCGAATAATCCAGGCTACCGCTTTTTCCGGCTTCCAACAATATTTTTGTAGAAGTAATCTGCTCCGAGTTCGGGTTGCGGATGCCGATCTCAATATCATGGGCGGCGCTTTCCCTGCCCGATTTTGCCAGCACCTGCACATTTCCGATGCCAGCGCGCTTGGCCGTTTTGAGTTCGAAAAAGATGGTCTGATCGCCGGTTTCGTTAAAAACGATGTTTTGGGTCAAAGACTCAGCCGTAAAAATATCGCTGGCCTGCACGCTCACTTCCACATTGCGGATGCCGGGTTCCATCGCAAAAACAGTAACCGGCAGACTGAAGGTTTCGCCGGGGCCAAGCATGCGCGGCATGGTGGCCAGCACCATCAGCGGTTTGCGCACGGGTGTGTGTTTTTCAGTTGAACCGTAAGCTTCGATATTGCCCGCCACCACCATGGTTCGCACGGCGCCGATATACTGCGGCAGCTCCACGCTGAGCTCCTTCTTTTCGAGGGCTTTGATGGTGTAAGGCCCCAAAAATTTCACCACCGGACGGAAACGGCTGGCAAGATTGGCGTCATCGGCTTTGATAAACTCATCGTCGCCGCCGATGCTGAACATTTGTTCGAACCTGCCGCCAAAAGCACCGATCACCTGGTCGTACAAATCCCAGGTTCTTACGCCGAGGGCTTCACGGGCAAAGAATTTCGCCCAGGGATCGGGGGTTTTGAAACGGGTGAGGCTGAGCAGGCCCTCATCCACGATGGCGAGGGTGAAGGTCATTTCCTTGTTGTTTTTCTCGGTAACGGTGATGGTGAATGGCTTTTCGGATTCCAGCACATCGGGCATGCTGATGACAGGTTGGAGGCGGGTGGCCGGGTCTTCTACCATCAAAGGCAGGATGCCATAGAGGCGGATGGGCAGATCGTTGACGGTTTGCTCGTGGGCTTGCAGCAGGCTGATGTGCACGTAGGCGTTGGGGATCATCTGGCGGGTTATGTTCAGATCCACCACGGTTTCGTTCTCCGTTGTGTTCACACGAAAAATATCAAGAATTTGCGAACCGTTTTCGATGCTGATGATGGCCGAACCGTCTTTGGCTGAAGGGAAAGTGATTTTGGCCTTGTCGCCGGGCTTGTATTTGTCGTGGTCGGTAGTGAAGGTGAGCATGGTGGAACCTTCAGGGGCGGCACGGCGGGCGCGGCCGGCCATGGAAGGCCAGTCGAAGTACCACATTTCGCCGCTGCTGTGGCCGCTGGCCGGGTCGGACACCTTTATATAATAGCGCCCCCAGTCGCCTTCGGGAATTTTGAGCCTGAAAATGCCTCTGCCGTTGTTCACGGTGATGGACGAAGTGGCATAGGGCGTGCTGCTGTACTGGCGCATGTATTGGGCGATGCTGCGTTCGTAGGCGCTCCACCACCATGCCCAGTCAATTTTGTGAACCTCGAGGTTGAGCCTGCGGTTGTTCGTGGGCGAACCATCGGCGTTGACGGCAGCTACCTGTATCTGGTATTCCCGGTCGGTTTCCAGCATGTTGTAACGGTTCATTTCCGGGGCTTTGAAGCCAGCATAGCTGGCGTAAGGCGAGAAAGGTTTTTCGATGCCATCAATGCTGAAATCGCCGCCTTCCTCGAACACGCGGGTCGTAAAAAAGGCCCTTAACATGCCAGGGGCATTGGTTGAACCGGGCAGATCGAGGTTGAAAGTGGCGATGCCGCGTTCGTCGAACCGGCCGTCGAAAACTTTCTTTTCTTCGGTGTCGTAGCCTTTGGCCGGGTCATCAAAAGTGTAGCCCTCCCAGCCATCGAAGCGCGTTCGGGTCGCACTTAAACGCACATTCACATCGGCTTTGAGGTTGCGGGCGGTGGCGCCGTGTAGCCATTCGGCTTTTAGGGTGGCACGGGTTTGCGGACTGTGTGTGAGGACTTTGCGGTCGAAATCCAAATCAATTTTCAGGCGGTTGGGTTTGATGCTTTCAATTTTGATGCGCTGCCTGAACTTTGCTCCGCCCACGCGCACCACTGCCGTCCAGTTGCCGGTGGGTGCATCGTGTGCCGTCCGGGTCGTAAAGGTGTAAAAGCCGTTCATGCCCTGGGTTTTGGTAATGCGGTCGTGGGTCTGACCCAGGGGGTTGAGCAGTTCAAAGCTGACCGGGTGGTTGAACGGCAGGGTTTTCTGCTGGTCTTCGAGGATGAAGGCCAGGAATAACGTGTCGCCGGGGCGCCAAACACCGCGCTCGCCGTAAATGAAGCCTTTGAGGCCCTGCTGCACCACATCGCCCGACACATCGAAGTTGCTGACCGGTAGCGACAGCCCATCGCCCACCCGAAGGTAGGCGCGCTGTTTGCCGTGTTTTGCGATCACAAGAAAAGGAGCGCCGGCGGGTTCGAGCACCAACATGCCCTGGTCGTTGGTGCGGCCTTCGGCGATGGGCCGGTTCTGAAAATTACGCACCTCCACCGCGATGTTATTCATGGGCCGGGTGCTGAGCAGGTCGGAAACCAGCACGCTGAGCTTGCCGTCGTCGCCCTGCTTAGCGATCACACCCAGATCGGAAGCCAGGATATTGCGGGCCACGGCGCGGTTGCTACCATAGTACTGCGGAGCGCAGGGATCGTTGCGGCGCTGCCACCATGAACTGTAGTCGCCATCGTGATCCCAATATTCGAAATAGGAGTCGTCGTAATACCAGTACGATTCGCGGAAATCGTAAGCTTTGGCTTCGCGCTCAAAATCTTCCCTGTCCATGACGTCGAGTTCGGATTGCAGCGGAAAATCTTCCGGTTCGGCACAGGGATAAGCGGAGTGTATTTTTTTGAAACCCAGTTCCACGCGGTAAATGGCACCGGGATCGGGCTCGATGAGGCCGGCCAGGTCGAGGCTGAAGGTGTTCCAGCAGTTCAGGTCGAGGGGTGCATTTTCAGCCAGTTGTATGGTTTTTTTGATAACCAGGCGGCCGGCGCGGCGCAGGTCCTGTTGTCCGCCAATATCGCCGGATTGCAGGAAGAAAGGAATGTTTTCCTTGTAGAGTTTCACCACGCGGACTTCCACCGCCCGCAGGCTGATGGCTTCGAAAGGCAGCACCAGTCCGCCGGAATTGGGCAGGATGCTGCCTTTGCCCGGCAGGCGCAGTTCAGGTTTGGCCGGTTCGAACACCATGCTTTGCATGTGCTGCCTGGAGAAGCGCCGCCCGGCAAAATTGCGCAGCCCCGGCTCAATCATCAGGGTGCGGGTTTCGGAGAGCGGCGCGGTAGGATGAATGGTGAGGATGTTGCGGTGAATGGTGAAGCTGAAATCCTGGCGCTCGCCCACGCGGACGAGGCCGTCGAGGTTTTGCCTTTCGTCGAGGGGATCGGAGAAGCGGCAGATGATGCGTTGCTCAGGGAATTGCTGCACGGTGGCGCTGATGAGGCTGAAAACGCCTTTTGCCGGGATTTCCGTTTCCTGTGTTTCGTGCAGATCCACATTCATGGGCTGGCCGTTCCAGCGCAGTTGCATCGTGTAATTTTCGTTGAGGCGGGGGATGCTGTCCACTTCAAAGCGGTGGATGCGGCCGCCTGCGTCGTGCTCCCAGCTTATGGGCAGGATGCGGCCCTTGGCTGCGGCTTCCAGCATCTTTTGCACGCTGAGCGGCTCCACAAAATCGGCGGTACGCAGCAGTCCGCGCAGGGTGTAGAGGTCGTCGCGGTTTGTGTGTTTTGAAACCAGTCCTTCTATCTCGCTGATAAAGCCCTGGCGGATGGTGCGGAAGCTGAAATCAAAGCTCTTCACCTCCGAAGTGATGGCCGGCAGCTCCGTCAGCAGGAAGGAAGCCTGGTAAATGGTGGAAGCAGGCAGCGCTTTGGCCGGCCTGAACTCGATGGTGCGGCTATCGGCCCAGAAAGCCTCGCCCTCAATGGCAGGCTTGAAGCGGAAAACGCTCTTTTCAAGCGGCGTATTCGGCGCCACCACCTCAGGGTAATCCTCCGCCAACACCACACGGATACTCGCCTGCCCTGAAACCGTACCGGAAGTTCAGGCAAAT
>OMKS01002480.1_pt1 | contig 15413 bp, 9 predicted proteins | sample 1674721 | NCBI WGS metagenome assembly OMKS01 (sample SAMN06264996, study PRJEB25208) | sediment metagenome | isolation source: hot spring sediment | place: USA: California | collected 2014-09-02
TAATTCGACCCTCCTCCAGTTTGTTCACTATTTGGAGCGGCAGCAGGTCGTCCATGGCGTCGTAAAGCGGGCGCAGACCCGAGTTTTTTGGTCGCGGAAGGTCGATCTGGGTCAGGTCACCGGTAATAATCGCCTTCGACCCCTCTCCAATTCGGGTCAAAAACATCTTCATCTGCTCTTTGGTGGTGTTTTGCGCCTCATCGAGTACAATGTAGCTCTCCTTCAGGCTGCGTCCCCGCATGTAGGCCAGAGGAGCAATCTCGATAATTCGACCCTCCTCCAGTTTGTTCACTATTTGGAGCGGCAGCAGGTCGTCCATGGCGTCGTAAAGCGGGCGCAGATAAGGGCTGATCTTCTGGGTCAGGTCGCCGGGCAGGTATCCGAGACTCTCACCGGCTTCGACCACTGGCCTGGTGAGGATGAGACGTTTTTTCTTTCTCTCCAGAATCTCTTTCAGAGCGTAGGCTACGGCCAAATAAGTTTTTCCCGTTCCCGCCGGTCCGATGGCAAAGCAAATATCGTGGGACGACATTCCCTCGATGAACTCCGCCTGATGGACGTTTCGTGGAAAAACCTTCGGACTGCTGGGAATAGTAATATGGAGCTGTTTCAGCAGGTCGATCCCCCCGCCGCCGCTGTCGTGCATGACCGTGCTGTGGATAGTTTTCACCAGCTCCGGGTCTGGCGTGTTTCCAATTTTTTGATGTTCCTTGATCTGTTTGATTATCTCCGAGAAAACGGACTGCAGCTCGCTGTCCGGTGAATCGAGAATGATCTCGTTGCCTCTGGTAAATATTCTGGCCTTCAAGACCTCTTCCATAGCGATGAGATTCTCATCGTGTACTCCGCAGATCTCACGTAATGTTCGTTGATCGTCCAAGACTATCGTTAGTCCGTTTCCCAATATACGCTCCTCATCGGCTCAGTGTATCTACGCCCTGCCTGCAAAGTCAAGGGAAGCCACCTCGAATGCGTGACCTTGGCAAAAGATAACTATTACGAAAACAGCCGGGTACGGCTGTTTTCGTTGTTTCGGTTGCCGCGAAGCGGCATGAGAAACTAAAATACAAATCCCTCTTCTCCGTAGTCAAACTCTTTTTTCACTTCCGGAATCGGATTCCACTGTACAAATATACTGAATTCATTGGCCCATCGGTAACGGTTCCGTTCATCCAGCTGCGGTGATCCGCTGTACTGCATAGTCAAATTCCAGTCCCTCATATAGTGGACCAGAGAGAATGATATCTCCTTCAGATTAAAGTAAGAGTCTAAGCGATCCTGGGTGTCAAAAAAATTGAAAGAACGAAGCAGATCCGTCACCGGTTTTCTCGCCGGAAGCCCCGCCACCTCCTGGGAGAACTCGGGGAAATAACGGTATACGGCGGAGTTTCCCGATCGAACCCGAAGATCGAAGTCCAGAAACTCGGCCACCTGCAGACTGGTATCCCAGGAAAAATCCAGAGTACTCTCGTTGTACCTGATGAAATCCAACTGCAAACCCACCGAGAAGTCCGATTCAAAACGAATTCTGTTTTTCCAAAAGGGATCAGGATCGTAGGGTATGTTCAAGCTCGATCTGAACTTGTAGACCTGGAAAGATTCTCGTCCCTCGCTCACCCATCCATTTCCCGTTTCATAGCGATACTCCATCCCATGATGCATCACCAAGGAGTTGCTCCACCAGCCCCAGCGTAGCCGAGTCTCGCTCCGTTCCGGTCTCCCGTGTTCCAAGTTCCACTGGAACCGTTGATAAAAATCCAGTTTGTCGGGGATCAACGTCAGATCTAGCCTGGTATTGCTCAGATCATCCTTGTCCGTCTTCTGCAGAAGCCTGAACTCTTGGCTCACCGAGCTGTCATCGGCGAATTCTATATCTTCCCGGATCAAAAGGGGGCCCACTCGCCACGCCCCCCCTTCCTCCTCTTCTAACTCTAAACTCAATCGACTCTTGAGCGGCCCGGTGTTCAGGTTGATGGTGGATACAAAACTCTGGTCTGCCGGTGGAAGATTATACAAGAAGCCTAAGCTTTGATCCCCTCCCCAAAGCTCGGAGATCAATTTCACCTCTCCCCAGTGCTGCCCGATGCTCTCTTCGTCCCAGGTCAACAAGCGGCTTTCGAATGCATCGATATCGGTGTTGTAGTTGTAGTGAAAAAGTCGATTCTCTATACCGTAACTAATTTTTGACTTGGAAAAGATGCTCCGATGGGGAAGAAAAAAGTACTGTAATTCACTGTCGTTGAACACGCTCATATAACTGAGCTCCCGAGCCTGCTCGATTAGCAGCTCCCTGTCTTCAGCATCGTAGTGACGCCTATAGCGCCCCCTGAAAAGGGTCGACTGAGTCAAGAATATCTTCCCATCCAACCCTTGAGCCTTGTAGTTCAATGCAGCGCTACCGCCTCCATGCAGCGAAGAGTAGAGGGGCTTGAAATCAATCGCCTCCGGGCCTTCTTCGGGAATGCTCGGCTGATCGTACTGCTTGTGGTAGGAGAATCGCGGATTTACACCGTAGTCCATCGAATGGGAGAACTCTTTCAGCTCCTCGGAACGGGGCAACGCCAAATCCCCTTCTATATCCGGTAGTTTCCGCGAATAGAGAGCAGGGACTGGAACCTCTTTGCTCACTTCAGAGTCTCTCATCGATTCAGGTTCCCGGATAGGCAAATCGACTTCTTCCTCCGAACTTGCCGCCGCGCCCGCCTTGGTTTGGCGGTCGGCTATCAAACGACCCTTTACATTCAGCGCCAAATCCAGGGGGGTAAGGAGTTGGGGGTAGTAAAAGCCGAGCTTGTTGTAGCTATCTTCGTCCTCCGCCAGCTCCCCTTGAGACAGGTAAAGCTGAGAGTCGAATTTATCGAAGCGGAAAGTATCGATGAAGGGCGCCTGTTCAAAAACATCGAGAGCAAAGCTGCTGTGCTGTTTGAGTACTGGATTATTAAACTTCTCGAAGTCCCGAGAAAAACCACCGGTCTCGCTGGAGAGAAGATTGGCCCAGGCCCCCCCTTCGTCTCTGTTTTGAAGCTGATCTCGGAGCAACAAATCCGTGTACAGGGGGATATCGAGCTGGATACTCACGTTTTCTTCTTTATAATCCAGACTCAAGTCGAAACCGAAACGAAAGGGCATCGAGTTTCCAAACAAATAGGGCTGCTGAGCTCTCTTCTGGTAGAGCTCCTCATCGGGATCGTAGCTCAAGGAGCTGAAGTACTGCGGATATCCGGGTAGGGTATAGATATACTTGGTCAAACCTATACCGGCGAGCAGCCGTATCTCCGTGAAGCTCCCCAGACCACGGAGATTCAAGTCCAGGGCGGAGAGCAAGCCAAGATTGCTATAGTAGTCCACCTGTACCCGCCCATAGGATCCGCTTGCTTCGGCCCAAGTCTCCTCCGCTTCCTTTCTCACGGGTTGAAGAAAGAATCCTCGGTGCTGCCAGCGGTAGTTCTCCTCTCCACCGTCTATGAGTTGCAGGAAGGAGATGTCCCCTCCCTGTTTCTGGCCTTCCCTTGGAGGTCGTCCCAAAAAATAGGTATTTGTCTGTACGTAATTCCCCTCTAAATTTTTGTAGCCCACCGACGGACGTAGTATGAACCGTCGGCCGGGGTGAAAGAAAAACGGAAAATAAAATACAGGAACGTGGCCCACGTAGAGCGTCGCGTTCCGCAAAGCCCATTCGTTCAAACCCAGAACCCAAATATCACCGGCGGCTATACGATAATAGGGCGTATCCTCCCGACTGGAGCTGAGTATCCCCCCCTCAAGATGTATCACATCTCGGCGAATCCTATAAATACCGTCTCCGCGGAAGAAAAATATCAGCTCCCGATCCCCGATGCTCTGAGGATAACGACTGAGACCTTGCAGAAAGACCCCTCGGTAGTTGGTCAGATCGAAGCCCAGTTCCTGACCCACGAACTCGTGTCGCTCATCCCCCGATTCCATTACATAGCGCACCTGCCCAATAGCGCTCAAATCGTTGGTGCTCCGGTTGTATATCAAGCTTCCGGCTTCGATACTGTGCACCGATCGATCCTCTAAATTCTCCATCCTGATCAGCACCCCACCGTCAAGACGAAGCAGCTCCTCTTCCGTCGTCGAATAGGAGAGCTGTTCCGCCTTTTCGACGCTTATCCGCATTCGGCCGGTACCCGACGCTTCCTCTTTTCCAGGGACTTCGGTCTCCACTTGGTGCAGCTTCAGGCTCTGACTGTAGTGCTCCTTCAACCTCCTCCGCAGTACCTCCTGGGACCCGGAATCATCCAGATTTAGTCTCCTCAACCACAGGCGTAGAGCGTCAATGTCTGCGCTCTCGATATCCAGAGCAAGGGTTCGGGCCAAAAGCAGCTCTGGCTTGACCGATTCGCCCGCTCCTCCCTCCAGCTCCTGGGCTGTAATTGATGATATGGCGAGCAGAAGAATGGAAGCGATGAGTAAGTTCAAGGTTCCGTCGGGTACTCTTTTACAATACATCCGTCAAAAAACGTCCGGTGTGAGATTTCTCACAAAGCACCAAATCTTCCGGTCGCCCGGCGAAGACCAGCTCGCCGCCTCGCTGTCCGCCCTCCGGCCCCAAATCGATGATGTGGTCGGCCTGTTTGATCACATCCAGGTTGTGTTCGATCAGAACCACCGTATTTCCCAGATCCACCAATGAGTGTAGTACTTCCAACAGCTTCTTCACATCCGCGAAGTGCAGGCCCGTCGTCGGTTCGTCCAAAAAATAGATGGTCTTACCGGTACTTCTTTTTGAGAGTTCCAGACTCAACTTTATCCGCTGGGCCTCCCCCCCCGACAGGGTGAGGGCCGACTGTCCCAGCTTGATATAGTCCAAACCCACGGCGTGGAGGGTGTCCAAACGTCTTTTGACCGCCGGAATTTTGGCGAAAAACTCCCGCGCCTCTTCCACGTCCATCTCCAGTACGTCGTGGATGTTTTTTCCCCGATAACGAATATCCAGAGTCTCTTTGTTGAAACGCTTTCCCTTGCACACATCACAGGTAACGTAGACATCGGGCAGAAAGTGCATCTCGATCTTCAGCGTTCCTTCGCCCTGACAGTGTTCACATCTCCCCCCTTTGACGTTGAAGGAGAAACGGCCGGCCTTGTAACCCCGGGCCTTTGACTCGGGAAGTGAGGCAAAAAGCTCTCTGATCGGTGTAAAAAGCCCCACATAGGTAGCCGGATTTGATCTCGGAGTTCGGCCAATCGGAGACTGATCGATATTGATCACCTTGTCCACATGTTCGAGCCCCTCTATTTCGCGGTATTCTCCCACCGGTCGGCGACTCCGCCCTAGTTCGTTACTCAGAGCGGGATAGAGGATATCGTTCATCAGGCTCGACTTGCCCGAGCCCGACACCCCGGTGATTAAATTGAGAGCTCCCAGGAGAAACTCAACATCGATATTCTTCAGGTTGTGTTCCCGAGCTCCGCGCAGCACCAGTTTGTTTCCGCTGCCCTCTCTTCTGCGCTGGGGCAGCTCGATTTTCTCCGCGCCGCTGAGATAGCGTCCGGTGAGACTGGCGGGATTGGAAAGTATCTCCTCCAGCTTCCCCTCGGCCACTACCTGTCCCCCGTGAATTCCAGCCCCGGGACCGATATCCACTATATAATCCGCCGAACGAAGTGTGATATCGTCGTGTTCCACCACTATCAGGGTATTACCGATGTCCCGCAGTTGCTGCAGAGTTTCGATCAAGCGGGCATTGTCCCGCTGATGCAGGCCGATAGTCGGCTCGTCTAAGATGTAGAGAACTCCTACCAGGGAAGATCCTATCTGGGTAGCCAAGCGAATCCTCTGAGCTTCGCCCCCGGAGAGCGTCGAGGCCTGCCGTTCCAGACTGAGGTAGTCCAAGCCTACGTTCCGCATGAAGCTCAAACGTTCGCGAATCTCCTTGAGAATCTGCCTGGAGATAAGCTCCTCGGTCTTGTTCAGGAGAAGTTCGGAAAAAAAATCCAAGGCATCCTCCACCGAAAGCTGCGTGACTTGTTGAATGTTCCGCCCTCCGACGTAGACCGATAGGGCAATCGGCTTCAACCGCCGTCCTCCACAGGCGGGACAGGGACGGCGGCTCATGAACTGCTCCAACCAGTCCTTCACGCCGTCGGATTTGGTCTCCAGATAGCGCCGTTTGAGCTCCGGCAGCACCCCGCGAAAGACGGAGTCGTACTCGAAGCGTCCGCTCTGCTGTCGATTGACGTAGGTGACCCGGATCTCTTCTTTGGAACCGTGGAGGATGACGCGAAAAATATCTTCCGGCAGCTCCTCGAAGGGGGTGTCGAGGCTGAAACCGTAGTGTTTGGCCAGAGATTCGAACCAGCTTCGATACCACCGGGCCTCGGGGTTCATCGTGGCCACGGCCCCCTGGTTGAAAGACAGGGAAGGGTCGGGAATTACCAACTGCGGGTCGAACTCCAGCGTCTCTCCAATTCCGTGGCAGGTTTCACAGGCACCGTTGGGGTTGTTGAAGGAAAACAGATTCGGCTCCAGTTCGGGAAAGCTGGTACCGCAGACGGGGCAGCTGTTTTTTTGAGAAAAAAAGTACTCCTCTTCGCCATCATCCCGTTTCTCCACCACCCGGAGAATCCCCTCGCTCACCTCCAAGGCGGTCTCCACCGCTTCGGCGATCCGTTTCCGCGACTCTTCGTCAACCTTCACCCGAGCCACCACGATGTCGATATCGTGTTTCTGGTTCTTCTCCAAGACGATATCGTCGTCCAGAGAATATACGGTATTATCGACCCTCACCCGGACAAAGCCGGCTTGTCGCGCGTCTGAGAAGATCTGCTGATGGCTTCCCTTTTTACCCCGTACCACCGGGGCGAGGATCATCAGCTTGCTGCCGTTGGGAAAGGAGAGTATGGTATCCAGGATCTGATCTACCGATTGTTCCTGTATCTCCCGTCCGCAGTCTGGGCAGTGGGGTTTACCGATCCGGGCCCAGAGGAGACGAAAAAAGTCGTATATCTCCGTCACCGTCCCCACCGTGGACCTGGGGTTGCGGTGCGTTGTTTTTTGCTCAATGGATATCGCCGGTGAGAGCCCTTCGATATAGTCGACCTCGGGTTTTTCCATCCGTCCGAGGAATTGACGGGCATAGGCTGAAAGGGACTCTACATATCTCCGTTGTCCCTCCGCGTAGATAGTGTCGAAAGCCAGCGAGGATTTGCCTGAACCGCTGAGTCCGGAGATCACGATCAGCTTGTCCCGAGGCAGTTCGAGGTCGATATTTTTTAGGTTGTGTTGACGCGCGCCTTTAATTTTTATCCGATCCATCTCTACCAGTGCCTCAGCATGGCCATCGCCCGAGGCCTATCGGGCTCGGTTAGTTGTGTCAGAGCCGCGTCATACCAGATCCCCGCTTCGCGATCGTCGGTAATCAAGCGCCAAATCTTTCGAGCCGCCTCCGGTCTATCGGTCTGCTGGAGTCCGACGCCAATAAAAAAAAGTTGTCGGTAGAGACCAGCCGACTTTATATAGCTGCGGACCTTGTCGTCTTTTCGGACCTTCCTGAGCAGCAGAGCGGTATTGTCGGTAAAAAACTCCTCCACCCCGGGGTTCATCTCCCGTTGGACAAAACGGTACTCCGGGTCGTTGGATCTCAGGTGTTCAATTATCAGTGAAAAAGAGATCAAAGTGGAGAGGACCAGGTGCTCCGTGGAACTTTGGAAATTCCCCTCATTGAGTTCCAGAAATGCGAAGCCCTCGTAGGCCCCGCGAACGGCCTTGTCCCGGAGTCGATAGAGTTCGAGGACTTTATCCGGTCCTTGACGTATAAACATGTCGGTTATCGCCCGACGCCTGCTGGGGGGCAGCTCTTCCTCTCGCCCTTCAGATAGGACTTTTTGCAGATACTCTTTCGCTCTCTCGGGCTCCCGCAGCCGTTGATAGATATCGGCAAGGGAGTAGTAGGTGTCTATCCGAAGAGCATCGGGGAAGAAGTTCCGCCCCTCCCGTAGAGCGTCCTCGTACTTGCGGAGTGCCGAATCGAACTCCCCCTCCAGAGCGAAGACGTGTCCGATCCACATGTGGGCGTTGGCGTAGGAAGAGTCAGCTTCGACGACTGTTCGGAAAATCCTCAGAGCCTCACCCAGTCGCCCCTCTTCGTACGCCCGTATGCCTCTTTCCATCTCCAGCCACAGAGCCCCCCCCTGTAGACCTTCCCGCGACCACAGTGTGGGGAAGTGTGTAAATAACAACACGAAAGCTAAGAGCCCGATAGTACCCATGCGTTTCACAGCTTCTTTAACTCCTCTACAAAAACTTCGAAAGCCCTATTCTCATTCACCCGACGGAGAATTTTTCCGTGCTTGAAAATTATTATCTCCCGACCGGCCCCGGTGATACCCAAGTCCGCGTGCCGAGCTTCCCCAGGCCCGTTGACCACACAGCCCATCACCGCCACGCTGACCTCCTTATCCATCGAATAGAGAATCGGAGAGATCTTCTCCACGAAGCCGTGGGTGTCGAAACCAGCCCTTCCGCATCGGGGGCAGGAGACGATTTTGGGACGTTTCTTTGCCATCCCCGCCGCGTCCAGTATCTCCAGACCGGTGAGTATCTCCTTCTCAGGACTGTCGGAGAGGCTCACCCTGATGGTGTTCCCTATTCCTCGGTCGAGCAGACGAACCATAGCAACGCTGCTTTTTACAATACCCGGTATCAATGGCCCTGCTTCGGTCACTCCCAGGTGCAAGGGTATCGGATAGCGGGCAGCAAATCCTTCGTTTGCGGCCACCGTAGTATTAATGTCGGAAGCTTTGAGGCTGCATACAAGAGAGGAGAAGCCGTGTCGTTCGAAGACTTCGATCTCCTGCTCCGCCGCTTTTATCATCGCCGAGGCCACATCGCGCTCGGCTTGAAGCTTTTTGGGCAAACTTCCGCTGTTGACCCCGATTCTGATGGGTACCTCTCGATCCCGTGCGGCGAGGATGAGCTCACGTACCTTCCACTCGGCTCCGATATTACCGGGATTGATCCTTATTTTGTCCACCCCCCCGTGAATACAGGTCAAGGCCAGTCGGTAGTCGTAGTGAATATCCGCCACCAATGGGAGCGGGCTGATCTCCCGCAGTCTGATCAAGGCCTCGGCGGCTTGGCTATCGGGTACGGCAAAGCGAACCAGGTCACAGCCCATGGACTTCATCGCCGAAAGCCTGGCGGCGAGCTCGCGGAGCTCCTCCATTTTCTGGGGTAGAGCCTCCTTCCACATGGTCTGCACGCTCACCGGCGCGTCGCCGCCGATAGCCAGGTCTCTGACATAAATCTTCTTGCTTCGCATATTCCGGATTATAACAAATTTAAAAAGGCGAAGCATCGGTTTTGTTCGCCAAAACCGATTACTTCGCCGGATTTACCCGTGATTTTCGTCGCTTAGACGAGTCCCATCAGAAAAACCATTACAAACAGAGCGACCGTCTCGACCAGACCGAGCACCATGATGTAGTTTCCAAAACCCTTTCCGGTCTCCGCCAAAGCGTCCGAAGCGGAAGCGGCGGCCTTGCCCTGAAAAGCGGCGGAAAAACCCATGGCCAAGCCACCGAATATTCCGGCCCCCAAAATAAGCCATGAGTTATCGGGGGTAACCGCCTGTACCAAGGTGTTCATCAGAATATAGCCGTATATAGTCTGTGTCAGCGGTGCCCCGACGAAGGCGATCAAGGTAAAAGGCGCCGGCTTGTTTTGCGCGAAGCACTTCTTCCAGGCTCCTACCGCAGCCATCCCGGCGGTTCCAGCCCCAATAGCGGATCCACAGGCGGCCAATGCCAAGGCCGCTCCGATACCCAGCAGTCCAATGTCCATTATGTTACTCCTTCTTCCTTCAAGTTTGTTGTCATTCTATCGCGAAAGGGATCGTACGGAATCCCTGTCCACTCCATTCCCAAATGTCCGGAAAACTCCAATACGTTGAGTCGCACCCCGTGTACCACCACCGAAAGGGCGGCCATGGCGATGTTCAGACCGTGTCCAATGAGCAGTATTACAATTCCGCCTATTATTCCTACCACGCTGTTGCCGAGGTCGGCGGCCATCGAGTTGAAGCTCTTGGCTATCTCCACCGTCGCCAAACCGACGGCAAAGAGTCTGATATAGCTGATGATATCTGAAAAAGCCGAGATCGAATCAAGGGCTTTGGGCATGAAATTGGCCAGTCCTTTCAAGACTCCTTTGAGGAAGTGACCCTCCTGCTCGGAGAAGAGAAAAACCAGAACTAGACCTATGCCTACCATGTAGAGGCTGAATTGCGGTATCGGGTACTTTTCCGGATCCAAAACCAGGTAGAGGACCAGAAAGTAAAGTCCCAGGACCATCAGCAGCCAGCCGAGCTGCGAGATGGCCTTGAGTTTGCGATCCCTCCGCCATTCGGTGAGAAAGTTCCAGATATGAGCGATACTCAAATGCACGGTACCGATGATAAAGCAGAGATACTTGATCGTTTCCTGGGCCGCCTCGCCTCCGAAACCGTAGATCGGCTCCAGAACGAACCATGAAAAGGGAGCGGTCTCGGCCAGGGTGATCGATCCGAACCAGACCCCGCTGAGCGCCCCCCAGACAATGGTGGCCGAGGACATGACAACCATCAGGGTATGAACCGTGGTGATGCTGCCCTTGGCTTTTTTGAATTTGAATGCCGAGTAGAGGGTGGTGCCCAGAAAGAGCAGGCCGTAACCGGCATCCCCGATGATCATCGCAAAAAAGAGGGTCAAGAACAGCAGAAAGTAAAAACTGATATCGTACTCGTAGTATCCCGGTACGGTCCCCAGAAAATCGAAGACCGGTTTGATGATGCCTACGGGTTTGGGATTGTCTACCAAGGTGGGAATCGGCTCGTCCGGCTCTGGATCTCGAACTATGAGAGCCCAGCCGTTTTTCCGCGCCCCCGACTTGAGACGGTCCACCTTTTTTTCCGGAACAAAACCGGTCAAATAGACCAAGGCCCCCTCTTCGTTGAGCCCCAGCCGAACTTTCTCGAACTCGATGTCTCCCTCGACCTTCATCAGGGCATCGTACAAGAGCTGTCCGTACTGGCTCAGGCTGAGCAATTCGTCGTCGATCTCTTCGATCTTTTTGAAATAGCCCGATACCTGCTGCCGCATCTCCTTGACCGAGTACTTGGGCAGCTCGAAGAGCGGATACTCCTCGGTGAGACCAGAGTCTTCAGGCAGGACCGCCGCCAGGATAGCACCGTTCTTTTTGCTGTACACCCGAAAACTGGTCAGTTCTTGGGGGAAGCTCTCCAACTCTTCCTTGTTCAGATCGAAAAGCACTATGTCGAGCCCGTGCTCTCCGATGAGCTCCAGGTCCTCGGGGTCAAAGTCTCCCAGGACCTCCACCCGTTCGATCTCGGCTCGCAGCTTTTCGACCTGTTCGATGAGCCGGGTCCTCCGTTCGCTGAGTTTTCCGACCCGCCCGGAGACCTCCAGAGCCTCCTCCATTTTCTTCTCGCTGAGCACCGAAGTACCGGGCTTGTATTTTTTTTCCTCCAACGGAAGTTGCCGCAGGGACTGAACCAAGGAATCTCGAGTCTTTATCAGCTGGTCCAAGACTTCGCTCTGTCCCGGAACTTCATCGATATGGAGAACCCCGATCTCTCGTAGTTTGCTTAGGGTTTCGTCCTTCGCCGTTTCCAGAGAGACGAGAAAGACCTTTTTCATCGGCACAATCATGCTACTTCACCTTCTCGATCTTGTTCTTCGCCATCTTCCCCCGGACGACAGCCGCGGTCTGCTGATCACCGAGGTAAATCTGAATTTTGCGGATATTTTCTTTGGTTTCAGGGATCTTGACCTTCTCAAAAAGGTTGACCCGCTGAGTAGTCACCCGCAATTCGTAGGCCAAAAGCTCTATCTGGCGCTTCAAAACCTCGATCTCCGCGTCCAAAGCCGCGATCCGCTTCAGCGCCTCGACTCCCCGATCGACCCAGAGGGGCTTTTCGAAGAGGTCATAGGGGATATCTTCGAACTCCAGGTTTTGAAAGACCGGAATGTCGACTCCGGCGATATTTCCCGTTTCCCGGAGAATACTCTTCACTTTGACCAGTTCGGATAAGCCCGCTTCTTCGCCAAAAACGGCAATCCAGCTCTCCATTTCCCGGTACAGCTTGTCCCGTTCGGACTCGATTTGGCGCACCTTGGCTTCCACCTGCCGGATCACCATCTGCAACTGCTGCTTTTTCAACATCAGAGTAGGAAGGTAACGCTGGAAGCGCTTGAGCGCATCTTTTTGCTTTTTCAGCTCGTTTTTGGTTAGCTTTACCTGCGCCATAGGACTTTAGTTCACATCCTCCTGTTTGGGCCAGAACTGCTTCAACAGACCCGTTCTCATTCCAGTCTCTTCGGGGGTGAAGCATTCGGCCAGGATCTCCCACCCTCTGTCCAGGGCCTGTTCCAGAGGAATGTTGACCGAAAGGTCCATCATTCGGGTTTCAAAGATATCGCCGTATTTCAGCAGCTTGTTGTCCCAATCGGTCATACGGAAACCCATGGACTTTTTCTCCAACGACTCCTTGAAGTTTGCGTACAACCGTATCATCCCGTCCATCAGGGCTCGGTGGTCTTCTCGGGTCGAGTCGTTGACCATCTGTTTCAGACGACTCAGCGAACCGAATGGTTCGATTCGCCCGTTGCGCAAGTAGTACTGCCCTTCGGTGATATATCCGGTATTATCCGGAACCGGGTGGGTCACATCGTCGCCGGGCATAGTGGTCACGGCAAGGGTGGTAATAGAACCGGCTCCCTCGAAGTCGACCGCTTTTTCATAACGGGAGGCGAGCTGACTGTACAGGTCTCCGGGGTATCCGCGGTTGGAGGGTACCTGCTCCATGGTGATGGCGATCTCCTTCATCGCGTCGGCGAAGTTGGTCATATCCGTCAGCAGGACCAGCACCCTTTTCCCATCGAGGGCAAACTTCTCGGCCACCGCCAGAGAGATATCCGGGACCAGCAGACACTCTACCACCGGGTCGGAGGCTGTGTGGACGAAAAAGATCGTCCGGCTCATAGCTCCGCCCTCCTCAAGGGTGTTTTTGAAGAAGAGATAGTCGTCGTACTTCAGTCCCATTCCGCCGAGTATGATCAGATCGACTTCCGCCTGCATGGCGATTCTAGCCAAGAGCTGGTTGTAGGGCTCCCCGGAGACCGAAAAGATCGGCAGCTTCTGGCTTTCCACCAGGGAGTTGAAAACGTCGATCATCGGGATACCGGTCCTGATCATGTTGCGGGGGATGATTCGCTTGGCCGGATTGACCGAAGGCCCCCCGATGGGAATCATGTTTTCCGTTAGTTCGGGTCCGTTGTCCCGGGGACGACCGCTGCCGTTGAATATCCGCCCCAACAGGTTCTCGGAAAAGGAGACCTGCATCGAGTGGCCGAGAAAACGCACCTCGTCGCCGGTGGAGATACCCCGTCCGCCGGCAAATACCTGCAGAGAAACCTTATCTCCCTCGAGGCGTATTACATTGGCCAGCGACTCTCCGTACTTGGTGCTCACCACCGCCAGATCGTCGTAACGGACGTTCTCCGCGGTAACGGTGATCACGTTACCGGCAATCTGTTCGATCTTGCTGTATACCTTACGCATCGCTATGCTCCTTGCTCTCCACTGCTTTTTTCACTTGTTTGGCGTGTTCAGAAAGTCCGGTTTGTTTCTCCTCAAACAGAGATCTGACCTTCTTTTCGATCTCTTTGAACTCATCGCCGTCCCATTCGGAGTAGTTCCAGTCGATAAAGTGCTGTCGCAGCTGGTTGAAAAAATGGCGAGCCTCTTCCTTACTCTCCAAGTTGAACTCGGAACCGAGAATCTCGAAGATAGTGTCGAATACGTAGTTCTGCCGCTCGACGCTCACCGCCGCGTCCACCGGGTCAAAGGAGTTCTGCTGCAGGTATACCGAGTCGAGAAACTCGGATTTGAGGTTGATCAAATAGTCCTCCAGACTGGTACCTTCCTCGCCGACGACCTTCATCATCTGTCCGACCTCATTGCCGCGAAAGAGTATCTCCTTGGCGAAGGCTACCTTGTCCACATTGACGATGGTGGGATACTTGCTCCAGCTGTCCAAGGGATGAATAGAGGGAAATTTTCGGGCTTCCGCCCGGTCACGGCTCAGTCCATGGAAGGCCCCAACTACCTTGAGGGTAGCCTGGGTCACCGGCTCTTCGAAGTTCCCCCCCGCGGGGCTTACCGTACCGCCGATGGTGACCGATCCGATCTCTCCGTCTTTCAGCCGTACCACGCCGGCCCTTTCGTAAAAAGAGGCGATCACCGACTCCAGATAGGCCGGGAAAGCCTCTTCACCGGGGATCTCCTCCAGTCGTCCCGACATTTCACGCATCGCCTGGGCCCATCGAGAGGTCGAGTCGGCCAGCAGCAGCACATGAAGTCCCATCTGTCGGTAGTACTCGGCCAGGGTGACCGCGGTGTACACCGAAGCCTCTCGAGCAGCGACAGGCATTGAACTGGTGTTGGCGATGATGACCGTCCGCTCCATCAAGGTTCTCCCGGTTCTCGGGTCGATGAGCTCGGGAAACTCGCGTAGAGTCTCTACAACCTCTCCGGCACGCTCCCCGCAGGCAGCGATAATCACTATATCCACGTCGGCGTAGCGGCTGGTCACCTGCTGGAGTACCGTCTTCCCCGCCCCGAAAGGACCGGGGATACAGTACGTGCCGCCCCGAGCGACGGGGATGAAGGTGTCGATGATCCTCGTCTTGGTCACCATCGGAGTGTCCGGCTCCAAACGCTCTTGGTAGGCCTCGATCGCCCGTTTGACCGGCCATTCGAACATCATCGTCACCGAGTGTTCCTTGCCTTTGCCGTCTTCGAGAACCGCAATCTCTTCCTGGATGGTGTACGAGCCTTTGGAGGAGATCTTTTTCACCGTATAGCTGTCGCGAAAATTGAAAGGCACCATGATGCGGTGCTTGAAAATTCCTTCGGGAACCGTTCCCAGGGTGTCGGCGGTGACTACCTTGTCGCCCTCCTTGACCGCCGGGCTGAACTCCCACTTTTTATCCCGGGGAAGGGCGTCCATGTAGAGTCCACGTTGGAGAAAGAACCCCGCCTCTTCGGCCAATTCGGGCAGGGGGTTCTGCAATCCGTCGTAGATCTGGGTTAAGAGTCCCGGACCCAGTTCCACTGCCAGCAACTCTCCGGTAAAGTCGACCTCGTCGCCGATACCGATGCCGGCGGTCATTTCGAAGACCTGCATCTCCGCGACGTCACCTCGGATTCGAATGACTTCGGATTTCAACCTCTGCTCGCCGACGATCACGTAGCCAACCTCGTTCATTGAAACATCACCGTCGACTCGGACGGCTACCATGTTTCCATTTACCCCGATAACCTTTCCTGTTGTATTTGTCATGAAAGTTCTCCGATTTTACTCAGCATTTTCTATATCCTTCCGTATATG
>OMKS01002481.1_pt1 | contig 15405 bp, 9 predicted proteins | sample 1674721 | NCBI WGS metagenome assembly OMKS01 (sample SAMN06264996, study PRJEB25208) | sediment metagenome | isolation source: hot spring sediment | place: USA: California | collected 2014-09-02
GCTTAGAATTTTTTGCATTTAAACTGCCTTAAGTTTTGAGTATGCATTAAAAAAGCTTCCATAAGAAACAAGGGTGTCTGTCACGCGTTTTCATGTATTTTAAAAAGGTTTTTAAAGTTATCTGATTCTGTTTAATGTATGGTGCTAGAAACCAACTTTAAGGTTGATTTTTTAGAAAAAAGGTTTTATTTGCTCCTGGTTTTTGGCTTAGTTTATGCTCTGGTTTCAAGTTTTTTTGCCCTCTGGGTCTTTCCGCCAAACCCCATGCTTGTATCCATTTCTTTAATAATCCTGACAACGGTGCCTGTTTTTTATAAGATTAGCGAGCACGAAGAGCAGATTGGCATTAACGAAGATAATGAAAAAGGCGTTCTTGTAAAGCATGCAAAGGCAATAAATTCTTTCGTTTTTCTTTTCATAGGCTATTTTCTTGGTTTTTTTTTAATGGCTCTTATCTTATCTGGTTCTGCAGCAGACAGCTTTTTTAGCGACCAGAGGCACGTTCTCTCTTCAATAAACCCAACACTGACAGGAAACTTTTTTTCAAATGCGCTTTCCCGGTTTGGAAGCATCTTTTCAAACAACCTAAAAGTCCTGATTTTTTGCCTGGTTTTTTCCCTTGTTTTTGGTGTTGGCGCTCTTTTTATACTTGTCTGGAACGCGTCTGTTCTCGGGTTTGCTATGGCGGCCATTTTTCAGACACGGCTTTTTAGCTTTTCAGCGTCTTCCGAGGTTTCAAACCTTTTCAATTATTTGCGTGCTTTCTTTTTCAGTTTTTTTAGGTTTTCCCTGCACGGCATTCCAGAAATAGCAGCTTATTTTGTTGCAGGGCTGGCAGGAAGCATAATTTCGTTTTCAATCATAAAAAACCACATATTGACAAAAAAATTTGAGAATATTCTTTTAGATGTAAGCAACCTGATAGTGATTTCAATAGTTATTCTTGTTTTCGCTGCTTTGCTTGAGGTTTTTGTAACACCAGTTTTTTTTAGGATGTAAGCTTGCCTTTAATTTTTATACGGCACGAAACCTTCTGGGCCTAACCTCGTATATTTCTCCTTCTTTCAGCAGTTTTTTAAGAACCTCTTCGGCGTTTTTTATATTTGAGCTTTCAAGGATTTCAGAAGCATCAACGCCTGATCCAGAATCCTTTTCACTGATAAAATCAAGCATTTTTTTGTCACTGCTTTCGAAAACAAGATTGTCTTCTTCAACATCAAGCTCTGTTGAAATATGCTGAGGGCTTTGATCATTTATGCCTTCTTTGTTTTCTTCTTTATTGGCTTGCTTGTTTTCAGTTTCCTGCTTTTTCGGCTTTGCCGGTCCTGTTTTCAGGCTTTTCTCCTGTTTTTCGTGGGTTGAAGCCTTCGCTGCACTTTTTTTTCCAAAATCCATCCATTGCTTTGAAACCTTCCGGATTATATCGCAGGCAATATACGGGCTTTCATCAAAAAACCTTATTTTTCCTATGACCCTTGCAAAGTCTCCAGGAAGAATCTTGTCGTCCATTCTCTCTAAATCAAAAACAACCGCAGGCATTATTCCTGCACCGTCATCGAGGCTAACTGTAATTTTTTTTGTTATGTTGTCTTTTTCAATAGAAACCACGACTCCGTAAACGCAAACCTTTTCAATCTTTTCGTCGCCAAGGCTCAGAAAAAACCCGGTTTCATCCTTTTCTATTGTTCCAGCGAGAATTCTCTCAATACATATGTTTTTTGCCGGTGGAACTTTGAACTCGCTCATTTTTTTGTATTTTTCTTTATTTTTTATTGGTTTATTTTTCTTTTATTTTATTCATTCTATTCTCTGGATGTGCCCTCTCCTGGGCTCAAATATGTCTCCGATTCTTTTCAGCTTATCAATTGCTTCGTATGTCTGTGACTCGTTTATGTCTGACTTGGTGGCTTTATCTACAATTTCTTCTATGGGTATGACCTTTCCCACATCCTTTTCCAGCTCTTCTATTATCTGCTTGACAATAAGTATTTTGCTTCTTTGGTTTGTGCTGGTTCCTGTAGTTATAAGGTCTATATCAAACCTTTTGGTCTGTGGGTCGAGCCCAACCTCTTGCATAGATACGGTGAGTATGTTTATTGCCCTTTCTGCGTCCATTTTTGTTACAGTGTTTGACAGCCTGGCCTTAGCGCTTGCTTCAGAAAGCCTTACTAGTGCTTCTAGCTGTCTTGCTGTTATTGGAATCGGCTTAATCTGCTCAGAGTCATCTTGCCCTGAATTCCTTAGGTCAACATAAAATTCTTTAATTCTTTCTAAAGCCTTGTCGGTAAGCTTTGGCTTGAAGTTTTTTTTTGCATAAGCAATATACCTTCTCAAAAGGTTTGTGTCAATATCCTTTTCTTTTTGGTCAGGGTTCTGGTGTTGTTTAAGAATGTATTCAGCCAGCTCTATATCCTTGTTTTTTGATGGAAGGTCTCTTACAATAAATATTAGGTCAAACCTGTTTATCAGCGTTGGCGGCAGGTTTATCTGCTTTGCAATTGGCGTCATGGGGTCAAACCTGCCCATCTTAGGGTTTGCAGCTGCAACCACAGAGGTTTTCGCAATCAGTGTTGCCTGGATGTTTGCTTTGCTTATGCTGATTGTCTGCTGCTCCAGGGCTTCATGCATGGCAGTCCTGTCTTCCGTAGTCATCTTATCCAGCTCATCTATGGCACAAAGGCCGTTGTTTGCCAGAACCAGGGCACCAGCTTCCAGGGCCCATCCCCTGATAAACTCATCCTTAACAACAGCAGCAGTTAACCCTGCCCCGCTGGCTCCTCTTCCAGAGACAAATTTTGCCTTCGGTCCAACAATGCTCATTCGCTTAAGAAGCTGAGACTTTCCTGCGCCCGGGTCCCCCACCAGAAGGACATGCATGTCTCCCCTTGTCTTCGACTTGTCTTTTTTTACCTTTTCTACTCCGCCCAGCTGCTGAAGCAAAAGCGCAAGCTTAATGTTTTCATAACCATAAATTGATGGGGCAATTGCATCTACCAAAACATCAAAAACATTTTTGCTCTTCCCGATTTCCTTGATTTTTTCTTCTTCCTCTTCTGTAATTTCCAGCTCAAGGTAATCCTCTGCAAGAGCCTCAACATAATTTGATATAATTACAAGGTCAAACTGAACAGACTGAGTCCCGGAAGATTCGTACTTTGGAATCTCTTTAAGCGTCCCGCAAACCCTTATTTTCGATCCAGGGTTGGTTTTTCTGTCGCTGATTGGGCTCACTAAGTCTTCTTCAAGAAGCAGGTTCATTCTTTTTGGCTGAGCATCGCCTTCAAGAACCTCGGGCATTTCTTCTAATACAATCCTTTGTGAATCAATAAACTCGGTAGTGAGCTTATGAAACCTACCCTTTCTTCCGCAAGAGCACTGGCTTGGCTCTTTGAACTTGTCTCCTGTCTGGATTACAGTAATTATGTTTCCGCACTGCGGGCACTCAAACCGCGCAGACCTGGCTCTTGGCCTTACATCAGACTTTTGCCTGACTATTCCTTCAACAACAATAAACTTCTCAAGGTGCTCTGAGCGAATGTTTCTTATAGCAATTCTGCTTTTTTCAGGCAGATTAAAAAACCTCACATGAAATTTTGTAAATTTGTCCTGCGGGAAGAACTCCAGGGTTTTAATTGACGTTTCTGCTGCTTCGATTAGCTCTCCGGGCTGATCAAGAAGCGCTTCAGCAATTTCATGGGAGAATTTTGCAAGGACAGAAAAATCCACCGCCACAAAGGTTGTGTCTTTCCTGAAGCTGTCTATTAGCTTTTTTTTATAGGAAGCATCAAAGAATTCCCTAAACTTTTCTATCAGCTCTTCAATATTCATCTTTTGGTTTTGGTTAAACCCAGCTGATTAATATATGTTTTTGTTTGTTTTGAAAAAGATTTTTGGTTTTTTTGGTTGGCAAAAGAAATATGTTTTTTAAAATAAAAGTATATAAAACCAAAAGGATTAAGAAAAAAAACACAAGAATTATTTTGTTGCCTGCTTTAGCTTAACAATAAGCTTTTCCACAGCCCTGTGGACTGCGTCTTCGCTCTTTGTTCCAGTGCAGACAATCTTGCCGTTTGAGAACAGCAGGAATGTAGCAGAGATGTCGGGGTCGTTTAGCTTGTATACCAGGCCCGGGAACTGTTCTGGCTCATACTCGGTGTTTCTCATTGTTATTGCCAGCTTGTTAAGGTTAAGGTCCATTCCTATGCTGCCGGAAGCAACGATATTTTGTACAGTGATTTTTGGCTCAATAGTAACATTCACGCCGACTTTTGCAACAGCTTCCTTAATCCTGTTTATAGATTCTCTTACTTTCTGCAGCGACCTTGCCCCGGTACAGACAATGTTTCCTGAATTGAAAATGAGGGCGCTGGTCTTTGGCTCTTTTATTCTTAGCACAAGGCCCGGGAACTGCTCAGGGTTGTATTCCGTGTTAGCCAGAACCGTAGCCATCTTTTCAAGGGGGACTTCCTTTCCAAGAGAAGAACTCACAACGATATTTACAACAGTAATGTCCTTATCGTTTTTACCTTTGCCTTTTTTTTCGGCAACAGCAGGATTTAAAGCCTTGTCTTTCATAATTTCGCCCCCTTTTTTAAAGTCTGGAGTCTAATGTTTATAAATGTTTGTATTATTTTTAAGGTTATTTTCAATATTGAAAAATAAAAAACTCTTTTGTTGGTTTTTCCTTTAATCAAAACGAGATGATTTTTTGTTTTTTAATGATGTTAAAAAACATTTATAAAGGGTTTTCCCTTTTTTAAGGAAATGTATGAAAAAGCGCTGCTTGAATGCAGGAATCTCTCAATGCGTTTTGGTAAAAATATTATTTTAGATAACATCAATTTTAGTATTGCCTAGGGAGAATTTGTTGGCTTAATTGGCATTTCGGGGTCAGGAAAAAGCAGCCTAATTAAGTCTCTTCTTGGGCTGATTGATTTTTCAGGAGAGGTTTTTTTTAAGGGAAAAAATATAAAGCTTTTAAAAGGGCGTTATCTTAGCCAGGCCGGATACTGCACACAGCAAAATAGCTTTTATGAGAATCTTACTGTTGAGGAGAACCTGAATTATTTTTCTCTTTTTTATAATATTCCTTCAAAAACCATTAAGAAAAACCTTTCTGAGATTATAAATTTAACCAACCTGCAGGATTGTTTAGGGGTTGTTGCAAAAAACCTTTCCGGGGGCATGAAAAGAAGGCTTGACCTAGCTTGTGCGCTTATTTCTTCTCCTGATGTCCTTTTTTTGGATGAGCCGTTATCCGGGCTTGATCCAATCAGAAAGTCTAGCATTCTTTTTATTTTAAAAAAAGTAAACTCTTTTAATAGAACAATTGTTTTCTCAACCCACAACCTTTCTGATGTGGAAAGCCTTTGTTCCAGAATAATTGTAATAAAAGAGGGAAAAATAATCGAAAACTCTTCAAAGGAAGAATTGGTTTCAAAATATAGCTTTGTTTACAGGATTGTAATTAAAATGTCTGGCACGAGCAGGAGCTTAGAGCCTTTTTTAGTTTATTATCTTAAAGAAAAGGGGATAAAAATGCTCGGAAGCTTTAAAATGGGAGAGGAGCTTTCCTTTTTTGTGACAGAGCCTGAAGCTGCGGCAGAGAGCATTTCGGCATTTTTTTCAGGCAGAAATGCCTCTTTTAAGTGGCTTTCAATGAAAAAGCCAACGCTTTCAGAGATTTTCATGATGCTTTATCTTGAGGAATTAAAAAATATGACCAAAATCCCGGTTACCAAATCTGAAATGGATGCATTAAGTTCTGAAGTACGGCTTCTTAGGAAAGAGTTTTCAGATGATGAGGTTTTTCAGTACCTCTGCAGCCTTGGAATTGATGCCCATGTGGTTTCAGAGACATTAATGAAAAGAGATGCTGATGATAAAAGAATAAAATGAAACTAAGATTTTTTAAAATTTTGGTAAAAAACCCAAAGCTGATTCTTAGGTCTAAAATTTCGTTTATCGTTTTCTTTTCTCCGGTGGTTTTACTTTTTTTGGTCGGTTCTATTTATTCTTCAAGCAAAATTGAAAATCTTAACATAGGCTTTGTTGACAATATTTCTGAAGATTTATTTGATTTGCGGTTTATAGATGAAATAGCTTTAGAGACGCAGTCAAATATAATGCGCCTGCAGAATTCCTTAGAATGTGAAGCAATGTTAAAGGAAAAACAACTGCACTTCTGTTTTTTTCTTTCTTTGGTTTCTGGAAGGCTGGAGGTGGACATTGAGACAGACCTTTCTGATTCCGCTCTGGCCTGGGGAGGCTACTCGGTTTTTGAGCAGGTAATAAAAAGGAGCTCAGAGGCGCTGGTTTTTGATTTGTTGACAGAGTTTATCAACCAGACTTCTGATTTAACCTCGAAGCTTAATTCTTCCGACTTGCTTTTTGATAATACTCTGGAAGCCATTGATTCTTTTGATGAATTGTTTGAAGTTGTTTCTGAGAAGCTTGATTCTTTTGCCCTGAATTCTACCGGGCTGGACAAGATCGAAGAAGAAGTTGGCTCAACAGACAAGCTTATTTTGATGAGCAAGAAAGAAATTTCAATAATGGAAAAGGACCTTTTGGTTTTCCAAAGCGAGCTAGATGAAATTAAGTCGAAAATGACAGCGTTTGAAAAGGCTTTTGTTAATCCGGCTTCAGATGTGAATAAGCTTATTTCCGGTTTAAAGAGCCAGACCGCCGAGAGGTCTATTATTATTGAGACGGTTTATGAGTCAAATTGCCATGCGCCGGAGACCTTGCCGAAAGACCAGTGTGATGACCTGAAGCGCGCATTGCTTCTTTCAGGCTCTATTTCTTCAGGCCTTGGCTCTGTTGAGGAAATATTTACTGAGCTTTTCAGCACTTACGAAAAATCAAGAGATTCTGTTAATCTTTTCTCCAGCAGGCTTGAAAATGTAAAAAAAAAGCTAAATATTTTTTCAGAAGACATAGCCTCTTTTTCTGGATCGGTTGACATGCTGAAAAAAGAGATTTCGCTTATTTCAAAAGAAGCCGAGCGCTTAGGCCTGGAAAAGGAAGCCCTGCTTTTTGAGATTAAGAACGGCTCGCTTTTGGTTAATGAGCTTTCTTCTGGGCTCGACTCTTTAGGCCAAGAATTAACAAACCAAAGCGACGACCTGGCTTCTTTCTTATCAATGATAGACCCCTCTGAAATTTCAAAGCCTATTCGATTTACCTTTGGCGGGATTTCTGCAGACGATTCTGTTTTTTCTCAGAATTTTTCTTTTATTTTTGGTTCGCTTGTTTTTCTGATTTCAGTGATTTCTGCGGTTACCTTCATTCTTAATGAAAAAAAGTCAATAGCTATTTCAAGAAACCATGTTCTTCCCAAGAGCCCGCATGTGCCTGTGTCTTATTACATCTGCCTGTCTGTTCTGGTTTTTTTGCAGTCTTTTATTGTAATTCTTTTGTTTAACAGATACTTTTTTGAAGCAAACCCCCTCAGCCTGGCTAATCCTCACGGGGTTTTCCTTTTGCTCGGCGTTATCTTTTTGTTTGTTTCTGTCGGGATTTTTTTCGGCAGCCTGTTTAATAAATTTGAAAACGGCATTGTTCTTTCTATTGCTCTTTCCGGAGTCCTGCTTTTGTTATCCAGCAAATTTATTGTAATAGACTCCCTTTCTCCTTTATTTCAGAACCTGCTTTTTTTCAATCCTTTTTTGTTTGGGGAAAACCTTATTCGGTCTTTCTTTATTAACAGGGTTTCTTTTGATTATCTTAAGCCACAGGTTTTTTCTTGTTATGTGTGTTCTTTGATTCTTGTGTTTTTTTCATCTTTTCTGTTTAAGCAATCCTCGAAAAAGCTGATAGGCTGATTCCCTTTTAGAAATCTTTAAATAATATCGCTGAACTCAGCGGCTTTATGAAAAATTACTTTATTATTTTTGACAAGAATGGGGAGCTTTTTACGCTCATAGCAAAATGCGGCGCCTCCTGGAGGCTTTTTTCAGGCTCGGGAGAAGAGCTTTCCGAGCATCTTTCCATATCCGGGCTTAAGGAGAAAGACAGGTTTTCCCTTGGAGAGGATTCTGTGCTGCTGTTTGAGGCAAATATGAACATCCCTGTTAAAATTGTCGGGGATTATTCTACATACCTCTGGTGCACAAAAGAGAGCGCGCTTTCCAAGCTGGAAGAGCCGGAAAAGGCAGTTCTCACAGAAGCGCTTTCCAGGACAGCTTAAAGATTTTTAGCTTTTTATAGCAAGCTTTTTATTTTATGTTGCTCTGCCTTATTCTTATGAGGGTTTTTATAGAAAAGAAAGGTTTTGAAGAGGAGCTGCAGTTCTCAGGCAGCGTTTCAGGCCTTTTAGGCCTGCTTGGCCTGGATTCTTCAGAGGTCCTTGTGGTTAGGGGCAGCGAGGTTTTGCTTGATTCGGATGAGATTGTGCAAGAGGACAAAATCAGGATTTTTTCAGTGATTTCCGGGGGATAATGCTGGAATGAAATGCTCCTGTGGAAAAAAGGCGGTTTTTCAGCACAAAGACAGCGCGTTGTGCAAAGAGCACTTTATTGATTACTTTGAGCGCAAGGTTTTTAGCACAATAAAAGAGCACGCATTTTTTGACGATGCAGAAAGCATAGGTGTTGCTGCTTCCGGCGGCAAAGACTCTACTGTTCTGCTTTACCTTGTCAAGAAATACCTTGAGCAAAGCCAAAGCCAGGAAAAGCTGGCAAAGCCAAAAAAACATGCTACGCTTTGTGCTTTAGCAATCGATGAAGGAATTGAAGGCTATAGAAAGAAGACCCTGGATTTTCTTAAGGCTTTTTGTGAGCAGAATGAAATAAGCCTGAGCATTTATTCATTTAAGTCGGCTTTTGGCTTCTCGCTTGATGAAGCGGTTGCCAGGCTCCAGGATTATGGACCCTGCACCATTTGCGGAGCCCTGAGAAGAAGCCTTATTAACCGCTTTGGAAGAAAGCTTGATGTAGTAGCAACCGGGCACAATCTTGACGATGAATGCCAGGGCATAATTATGAACCTTTTCAAGTCAAACACGGGATTTCTCCCCAGGTTAGGCATCAGGACAGGGGTTGTTTCCCACGCATTATTTTCAAAACGAGTTAAGCCCCTTTTTTTCTGCCCAGAAAAAGAGGTTTTTCTTTATTCGTTCCTTAAAGGTTTTGGGGTGCCGTTTACCGAGTGCCCTTATGCTGTCAGCTCTTATCGTGACAATGCCCGTCGCTTTATCAATTCTGTTTCTTCACAATTTCCAGGCGCAAAGGAAAGCATTGCCTCTCATTTTCTTAGCTTTCTGCCTGCCCTGCGCCGCTCGGTTGAAAAAAAGCAGCCAAAGCAATGCAGTTCCTGCGGCGAGCCGTCCGCTGGCTCCCTGTGCAAGGCATGTGAGATTAGCTTGGCGTTTGTTGCTTCTCGCTAGTAGAGTTATTGCCTTTTCTGTTTTTTATTTCAGCAATAATCGAAATTTTTATAAGTGCACTTATAGAAAAATAGGGGAAAACGCTGAAAAAAATGAGTAAACTTTATAGGTTGTTCTTATTAGCAGTACTTTTATTTGCAATTATAGCACAAGCAGGAGCGAACGAATTTGAGCTGGTTTTTAAGGATGTGCCTCTTTCATATGAGATAAACTCAACAGCGGATTTTGACTTTTCCGGCTACCTTAACGGGATTCTTGTGCTTTTCTTTCCTGTGGAAAGCCGTGTTGTGCTGCCTTCAGGGGAAACCCCGGCTCTTGAGGTTGAGGCAATGAGCGACGGAAGAAAAAAGGCCTCTTTTGTGCTCTCTGAATACGGAACATACAGGTTTGTTTTTAATGCAAGCCTTGGCGAGCTTGCGCAGGAAAAATCCTTTGATGTAGTTGTCGCAACGCCTCTTCTTGACTTTGAGCCAGACTATACTTGCAGCATATCGGATGAAAAAGTTTTCTTAAGTGTAAAATTGAATAGCACTGAAAACCTTTCAGCATCTCTTGTAAGCTTTTCAGGGGACGAAATTTCCGGATGCATGGCATCAAATAACAGTTTTTCATGTGAAGCTTCTTTAGGCAGCTACCCTTTCCTGATTAGGTTTTCCTACTTAAAGTGGCATAAGACCCATTTTCCTATCTGCAACAAAAACCCTGAAAAAATAACCGTTAATGAGAAAAACAGGATAATATCTTCAGATACAGCTGGTTTTGTTTTTTCAAAGCACAACGAGTCTGTGTTCTTGCTGGAAGCAAACCAAACGCACTTTCTTGAGCCAGACAAGGATTTTATTGTGTCTTTTAAATCGGGCAATTCGGTTTTTACCAGGGCTTTTTCAGCAGAAGAGTATTTTAGGGCGCATTCAGGCTATAAGAGCTTTTACTCAGACTCTGGCAATGTCCTTTATCACTTTTCCGACATTCCTTCCCGGCTAGATTCGGGCTTTTTTATCAAAAACAACGTTTCAAGAATCATAAAAAGGGCAGGGTATTATGTAAAAAACAATTCCCTTTTTGAGTTGCAGCCGCTCGAAGAAGACTGGTTTTTCGTGCCTGAAAGGCCGGATAGAATCCTGCTTCTGGATAATGCCTTTGCTGCTTTGCAGGTAGATATGCATTTACTGGAGGGCTTTCGTGTTTTCTATTCTTCTGGAAACTACTTCTCTTTTATAGAAACGGCGGGAAAAAGGCTCGGGGCTGTTGTTTTTGATGAGTTTGGAAAGCTGGTTGACTCTTTGGTTTTCAGCTCAGGTGATTCAGCGCTTTTTCTTTCCGAAGCAAATACAGCAACGATTGTAAGCCTTTCAGATCATTATGACTCCAAAGTTCTTTACCAGGAAAAGGCTTATGAAAGTGCAGGGGTTGTAGTTTCTGACTGCTTGCTTTCAGAAACCAGCATTAATTTTTACTCTTTTCCCAAAAACCAGGTTTCTTCAATAAGCCAGGGCTTTTCTTCAGATGCCTGCACACACAGCCTAAACCTGAGCCACAGCGAAAGGGGAGCTTTTTTGTTGAGCCTCTCTTTTAATGGAAAAACCCTTTCGTTTCCAATTGTTTTCAGCCCGGCTCTTTTTGAGGCGCCTGAAATCCTCTTGAAGAGTGATTCTGAGCTGCTTTTTTCAAACCACTCAATCAGTATTCCTGTTTATCTCAACTGGCTTGAGCACGCATATGAGTACAGGCTTAGGCTTGATTCAGCATGCGAAGGAGTTAGCTTTTTTATATTTGGCAATGAAATGCTACCGGGCTCTTCCTTTCTTATAGAAGAGCGCGGAAACATTAAGCCTGATCTTGAGATTGTCTCTTCACCCCAGTTCAACAGCTCCTGTTCTTTGTCTCTTGAGCTGGTTGAAGACGGAAAGACTGTTTCCGAGGCGCAGCTTTCACTAGAGCACGCTGTCCAGGCTCAGAGGCATTCTGTCTATGACCTTGCGGTTAGGGAAATAGAGGAGCAAAGCGAAGAATATGCTGTGTATCTCTATAACAGCTACTTTAATTCTTTTGATGTTTTGGTTGAGTTTACTGAGTGCGACTTTCTTGGAGCCTGTTGGGAATCATCAAAAAGCACAATACTTTATCCCGGAGAGCAAGCTGTTTACTTTCCAAAAAAAGCCCTTGGCAGCAGCCAGAAAATAACAAAGGCAAGGCTTCTGACTTCTCTCAACAACGAGATTTTTGATGAGTTTCTTGGAAACAACCAGATGACAAAGGTTTTCGACACAAATTGGCACATGCCTTATAGTGAAAGAAAAGTCTTCCTTATCAAGAACCATTATGAAAGCTCTGCGTTTGCCAGGATAAGCAGCCTGTTCAATTCATACACAATTATTATCCCAACCCTGCAGGGCTCAGAGATTTTTTACACAGCGTTTGATTACACCAAATCAGGCGATGAAAGCGAAAACGGAAGGGATATATTCCGTTTTGACAACGACGCTTCTTACTTTCCTGTTTTTGTTTATGACAGGCATTCAGGGCAAATCCCCGAGTTTAATAAAAGCGAGGATTTTGAATTAAGGAAGCCCTCAGAGTTTATTTCCAGAAAGATAATTGACAACAATGACCAGCAGGCAAGCGTTTTTGGAGCCTGGGCAAGCGATTTCCAGGCAAGGCCTTTCATAGGAATAGATTACCTTTCAGATTTAGGAGTTGGAAAGCAAAACAAGAAAGTCATGTACAGGCTTTTAGCAGAAGAAGGCACCTATAACCTATACATAAACACGCCCTCTTCAGAGGAGTTTTCTGCCAGGGTGCCAGTGCTTATTGATGCAAGCGAAAGCTCTTCCGTGGTTTTTATAAACCAGAGAGAAGAGGCAGGCTGGGCATTTCTTGGAAGGTACCGCTTAGATAAAGGCTCAACAGTTTCAATATCAGCATTAGGCACAGAAGGCATAGTGGTTGCAGACGCAGTAATGCTCGAGAGGCAGGACTTTCACCTTTCCTCTTTTACATTCGAGTCATACTTTGATGTGCCTGAAATCCCGGAAGAGCCGGAGAAGGAATTTATATCTTTTAATGACTCAATCAGGATTCAGTTTTTAGATACGGAGTTTTTTGTGCAAGCAGAAATCAGGGCACAGGCCCCTATTGAGAAAAGAGCCCAGGCGTCCGCGCTTCTGCACGAAATCTCTGCAACAGAGGATTCACTTCAGAGAAGCCTGCTGAAAAAGAAGCTTTACCAGGACCTTTCTGAGGTCAGAAAAAATGTTAAAATCAAAAACCCGACCGCAAGCATCCTTGAGATAACCTTTAATGACCTGGTGATGAAGGACAACGTGCTTGCTCTTGGGATTGAAGACCTTGAGCTGCCCCAGAGAAACGCTGTCAGGGCATTTGCAATAGACCCTGAGACATTGGACTTTACAAACGGCACAGTGAAAGCAATCGCCCAGGGAGATGCCCTGTACAAGTGCAAAGACTGGGCATTTGAGCAAAGAGCCTGTGAAGGAGAATGGGAGCTCATAATGAGCCTTGTGCCTGGCCAGGAATATGAGATTTACATTGACCCGCACGACCCTGCGTTTTATGAGGTTGTGAGCACTTGTGCAGGCCAGGAACTGTCTGCTGCCAGATACACCTTTTCAGAAGCCTGCACCCCAAGCAACCTGCTTTATGAGGATACAAACATAGAGAGCTTTCTGGCTGGAAAGGCGGCAGGTGGCAGCGCGCACAGGTGGGGAGGAATTAGGATTCAGTCTGTTAATACTTCCATTACAAACTGCGATTACATTAATGATGTGTTTATATGCTACAAGTGGTGGAGGCAGAACACAAATCCCAATGAGTGTTATATTTCTGTAAGTGATGACGGCGGTAGCAGCTTTACAGATGTTGTAACAGCCTGCCCTGGAACATCTGAGCCTACAGGATATACCTGCCTGAACATAACAGCGGATGGTGACTGGGGGTGCGGAAATTTTTTCAACACGACTGGCACAAGGGCTGTTGCAATCTCCCAAATGGCAAGAGGAGGCGCAGCTGGAGCTTCAAGCGGCTACGGCTACTGGGATGTTTTTTACTTCAACGTAACCTACACAGAAATCGACAACATCTCGCCTTCAGTAACAATCCATAACCCAAGAGACGGCAGGATTTATACAAACGCAACCCTTCTTGTTAACATCTCGGCCACAGACAACAGGGAAGTTGACTCTATCTGGTTTAACTGGAACGGCACAGATGTCCCTTATACAACTCCGACATCTGTAGATTTCGATGAAGGCTATATTACGCTCATAGCTTATGCAAACGACACCTCTGGAAACATCAACTCAACAAACATCACCTTTGAGGTTAATACAAGAGTCCCTTTTCTGGAGATTGAATCGCCGGAAGACGGAAAATATTACAATTACACAAACATCCTGCTTAACATAACTGCCAGGGAGGACAATGTAACTTTAGACAAAGTCTGGTACAACTGGAACGGCACCAACATAACTTATACTAACACAACCTCGATTGAATTCAATGAGGGAAGCAACACTCTACACGCATGGGCGAACAATTCCCTGGGAAACACTAACTACAGAAAATCAGTATTTACAGTAGACACTACCCCGCCCACTCTCGAGATAATTATGCCGAGAAACTCAACTTACTTAACGAGAAAAGTACTTCTTAACCTATCATATTATGATGAAAACTTAGACGCTGTTTGGTATTCCTGGCGAGGCACTAACTATAGCTATTCAGGCCCAATTAATTTGACAAGCGTTCAGGGAAGCAACTTTGTCCAAGCGTGGGCAAGAGACTTCGCAGGCAATGTTGCAACAAGAGAAGTAAGCTATACTTCAGTTTATGAAATACAAAACATAGTGACAGACTGCGCGGCACAGACGTACTCTGCTGTTCAGGGAAGGTTTACAGATCCCTGTGATGACCCAACCGGAGAATTCCTTAGGTATGATGATGCATTGATAGAAACTCATAACTTTGGAAAATCAGGAGGCAGCCCACGGTACGGAGGAGTGCAGATTCGATCAGTTAATACTTCAATAGAGGATTGCGACTCAATAGACCAGCTGCAGTTCTGCTATAAATGGTGGAGAAACTCTGCGGATGCATCCGACAATTGCGTTATAAGAATAAGCAACAACTCGGGCTCATCGTTTGCAAATATTGTTACTACCTGCCCCGGAACATCTGAGCCTGCAGACTACACTTGTGTTGACATCACCTCTTTAAGAGGCTGGACTTGCGACCATTTTTTTAACACGTCGGGGACAAGGGCGGTTGCAAACTCAGAGATATATACTTCAGGAGTTGGGGGGCACGATGTAATTGGAAATTGGGACGTATTCTTTTTTAACATATCCTACAACAGGAAGGACGTGCGTCCGCCAACCATAGACATTATTTCTCCAGAAAGCAGAGTATACAATTATTCAACGATTCTCGTAAACATATCTGCGGATGATGACTGGGGCTTGGATTATGTATGGTACAACTGGAACGGTACCAACATAACTTATACAAACGAAACATACGTCACCTTTGAAGAAGGCTTTAACACCCTGCATGCCTGGGCTATAGACACATCTGAGAACCTCAACTACACAAACGTAACCTTTGATGTCGATACAACCCCCCCGGATTTAGAAATATTGTCACCATTAAACACAACCTACTACAACCGGACAATTCTGGTAAACATTTCAGTAGCAGACAGGAACCTGGACTTGGTTTGGTATAACTGGAACGGCACAGATTATCCTTACACAGGCGCTTTTGAGATACTTGTTGATGAAGAATCAATTAACACTCTGCACGTATGGGCTAATGACACGGTCGGAAACCTAAACTATACAAACGTGACATTTACCCACATCATTATTCACACTTACACAGTTTCCCCTGCAAACGGCACGGTTCTTGACAGGGATTCCTTGCTTCCAGAGCCGGACCAGACAGACCTCATTGTGCAAATCAACGGCGAGTTTGAAGGCCTGGAGATTTTCTTTTACTCA
>OMKS01002482.1_pt1 | contig 15404 bp, 11 predicted proteins | sample 1674721 | NCBI WGS metagenome assembly OMKS01 (sample SAMN06264996, study PRJEB25208) | sediment metagenome | isolation source: hot spring sediment | place: USA: California | collected 2014-09-02
TTCAAGCAGAAGACGGCATACGAGATCTAGTACGGTCTCGTGGGCTCGGAGATGTGTATAAGAGACAGATATCAGGGGGAGGTTCTTATGAGGACGATTGCAATTATCAATCAGAAAGGCGGGTGCGGCAAGACAACGACCGCAATTAACCTCAGTGCATGTCTGGCGCAGCTGAAAAAGAAGGTCCTGCTGGTGGATATGGATCCTCAGGCGCATGCTACATTAGGTCTGGGCTTTACACCCGGTGAATACCCAAAGAGCATGTATGATCTTCTCATTGGAAAGGATGCCGAATGCGGATCTCCAGGCGAAGTGATCCTGGAGATGTCCTTGTATCTGCATCTTCTTCCTTCGGATGTCATGCTCTCTACGGTAGAGCCGCTCCTGCTGCAGAAGGATGGCCGGGAATATTACCTTTCCGATGCCCTTTCTCCGATATCCGATCAGTATGATTTTATCATTATCGATTGTCCTCCGAATATCGGTCTGCTCACCTTTAATGCGTTGTTTGCCTGTTCAGAGGTGATCATTCCCATAGAAAGCGGCCTGTTTGCCCTGCACGGCCTGTCAAAGCTTCTGGAGACCATAGAGCTTGTCAATGCAAGAAGAAACAGCAAGATCATGGTCAATGCCCTTGCCACACTCTTTGACCGCAGAACACGGATCGCTCAGGAATCGTTCGACGAGATGGTACGCCATCTTGGAGGCAATGTCTTTTCTACGGTTATCAATCAGAACGTCAGACTGAAAGAGGCTGCGGGACACGGACAGAGTATTGTCTCCTACGCCGGAGACTCGAGCGGGTATCGGGATTATTCATTACTTGCAAAAGAGCTCTCGGGGATGAGGTTTGGCAGAGTAAAGAAAACCCGGCAGGGTAAAAAGCAAAGCCCTGTTGTAACCGAGGCAGGCGTGCTGTTCTCCTGTTATGCTCCGGAAGCCGAGAAGGTCTATGTGGTTGCGGATTTCAACGAGTGGAGCGCTGACCATACCCCTCTTCGGAATATCGAAGGGACAGGGGTATGGCAGAAGATTGTGCCGCTCAAGAAGGGCAGATATGAATACAAGTTTTTCGTGGACGGACATTGGATTACAGATCCCGAGAATCCGAACAAGGCGCCGAGCGAGTTCGGGGAGAATTCATACATAGAGATCAATTGATTATGGAAGAACGCTTCAGACTCGGGAGGGGGCTCAAAGAGATCTCGCAGGTCTATCTCTCCGACACTGCCCGCAATGAGATCAAACGGCACGGAAAGCTTAAAACGGTTTCCGGACCGAGAACCGTCATCAGGGTATGTCATCCCGGCTCCTGCCTTGTGCAGTCGTTTTTTCTGGCCAATCTTGCCCTGGAGCTTGCGAAGAACCGGTTTAGCGTATATGTCTGGGATGGTCTCGACAGCAGCCCGGTAGGCATGGAAGCAGTCATGAAGAGCATTGTCCTTGATCGCAAGGAAGATGAGGCAGCCACAGTGAGGTTATACGGTCTGCCCGATATCCTTATTTACGGTCCGCAAAGACATGATACAGACAAGCTTGCTGATCTTGTGAGAATTGTCCACGCATCAGACAATGACCGTTACCTTCTGGTAAGCGCGGACGGTTCGCTTGCATCGGCAATGAATGACGATATCCATGCGGAACATATACTGCTGAGCGGGACTGACGAAAAGTCCCTTCTCCAATGTTATGCACATATAAGGGTTATCCTCGACAAGGGGTCTGCTTCAGGCATCTTTATCGTGTTTGACGGGGTTGGCCATGAAAAAGCAGCCCAGGAGACATTTGAACGGTTTGCGGCATTTATTGATAAAAAGCTCAATTATACAATAGATTATCTTGGCAATCTGAGTCATGACGAGAGCCTTGAACGTTCAGTCGAAGAAACAAAACCGCTCATGCTATCGCAGGATCGTTCCGAAACGAAAGATGATATGGTATCGATCAGCAGAAAATTTATACACTCCAGAAAGACCCATGACAACAGTTAGGTGCGTATGAGCCGAATTCTTAAACCAGTCTCCCTGCAGGGAGTTGAATATGTACATCAGATATGTGCACAGTATTTTGTAGATGAACACGGCTTTAAGATTGTTGAATACAACCTGGGCAACACCTTTACCGGGAAGATCGATCTGCTGGCGACCAACAGCGCAGAAGTGTTTCTCATCACCCTTAACATGGAAGACTTTCCAGGCGCTCTTCTCCGGTCATTCATGGGCCTGCGCTGGTTCAGGGAGAACCTCGATTTCTTGAAAAGGGTATATCCTCCTGAGGATATTGACCTGAATCTCCCCGTGGGGCTGATCATCCTTTCCAAGGAATTCCCTCCGGAGATCCATTCGATCCTTGCCGAGGTGTGCTCGGTTCGTGTGCATCTGTACCGTTATGAGTTCTTCGGATCCGTTGAAGACCCGGACATCTTTATCCGGGACATCAGGGAATCCGCAACCAGTGAGCTTCAGACAGATCAGGACCTCGGTGAGCTGAGAAAAGAGCTCGGCATAGAACCGGCAAACATGAGTGATGAAGAGATCCGGGAGTTTCAGGCCGCAATGAAGGCCTGAGATCGTCGACCCGGAAGTCAGACCCTTTGTGAGTGCGACTTCCGGCAGTGTACATGATTCAGCACCGAGACCCTGCCTGTTGAGAATTCTGCAATAACTTCCGTATCGGCCGGACACTTCAATCCCCCATCGTAAGGATTTTTACCTCATGGGGGTACACAATATGATCAATGAAGAGCGGCTCTTACCGTGATGAGGCACAGAGACTCGGCTACCGCTTCGAGACGAGACAGACCCTGGGGGAGGAAGGAAAGGGTTCCGATGACTATCCCCCGGGATCTGATAAGTGGCTGCCTCCCGGATTCACGCAATGAAGGAGGATGGACCATACCACTAAGAACCGGCATGATCGCAGGGTAAGAATACAGGTGATTTTATTCCATAAGTATGCAAGGTACATATTCGTGCGCGGTGGAGTATCTCTCAGGATGCCGTGCCACAGGTTCTGTTGTACAAAGATGATATCTGTTGATGTCGGATGCTGATGTCTTGCTATGGAGTTCGGATATGCCCGCCTGCGGATCGCGATGGCGGGGGTTGAGAGCCTGCAGGAGAAAGAGGGAAGAGAGGTATGTCTGGAAACGTGAAAAAGATCCTGATCATTGTTTTTGTTAGTCTTGTGTTCAATGCGTGCGCTCCTTACCAGGGACGTTATCTTCACTCGCCGGCGCTGCTTCCGGGGACCATGGCGGAGATGAATACTCCGGGCTTCTGGATAGGTATCCATGAGAACCCCGATGAGATAATCCTTGATAAAGACGGCATAGAGGCATTCAATCAGGCTGTCCGCGAGAGCACGGGGATGATCAAGGATATAGCGCAATACGCGTCTTCCTATCAGGGGCAGTGGCTTGCCGAGACTTTATCCGCCGCTCTTGCCTCCATTATGAAAAGGGACAATTATTCCTTTGACGGGACAAGGGCAGACGCTGCTTTCTATGAGCATATCGGGAAAAACATGGACATCGGCGCTGTTCCCGAAGAGGTGAAAGTGAGGTTCGGGCTGGTTGTCGCGTATACCCACCAGAGGATTCTGCCGGTTAGAGATGGTCTCTATTCGAAGAAGCTGAATCATGCCTTTGACCGTCTGCAGAATTCTGCCCTGGACATCGGCACGCCTGTGGCCATACTGCACGAAACCAGGGATGGAAGATGGTTCTATGTGGATGCCCCATTGTGCGCGGGGTGGGTGCTTGCATCGGATGTAGGGATCTGTTCCAGAGAGCAGATCGAACATTATACCTCGGCAGAGCCTTTTGTGGTAACGCTCAGTGCGAAGGCAGACATATTCCTGAATGAAGAATCGACCATGCACCATGCATATGTGAGGATGGGATCCAGGTTTGTGATCCAGCCGCCGGAGAATAAGGATGTTGTCGAGATACTTCTTCCTGTCCGTGACATGGACGGCATGTGCGTGTTTGCGAGCGGCTTTGTTTCGAGAAGTGATATCCATCTAGGCTATCTCCCCTATACGCCTCGATCTATAATAAACCAGGCATTCAAACTCCTGAACACCCCGTACGGATGGGGCGGCATGTTCGGAGAACAGGACTGTTCGCGGTTTATTCAGGAGATCTTTGCAACCGCGGGCATATGCTTTCCAAGGAATTCCACCCAGCAGGCAAAGGTCGGCAGGCTTGCAGCCTTTTTTAACAATGGCGTGTCCGAGCAGGATCGGATCCGGCAGATAATCGCTGTGGCCCAAGGCGGCATAACCACCATGCAGATGAAAGGCCATATCATGCTCTACCTCGGGTCTTATAATGGGGAGCTCTATGCTATCCATGATATGTGGGGATATGCAGAGCCGACAGAAAAAGGTGAAGATCTGCGGGTCGTAAACCGTGTTGTCGTAACGGATCTGTCCCTGGGCCGAGGTGGATCGTCCGGCACCCTGCTGGGCCGTCTGGTTACGGTGCGCGTGGTCGCTGCAGACCCACAGCGGCATTATTAACTGATATTTATCGCTTTTATATTGAAACACTCTCATGATATACTCGCGGTTTATTGCACCTGGTAATGAATTATCATTACATGTTGCGGGGGAATGCCGTGTACTTTATTGAGAAGGAGACTATTGCCCGTGTATAATCAGAAAGACACCTTCAGCTCTATGATAATCAGGTATCGATGGGCCCTGCTCGGCCTGTTCTCGATCATCACGATCATGCTTGCCTATGGTGCGACAAGGCTGGAGATAAATAACGATCATGCCTCCTGGCTTCCCAGGAATGATGAGGTTGCCAAGCTGCTCCTTCAGGTGGATGAGGAATTCTCTTCGAATGTCATGGTGTTCACGATCATCGATTTTTCAGACAAAGGGGTTTTCCATCCCGATTCGCTTGCCCTGTTAGAACGCATCACTGTCGAACTCGAGGGCATGAAGGAACTCTTCAATGTTACAAGCATCACCAATATCATCGATATCAGGAAGACGGATGACGGGATCGAGGTAGGCGATCTCATGAGCGGGATACCCAGGACACCTGAAGCGCTTGAAGAACTCAAGGACTATGTTCTGTCAAAAGAGCTGTACGTCAATTCGATTGTTTCCGCTGACTGCAACTTCAGCACTATTATGACAAATATCGAGAGCAGCTACGATGAAGTGGCCATAGCCCAGAAGATATTCTACAAGGTAGGAGAGATCGCGGGCGAGCGACCCCACTATTTCGGCGGCGATCCGGCGGTTCATTATTATATGAATGAATATATGAACCGGGACATGCGCATTCTTGTTCCGGTAATGCTCGTGGTTATGCTTTTTGTCCTTGCCTTCGGCCTCAGGCGGGTTACCGGGGTGATGTTCCCGCTGACCCTTGTCGGTCTCGCCATTGTCTGGACCTTCGGGCTGATGTCCCTGTTCGTTCTTCCCATCAATGTCTTAAGTCCTGCTGTTGCAGTGCTGCTCATTGCAATCGGTTCGGATTATGCCGTGCACGTTTACAACCATTATCTCAAGCGGGGGGATGTACTCAGATCCACCTCCGAGATAGCTGTCCCTGTTGTGATGAGTGCCCTGACCACAATTGCAGGCCTTCTTGCCTTTGCGACAACCAAGATCGAGGTGCTTCAGAATTTCGGGGTTGAGCTGGCCTTCGGTCTTGGCTCCGCATGTGTCATGTCCATCATACTTCTTGCCATCGGACTGTATATCTTCAGGGTAAAGGCCTCTCCGAGCGGAACCGAGTGTGTTGACGACGACCATATCTTTTCACGCATCATGGTTGCAACGGCTTCAGTGGTTCATGATCATGCGCGGGTTATCCTTGCTGTGGCACTTGTGGGCCTTGTGATCATGGGGTACGGTATTTCCAAGATTCGCACGAATGTCGACTTTATAGGTCAGCTTCCCAAGAACAGTCCGCCCCGGCAGGGATGCAATATCCTCATGGATCATTTCAACGGAATGTATCCGTTCAATCTTTATGTGCAGGGAGATCTTGAACATCCTGCTGTAATGAATTCCATGAACTATCTCGAGAATTACCTGCGCTGCGAAGAGACGGTAGACGGCCATACATCGGTCAATTCCCTTATCGCAGAAGAAAACTGGCTTTTAAACGGCGTTTATGCTGTGCCCGAGACAAGGCAGGGGATCGCCAATCTGTGGTTCATGCTCGAAGGTCAGGATATTCTCAAGACCTTTGTCTCCACCGAGCGCGACAAAGGTCTGGTGAATTCACTGGTAAAGGAGTCCTCAACCGGAAAGATGCGCCACCTCGCCAACCGCCTCGAAGCATTCATGGTGCACAATGTCTCGGAAGAGGTCGTTACCATAGATCCGGGCAAGCTCACCCACCAGGGCCGACTGGACCTGGAAGCGGCAGCGCTGGAGCGTGCATCGTCTCAGCTGAGCTGGCTTTCCGGGTTTTATGACAGGTCCAATGCTGTTGACGGGCCCGTCTTTATGGACCGATTGTCGCAGCGCATCAGAACCCTTTCCACTCATCTGAATTATGAACCGGTATGGCTTGAGGCGGAGAGATATCTCAAAGAAGAAACACTCGAAGTTCTGCCCGGCACACTCATTGAAGAGATAATGACTTATGTCCTGAGAAATACCGGAAGAACGGATATTCTCCTGGACCAGCCCCTGATTGAGCAGATGATCGTACAAGCATCTGCCATGGATAGTCAAGACGCCAGGGTAACCTCACAAGGCCTGATGAAACGGATTGATTCCTCTTTGAGGCTTCAAAAGGTCGATGCGCTTCGGGGTTCCTTCGATGACCTGCTCTCACCTGTTCTGGCTGGGGACAAGGACTTCTCGAAACGCGCTGGCGGTGTTCTCTGGGAATACCTTTCCAAAAAACCGACATTCTTCTTGCAGCAGGTGAGTTCGGTTGAAGGGATCGGGAGTGCCGTGGAAGAGACGACGAGCGTTCATATCAATCAGGCCGGCATGCCCGAGACCATAAGGGTCATACACAAACTGCTGATCTCAAGTCAGCTTCAGAGTCTGGTTCTTGCATCCATCATTGTCTTGGTTCTGGTATCTCTTACCCAGCGGTCTTTCAGGCGGGGCGCTATTTCCCTTTTGTCGGTTCTTGTTCCCCTGGAATTCATCTTGGGTTTCATGGGTCTCAGTAATATACCTCTCGATCTCGGGACAGTGCTCTGCGGTGCATTGATCATCGGCCTTGGTATCGACGGTTCCATCCATTTCCTTCATTACTATCACCAGGTGCAGAAAAGGGGTATTGAAGGAAAAAGGGCCTTGGAGCTGACCATGGGCCATGTAGGCAGGGCAGTGATAACTGCCAATGCAACGACATTCTGCGGGTTCGTGGTGCTGCTCTTCTCACAGACAACAGCGGTCAGGAATTTCTCCATGGTAAATTCCATGGCGATACTTCTTGTTACTATCTCTGTCCTTACGTTACTGCCCGCGCTCATAACCGTAATTCATCTGAGCAGGGAGAAAGACCTTGCCGAGGCGGATATGGGCCATGTGGCAAAAAGGGTTCTCGAGATGAAACCCGAATATATTGAACCCGTCATTATCAAGAAGACCAATGCCGGGGATTCCTGCACGTCAGCAACACGCAGAACGCAGGAGTCTGCATGCAAGGAACTCATCGGGTAGATTCTCTCAATGTTTTCTCGATAAGAAGCAGGGCCGGGGATATGCCCTGTTGTGTGAAGGACTCCAGAACCAGTCGTTGTTCCTGTCGATCCTGTCTTTTTTATCAGCCCAGGCAGGAGATCCGGTACCAGGTCGTGAATGCAGCATTTCGATAAAGCCTTTGCAAAGTATGCCTGACCTGTTGACTCCCGCGGTTACAGATTTATTATATGTCTCATGGAGATCATCCAATCATTGTCTTGAATACATCTATGTCGAGGAGCTGTTCCCATGGACTTCACCCTGAGAAAGATAAATGTCAAAGACACTAAGAAGCTGACAGAGCAGCTGCATGAACTCTTTTTCACGCAGCCGCTGGCAGTACTTTCCACAACGGGAAACAGCCAGCCGTACTGCAGCCTGATCGCTTTTGCAATAACCGACGATCTGAAGGACATGATCTTTGCGACATCACGTTCCACAAGGAAATACACGAACATCAAAAGCAATGCCAGGGTGTCCCTGCTTATCGACAACCGCAGCAACGAGGTGTCCGATTTTCACAATGCCATGGCAGTGACCGCAACCGGTGAGGTGACAGAGATCTCCGAGCAGGAAGAACCTGATTGCCTGCGGATATATCTGAAGAAGCATCCTCATCTCGAAGAATTTGTGATGTCTCCCACCAGTGCACTCATGAGGGTTGAAGTCGGAAAGTACTATGTTGTAAGGCGTTTTCAGAACGTCATGGTGCTCCAGATAAGACAATGAGCCTTCTGATCAGTTTGGACAGCATCGCACAGCACGATCCGGATCTTGTCGGCGGCAAGGCTTATGCACTTGGTATCCTGCTCACCGCCGGCAGAAAGGTCCCTATGGGTCTTTGTGTAACCACGCAGGCATATGATGCCTATGTGAGGTCTGCGGGCCTCTTCGAGCGAATAGCCATGGAACTGGGCCGCAAAGACTTTTCCGAGATGAGATGGGAAGAGATGTGGGATGTATCGCTGAGGATCCGCAATATGTTCCTCAACACCCCCATGCCGATTTCTTTGCTGGAACAGCTCAAAGGCCGGATTGAAGAAACCTTCGGCAACCGTCCTGTGGCCGTGAGGTCCTCAGCTCCGGGCGAGGATTCTCTCAAGGTCACCTTTGCCGGGATACACGAAACCTACATGAATGTATGTGGCGTCTATTCGATACTCGAGCACATACGGCTCGTGTGGGCATCGCTGTGGGCTGACGGCGCTCTGTTATACCGCCAGGAGATGGGGCTCGATACAGAGACAAGCTCCATGGCGGTGCTTATCCAGGAGTTCATAAACGGTGAGACCTCCGGGGTGGTGTTCGGCATGAACCCCAATGAAGACGAACAGGTGGTGATAGAGTCGGTCTACGGCCTTAACCAGGGGCTGGTTGACGGAACAGTGGAGCCTGATCGATGGATCCTCGATCGCCCAAGCGGAAAGATACTCTCGCACATGGCAGTAAAACGTGAACAAAGGGTTGTCCCATCATCCACCGGGACCCAGGTCGAGGGACTGTCTCCGCAGCAGCACAATACCCCGCCCTTGACCGATGACGAGGTCAGGCAGGTGTATGATCTTGTCATGCAGGCACAGGAAGTCTTCGGCTGCCCCCAGGACGTGGAATGGACATTTCATCAGGGAGAACTCTTTCTCCTTCAGTCCCGGGCTGTTACCACACCAAACCAGGAGGGAAGCACGGATAACCGTTCCTGGTACCTTACCTTGAGACGGAGCTTCGGCAATCTCAAGAACCTGAAAGAAAAGATTGAAGGTGAACTTGTCCCCGAGATGAAGCAGGTGGCAGAGGTCCTTTCAGGAATTGACATGACCGTTATAGGTGATGATGAGCTGGGCGACGAACTTCTGAAGAGATCCGGTATTTACCATTCATGGGAGAAACGCTACTGGAGATATTTCATCCCCTTTGCTCACGGCATGCGTCTGTTCGGACAGGTATATAACGATACGGTGCGGCCTTTAGACCCGTTCGAGTTCATGGATCTTCTGGTCATCTCAGATCTGCTGAGCATCAAACGCAACAACATGCTCGAACGCATGGCCTCGCTGGTAAGAAAAGAAAACCGGCTCAGGGATGCCTTGAGGCATGATGAGGACACCTCCTGGTCAGTCGAGTTCTCCCGTCTTATCGATGAATTTATCGAGACCTTCGGAGACCTTTCGTGCGGTGCGGCCGAGTGTTCATATGACAGGGATTCCATAAAGAGCGTTGTACGAGAGATGGCGGTTCGACCTCCTGCAAAGTCCTTCAAGGATACCTATGATATTGAAAAACTCACAGAGGATTTCCTGTCGCTGTTTTCTGGAGACAAGAGAAGTTTTGCGGCCGAGATTCTGGATATTGCCCGTGCGAGTTACCGTCTCAGAGATGATGATAATATCTATCTGGGCAGGATAAGGCAGCGGTTGATCACTGTGCAGGATGAAGCAAGAAAACGGCTGGAAAGACGAGGGGTCTCCGTGCAGGGGTATGTTACGGCACAGGATCTTGCCCACGCGCTCAAAAATCCTGAGTACGTAATGCAATCCATAGCCGAACCCGAAGAGCCCGAAGGTGCGGAGCATATCGTGCTGAAGGCCCGTCAGCTTACCGGCCAGCCTGCGAGCAGGGGGATCGTATCCGGCATTGCCCGGGTTATAAAAACAGGTGATGATCTGCTCGGGTTCAAGGCAGGCGAGGTTCTGGTCTGCGATGCCCTGGACCCGGACATGACCTTTATCGTGCCTCTTGCGATCGGCATTGTCGAAAGAAGGGGAGGTATGCTCATACACGGTGCAATCATTGCCAGGGAATATGGCCTGCCGTGTGTAACCGGCGTGCCGGATGCCACTGAACTCATCCAGACCGGGAAACAGATTACCGTGGATGGTTATCTGGGTATTGTCATTATTGCATAGTCTTTCAGCACAGGAGTCAGGAGGCAGCTTTATGGGCGGGAAAGCAGGCCATGGACGCAACATACAATCGGATAAAGGGATCATCCGTTTTCAGGGGAGGATTACATCCGAGTCTGCTGCAGCGCTCAAGGATGCATACCATCACACTGGAACGGCCCGAACCGTAATCCTTGATTTTTCGGGCATGGAGCATATTGACGTCTTCGGTCTCAATGAGCTGATACGGCTCCATCTCCAGGCAGAGGAAGACCTGAAAGAGCTTGTTGTCAGAGATCTGAGCCCGTACTTTCAGGATGTCTTCAAGGCTGCCCGGCTCGGAGACATCTTCCCTGTTACTGCTATTGCAGACGCATCAGCGGGGTCGGACCATAAGAGAGCCGGTTCTCCCTGGGCAGAGCCGGTTTCATCGTTGAAGGTGTCTGCGGCGGGGCAGGGTGCTTTGAACCTCAATGTCGACGGGTTCGGTGTCCAAGGGCCGGTTCAGGGATTTGGTCAGCTCTGGGAGAAGACCTATCAGATCCGCCTTACCAGCATCACCATCTCCCCCCGTGAGGTGATCGAAGTATTAAAAGACGGGTTTCCCGGGTTTCAGCCGCCGCAGAACAGGTTCTTTGTCTCACAGGCAGGGATTGCGCCGGGCGAGGTGGTGCTCATAAACGCAAAGACCCCGGCAGGCCTCATAAGCACAGGGGTCTGGGTGCTCTATGCCGACGATGATTCATTCACCTTCATGACCCCCCAGGGACATCCTGAATCGGGCTGGGTAAGTTTCAGCGCCTTTGAGGATAAGGGAAGTACGGTTGCCCAGGTGAAAGGATTCGCCCGTGCGAGTGACCCGCTGTATGAGCTGGGATTCAGGATCGGCGGGTCAAGAGAACAGGAGAAGATCTGGACCCATGTCCTCACCTCTCTTGCTCTCCATTTTGGCATGCATGCATGGGTGCACATGTACAAGACCTGCGTCGGGGATGATATTCAGTGGGATCAGGCAGGCAACATCCGGCATAATGCCCAGATCAGAACCATGATATATTCGATCAGGAACATGATACTGAGCACAAGGCGGTAATTATGAGACACTGGGGTGTGGAAATGGAGCAAGGGGGGAATACTCACGGATAAATCATAAAAGGGAACTGCTATACGCCACGGCGGAATTGAATAAAGATAATTTTTCGAATTACCAGTTTCGGATTTCGGAAGGAAATATGGAAACAGATGAGTATGACTGATATAGACAGCTGCGATTCCCTGGTGATAGGTTCCGGTCCGAACGGACTCTCTGCAGCCATTACCCTTGCACGCGCAGGAAGATCTGTTGCCGTATTGGAGGCAAAGGACGTTGCCGGCGGCAGCGTCTGTTCGCAGGAGCTGACCCTGCCAGGTTTCATCCACGATGTCGGCTCTGCGATATTCCCCATGGCTGTAAACACTCCTTTTTTCAGGACCATTGACCGGAAAAAAACCGGGCTGGAATGGATATTCCCGTCTGCATCGGTTGCGCACCCGTTCGATGACGGCACTGCTGTCGTGCTATACCGTGATCTCGATAAGACCCTGGGACAGCTCGGTAAAGATGCACGGGCCTATGAAAGACTGGTAAAACCCTTTGCAGCAAGGTGGGATGCACTTGCTCAAGATGTACTGCGGCCGTTTCATCCTCCCGGGCATCCTCTTTTGTATTCCCGCTTCGGTCTGTCATCAATCTGGCCTGTGAGCATGCTGGCCAGGCTCTGTTTCAAGACCCTGAGAGCACGGTCACTCTTTGCCGGGCTCGGCGCACATGCAATCCTTCCTCTTGGTCATGCATTTACCTCTGCCTTTGCCCTGACTATGGCTGCAACCGCCCACAACCCGGGCTGGCCGATACCCAGGGGAGGATCAGGGGCGGTATCGCTTGCCCTTACAGAATGCCTTGAATCCCTTGGCGGAAAGGTCCTGACATCATCGAGAGTTCAATCAATGGATGATCTGTGTTCAGGTTCCCAGGTGTTTTTCGATCTTACCCCGCGCCAGATCCTTGAGATATCGGGCATCTGGCTTCCCAAAAAGTATTGCCAGAAGCTCTCGGGCTACCGCTACGGTCCGGCGGCATTCAAGCTGGACTGGGCACTTGACGGGCCGATCCCGTGGAAGGCACGGGAATGCTCCCTTGCAGGAACAGTCCATGTCGGCGGAACAATCGATGAGATAGAACTTGCTGAAAAACAGGCATGGAAAGGCATAACGCCTCAAAGGCCGTTTGTCCTGTGCACGCAGCCCAGCCTCTTTGATGACAGCCGTGCACCCGGAAATAAGCATACGGCATGGGCATATTGCCATGTGCCTTCCGGGTCTGATGTCGATATGACCAGTCGGATCGAAGAGCAGATAGAGCGGTTTGCCCCGGGGTTTAAAGACCGCATTCTCGCGCGTCATGTCATGAGCCCGCACAGCCTTGAGACATTCAACGCCAATCTCATCGGAGGAGACATTGCAGGTGGAGCCCAGGACTGGCGCCAGCTGTTCGCGCGGCCTGTACTCAGCCTCAATCCCTATTCTATGGGTTCTGCCGGAATGTATATATGCTCGTCATCAACACCTCCGGGTGCAGGAGTGCACGGCATGTGCGGATACAATGCGGCGATGACGGCACTCAAGGGATGACAAGATCAGGTCATTACGGCCCATTGTCTTTACCGTCGGCACTCTCACTCAGCATCCCAATCATGATGAACTTACAAAGAATCGAAGATGCTCTCTTTCGCCTTGAATGGAGAGGGCCGGGGTGAGGGTCAATAAGGATAAACAGACAAGTAAAGATAAATGATAGAATCTACATAACTGTGACATTTAATTTAAAGTAGTTTCACACCAGAGAGCAACATATCCTGATATTACCGTGGTCAGTCGATCAGAAGATTCCACGCAGAGAATCTGTGAGGATACATTTGAGAATGGGGAGGTTTGCTATGAATGAAAACAGGGTGCTTTTTTCATCGGTGTTCGGCCCATATGGGGTCAGGGACGAATGGGGTGAAGAGCTCGGCATGCAGATGGAGCTCCTGAACAACCAGGTTACGCGCCAGCAGGGAGTCCATTCGCCACGCCAGTCATATCTTTCGTTTGCGCTCTATCTTCTGGCGGAGAACATCTCTGTTCAAAGCACTGTCCTGGATTTTCCTCGATGGGACGATTTTACCGGAGAGCTTGAACATGGCTACACACATGTGGCCATTTCCTTTATTGTGCCCAATGTGCTCAAGGTAAAGAGGATGGCCGAGCATATCAGGCTGCATTATCCCGGAGTGAAGATTATCCTTGGCGGTTATGGCACCATCATCCCTGATCTGGAAAAGATCGTGCCGCATGACGAATGCTGCAGAGGTGAGGGTGTCAGGTGGTTCAGAAAATACTTCGGCGATGACCAGAACGCCCCGATCGTCCATCCTGTACTGAAAAACCCTGTTTATAACTATATCTACGGTATGCCATCAAAATCCCGCGGATCTGCCATTTTCCCGGGAGTGGGATGTGAGAACGGCTGCAGATTCTGCATTACCTCGCATATGTTCAAGAAGGAGCACATCCCCTTGCTGGCTGGAGGACGGGAAGTGTTCGAGGTATGTCAGAGGGCGGAAAGGAAGCTGGGGGCAAGAAACTTCATGGTGCTCGACGAGAATTTTCTCAGGCACGACAAACGGGCCCGCGAGCTTCTTGATGAAATGACAAAGTCGATCAGGCCATATACCTTTGTGACCTTTTCCTCTGCGGAAAACATTCGTCGGGTCGGCGCCGACTTTCTGGTCAGATTAGGTATAAGCCGAATATGGGTGGGGGTCGAATCCAAGAGAAATCTTCATGACAAGACCAAAGGTATCGATCTGAAGGAGCTGTTCAAGGAACTCAGGTCAAAAGGAATCATCGTGCTGGCGTCTACAATCCTTTTCCATGATCATCATGACAAAGACACCATAAGAGAAGAGATAGACTGGGTTATCGATCTTGACACAGACCTTGTGCAGTTCATGAACTATCATCCATGGCCCACAACTCCACTCTACGAAGACCTGGACAAGGAACACCGTCTGAAGAAGGTGCATTATCGCCACCAGCATGGGGCTGCTGAGCTCAATTTCGTGCATCCCAATTTTCAGAAACCAGCAGATCACGAGAACTATCTCAGGCATGCCTTCCGGCACAATTACGAGAGAAGCGGTCCCTCCATTGTGAACATGGCTAAGACCGCATTGACCGGTTATCTGCAGGCGGTAAAGGATTATGAGGAAAGACAGGCCCAAGGCAGTTCATGGAATGCCGAGTTGCTGCGATATGAGAAAAACGCCATGCCCGTTGCCGACCCGTATATGCTGGAGAGAATAAAGGTGATGAAGAATGAGGCCATGCGTTATTTCCCTTCATTGCTGCCTGCCCTTGTGTTTGGCCCAAACGCCCGTTCTCGCATGAAGACCCTTTCTGTTATGAGGCTCTACAGCAAGGCCATGGGACGTCTGAAAGGCACCGATATCCTCAAATCTCTGGTTCTCACTGCAAGTGCCTTTGTAGAGTTTGGCCGTATCCTGATCAGCCGGGTAAAGGGACACGAAGGCATCATCCGCCAGCCTGAAGTTAACCGGGTGGAGTATCCGGGAGACAGGTCCCTGAAGGAAAATCCGCTCCCACAGGGTTCATTCCTTCTCAATGCAAAATGTAGGGTTAACTAGGGCCTGTCCTGTGCTTGATAATGACACTGTCTTGATTATATTCAATACATGAAAGCAGATCAATATGTATAAGGAGGTGAAAATGAGGAGATATATGAATCTGGCAGTGCTGTTCCTT
>OMKS01002483.1_pt1 | contig 15402 bp, 8 predicted proteins | sample 1674721 | NCBI WGS metagenome assembly OMKS01 (sample SAMN06264996, study PRJEB25208) | sediment metagenome | isolation source: hot spring sediment | place: USA: California | collected 2014-09-02
GTATAGAGAAAGGTCAATGTATTTAAATAATCATCAGCTTCATTAAAAATTATTTTTACAATCAGGGTTTCGCTGAATTTTAAATGTGGATTTTTTAATCTCAAATTGTAAAGTTCATTCACAATTTCATCTCGCAATGCAAGATGATTTACCTTTAAATTTTGAATTAAAAAATCAACTGCTTTTTGAGTGCCAATTGTCGCCAGAATTCTGGGAATGCTCAACCGAATATTTACATCGACATAGGGATTGCTCAAATGATCGTTAAGCAGGTAAATTATATCGGGTGTAAACTGGATTAGCGCATCGTTTAACGCCCGCCAAAGCTTTTTATTTGATAATCTTCGAATCAAGATGGGAATAAATTCGTTCTGGCGGCTCGCGCCGGCAGAGATAATTGTCGCTTCCACGACTTCCCGCGTTGAATCATTCAGTAAAATATGTAAATAAGGATATAACTCAGATAGATCTGCAATACCAATAACTTTTGCGCAAATCAACTTTTCGAACTTTCTTTGATAGACATCTTTTATTTGATTACTATTTTTGATAATACTCTCAACTGTTTTTTTAATTTTAAAGGTTCTCTTCAAATTTAAATTTGTTCTGCTTTCCCTGGCAGCACATAATAACGCTGCGCCTCTGACTTTGTAATCGGTGTGTTTCAGAAAAGACTGTAGCATTTTAATTTTCTTTTCCTTTTTGTGTTGAAACAAATAGTGCAGCGCTTCCACTCTGACTTCCAGATTATCGTTAAAAACCAGCCTGGTTACTTCATCAAACACATCGATGTTTTTGTAATAATAGATATTTTTCAGCACCTCAAGCTTGACTGAGCTCGAATTGTGGTGAATCAACTTTTTAAAATTGGGAATGAATTGCTCATTGTTAATAGTGCTGACCATCTGTAGTGTTTTAACAATCTGTTGCTCATTATTTCCGTCTAAAATTTTGATTAAACCGCTGATAATGGATTCCTTTTGAAGATCAAAAAGCTGATTATTTTCCGATATTTTTGGTGGCACAATTTTCACACGGAATGATTGGATATATTCTTTCCGGATTTTGAATATATAATATATCCATACCCCAAGTGTTAAGATGATTAAAAAACTAATATGCCGCACCGAAAAGTTGAAACCAAACGTAAAAACCAACAACAACAAGCCGCCGACTCCGGTCGCCAAACTATCGACAAAAACATCAACAAACGACTTGATCTGATTTTTAATTTCTAACGGAATCGGTAACGCCAACAACTCCATACCGGCTTTATTAATCGAATTTTTTAAACTCCCGTCGCTGATTTTTATAAGAATCGCTGACCACAAGGCAGGATGTACTAAAACCGCGACGGCTCCGATCAGTATCCCAAAAGGCAAAAAGAAAAGCGATGTCCCTACGCCATACACACCGACAACCCGGCTGGTAATAAATAACTGAATCAATAATGAAGCAATATTTAAATTTGACAACCAAAATCCAAAAAATGCGGTGAGTTCGTCCTCATCTTGAATTTTTAACGATGCAACTGCGCTGAATTGATATTCTACCAACTTCGCAACCAGGACGCTAATACCGACCAGAATGGCTAAATACAGAAGGTGACGCGAATTTCGAATCAGCACCAGTGGATGATCAGTTTTTCGGATGGCCTGATTTTGTTGTTTGATATCATGTTGATACGATTCTTCCAGGTTCTCCTGCCATAAAAATTTAATAATGATGATTGCCAGACTTAGGAAAATAATACAGATAAAAATCAAATTTTCACTGCCCACTATTGTTGCCAGCAATTTTGTGAGATAACCTCCAAATATCCCTCCAGCAATAGCGCCTGATCCAATTAAACCAAACAATCGTTTTGCTTCTCTGGCATTGAACACTACATTCGCAAGTATCCAAAATTGAGAGCTAGTCAAAACAGCGAACACCGCCACCCATACAAAAAAAACGTACAGAATCCATCTCTGGGAAAGTTGTATTACAAGGAAAAACCAAAACAAGATTAAGGATAAAATCACAATCTGGAGTGTTTTGATAATGATTAATTCTAATGGTACTTTTTTTAACAATTTTGAATAAAATGCAGCCACCGGAGCAGCAAAAATGGCGATCAGAATAAAAACATGCGCTAATCGTTTTGCACCATAACTGGATAAAAACAAGGAATTGACGACCGGCTTAACAATCATTAATGTCGAAATGATTAAAAATATATAAAGCCACATCAACAATACCCGAAAGGTTTCACCATTTCGAACATCAAAAGTTTTACGAACCATGTTTTCGAAATTTAATAAAAATTCGCTAATAATAGATTTCAGGTTTTGCTGTACTTGTTGCATAATGATCAATTCTCGTTTATTTATTGCTTGATTAATTGGTTATTTTCTGGGTAGCGCTTTTGGTTGATTGCACTATCAGGATTTTTTCTACCACCGGTATTAAATCTCGCAAAATCTGTTCACCGTCTGGATCCTCGATCAAAGCGACGAGGATATATCTTCTCCATACAGGTCCCCAAACCAAAACCGAGTCTGAGTGCCATTGGCGCCAGGTCCCTGATTTACGATACAATTTTGCATCCGGTACGATAATATTCAACGTATTGACAAATTTGTGACATATCTCCGGATCAACCATCATTTCCAACATTTGTATCGATCGATCCCGGTTTATCAACTGCCCCATTGCCAACAGATAATAAAATCTGCAGACTTTTGTCACAGTGGCTGCATGACTGAGTCCTTTTATGGGATCCGGATAACGGCGCCCTTTTTGGGCGTATCTTTTCCCGACCCATAAACCGCCGCATCTTTTTTTATCATACAATTCATAGCTGGGATTAGTAACTACCGATTCTATTTTTTCAAAACCGATCAAATCAATTAACCGAGTCGCCGCGTCATTGTCTGATTGGCTGATCATGATTTTCATATCATGCAATATTTCCGGAGTTTCGGTTAAAGTACCATCCTCGAAGGATTGGGTAATTGCCAACAGGATTGCTAATTTTGGCAAACTGGCAGCATACATCATGACATCGCCGTTTATTCGGGCAAATTTTACTCTTGACGAATCACTAATATCTACCAATCCTATTGCCATCTTCCCTTTGGCAATTAACCTTTCCCACTTTTTATTTATTTTTAATTGTTTTTCTAATTCTCGTTGAAGATCATGGTTTAACAATTGTCTTAATGGACGAATCTGATCTTTAGACGCTGCATAGGGAATTCCAGACGTTATTGAATTTTGTGCGAATGCGCTCAAATTCATAATCAGGAAATAGACAAGCAATAAAATTTTTTCCTTCATAAATGCCTCAAGGTGATATTTTTTATTTAACCTAAAATTCTAAAACGAAATTAAAAATCTGCCTAAATTGGATAGATATCGGGAGTGAATCGCCTTTATGCGATTCTGGGAAATGCATAAAGGCATTTGTAATCGATCACAGGGTGGGTGAATATAAACCGCTGAAGCGGTTAAAAGAGCTGTTTTGAGATGATTATTTCACCACAATGAATTGTGGTGTTGTTTCAATGCCTCTTTGAACTAACACCATGATTCATCATGGTGTTTACAGCATTAACGAAACATATCCAAAGCCGTTTTAACGGCTTGTTAATAACCCCGTGATCGGTTACAGGCATTTCACTCCAACTCTTTTCAAAATATGTAGTTATAATTAAAATACATTTTTTAATTTAGAATTTTAGATGTAGATTAAATTGAATAAAACTTCAAATAAATTTTTATATTATTAAACTAACTTTCAGATATTTAGAATATTAAACAATGCAATTAAATACTATGTTCAAAATCTGAGAAATACAAATTTGTATATCCGACTTCAAGATATATTTACCCATTATCGTGTGATCCTCGCAGTCAGTCAATAATAAACATCGCCAGAAGATAAAAAATAATGATCAAAAATTAGTAATCCTCTATGATGTTAACCAGACCTTAATTCGCCGTTTACTGTCTTTGCGAGCGATCCCGCTCCTGCGGGGAAGCGAAGCAATCTCTTTATTATCAAGAGATTGCTTCTCCCGCTGAAGCGGGCTCGCAATGACAATGTAAGGAGCTATTTTCGGACAGGCACTAACTATAACTATAAATGAAGTCAATCAACAATTTCGTCAGTGCAATTTGTACAACAACTGTAAAGGAAAGCAATTTCGAAATTATTAGATTACACCTCTTAACTTCTTCTATGATTTACTACTTTCTATGGAGGCTATAAGTTTAATCACCTCTCACAAATCCATCATCAGTATCATTACGAGCAAGTGTGCGCAAATCGCTCAACATTCGGCTCAGGTCTCGAAATCCACCGATAGCGAACCAGATGACCACGACGACTCCCGCAATCAGGTTAATTTTTAAATAAATATACCACAAGTCCATCCACGTTTTGTCTGAAATGCCGTTAGTAAAATAGTAGATGGTTCCCAGAACAAAAACCAGCGCCCAACTAATAATCCAACAATAGGTGATAATATAGATTATTTTATCACCCGGAGAAAATTCTTTTCCGATGCCCAGCACTCTCCAGCCCTTCAATTGTTGATCAGCCAGCACCCGGTGCTCCCCTTTAACGGCGTATTTTTCTCGATTGAGCAATTTTTTTAAATTAAAAATCCGGCGGCGCCCCAGCAGTGATACCAACACATAGGTCAATAACGACGCTGCCATGGCAATGCCCCAAAACCATTGACCATTGATGAAAAAATTTTCATCCAGTTGATTCATCACAAATCCAAAAACTGAGATGACCGCACCTGTGATCAGCGCGCTCCAAGCAGCAGCCGTGGTGCCGCGTTTCCAGTACAGCCCGCCGATAATGACGGCGCCGGAACCACCAGCAAAAATTGAACCGGTCACCGCCCAAAACAGCATAATAAACTGCGTCTGCCGCAAATAGAGGCTGAATATAAAAATAAACAATGCCACAGCAACGATTGTCAACCGCAAGATTTTCAAGTGCTTTTTTCTGGTATATGGTTTATTGCGCAATGGTATCAACACATCCTGGACAAATATGCTCGACCATGAATGGAGATAAGTATCGTGGGTACTGATAAACGCTGCCATCATCACTGCTGCCAGAGCTCCCATCAAACCTCTGGGAAGAAACTGGGTCAACACCAAAGGAACCGTCAACTGACTTCTGACAGCGCCGGAATCCACACCATCGAGCACGGCGCGGACGTTGGTGGCTTGTGAAATAAAATCCTGATGATGCATAACCGTGTACGCTGCAATTGGAATGAACAATAAAAATAACACCTGAGGGATGCCGCGCCAATTGCTCAGCACCGCTCCCATTTTTGCTTCGTGAGCAGTTTTGGCGGAGCTGTTATAACCCTGCGTACCCTGCCAGGAGAGGGTGGAGTAAAAAGCTCCCATTACGCCGATTAAAAAAAACCAAAGATTAAAATCACGCGCCTGACTGGTCTTGAATGGATTAATCATTGAAGCATGCTCTGGCGCGGTCTGCAGCGCCTGAAAAATTTGATTAAAGGTGAACAGCTTAAAAAAGAAAATAACCACCGTCAAAAAAACCAGGCTAACGAACAAGCCTTGCAAAAAATCAGTGACGATAACCGCAATTTGTCCGCCCGAGAACACAAAATAAATGGAAATAGACAGCAGAACCATCATTGTTACCACATAGGTTGAGACCGCTGCGCCCAACAGCGACATAGTTTCCGGCAATCCGCAAAAATAGATAAAAAATCGGGCGCCGACCGAGGGAAAAATTCCAAAATTAATCACCCCGGCAACGAACGCCAGCATACCGCTGAAAATGCGAAAATTTCGACTGTAGCGAATCTCAAAAAATTGCGCCATAGTCAGCGCCCGAGTTTCGCGAAATCGGTAAATGACCCATCCGGAAACGGTAATAATCAGGATGAATATTCCCATGGTAAATCCCCACCAGGTCATCGCAAAACCTGCCTGATAATTCATTTCAAAATTGGCGATCACCGTAATCGCGCCCAATCCGGCGATCCCCGAGGCAACTGAGACCATATAGCGTCCCGCGGTTCGTCCGGCGGAAAGAAAATCGGCAATGCTTTTCATGTGCCGTTTGCTGACCTCGACGGCCACAACCATTAATCCCAGAATAAAAACCAGAATGCTCCAATCCAGCCAATGCATATTCACTATTCCACATCTCCTGTTTTGCATTGATGCGATGACAAACACAGCCCGTTATTTTTGATGAATCCAATTTTTTTAAGCGATCAATTTCACTCATTCCTGCCAGGTTTTTCCGTCCTGATTGATAAACCAGGTCTCACCATAGAGACTCAATCGCGCCTCAAATTGACGCCAGCCTGTTTTTATTTTCGGTGAAACCGTTTCGTTGTTGACCTGCAATTCGTTCAATTCCAACTCTGCTAAATTATTACCAAAACTGTTGTGATTGAGGAAATGGGTCTGCTGCTGATAATAAAGTTGACGCAGCGCCCACTTCACCGCTTCAGATTGCGGAAATAGAAATAGCTCTTTCCCGTTACCGATCGTTTGCGTGGAAAACTGTACAAAACCCCACATCTCGGGATAATGCATGTCGATCAAACTCTGGGGAGACCACACCCAATTATCTTCCGGCAGATTCCTGCCGGTAGCCGGATCGATTATCTTGCGATAACGACCGCTTTGAACTTCTGTCTGCCACTGAACTCGAGAAAAATTTATACGCCAGATATCACCGTGCCCCGGCGGAGTTGCTTTGTGGGCGCATTCCCGGAGGGCAGTCCAGGGTAGCGCAATTTCCACTGTCCAGCCGACATCATTATCTGTGGGCTGATTGATGGTTCCGTTTACATGAACGCCGGTTTTCAACCCGTGGATATCCCAACCATTAATCGCCGGACCGCCGTCCCGGTACGGTTTGACCAATAGCAAATCCCATTCAGTTCCCAGCGCATTAATCTCCAACTCATAGTATTGATGCGAATCCCCATTAGGATCGATGAACACCTCAAAATCATTGTCATAAAAGATGACAGTATCGCGCTGGGTAAGCGTTGCCCAGACATGGGGCTCTTCCAACTCCGCTGCGATATATAAATACTGATCGTCCCAGAGCATTTTCGCCCGGGTTCGATGACGCGGCAATGGCTTGAATCCTCCCTCAATATCCACGAAGTCATCGGTCCATTCGGATTTTTCCCAGTCGAATTCAGTTAATTCACCGTCAATCCGGATCGGCGCTGATGTTCGATAGCATATATAAGATTTTGGTTGAAACTCTATTTCTGGTTTGGGGAATCTCTTTTCAGAATGATCATGCTCCGGTAGTTTCATTACAGCCGCAATAATCAATGAAGCAAACAACAACAGCCACAACCGCGATTTTTTTAAACCACTGATAATCGACATGATTTAATCCCCGCCAATTTTTGAAAAGTGGAAAATTAGCAATGTACTTTCATTGGAAAATAATTCAAGGATTCAATATAAAGATTTTTCGCTAAAATAGTCAACCATTATTTTTTGCTCAAATTCAATCTTTTGAATATCCTTTTCGCCAAAAGCTCATCTAATAAATCAAAGATCATCAAAAATAAAATGGTGATGGAGATACTAAAACATAACCGCAATGAGGAGGTTTGGATGTTTATTGTTAACCCAAAAATTGAAAAATATATTCAGGACTTAATGCCGCCCATGAGTCCAGTTTTACAGGAAATGACGCAATATGGTTATCAAAATGATTTTCCCATCATCGGTCCATTGTGCGGACAATTTTTACAACAGATGGCGGTAGCTGCCAATGCTAACAATATTTTTGAAATGGGTTCGGGGTTTGGTTACTCAGCGGCTTGGTTTGCCAGAGGATTGCAGCCGGATGGGAAAATAATTTGCGCCGACGGCGACCCGAACAATCGTGAACGTGCGATTTCCTATTTTAAACGGCTGCATATTGATGACCGGATTGAATTCCATGTGGGAAGAGCCCAGGAAATTTTACAGCAGTTTAAAGGTCCTTTCGATATTATTTTCAATGATGTAGATAAAGAACAATATCCGGACACACTGGATCTTGTTGTTCCGCGATTACGTAAAGGTGGTCTATTTATCACAGATAATGCACTTTGGGATGGACAGGTTACTGAACCAGGCGGAGATATCTACACCATGGGCGTGAAAGAATTTAACAAACAGATCTTCGCTCGCCGCGACCTGGCAACCATGATCGTACCGCTGCGTGACGGATTGGCGGTGAGCGTAAAATTATAGATTAAACATCCTATCACTTGCCAAAAATAACAAACATTGACGTTAAATTTTTGAACCATTCTAATCAATTGTAAATGTATCAGCGCCAGACCAATTGATTAATCCTGAAAGTTTAATCTTTCCGATAGGGGACTATTTAATCAATTTTGGTCATTATCTAATTATTGCTTGAAAGACTTTTCATTACCGGTAAAAAATTGAATTTATCAATGTTGAAAATATGTTGAGTCCTGCATTGGCAAGACCGTCGCCCAAGTTGAGTCCGTCGATGTTTTTCTGATCTGAACTGTTTTCACATTTTTCATTAAAAATATTCTTTTCGGGAAACTAAACATGGCTTTGGTTGGTTAATACATCTAATTTGATATTTTTAATATAAATATTGAGGATGACATTTAATGAAAAAAAACAGACTGTTGTTAATTATTATGGACGGTATTGGTATTCGGGAATCGGTGGAATATAATGCGGTAAAAAATGCGGACACGCCGAATTTGGACAGCTATTACAAAGAATATCCATGGACGAGTTTGGTTTGCCATGGTTCAGCAGTTGGACTCCCTGACGGTGTTATGGGAAATTCTGAGGTCGGCCACTTAAATATTGGCGCCGGACGTGTTGTAAAGCAGGATCTGATACGAATCGCTGATTCGTTTAACAATGGTGAATTTTCCAAAATTCCTGAATTTGTGGAGCTGATTGATTACGTTAAAGATAACAAAAAATCGTTGCATCTGCTCGGATTGTTGTCCGATGCAGGAGTGCACTCTGATTATCGACATTTGATGCATATTTTGAAAATTCTCAAACAGAACCAGTTAGAACAGGTCTATCTGCACGCGGTTACCGACGGCAGAGATACGCCGCCCAATAGCGGCAAAAAATACCTTCAAAAAATTCTTCAGTTTATGAAAGAGCAAGGAATCGGAAAATTAGCCACCATTACTGGTCGCTATTACATGATGGATCGGGACAATCGCTGGGACCGGATAGAACGGGCGTATAACGGATTGACCCGCGGCAAGGGAGTGCACACAACAGAGCCGCTGACTGCAGTTCAACAGATGTACGATCGAAAAATTAGCGACGAGTTTCTTGAGCCCATCATTATCGATCATGACGGTAAAAACTTTTTGCTCGAAGACGGTGACGCAGTGCTGACATTCAATTTTCGCGCTGACCGAATGCGGGAAATTGCCATCGCGCTTAACTTTGATCAGTTTGACAGTTTCGAGCGCGAATCAAAGCCAAATCTTAAATACACCACCCTGACCGGCTACAGCGAAGATTTCCAATTTCCAGTGCTTTTCAAGGATGTTCAATTGAAAGATATTTTTGGCTACGTGATCAGCAAAAACGGGCTCACCCAACTGCGCATCGCTGAAACTGAAAAATACGCTCACGTCACCTATTTCTTTAATGGCGGAGAGGAGAAATCGTTTCCCGAAGAGCAACGTATTCTGGTGCCATCGCCCAACGTTGCCACTTACGATCTTCAACCAGAGATGAGCGCACCTGAACTGACTGAAAAATTGCTCGAGTTAATAGCGGCTGACAAGTTTGATGTTATTATTTTAAATTTTGCCAACGGCGACATGGTCGGGCATTCCGGCGATTATGAAGCAGCTATCAAAGCGGTAGAGACTGTGGATTCCATGGTTGGAAAAATTGTTCCCATATTTACTCAAAAACAAGGCGTCGTCTGTATCACAGCGGATCACGGCAATTCTGAGGAAATGTGGGATTTTAAAAATGATCAACCGCATACCCAGCATACGCTGAATCCGGTTCCGTTTATCATCATCACATCTGACAAACGTCCGATAAAAATTGCTCAAAAAGGTAAGCTGGGTGATATTGCGCCGACCATGCTGAAATTACTGGAGATTGAACAGCCTGAGGCAATGACCGGAAAATCATTGATTGATGAATAATCAGGAGAGCCAAGCGATGACTAATTCTAATTTTCAGCGTTCATTGATATTATGGCTTGCTGCGGTTGTGATTACATTATCCTCAGTAGTATATCAACGAATGACCGGACCCACCCACCCCATGCGCGGAAAACTTGAAGTTAACGGCGAAAAATTGAAATACAAGCTGTTGCGTTCTCACGAGACCACTTCAAACGCCATTTTCAAAATCCCGGTTGCCGACACATCATGGACGGCATTGTTTAAATGGAGGCGTTACAAAAGTCATGACTCATGGACTACAGATACCCTGAAAAGCATTGCTGGCGGATTTCAAATATCGATTCCTCAACAACCTGCTGCCGGTAAAGTTGAGTACCTCATCACGCTGAAGGATGATTTAGGAAATGATTACCCGCTTTCCAGCGAACCGGTGATTATTCGATTTAAAGGGGCTGTGCCTGGGTTTGTGCTGCTGCCGCATGTTTTGCTGATGTTTTTTTCAATGCTGCTTGGCGTCCGCACCGGGTTGGAAGCAATCGCCAATGGCAAACACACCTATGGCTACGCTTTATGGACCACAACGCTGTTATTCTTCGGCGGATTAATTTTTGGGCCCCTTGTTCAAAAGTTCGCCTTTGATGCTTACTGGACCGGTTGGCCATTTGGACACGATCTCACAGACAATAAAACTGCTGTCGCATTTGTTTTCTGGTTAATTGCGTTGTGGCAGGGTAAAAAACCAGGGCGCGGCAGAATGTGGTTCGTCATTGCTGCCGTCGTGCAACTATTGGTTTATCTGATTCCCCATAGTCTTTTGGGATCGGAACTTGATTACACCAAAAGGGACTAATCTATTTCAACTCAAACAGAGCTTTTTTGCCATCTGAAACTATACCGAGATAATTCAACTGCTCTTAAGTATTCTACAATAATTGAACATCTACGATGTTTTAGCGACAAAAAAATGGTTATCGATATATTAAAAAGCATTACCAACCCTGGTTTCCCAGGCTGACTGCATACGAAGTCTATGCTTGTTTTTCAATTTTTACTGGTCATTCATATTACCAATCATGAGCCATAAATAAACCAACTGGAGAAGTTATGAAATATTTGAACTATTTTGCTTTTCTTATGCTAACTGTATCCAACCTTTATGCTGAAACGGTTTCTCAAAATATGCAAAAAACACAGGTAATTATCGTTCAGGAAAATGCACCAAAAGTTGTTGTCAACAGTGCAAATATTTTAGCCGATCATATCCCTCAGGCGTCGCTTCAGGTCGGACGCGTTAAAGATAACATAGAAGGGAAAGCGATTTTCATCGGTATTGTTGATGGTGATGCGGACATTTTTAAAAATCACCCCGATTCTAAAAAGAACCGCATATTTATTCAGTTATCGCGAAGTGGAATGAGCAAGGTTTTAGCTTCGACTCCTCTTCTTTTATATGCAGCTATTTGCCAACTGGTTGATGAATGGAATGATTATGATCTTTCTGTTTTTGAACGGGGACATTTTTTTTCTCCGACCTTTGACTGGGTAGAAGGTAATGATGGATTCTTTACCGCAAGAAAATATTTCAGTTATCATTATAAACCTGATCAGAGTGTCAGAGAACTTGCACGAATCGGCTGCACTCACATCCCGGTCAATGCTTTGGCAACGCCGTTTCCTTATGAACAAGGTCCTCCGGGTGAGCATTATTATCGGTTTTATATAACCAATCCGGATCTCGATCAATTTGTTGAAACAGAATTAAATCATGGAATATATCCGCCGGAGCATCTCGCTGCCAACCGCAATCAAATGAACAAAAATATCATACTGGCGCGTTCTTATGGCCTGGCTCCGGGTCTGGCTTTATGTGCGCCCAGGTCGGTTCCTGAATCCTTTTTCAACAGGTATCCACATTTAAGAGGAGCCCGCGTCGATCATCCTTTTCATAGCTATAAACCGCGCTATACAATGACGCTGGCGCATCCGGTTGTCCGCTGGCATTATGCTGAAATGATGAAAAAAATCATGCATCTTTTCCCCGATCTTGATTATGCCTATATCTGGAGCAATGACAGCGGTTCCGGATTTGAACACACCATGACCACCTATCCGGGAAGAAATGGCGGGGCGTTTCTTGTCCGGGAATGGCGAACAAATGAACAAATTGCAAATAAATCCGCTGAAAATATTTTTCAATATTTGAAAATTTTGAAAAATGCCGCTGAAATAACAAATGATGAATTTCGGATTATTCTTCGTATTTTTTCTTTCCCTGCAGCCCAGGATACACTTTTGAAGTTATTTGAAGATGGCTATGATATCCGTATTTTGCCATCATCAATGCCAGATACGGATAACCGGGAAAAATTTCAACAAGTTCAGCAGAAAGGTTCCTTGCTATCGACAACTGTGAGTTTATCGATTCCGTATAGTCATGTCATCGGTGCGCCGTTCCCCTGGCTGTGCAGAAAACGGTTGGAAGAACTCCAGGCTGCGGATATCAGCCGGATTTCATTGTCTGTTCACCCCCATTCACTTGCTAATCATGACATTAACCGGGAAATCTTTAAAAGATTCCAACTCGAACCTGATATAGCGGTTGATTCGGTCGTATCATTAACAGCGCAAAAGTGGGTTGGCAAAATGAATTCGAAACCATTAATTCAAGCCTGGAAATTGACGGATGAAACTGTGGAAAAGTTTCCCCACGTCCCATTATATGAGGGATATGGTTTTGTATCATTTCGGTTATGGGCGCGTCCTTTGGTGCCGGACATTCAAAATATTCCCAAACAAAAAAGGGCATATTACGAAGATTTTATGTTATCCAATTATTACAATCCCAATCTTGTGGATTTGAGCAAAAATGCGCTCTGGACTCTGGTTCCGGTGGGTGTGGCAAAAAATATCGTTGATCAATGTGAAAAACAGGGACATAAACCTTTGCAGCAAGCCATTGAATTGCTTAACAGCGAAATTGTAAAGCCCGGTCTGGAAGATCAGGCAAAAAAAATATTAACCGATCAACGCGACAGGATCAGGGGGCTGATCTGTTATTATCGGACACTGGAAAATACAGCGCGCTGGATTGTGGGAGTACACGGTTATCTCGACTCTGATAGCGATAAAGAGAGACAAAAATATCGAATCTTTCTCCACAAGATGATGACGGATGAGATCGAAAACATACAAAATTTGCTTGATCTTTGGCGCACGAGTTCGGTAACGTTTACACCCATCTCTAAATTTGGTGAAAACTGGTACACCTATGGTGATAATTTTGCTGAGATACTGCAGAAAAAAATTGTGTTAATGAAAGAATATATGAATGACATTCCGCATATCGATCCCGATTTCATTTGGAAGATGCCAAACTCTTTTACCGTCGATCCGGATAAATATTTATACCAGTACTTAAATTTTACAAAATAGCCCCGAAAATAAAAAACCAGCGTATTGGAAGCGAAAGGCTTTAATTCATTTTTTGAAACGGAATAATTGCAGAATCGAATTCAATTTTTTGTGTAAATAATTATAACCGATCACAGGTTTGTAAGCACCACTGCCAGACGCTAAGATTGCAAACAAATGTAACGCGGATTGATTATTTTTCAATTGCCTCAAAACAATTTAATGTGAAAATCTGTCATGATAGCATCGAACAGCATCTAATTTTTTTAGCACAACAATAGGAGGTAACAATGATGCGCCATTTAAAAATCATTGCCATCTTATTATTTTGTTTTTACACATCAACCGCGGCCCAGCCGGCGGATTCAGCCATTAGCGCCATCGCCCCCAAAATTTTTATCGATTGTCGTTGGTGCGACATTGATTACATCCGCGATGAGATCACTTTTATCAACTATGTTTATGATCGAAAAAATGCGGACATTCATCTGCTGATCACCACCCGAAGCACCGGCAGTGGCGGCAGTGAATATTCGCTAACCTTTATCGGACAGAATGCGTTCAAAGCTCACAGCGACACGCTCATTTTCACCACCCTGCATGACGATACCGAAGATCTGCTACGCCAGAAACTGGTAAAGCACATCAAAATCGGTCTGATTCCCTTCCTGAGCAACACCCCGATCATGGAAGATATTTCCATCCAATACACCAAAAAAACCAGTACCATTGTCAAAGAAGATCACTGGAAAAACTGGGTGTTTCGTTTCAGCCTGAACGGGTGGTTTAATGGCGAAAAAAACAGCAGAAATTCGAATATTTACGCCCGAGTTTCCGCTGACAGAATTACCGATGATTGGAAAATTAGGCTATCAATCTTTGCCAGCTACCAGGAAAACAAATATAGATGGGACGAGCAATGGTTTTCCAGCACACAAAAATCGAACAGCTTTTCCGGATCATTTGTACGCAGTCTGTCAAATCATTGGTCGCTTGGTGGCTTTCTGAACGCCAACTCTTCGAGTTACATGAATATCCGTTCCGGTTTCAACGCGTCACCGGCGATTGAGTATAACATATTTCCTTATTCTGAATCCACCCGTCGGGAAATTCGTGTGATGTATCGCATTGGCAGTGAATATGTTTTTTACGACTCGGAAACGATCTATTTTAAAACAAAAGAACAACTGTTTGGTCAATCTCTTAAAATCTCTCTGAAATTCAAGCAACCGTGGGGGACTGCATACACCGACATCATCGGTTCCCATTATTTTCACGATTTAGCAAAAAACCATCTAACTATATTTAGCGATCTGTCAATCAGGCTGTTCAAGGGCTTTTCAATTAATTTGTACGGAGGATTCTCGCGCATTCACGACCAGCTCCATCTACGCCGTACGGGTATGAGCAAAGAGGACGTGCTGCTGAGGCGCTACTCGCTGGAGACCAGCTACAATTACTGGGGTTCCCTCGGTTTTCAATACGCGTTTGGTTCGATATATAACAACATCGTTAATCCGCGATTTGGAAATTGAAACGATTGGCATATTATCGGGTAAAGTCTTGTAATGATAAAACTATCCGAAAATTTCAGGATTTAGCTTCGCTAATTAAAAATTGTCGCTGGTCTCACAGATTTAACAGCTCAAAATCGGTGATCTGTAAAATGCAATCCTGCCTACTTGCGTAGCTTTGTTATTTCCTCGTAGCACCTCATTTACAGGCGGAATACGTAATCGATCACAGGGTGAGTGAATATAAACCGCTGAAGCGGTTAAAAGAACTGTTTTGAGATGATTATTTCACC
>OMKS01002484.1_pt1 | contig 15402 bp, 10 predicted proteins | sample 1674721 | NCBI WGS metagenome assembly OMKS01 (sample SAMN06264996, study PRJEB25208) | sediment metagenome | isolation source: hot spring sediment | place: USA: California | collected 2014-09-02
AATGATACGGCGACCACCGAGATCTACACTATCCTCTTCGTCGGCAGCGTCAGATGTGTATAAGAGACAGGCGTATAGGTAGTGGTGCTGGTGCTATTCAAATCGCCCAAATCAACCGGCATACACTGCTCATAAACCGACGGGGCGGAAGGATTTGCGACAAGATAATCTTCCGCTTCAAATGAGACATAATCCACCCAGCCGGCGTCTTCACCCACCGGATACGCTCTGTACTTTGCATAGCGCCATTGCACTTTATTGTAGCCGTTGGCAAGATAAAAAGGGGTCGCGTCCAGATACACAGCGTTTTCCGTCCAGCCCACGTCACCGGATATGCTGTCAACCACTTCATCATTGATTAATAATTCAAGAACGGCATAATTCTCTTCTGATGACACACGCCACCAGAAAGTCAGGTCCCCGAGGTTGTCAATTTCCGTTTCCAACCATGTGTTTTGAGTCGTATCCGGCAATGCGCCGCTTTGCGCGGCGTCATCGTCAAAATAGGCCTCGGCAATCTGTCCATACCATTCGGCGTCGCCACCGGTGGTGAAGACCAGATCACAATTATCAACCGCTTCGCACAAACGCACTTTCACATGCAGCGTTACAGTAATAATTTGCGGATTGTCGAGATAATACTGGCTGAGATCGTGAGTTATTGATATGGTCGCCGTATAGAAACCCGGCAGCAAGTCATAGGCCGCCGCAGTAAGTTCCACGTCTATGTCCACGAGGTGTTGTGTGCCTTCACCGCTGCCAGGCACAGTTACCTACGAAGGGGCAGTCAGCCACGGCTCATCAATATCAATGTAAACAATCGTGGAATTGGTCTGCCAATTAATTAACGTGTAGGTGACGGATTCCGGATCGTATGTGGCAGGTTCGCCATAATAGCCTGTTATGAACAGGTCTCCGGCGGGTGATATTTCCAAAGGTTGGATAACCGCAAAGGCGTTCGCCGCAACCACGCACAAAGCAAAGAGAAAACTCAGACGATAGAACCCTGATGGAATCAACATGACATAAAGCCTTTCCTCGTTGTGTAGTTTTTCTGAGACAACTACCTTACACGCATGCACAACAAACCACTAATAATGAGTATACACCCCAATCATCTTTTTGTCAAATCATATTTTTCAGGTATTACGCTGTACCAATTTAATATTATGCCCTGCTATTTTTTATCCCTGCCGCCAACAACAAGGCGACAACTCCGAACAGGAAACATTGTTGAAGGATTATCCCGCCAGTATCCATGTTGTTTATGTGCATGCAATTAACGAGCATTTTCCCCGGTTGCTTGGGTCAATCGGTTTTTACGCCCAGCAGCGCAAATATTTCCCCGGCTTTTCCGATTTTTTCGCGGGGTTTTCCTTTGATCGCGCCCCGCCGCTGTTCCAGCGCGTCAATCTTTTGCCAGTCCTCATAGGTAATCAATTTAGTATTGGATTCCGCCAGCAATGCGGCCACGGATTTTGTGGGGTGGTTGTCTTTCGATATGAGGGATTCCCTGTCCTCAAGTATGCATTGCACCGTTTCGCGACAGCACGGCTTGTTTGTACCGATAACGCCGTTTGCGCCGCGTTTCACCCATCCAGCCACATAAACGCCCGGCATGGGGGCATTCCCGTCTTGGACACGTCCCTTGATGTTGGGTATAACACCCTTGGCGGTGTCGTAGGGCAATTTTTCAATACCACCGGCGACGTGGCCTATGCCGGCCAGTGCGATTCCGCAGGGTATATGAACAAGCGTGTTTGCCAAGTTGAGGAACAACACGCCGGTCACGCATGTTGTCCCAAGAATGGCAAACGGGGTCAATTGAAAGTGTAGATGAATGCGTCGCGGGGTCTCGCTTTCTTCGGAATACGTTTTTTGAATCTTTTGATACGCCTCCGCCAGCCGCCGGTTTTCCTCCGAGATATCCTGTGCGTTCAAATCGTCGTGCATGTGGACACTGCAATCCGGAATTGCCGCAAGGTGTTCCAGTTCATCAGGGGAAAAACGCGCCTGCAACGGCCCGCGTCGGGCGACAATGTGGATGTCGCGAATGGCGCTTCGGCTCAATGCCTCGAGCGCCCGGCCGGCAATGTCGGTGTTCTCCAGAAGGTTCGGCGGGGTTGCCAGGATTCGCGCCGCGTCAAGGGCGGCGTTTCCCGCGCCTATTACCACCGCAGACGGTTGCGACAGGTCAGGTTCAATCGGCCTTCCGGCCAATCCGCCGTTATACCACCCGGCGAAATCACAGGCGCTGTAACTCCCCGCAATGTCCTCGCCCTGAATATCCAGCCGCCTTGGCGTCGCCGCGCCGGTTGCGAGAATCACGGCATCCAACGAATCCAACAACTCCTTGACGCTGACATCCTGTCCGACATGCACGTTACCAAACCAGGAAAACCCGTCTTCCCGGGCTATGCGGTCAAAGGTGCGGGTAACATTTTTGATATTCATCCTGTCTGGCGCGACGCCGTCGCGGACAAGCCCGAACGGAACCGGTCGTTGCTCGAACATGAACACTTCGCAGGGGCGCGCCAAGCGCAGGAGATAGTCGGCGCAGTAAAAACCGGCTGGGCCGCTTCCAACAATGCCGACACGCAGCGTACGAGTATTTTCAGTCATACATTATAACCCTTAAGATTTCGTTTGAGAACAGGCCACGCGGAAAAATACCGGAAGAAGTTGCGTTTGCGCGTAAGACGCGCCAAATTATTCGGGTTTTTGCGGCGGTTTGCGCAAGATGCGCGCCACCAGGCCGATGGTGGTGAGAATGAACCCGATGACCACACAGGCTACACCGCCAAAATACGCGCCCACGGCCCACTGGCTGCGACCAATCAATCCGTAGATAATGACGGAAACAAGTCCGATTAGCGCTAGGAACACGCCTGTCATGGTTAAGTCGGTTTTGCTTTTTTCCTGCACCGGCGGCGGCGAATCATCCAGCAATTCCTGCAACTCTTGGAAAGAATACAGCAGCTCCGGTTTGTGTTCGAGCCTTTCAAGCAAAGCCATCTTAACGCGATGATCAAGCCATACCCGCGTCATCTCGCGAAAGATGATGTATGCGAGGGTGATGGCGGCTGCGATAAGAGGTATGGCAAAGATATAGGTGCGCATGGACATCCATGAGGCTGACGCTGCAAACGATAACCGTATTTGTGAAAAGCGCGGCCGGACACCGTTGTCCGACCGCGCAAGAACAACGTGCTTTTCAGTCGCGCCTATGCCCATGTCATGGCGGTAGGTTTCTCGAAAATCAGGCTTTGCTTCAAGAATGTCACCGCTTTGGTAAGACCTTCCCAATTGGACATGAGGCTGTCTTCGTGCTCTATGCTGATGGGTCCGTCATAGCCCACCAAACGCAGCGTGGAGAAGAAATCGTTCCACCATTTCAGGTCATGACCGTAACCACAGGTACGGAAAATCCATGAACGCTTCAGTTCTTCGCTGTATGGCTTGGCGTCGTTTACGCCGTTGACCGACGTGTTTGTCGGGTCAACAATGGAATCCTTGGCGTGGACGTGATAAATTGCGCCGGCGAGCGCTTTCACGCATTCGACGGGCTTCATTCCCTGCCAGAACAAGTGGCTTGGATCGAAATTAACGCCGAGACTGTCGCCGCATGCGCTGCGCAGTTTCAACATGGTTTCCGTGTTGTAGACCACAAAGCCGGGATGAATTTCGAAGGCGTACTTGACGCCGTTGTCCTTCAGCACCTTGTCCATCTTCGACCAATAGGGAATGACTTTTTCATTCCATTGCCATTCGAGAATGTCCAAATAATCAGGCGGCCATGCGCACGTGACCCAATTTGGCTTTTTGTCGCCGGGGCCCGAACCGGGGCATCCCGCGAATCCGTTGACCACGCCGACGCCGAGTTCGTTTGCCAGTTTAATGGTGTCCATAATCACTTCATGGTTCGCCTTGGCAAAATCCTCATCAGGATGGATCGGATTTCCGTGGCAGCTGAGCGCGCTGATTTCCAGCCCTTCGCCTTTCAGCATGGCCATCAACTCGTCGCGCTTCGGCTTGGAGTCAAGCATTTCCTTCGCGGGGCAATGGGCGCCGCCGGGATAATTTCCCGTACCCAGTTCGACCGTCTGCAATTCAAGCGGACGTATCATCTCAAGGACTTCTTTCAGCGGTTTGTCACTGAACATCACCGTCAATAAACCGAGTTTCATTGTCTCTTCTCCTTGTATTTTGAGTTGTCACATTTCTGCGTACCCTGAACTCATACTTTCTGCCATCTCTTTGTCGCGGCGGCTTTTTCCACCGCCTCGAGGACCGACTGGCACTTTACCGCGTCTGCAAATGTGGGATAGTTGATTTTCTTGCATTTCAGTCCGCACAGGAATTCATAAATCTCATGGACGAAGAGGTGTTCGTACCCGATGATGTGTCCCGGCGGCCACCACGCATGCACATAGGGATGGCCGATATCGCACGCCAGCACTTTTCGGAAGCCCTGCGCCGTGGGCGGATCGCTTCGGTTGAAATATTCGAACTGGTTCATGTCTTCCTGATTCCAGATGACCGAACCTTTGCTGCCGTAGACCTCGATGCAATTGTAATTGCGTCTTCCGGGGGCGAAGCGCGTCGCCTCGAAAGACGCCAGCGTATTGGCGTTTTTGATGCGTCCCATAAAGATTGCCGCGTCGTCCACGTCCACCGTATCGAATTTCTTGCCTTTGCCGCCGCGCGCATCCCATGCGCCCACGTCGGAATCAGCGACCACGCGCTTCTTGATGAAGGTTTCCAGAGTGCCTGCCACTTCGCATACGTCGCCCACGAGAAAATGGCACAAATCGGTTATGTGCGCCCCGATATCGCCAAGCGCCCCGGAGCCGGTATGTTTTTTCTTCAGGCGCCACACCATCGGAAAATCGGGATCAACAATCCAGTCCTGTTGATACGCGGCGCGGAAATGGAAAATATCCCCCAGTTCGCCCTTGCTGATCATTTGTTTCATCGTCTGCACTGCGGGCGCGAAACGGTAGGAGAATCCGCACATGTGCTTTACGCCGCCTTTCTCGGCCGCCGTCAGCATTGCCTTCGCTTCTTTCAGCGTATTTGCCAGCGGCTTCTCGCACACAATGTGTTTACCCGCTTTGGCCGCCTCGATGGCGATTTCGGGATGCAGGAAATTGGGTGTGCAGATGTCAACAATGTCAATGTCGGGCCGATTCACCACTTCCCGCCAATCCAGCGACGTTTCTTGCCAACCATAGCGTTGCGCCACCTCCAACTCTTCCTTAAATTTTCCGCACATGACCTTCATTACCGGCTTGACCGGTGCGTCGAAGAACATGTCCACTTTGCGCCAGGCGTTGCTGTGCGCCTTTCCCATGAAATTGGCGCCGATAATGGCGACATTCACAGTCTTTTTAGCCATGCTAGAACCCTCCGCGAGGTTAGAGAAGTTGTTTCCCGCCGGCACGCGACCCGCACCGGCGCACAGTTGAATATGAGTAATACGCGCACAGCCCTTCCATGCGCGCTCCTTGTATAAGAGTACCGAATTTCATTGGCCAAGTCAACTAAACAACAGGCAATTGTCGAAACTCGTTAAAAATGTCCCCTGTATAACTCTTTAGAAATGTCTCCTTAAACTAGACTTCCGAAAGGAGGTCCAATGGAAAGAGGATATTTATTGATGAGCAAGAAGGAACGGCTTCGCAAGAGTGTTGTGGAACGCATAGCTTCCGGTGAATTTATGTAGGTGGAGGCGGCAGCGTTACTTGGCTTAAGTGCGCGTCAAATGAGACTTATCTACCATCGTTATCGTCTGGAAGGTGATGCGGGTTTGATACACCGCAACCGGGGCCGTCAGTGCTCGGGCTGAACAAAACCGCCGGAATTGCGCAAACGAATTCTTGAGCGCTACGACGAGATTTATCAAGGGCTTAGGCCGACGCTGGTTTCCCCAGCGCACCGATCTGCGGGACATCTTCTGCCACGAATACACCCGCGTACTGGCCAATGATTGGACTATCACGTACAACGGCATGACCCTGCAAGTCCTGAAACTTAATAAATTGCTGCACGCACTGCTGTCCTAATTTGGACAGCAGTGATGTCATGTATTACAATCGAAACTGGGGGACACTTCTAAAGAGTTTTGACAGTGCAAATAACTGCACAAGATTATTCCGGATGAAGACATTTACAGGCTGCGTCGCCCATGCAAAGGCGTTCACGGAATTGGAGGAATGCATTGAGCAACCATACTATTTGCGTTACGTTTATTCCGGGCGGGCGCATAGCGTTGGAGCGGCCCGGAACAACAATTGTTGAAGCGGGCGCGCACGCCGGCTTCGTTATCAATACGCCTTGCGGCGGCGGCGGAAAATGCGGCAAGTGCCGGGTGCGCTTTGAACAGGACGCGCCGCCGCCCACTCCCGCGGACGGCGCTCGTCTTGCGCCGGAAGAGCTGGCGCAGGGCTGGCGTCTCGCATGTCAAACGCGTCTTACGCAAGATGCCGCGTTATATGTGCCGCAAAGTTCCTTGTTTGGCGGTCGGCATCAAATTCAGACGATGGGCTCGAGTCAAAGGCTGTACGCGCCTGATGGCGCCATACGCAAGGTCATGCTTGATATGACACCGCCGCACATGGAAGACGATGCCCCTGATTTACTGCGCCTGGAACATGCGTTGGCCAAAGCGCTGCCCGATTGGGATGGCATTGCAGACGTTTTTGAAGCGTCGCCCCATGTAATGCGCGTTTTAGGGTCGCGATTGCGGGAGACGCGCTTTAAGGGAACCGCCATCCTTCAGGACAATTGTTTGGTTGATTATCTTGCCGCTGACGTCTCCCCCCCACTTTATGCATTGGCGTTTGACATCGGTACGACGACCCTGGTCGGAGCGTTGTTGAATATGGAAACAGGAGAGGAACTGGACACAATTGCCGCCATGAATCCCCAGACGATTTACGGCGATGATGTGCTTTCGCGTATTGCGTATGCGGGGCGCGGCGCCTCGGCGCTCGAAGAATTGCACATCTCCATCATAAATGCCGTGCAGGATATGGCGGTGAATCTTTGTTCAAGGAACGCGGTGAAGACGGACGTGGTGTATCATGTTGCGTTTGCCGGCAACACCACCATGCAGCATTTGTTGTGCGGCTTCGATCCCGCTTCATTGGGTTCCGTTCCATTTGTGCCGTTGCACAAACACGGCATTGTCATGAAAGCGTCGGATATGGGATTACCCCTTCATCCTGAAGCAAAGGCGTATATTTTTCCGGTCATTGGGGGTTTCGTGGGCGGCGATACGGTAGCCGGATTGCTTGCCTGCGATGCGGCACATCTCGATACGCCTGCGCTCATGGTGGATATTGGCACGAACGGCGAAATTGTACTTATCCACAACGGGACGCTACGCGCCGCAAGCACGGCGGCGGGCCCCGCTTTTGAAGGGTCCCGTATTTCCTGTGGTATGCGCGCAACCAATGGCGCGATTGAACGGGTAAAAGCCAACGCCGACCTTGAATTCAACGTAATTGGCGATGTGGAACCGGCCGGATTATGTGGCAGCGGGTTGATAGATTTGTGCGGCGAATTACTTAAAACCGGTGTGATTGGCTGCGACGGGCGGATGCTGGTGGGTGAAGAAATCGGTGGAACCGTTCCCGGGGCTATTCGCAGGAGAATGCGGCTTGGCGAAAATGGCGAGCCGGAATGCGTCCTGCATGAATCGGGGGATATTTCCATTACATTAACCCAACGCGATGTGAGAGAACTTCAGCTGGGCGCCGGCGCGATCAGGGCCGGCGTGAATATCCTGCTTAAGCAGGCGGGCATATCGCCGGCGGAATTGAGGCAGGTGTTGATTGCGGGCGGCTTTGGCAGTTTCATTCGACGCGACAACGCGCAACGCATCGGGCTTATACCCGCAGAAGTGCCTCACGATAGGACGCGGTTTGTGGGCAATGTCGCCTTCAGCGGCGCGCGCTGGGCGGCATTATCCAGGCAGGCGCGTTGCGCGGCGGAAGAACTGGGCAACAGCGTTTTGCATGTCGAGCTGAGCCATGACCCCGATTTTGCGATGGAGTTTGCGTTGGCGATGCAATTCCAAGGGGGATGACGCCTACTTCGGGAATTCAATGGCATTTTCCATGGGACTGTCGAAACCTGGCGTTTCACGCGAGATATACTTGTGTGCAATAAACCAGACTATGACAATTATAAGCAGCGAGACCGGGACAACCGGAGATTTTGCCAACAGGAATAAACTCGCAGCCAAAAGCGCCATGGAGAGCAGGGCGATATGTCGATGATTCCAGAGGCAGTAATAAATCAGTGACGTGACCGGCACTGCGAAGAAGGTGGCCATAAACACGCAATAAGGGAAATGGGCGGCGGTATAGATGCGCGTATAGCCGTGGAACATTGCCCATAATGCCAGTCCGATTCTAATTTTTGCGGACTTAAACAGCCAGAAATAAATTATGGTTAACGCCCAGAAACTTGATGTGTGGCCGGAAAAATAGGAATAGCTGCCGCGGACAATTTCATCGGGAATCTGGCGTATCTGCCCGTTCCATTCTTCATAAGCGGCGTGGAGCGGCCTGTGTCTGCCGATGAGTTGTTTGACTTGGTCCTCCCCCAGCACATTGACAAAAAAGACGGCAAGCAGCGTTAGCCAGAAAGCGTGCGCCAATTTACGCTGGTCTTCTTCATCAAGCCACAGATAAAGGTTTCCCGCCAGCGAAAAAGCTATGGCGAAAGCGAGGCCGAGCGGCAGAAATACAACGGGATACTGGTATTCGCCCCACCAAAAAATGCCTTTGTTTTGGATGATCACGCCCAAGGCGTGCCAGACGCCGAAGACAACGGCCAACAGGTAAAAAATCACGCGGGCGTGTTCCCTCGCCCGATCTCCGAGCCGCCGGGTGCTGTAATAGCCTATTTGCCAGGCTAGGAGCAGCATTACCCAAAAATAGGTTGCAAAATCGGTTTGCAGGATAACCAGTTCATCCAGCACGGGCACATAGGAATCGGGATTGAGCGCCAGCAAAAGGCGTATGTCCCACTGCGCGTCAACGAAACGTCCCATAAAAAGCGTGACAGCGTAAATTACCCCATAGCATCCCAGAAATATTGCCCAGCCGAGCGCATGTTCCCGGACAGTATTTTTTTTAATTATCATCGTGTTCCCTGTCGAAATTCTGCCCTGAAAATCAGTCCAGAGCGTCAATCACCCGCTTCATAACGTCTGTGTGGTCTGTAAAACCGCCGTCTATATCGAATTCTTTCAAAAAAGTGCGTAATTCCATTTCAATGGATTCGTATTTTCGCGGTAGCATATCGGCGCGGAACGTGTACGGATGTACAAGAAGTCCGCGCGCATGGGCGCGCTCCACAAGCATGGGATCGTCTTCGATGCGATTTTTGTGCGGGCCGATTCCCTGAGCGTAGGCGGCAATTTTGTCCAGTCCTTCCTCTGTAACAAGCGCATTTTGCGCGGCATGGTCGGATATGAGCTGTATCAGGGGCAACGAAACGCCCAGTTCATTGCGCAGCCGCAGCAATGTGGCGGGCACGAAACACTGGATATAGAGGTTGGCTTCAGGTCCGCGATAGCCATATTTATCGAGAATCTCCAAGAGCATCTCAGCAAAAGGAAAGCCTGCCTTTTCGTAAAACATGGGGTCTTTCAATTCCGGGTAGATGCCCACATCGCGTCCCGTGGACCGGTTCAGCCCCTGGGTAAGTTGTATCATCTCCTCGAGCGTTGGTATTTGAAACAATTGAGCATCTTTGGGGAAGCGATTCGGCGAACGTTCAACAACCCGAAGCCGCTTCAGTTCCGCCAAGGTAAAGTCAACCACGTACCATTTTCCGTCTTCGCGGGCGCGGTCGGGAAAGACATCCTTTACGTTCGTGATGGATTCAAGCGTCATGTCATGGAGGCATACCAGTACGCCGTCTTTCGATACGGCAAGGTCCGGTTCGAGATAGTCCGCGCCGAGGGCGTGCGCCATGGCATAGGCGGGCAACGTATGTTCCGGCAGATAGCCGCTGGCGCCGCGATGGGCGATAATCACTTTTTCAGCAATGGCCGGCGTGTTTATTGCGACAACAGCAATCAGCGCATAAAATGCGATTTTGTTTCCTAGGTGTTTCAAAATACCTTTTACCTTTCATGTTGACAAGGGTTACACATGAGGATAAGACTAGAAGCCGGTGGCCATGCCGATAACGCCCAGCATGAGACCTATTAAAATCAACAGTATCAACCACCAGCGTATGGGCGGTCGGGTGTATTCGAATACATTTTGCAGCACAATGGGTTCTTCCGGGTTTGCCGCAGTTCGGATAATAACGCTTGTTATGCCCGGTCGGGCGCTCTTGGGAGTTTTGAACTCAAGTAGAAATTCGTCTTCCCCCTGGACGCTGACCAAGTCGCGCACGGCGACCTTGCCGCCGACTGTTGGCGAAATTCCTGCAAGTTCTATGGAGTCAATCCATGCCAGTCCTCCGTAAGGCGAGGTGAGTGTAACAGTTGTGCCGCCCGCGACGGGGCCGGAACCGGTTCCTTTAACGGGCATGTTGTCAATGGCCGTGATTTTGATGGCGCGTTGCTCTACAACCGGAAGCACGGCGTCCTGTCTCCAAGTGAAGCAATTGGCGGGCGTATCCTCTTCACCGCCGTAAATGCGCGCGCCCGAAAGGGCGCGTATGGTCTCCGCCTCATCATGCGTTGCGTCATTGGCAGGCAACACCTCTTCATTTTGAAGCGTGCTCTGATATGTTGGCAAGACGTCCCCCGTCAACTCTGCGTTGTACAGATAATCGTAACTTGACTTGACTCCCCACAGGCTGATGCCGGTACGGACGGCGGCGTACGATGGTTCCGCGTCCGGCTGCACCGCCATGCTGAGTCGCACCGGTACGGAAACGGGGAGCGGTTCGGCTGTGGAAACCCGATACGGCCGATTCATTGCCAATAGTTCGTCTGTTGCGTCCTGGTAAGACATAAGCCCATATTGGGGCGTCACAGCGACGCCTACACGCTGCGTATATAGATGTATTGCCACATCGTAGAGACCGGTTGCCGTTGCGCCCGGCATGCTTTCAACGATGCCGCTTCGGCTTGCGGCGAGTGCGCCGGGAAGCGCGACGCGCACAATCCCGTAGACGGGCGCTTCGCCCAGAGGCGGCAGTGTGACGACGGCGTCCCTGCCGCCGATGCGTCCCACAAACACCGGCGTGGGATTTCCCGCCACAGTCGCAGTGAAAGCCGCCGTGTACATGCTCCCGTTGATTTCCCGCTGCTTATATGTGAATCCGGGCGCATAGGGGATGGCGACATCGCCATCCAAAATTGCCAGCGCCACCTTGACGCTTGCCGCGTCGCCGGGTTCGATGAGCGGCGGCACCTCGACGAACGCGTATTGTCCGGAGGGTGCGACATCGAAGAGAGGCATTTCCTGATCGCCAAAGCGCGCCCGCATTCCATTGGCGAGGGCTTCGCCCGTTACTTTGGCGACAATGCCTCCGATGGTCCATGTTTCCGCGGGTTCGATTGACGCCGCCACAATCTTGCTGAATCTGGCGACAACCTGCTTGTCATCATCCATAACCAGCGCCACGGTTGCCGTGGTGCTGTTCGGGCGCACATCCATGCCATTTGCGCCGGTCCATTGAATAAACCGGTACCCCCGTTCTTCATCGGGAACTGCTGTGAGGGAAACACGCACTCCCGCGTCATATCCTGACGCAGGTTGAGGCGGACTGACAATTATCTCGCCGGCTTCCTCCGGTTCCACCGATATATCAAGATTGAATATCTGTACAAACAGCGGTTCGATGATAAAATCCTGGGCGGCCCGCAATTCCAAGGGATTATCTGAAAGGAATCTGTCGCCTATGTCATCCAGAATGCGCCACTGATCGAAACGGAAGCCCGCCGCAGGTCGCCCGGTAATTCTGACCGTGGTTCCTGAACTGTAAATATGTACATTGGGGTTGGCGGGGTCAACCAAGCCTTCCGGTTGCAAAATCACGTCGCCGCCCTCGGCGGGCAGTATGTTTATGGCCGTATTTTCAGGGGCGAGATACAGCGCGCCGACTTCGATGTCGGCGTCCATAACAATAACAACGGGATTCTCATATTCGCCGGCGAGGTCGTGCGTCCAGGAAACAAAACGACAGCCTGGATTCGGCGCCGCGGCAAGGGAAACTTCCGTTTCGGCCTCATACCATCCTGTCGGCCATCCAGGCGAAGATGCCGGGGTTGCAATAATGTCGCCGTAGTCGGAGGCAACAAGGGTAAGTCTATATGCGTCACCCTCGAACATGGCAACCACTCTGGTATCTTCCATTATAGTGAGTTCGTAATCGGGCGTGGAGATTTCCTCTGTCGCCGAATCTGTAATAATTCTGAATTTTGCCAGCGCATGGGGCGGTATTGCGGAAAGCGCAATACTGTCGCCAGCGAGATATTCGCCGTCGCTTAAAGAGAGGGAGGAACCGTTCTCCGCAGGAATAACGCCCCGTTCAGGAACGACCAATACCGAGGCCGCCGTATTTTCCGGCAAGACTTCCACGGTCAACGTTACCACATCCACGAAGACTTCCCGGGGCAACGCCACCTCGAAGATATTCAGGGGGTTAATCCGGTCCCTGACAACTACGGGAATCTCTTCAATATCCGCCGGTATCTCCACCAGTTCCGGCGACCAGACGTAGGCGGTATTGGTGGCAGTCGGGTCCGCTTCGTCGAGGGGGAGGATGCCCTGTCCCGACGAGGTGAAAGGGGTTTCTTCAGGCGTCAAGAACGAAGTTGCGGCGCCTGCCATCAGGATTTCGTAGCGTTCCTCCGCCTCTTCGGCCGTCAATGATTTGTTGAACTTGGCGGCGTCTAAACTCATCCATGTCGGAAATACGCCTGTGAGCGCCAACGGTACGGAGCGGTTGACGGGAATGGAAGTTAATGACACCGAATCAACCCGCAGTTTCCGTTTGAAATCAGCGGCGACGACAGCGTCATTGTTCATTGCGAAGGTATAGGTCTCACCAAACCCGCCGGATGTGCCGTCAATTTCCAGACCGTTTATATGCCATGCATTCAGCACATGGATATCCGGTTCAAAAGCGGAAGCGGTTAGCGTAATTTCCGTATTTTCCCAGAAGCAATAGACTGTTTGCTTGGAATTGCCGCAATCTTCAGGCGCCGGACTTACAATCGCCATCTGTCCCTCTGCTGCCGGTTCAAGTGTTAACTGCAACAATCTGCTGAAGGTTGCGACCACGGATTTGTCCGCATCCATGACAATTTGCAGGCTGCCGTCTTCAGCGGTCGGACCGGGTTCACCATCTACCAACCATTCCCTGAGGCGGAACGGCTCCGATGTGGATTCCGCAAACAACGTTACTGTGGCGTCCTTGTTGATATAAAGAACGCCGGTATCCGGGAAAGGCGATATTGTTTCTTCGTCAAGACTGTAGAGAACCATTCCACTGTCCGGCGGCTGTACTGACGCGGAAAGCGCGACCTGTCGGCTGAATAATGCCTCAACGTGCCTGTTTGCATCCATTATGAGTGATAATGAACCGTCGGGCGCTGTTTCAACGGGCTCTCCGTCCACAAGCCATCCCTCGAAACTGTATTCGGGGGTATTTGCCACAGCGCGCAAGATGACGGCGCTGTTCAGGGGCGTATTCACTGTCTGCCCGAGTGGGAAAGGCATTTCTTCCCCGCCGTCAATGCGATAGAAGACATCGCCGCCGTCCGGCGGAACCGCCGTCACCATGAGGACGACGCCTTCTTCAAAAATCGCTTCAATCGTTTTGTCGGCATCCATAACAAGCGTGGCAATATGCGGATTGTCTGGATTTATGTTCAAATCAATCGCATTCTCCCCCGCCCAGCCTGCAAAGGCGTAATCAGGGGCGGGCTGCGCTTCCAGTTGAACCTCGGTTCCCGGCGCGTAGCCCGGCGTATCCGGCACGGGAGACGGAGACGCGACAACAACGCCGCATTCCGTTCCAGGTTGGACATTGGCGGTTAACGCATAAGACGCAACCTCAGCGGTAACGGTTGCGTCCTCCGGTCCGGCTTCAAATTCGTAGGTTTCCGTTGTGGCGACTTCAACAGCGTCATGCAACCAGCGCACGAACCCCCAGCCCGCATCAACCGCGATTGAAGCGGTCACTGTTTCTTCTGCAAAGAACCGCCCGGTTTCAAGGGGATAATCCCCTGTGGTTGTTTGAATGGAACTTTGTTCCGGCGTCAGGGAAACGCGGGCGGGCGCGGGCGTGGCGGGCACATTTGCAGTAACTGACGTAGAGATTAAGGCGGTATTTTTAACAGAAACAGGCGCGCTGAAAATTAAGGCGCTGTTTTCTGCGTCCGTGTAATTCAGAATAATCTCAGCCTGCTCATTGGCGGTCAGATGTGTCGGCGTCCACAAATACATTCCATTGGGTTCCTGCACATCTATTGTGGGAGATATGGCGTATGACGCGCTGAAGCCGTCAATATCATTTTCAGGGGTTCGTAAAGACAGGTTTATGTCGTCAATGGTAATCCCGTATTGCGGATCAGCCTCCTCCGGCGTGACGCCCAGTTCCGGCGTTGCGCCCATCCATGTGGCAAAGACGCCGGTTAAGACGATGGGTTGAGGTCTTTCCGAGTCTGCCGCGAGTACGGGTGGAAAGGCTTCATCCACCCATACTTCAGTAATGATCGGCACAATCAGGCCGTCTTGAGATATTGTTGCAGATAAGGTATTATCCGTCAGCGTGATGTTGTCGGCAAGCGCAAGCGCGTATGCGCCGTCGCCGGGAGCGCTATATTGTCCCGTTAATGGGTCCAGTGAGATTGGATATCGCCAGAGCGCGAGCCGCTGATAAGCGGGATCGGGCAACTCCGCGAGCGGCACGTATTGCACACTGATTGAGGTGGCCAGAGGCATGATTTCCTGAATGGGTTGCGTTGTTGATCCGGAGTATTGGAAATAGTGGAGCGAGAAAAACGCATCGTCAAACAGCGGCGTCCCGGGCATAGCGGCCAAAGATGCTTTTTCAGTGTATTTTGGCGAATCAATTGTGGCATATAAATTGTATGCAGTTTGCATAACGCCGAAAATTTGAAATCCGAATTCCGCCAGTCCCGCATCATAAAACGCCTGCGTGGTTGGCAAATCCACAGTCAGATTTGAGAGAGGCTTAAAACGCGCGGTACCCTCGGCTTGCCCGGGAATGCGCATATCATCAGTAAAGTCGAGGCTGGCCGCCAATATGCTGCGGTTTTCAGACTGCCCCGACCAAAGCGCAAAATCACCTATTGTATGAAAGATAACGTCCGGTGTTGCATTGCCGTCCTGATCAGCGCCCTGTCTCTTATACACATCTGACGCTGCCGACGAAGAGGATAGTGTAGATCTC
>OMKS01002486.1_pt1 | contig 15388 bp, 12 predicted proteins | sample 1674721 | NCBI WGS metagenome assembly OMKS01 (sample SAMN06264996, study PRJEB25208) | sediment metagenome | isolation source: hot spring sediment | place: USA: California | collected 2014-09-02
CAGCAGCCGAAGGATTTTTTGCATGCTTTTTTGCCCCCAAAAAAGCATGTCGCTCCGTTTCGGGAACGGAGCGAAACCGTGGCCGGTGGGATGAATAAATCAAAAAGTAAGTGTCAGGAACGAATTTTTATTTCACCTGACATGTGATGGCTTTCTTTCTGTCATTGATTGAATAACTGTATTATGATTAAATCCTTTAATAAAAGCCTGCAAATTTGAGGAAGCAGGTATCTGCCAGTACTCAAATCAACCATATTCATTGTATTTGCGAATAAAATGCATTAAATGTCCGTTGCAAACCCCCAAAATTCTATTCATAATGAAACAGTTTGTTTCTATTTTCCTTCCCATGCTGTTCCTTTCCCTGACCGGTACAGCCCAGTTCACAGCTAACATGCGGAATGTACAATCGGGCCACACCGTGGAATACAGGGTATACTCCGACCTGAACCAGTACCGGTATGAGACCAGTCAGGACGGGATGAATCTGGTGATCATTGTAAAACCTGACCAGAACCAGACTTATGTCATTCTTCCCGACCAGAAATTCATTCACAAAACCACCTGCGACGGTATGATGAGCCGGATGAACGACCCCGTCCAGTCCCTGGAAGCTGTTAAAGAGGCGGGGGAAGTGGTTTCGACCGCTTCCGTTCAATACGAAGGATATGACTGCACCAAAGAGGATATCCACATGAACAATGAACCGGCGTTCACTTCCTGGTTCTCTCCCGGACTGAACTTTCCCCTGAAAATTGTGAACCACCTGGCCGATGAGACCTATATGGAAGTGAGCGGCATACAATCCTGGGATCCTAATCCTGAATTGTTTTCCCTGCCGGGCGGTTATACCGAAGTGGATGAACAGATGCGCCCGGTTGTGCCCGAACCACCGGCTCCGGAAAAATGGACGGAAAAAGAATTTACCGGCACACTGGAAGGGACCTTCCACAGGGGCGAAAGAATCCTTTTTACCGTGGTTTCCCGGGAATACCACAAACTGAGCTATTCAAACCAGGGCGAAGGCCCGGCCAAAGTGGTAAGAAGGATCATCCGGAACGGAAAGGAACTTCCCGACAATGAGCAGGGACCGGTAAAATACCGGACAACCCGTCTGCATCCGGGGGAGAAAAAAAACCTTACTCTCGACTGGGAGGTGGGAGATATTATCGAGTTGGCTGTGCATGAAGGAAGCATGCAGATTTCCGTTTCACCTGAAAAATAATCCCGGCCCCATGTGGCCTTCCTTTTTTTTATGCCCGCATAGTGTTTACCGATTGCGCGGGCATTTTACTGTTTATGGCCTCAGAAAAAACAATAAAAAGTTAAATAAATGCCCTTACTGTGCAGCAAAAAATTATTTTCGTTCGTCATATTATGAAAAAGTAAATATCAACCTCGTTTTTCACGCATGATACTGAATTACCTTACCATTACCTGGAGAAACCTGATCCGTAACAAAAGCTATGCATTGCTGAATATTCTGGGACTGACCACCGGAATGACAGCCGCCATGCTGATCCTTCTGTTCGTATACCAGGAATTGAGTTACGACCGGTTTTACCCTCAGGCCGAAAACATATACCGGGCCACCATGGATTTCAATATGAGGGGAATAAGCAACCGCATGGCCATTACCCCTACCCCGCTGGGCCCGGCTCTGAAAGAAAATTATCCGGAAGTGGCCAGCTATTGCCGGATCAGTCCCACCTGGAACCCGGTACTGATGGAATACGGAGAAAAGAAATTCTATGAAAGCAGCATGGTATATGCCGATTCAGGCTTTTTCAAAACCTTCGGCTATGAATTGATTGCCGGAGATAAAGAAAACACACTGAAAACCATCAACAGTCTGGTCATGACCCGCTCCCTGGCCCGAAAATATTTCGGTGAAGAAAACCCCGTAGGAAAAACCCTGCGCCTCAACACCTCACGGGAATATACGGTAACGGGTCTGATGGAGGATGTGCCGGCCAACTCCCACCTCCGGTTCGATGCCCTGGCTTCTTTTGTAACCCTGTACGATATAAGAGGGGTAAACAACATGGATTACTGGACCGGGAATATTAATTATTTCAATTATTTCAGGCTTGTACCGGGAACCGACCCTGTGCTTTTCGCGGAAAAAATGAATGATCTGACAAAAGAGCACACGGAAGAATTCCTTCAGAACATAGGGGGCAGCATGAGGGTATTTATCCAGCCGGTAACCCATATCCATCTCCATTCCGATTTCCAGTTCGATATGGGTCAGCCGGGAAGCATGATCTATGTTTACGTGTTTCTGGCCATTGCCCTGCTTATCTTGCTGGTGGCGGTGATCAATTACACCAACCTGGCCACGGCTCAATCCATCAGGCGCATGCGGGAAGTGGGCCTCCGCAAGGTCATGGGCGCCCACCGGAAATACCTCATCGGCCAGTTTCTGAGCGAATCGGTGCTCATGGCTCTTATGGCTTTTGTGGTTTCCATGTTCCTGGTGGAATGGTTGCTTCCGTTTTTCGGGAACCTGGTGAACCGGAACCTTTCCATGAGTCCCGGTACCCATCCCCTGCTGTTTGCGGGATTTCTGGGAATGGCCGTTGTGGTGGGAATTGGTTCAGGGTTTTATCCCGCTCTGTATGCTACAGCGTGGAGCCCTGCAGGTATCCTGAAAATGGAAATGTTCAGAAAGGGAAGCAGCCACCGGTTCAGAAACCTGCTGGTCGTTTCGCAATTTTTTATTTCCATTTCCCTGATAGTAAGCACTATGCATATATACAGGCAATTGCAATATATGTCCGGAAAAGAGCTCGGGTTCAACCGCGAACAGGTGGTGGTGATCCCCCTGAGAAGCACAGAACTACGTGAGAATTATCCCACTTTGAAGGACCGCATGGCAAAACTGCCGGGAGTCGTTTCCACATCGGTTTCACAAAACTACCTGGGCCGGTCGTTCAGCTTCAATGCCTTCAGGGAAAAATCGGCGGGCGACGACCAGACACAGATTGTGGCCAATATCGATGTGGACAAGGATTTTTTCAAGACCTTCCAAATGGAAATAGTTGAAGGAAGAGGTTTCCGCTCAGACGACGGTCCGGAAGAAAAATCGGTGGTGGTGAATGAAACCCTGGTAAAGAAAATGGGATGGGAAAAGCCTCTGGGACAGCAGCTCGTTTTCAACGATGACGATGGGTACGAAGTAGTGGGTGTTGTGAAGGATTTTCACATCACTTCGCTACGGCAGAGCCTGGAACCCGTACTGATTACCCACAGGAAAAACCGGTATCAGTATATCAATATTCGCCTGCATCCCGGAATGATCAAACAAACCATGCAGGAGATCGATAAAATATGGAAGGAAACCGACCCGGAATATCCCCTTGATTACCGTTTCATCGACCAGAGCTTCAACGATCTGTATGAGCAGGAACAGAGGCTGGGAGGGATATTCGTTTTCTTTTCCCTGCTGGCCGTATTGTCGGCGCTGGTAGGCCTGTATAGCCTGGTGGCCTATTCGGTGGAACAGCGGACCCGCGAAATTGCCATACGCAGGGTGATGGGTGCGGGCATACCAGCTATTCTGCGCCTGTTTAGCCGTGAGTTTCTTTCTATGGTTGCCCTGTCAACCATTCTGGCCTGGCCGGCCGTTTATTTCTTTATCAGGAAATGGCTGGAAGGCTTTGCTTACCAGACACCCCTCAACCTATGGCCTTTTCTGGCAGGGGCCGCCCTGGTAATGGTCCTTACCGTTCTGGTGGTGATCCTGCGGTCGTACGGGGCAGCCACGGCCAACCCGGCCAACAGCCTGCGGCACGAATAATGTAAATTTTTATTGGCTGCTACATACCGCATCACAGGATCCCGGCAAGCATTGCCTCCGGTTTAGGAAAGCCAGCATCACGATCAGGTGGAAAAAACCTTTCACACGCATCGTTAACCCTGTGTTTATTTTGTTCTGCCGGGTAGGTTTAACAGGTCTGCCTATCAGGTAAAGGAATCAACATTTTGACTTTCCGGACAAAAATGTTTATATTATCCGGAAACAGAAGCAAAACAGGATATGATCGGTTCCGTTATTGGTGATGTGATCGGTTCAACCTATGAAATATGCAATGCCGGCACGTGGGATTTCGACCCTTTTCCCGAAGGAACCACCTATACCGATGATACCGTATTAACCCTTGCGGTTGCGTATTCCATTCTGCATGGAACGGATTATGTTTCCGCAATTCAGGAATTTGCCTGTCGCTACCCGGGCCGAGGTTACGGCGGCATGTTCAGTATCTGGATATACGGGGAAAATCCGCAACCATACAACAGCTTCGGAAACGGCTCGGCCATGAGGGTCAGCCCGGTAGGCTTTGCCTTCGGTTCCGTGGAAAAGGTTCTGGGCGAAGCCCGCAAATCGGCCGAATGCACACACAACCACCCGGAAGGGATCAAAGGGGCGCAGGCGGTTGCCCTGGCCATTTTTCTGGCCCGGATGGGATGCCCAAAGAAAGAAATCAGGGAACGGATCGTGTCGGAATTCGGATACGATCTGGATAGAAAACTAAACGACATCAAACCCGGATATACATTTGATATAACCTGCCAGGGTACGGTTCCCGAAGCCATACTGGCCTTTCTGGAATCGGAAGATTTTGAAAGCGCCATTCGCAATGCCATATGGCTGGGCGGCGACAGCGACACCCTGGCCTGCATTACAGGGGGTATTGCCGAAGCGTTTTACGGTACCATTCCTGCGGAATGGCAGGAAAACACATGGAACCTGCTTCCGGAGGAATTCAGGCAGATCATAACCTCTTTCAGGAAAAAATTTTACAGTATGGAAAAATCCTGAAAAACAGGTTTTCCTGCATCACCCAGGTTATTTTCCCTGCCCCACAAAGGGCTTAATATCCAGCACCGGCGTACCGTTCAACGCATCCAGGCCGGTAACTTTCAGTACATTATCTTTCCTTTCCAGCAACTGAACGGTGGTCAGGCCGATCATGCTGGGCCGCCGGGGTGAGCAACAGGCAAATACCCCACGGAAATCTCCAAACCGGGTGGTGGTTTGCAGTTCGTAATCCTTCGACCTGTCGAAATAGAACAGTATGTTCAGTTTTTCAAAGGTTTCAATTTTATACAGCCCGTCGGCAAATTTCTTGTCAACTTCAATCAGGGATACCTCTTCCCTGATCCTGTCGGCCTGCTCAGGCCCCGCCTCTTCCCAGCGGTTGTGCACGTATCCTATAATCTGTATCTGCATTGGGTATGATTAAAGGGGTTCAACCGGCAGTATATATGTTTCATTCTCTTCTTTGATGAGTTTCACCTTCACCCGGTACACTTTTTCCAGAAGCGATTCGCTGAAAATTTCCTTTCCACCGGTTGCTACCTGCCGGCCCTGGTCAAGAATCATAAAACCGGAACAGTATTTCAGCGCCAGGTTCAGGTCGTGTATGGCCATAACAATGGTGATGCCCGAGCGGCTCAGCTCCTTCAGCAAACCCAGCACTTCGTGCTGGTGCCTCAGATCAAGGTTGGCCGTGGGTTCGTCCAGCAGAATGATCTCCGGCTCCTGGGCCAGGGCCCGGGCAATAAATACGCGCTGGCGCTGACCCCCGCTCAGCCGGTTAATGTCCTTCAGGGCAATATCCTCCAGGTGCAGCTGTTCAATGATCCCTGAAGTGACTATCCGGTCATTCTTCCCGGGGCTCCACCTTATGTAGGGATTCCGGCCGAGCAGTACCGTATCGAAAACCGTGGCGGGAAATACATTCTGCTGCATCTGCGGAACATAGGCCATTTGCCGGGCCAGCGCACGGGTATGAAAACCGGAAATATCCTTTCCCCCGATGCGGATCCTTCCCTGTTGGGGAAACAGTATGCCGTTCATCAGCCGTATCAGGGTAGTTTTTCCCGACCCGTTCGGTCCCAGGATAGCCGTAAAGCTCCCTCTGGAAAAACGGCAGGTCACTTCCCGGATAACAGGAAAGCCGTTGTAGGCGAAATGTATTTTTTCCAGGCTGATCATTTCCATTGCGAAGCTCCTATTCCTTTCACCAGTAAGAAAATAAAAAGCGGTGCCCCCACCAGGGAAGTAAGGATACCTACCGGAAGCACCATGGGGCTGATCACCGTTCTGGCCAGTATGTCGCATCCTGTCATAAAGGCTGCACCTGTCATGGCAGCCCCGGGCAGGAGGAAACGTTCGTCGCTGCCTATCAGCCTTCGCACCATATGGGGAATAACCAGGCCCACAAAGGCAATGATCCCGTAAAAGGAAACAACAGCCGCGGTAGCCAGTGATGCCATAACCATACCCGTAAGCCTGAGACGGTAGCTGTTGACACCCAGGCTCCGGGCCGTTTCGTCCCCTGAGTCGAGGGCATTGTAATTCCACCGGTTCCGGTAAAAATAAACCATAACCGGCACCAGGATCACGGTCTGCAGCAGGAGCTCCCTCCAGCCGCTTTTCGAAAGGTCGCCGAAGGTCCAGAAAACAATCGCCGCCAGTTCCACATCGTCCGCTACATATTGCAAGCCGGTTGTCAGCGCGGTAAATAGCGAGCTGGCAATGATCCCCGTCAGGATCATATTTTCCGGAGTTGCCCCCCGTTTTCTTGCCACCAGCAGAATTAGGAAACAGGCCAGAAGCGACCACAGGAAAGCAGACAGGGTAACCAGGTATGGATTGGCTATCAGCACCGCATCGGAGCTGTTGCTCTGCATATTCCCCGCCCCCAGGATGATTACGGCAAAAGCTGCACCGAAAGCGGCTGCATTGGATATTCCCAGTGTAAAAGGAGAGCCCAGCGGGTTACGCAGTACACTCTGCATCACCACACCCGATACCGAAAGAGCCACGCCGGCCAGGATGGCTGCCAGAACCCGGGGAAGCCTCAACTGCAGCATGATGCTTCGGTGGGTGGCATCTTCACCCGACAGGAGGGCGCGGATCCCTTCCTGCAGCCCCATGTCGCTGGGACCCAGCGCAAGTCCTGCCAGCGCCAGCAGCAGGATCATGAAAGCCACAAGCCACAGGAACCGGCTTTTCCGGCGGAGAAATGCCCCATATTGATATAACAGAGTATCACTCATGATCCTGCGCCGGTTATCCGTACCTGTTCGAAAGGCCGGTTGTTTTCCTGCATCCGGTCAAATACGTCCTTCCCCAGGAAAAACCGGTATATTTCCCGGCACTTCTGCCGGGGGTTCACATCGCTGAAACCTTCCGGAAAAACCACTTTTCCAATATACCATGTATTGCAAAACAGGTTCTCGAAATTGGTGGTATACCAGTTGTAGGGCAGCACGGTATATACCCGGTGTTGCCTTATGGCCCGGATGTTTTCTTTCAGAACCTCCTGTTCTATTTCACCGGCCCATATCTGCCTGCCGGCCACATCGAGGAACAGGAAGTCCGGATCCCAGGCAATGAGCTGTTCTTTTTCGATAAACGCATTTTCCTGACTGGCCACGGGTGAACTGACCACCTCTCCCATCATTTCCCCGCAGTTCCTGATCCCCAAAAAACGGAAGGGCGGATACCCCGGTTCGGTGGAAGTGATCCCGTGTGCCCCCCGGTAAGCCACCCCTCCCACATAGGCGCATATCTCCCCTGCCCTGCCTGTATCAGCCCTGTGCCGGTATTCATTCATCGTTTCTTCCATAAATCCGATCAGGCTGTCGGCCCGGCTTTCCCGGTAAAAGATCTTCCCCAGTGACTTCAGGCTGTGGTACAGGTCGTCTTTATTCCTGTTCAGATCGCCGTACTCCAGCACAAACACCGGTGTACGGGTAACCCGCTGTAACCTGGCCGCTTCCTGACGGCTCATGTAAGTTGCCACAATCAAATCCACACCGGCGGCAGCCAGAAGCTCCGGGTCATAGTGGTTTCCGGCCCCGATCAGCGGCAGTTCCCTGAGAAAGGGATTGGCAAACAGGTAAGGAACATCCCGGCGTTGCTCGTTGCCTTCAATGTACTTAACCCGGTGGGCAACATCCAGGTAACAGAGCAGACGAAGGGCTCCCGAACGTAAAGCCACCACCGAATGAACGGTGTCGGGAACAAGCACCTTCCTGCCGGCCGCATCCGCCAGTTCCCGTGTGCCGGCCTCCCTGCGGACAGGAGAGACGCAGGCCGTGAGCACAGCAAAGAGCAAAACCGTGTATATCCGGGTTTGTTTCATGAGGCCTTTCATGTGTGTGAACTTTTCCCTGTGCCGGTCATGGTAAGCCGGGCAAAATCGATACCCTTTACCGAATGCATCCTGTCGGCCAGTTCGGTAAGCCTGGCGGCTGTTCCGTTTACGGCAATGATTTCCATGCACCGGTCCCCGTCCAGGTGAAAATGCTGGGAGGAAAGGATCACTTCGTGGAAATCGTGTTGCAGGGCAGTCAGCTTTTGCACCAGGTCGCGCCGGTGATGATCGTACATCAGAGTAACCGACCCGGCTACCGGATTGTTGCACCTCCATTTTTTTTCAGCCAGGCAATGACTTATGAGATAACGCAAAGCCTGTGAGCGGTTTGGGAACTTGTTCTCCCCGGCATACTCATCCAGGGCATCAAGCAGGTCTTTCTCCAGGGATACTCCGAATCGAACAACCGACATCGTGTTACTATTTTAAATATTCGTAACATTTTCCGAGTATAAAAATAGACAAAGAGGCCGAATTTCCAAACACCGGGAAAATCTGCGTTAACGGGCCCTCTCTTTGGCTGCCTGTGTGAATTGTTCCTCTGAACAATCTGAACAATGGGGGCTGTGGATTGTTAGTATATTGTCCTTAAGTTGGGCGTCCAAATTTCAGTTGAATAACCACAAAAAAAGAAAGTGATGAGTTACTATTTTTCAAAAAAGATCCGGAGCGGCTTTGACCAGGCAGTGGAACGGGTAACCCGGGAGTTGAGTAAGGAAGGATTCGGTGTACTGAGCGATATCGACATGCAGAAAAAATTTAAAGAAAAGCTGGGGGTAACCTTCCGGAAATACCGGATACTGGGGGCATGCAATCCCGATTATGCCTACCGGGTGATGCAGCAGGAAGACAAGATCGGCACCCTGTTACCCTGCAGTGTCGTGGTCCAGGAAGCGGAAAACGGGCAAACGGAAGTGGCTGTGGTCAATCCTGAAGCTTCGATGATGGCGGTAAAGAATGAAAGCCTGGCCGGCATTGCCGGTGAGGTGAAAACAAAACTGGAAAAGGTCATTGCTTCCCTTTAAAGCTGCAAGGTTGACCGGGTAAAACATTACTCCTGGAAATATCCGCGGGTAGTGACCGGAATATCAACAGAAACAGATTTTATTCATGAAAAACAGTTCGAATGACCCTGTGGGGCATACCCGGTATTACTGCCCCATGAAGTGTGAGGGTGAAAAAACCTATGAGGAACCCGGCAGGTGCCCGGTATGCCATATGTACCTGGTTCCCGAAGGAAGCGATGAAGGGCACGGTCACAAACATTCCCGTCACATGCACGGGCGCCGGCACTCTGAAAAGAAGGAAAATGTGCCGGAAAAAGGGAAACCGGGAGGATACATCTGCCCCATGCGCTGCGAGGGCAACAAAGCCTATGAAAAACCAGGCGATTGCCCCGTCTGCGGCATGGCCCTGGTTCCGGAAAAAGGGGAAGAAACCCGCGAAGAGGATGCAGCCTACCGCAGGCTGCTGAAAAAATTCTGGTGGGCTGTAGCGCTCAGCTTGCCTGTGCTGGTCATCGCCATGTCTGATATGATCGGATTATCCGCTCCCGGTGAGATCGCCTCAAAGAAATTCCTGGGATGGGTGCAGTTCCTTCTGGCCACGCCGGTGGTTTTTTACAGCAGCCGGAGTTTCTTTATCAGAGGGTACCAGTCTGTTCGCCGGTGGTCGCCGAACATGTGGACGCTGATCTCCGTGGGTGTGGGCGCCGCCTACCTGTTCAGTGTGCTCGGCCTGCTGGTTCCGGGCCTGTTCCCTGCCCAGTTCAGGGATGAGAACGGGAACGTCCATTTGTATTTTGAAGCAGCCGCCGTAATACTCACCCTGGTGCTCATGGGTCAGGTACTGGAGCTCAGGGCACACCGGAAAACCAGTTCAGCCATCCGGGAGCTGATCGATCTGGTTCCGCCGGTGGCCCGCATTATCCGCCACGGGCACGAGCAGGAAATACCGCTTGAAGAAGTACAGGCGGGCGATATCCTGCGGGTAAAACCCGGTGAAAAAATACCCGTTGACGGGGTGATAACCCGTGGCACGGCCGTTATCGATGAAAGCATGATCACCGGTGAATCCATTCCTGTTGACCGGTCGGAAAACGACCCTGTGACCGGGGGAACCATCAACGGAAACACTTCCTTTGAAATGAGGGCAGAAAAAGTGGGTTCATATACCCTACTTTCCCAGATCATTCATATGGTGCATGAGGCAAGTCATTCGAGGGCGCCCATCCAGAAACTGGCCGATACCGTGGCCCGTTATTTCGTACAGATCGTTATTTCCGTTGCCGCCCTTACTTTTGCAGCCTGGGCCCTGTGGGGTCCTGAACCGGCTTATGTATATGCCTTTGTGAATGCCGTGGCCGTGCTGATCATTGCCTGTCCGTGTGCCCTGGGACTGGCCACGCCGATTTCGGTCATGGTGGGTTCCGGACGCATGGCCCAGTCGGGCATTCTGGTGCGGGATGCAGCCGCCATCGAGGCCATGAACCAGGTAGATACCCTGATCATCGACAAAACCGGCACCCTTACCGAAGGGAAACCGGGGCTGAAGGCATACCGTTCATTTGGCGCATGGACAGATGAAGAGGTTTTCCGTGTAGCGGTTTCAGTGGAAGCACACAGTGAACACCCCGTAGCCCGGGCCATGGTGAAAGGAGCAGCAAATAAGGGAATGCATCCCGAACCGGTGGAAAAATTCGAATCGGTTCCCGGAAAAGGAGTCAGGGCACAGTGGAAAGGGGCAACCGTGGGTCTGGGTAATTACCGCCTGATGGAGGATTTCGGGGCGGGGCTCACCCCGGAACAGGAAGAGCAGGTGAAGGAATGGCAATCGAAGGGGCAAACCGTGATGTTTCTGCTTACAGACGGACGTGCAGAAGGCATCATTGGCGTGGCCGACACCCTGAAGACCACTTCAGCAGGTGCCATTCAGGCTCTGCAGGAACACGGGATCAGGGTATACATGCTTACGGGCGATAATGAATATACCGCCCGGGCGGTTGCCGGCGAACTGAATCTGGACGGGTATGAAGCCAATTGCCTTCCCGGCGATAAATTCCGGAAGGTTCAGGAGATGCAGGCGGAAGGGCGCACCGTGGCCATGGCCGGCGACGGGATCAACGATGCTCCCGCCCTGGAACAGGCCCACGTGGGAATTGCCATGGGTACCGGCGCCGACATTGCCATGAAGAGCGCAGGGATCACCCTGGTGAAAGGAAACCTGGAGGGGATTGTCCGTGCCCGGGAACTCAGCCACCGGGTGATGCGGAATATCAGGCAAAACCTGTTTTTTGCCTTTGTCTATAATTCGGTGGGCGTGCCGGTGGCTGCCGGGGTGTTGTATCCTTTCTTCGGTATCCTGCTCAGCCCGGTTATTGCCGCAGCCGCCATGAGCTTCAGCTCGGTATCGGTGATAACAAATGCTTTGAGGTTGAGAAAAAAATAGGATTCATTTAACCGGTCAAAAAGGGATACTGCCATTGAAAATGGCCATGTCCTTCCATGCCTGCATTCATTTCCCATCTGAAGTTCCTTTTTTTTCCGTAATTATTTACCGGCCATATCTGTGGCTTATCCACTTACATCCGATCCTACCGTTCCGTACCCCGTAACGATGCCCGGGGTTTGTTTTATTTCTGCCGATTCTTGCTAATTTTGCTGTTTTACGAAAAGGATCGGCTCATGAACCTGTTGCGGCCGCTTGAGGAATTACGCACCCACCTGGAAGGGGAACTGTATCTGGACGAGGTCACCCGCCTGATCTACAGTACCGATGCTTCTGCCTACCGGGAGAAACCCCTGGCGGTAGTGTGTCCCCGGCACAAAGAAGACCTGAAAAAATGCGTGGAATTCGCTTCCGAATTCAGGGTGCCTCTGATCCCGCGGGCGGGTGGAACGTCCCTGGCCGGCCAGGTGGTGGGGAACGGTGTGGTGGTGGATATTTCCCGCCATATGAACCGCATCCTGGAACTGAATACGGAAGAACGCTGGGTAAAAGTGGAACCCGGGGTAATACCCGACGAGCTGAATGCCTGGCTCAGGCCACACGGATTGTTCTTCGCTCCCGAAACATCCACCTCCAACCGGTGCATGATCGCCGGCATGCTGGGAAACAATGCCTGCGGGGCCCATTCGCTGGTATACGGCAATACCCGCGACCATACCCTGGAAGTGGAAGCGTTGCTGTCAGACGGCTCCGAAGCGGTGTTCGGTGCTCTCACCCCTGAAGCATTCCAGGAGAAATGTGAACAGGACCATCTGGAAGGAAGGATCTATTATCAGTTGCGTGAGATGCTCAGCCGCCCGCTGAACCGGAAAGAGATCGAAGCCTGTTTCCCCCACCCGAAAATCCATCGCCGAAATTCGGGGTATGCCCTCGACAGCCTGATCGCATGCCAGCCCTTCACCCCAGACGGCCCGCCGTTCAATCTGTCACTCCTGCTGGCAGGCTCGGAAGGCACCCTGGCCCTGACCACGGCCATTAAGCTGAACCTGGTGGATCTGCCACCGGCTGAAAAAGGGCTGCTCTGTGTACACCTCCGTAAACTGGAAGAAGCTTTCATGGCCAACCTGGTAGCCCTGGAACACGGCCCCGTGGCAGTGGAGCTGATGGACCGGGCTATTCTGGAACTGACCCGGGCCAATATCGGGCAACGGAAGAACCGGTTTTTTATCGAAGGCGATCCGGGGGCCGTGCTGATTGTTGAATTTGCCAGCCATACGGCGGAAGAAACGGAGAAAAAAGCCGGAGATCTGGAAAAAGCCCTCCGGGAAAAGGGACTGGGCTATCATTTCCCCCTGATCACCGGAGCCATGATGCAGCGGGTATGGGACCTCCGGAAAGCGGGACTGGGCATTCTTTCCAACATGCCCGGCGATGCCCGGCCTGTCTCGGTCATTGAAGATACGGCCGTTCTGCCGCAGGACCTGCCGGCCTATATGAAAGAATTTATGGAAATGCTCGACCGGTTCGCTCTGGAATGCGTGTGCCATGCCCACATCGGCAGCGGCGAGCTGCATCTTCGGCCGGTACTGAACCTGAAAGATCCGAAAGATGTGGAAACCTTCCGCACCCTGGCCCGGGAAAGCGCCCTGCTGGTAAAAAAGTACCGTGGCTCACTCAGCGGGGAGCACGGCGACGGCCGCCTGCGCGGGGAATTCATCCCCCTGGTGATGGGCGATCATGTCTGTTCCCTGTTCAAAGAAATCAAACAGGTATGGGATCCCGACGGTATATTCAATCCCGGAAAGATCACAGGCACTCCGCCCATGAACACCTTCCTGCGTTATACCCCGGGTGAGGAAATCCCGGAATATCCCACCGTTTTTGATTTCTCAGATACGGGAGGACTGGTCCGTGCCGCGGAAAAATGCAACGGTTCAGGCGATTGCAGGAAAACGGAAAAAACGGGAGGGCTGATGTGTCCCAGTTACATGGCCACCCGCGACGAGCACGCCAGTACCCGTGCAAGGGCCAACCTGCTGAGGGAAATGCTGACATCTCCCGGGGTAAAAAATCCTTTTGCCAGCCGGGAAGTATATGAAATCCTCGACCTCTGCCTCAGCTGCAAGGGATGCAAAAGCGAATGTCCCTCGAGTGTTGATATGGCCAGGCTGAAAGCGGAATTCCTTCAGCACTATTACGATGCCCATGGCATTCCCCTGCGTACGCGGCTGATAGCCTACATAGCCCACATACAGAAACTGGGGTCTGTATTCCCTGCTCTTTTCAACTTTTTCGCTACCCGGCGCTTTTTCGCAAATGCCCTCAAAAAGATGCTGGGTTTTGCCAGGGAAAGAAGCATCCCGGTGTTGCATCAGAATACCCTCAGGAAATGGATCAGGCAGCATCCTGAAATACTGGAACCCGTAGGGGAGAATAAAGGCGAGGTGGTATTGTTCGCCGACGAATTCACCAATTTTCTTGACACCCCGGTAGGCATCACCGCCATCCGACTGCTCCATGCCCTGGGATACCGTGTAATGATCCCTACCTGTGCCGAGAGCGGGCGAAGCTATATTTCCAAAGGTTTGCTGCGTACCGCCCGCAAAAGGGTGCAGAAGAATATCCGGATCTTTGCCCCCCTGGTAAGCCATACCCGTCCCATGGTAGGAATTGAACCCTCGGCCATTCTGGGTTTCCGCGACGAGTACCCCGGCCTGGCCGGTGATGAATTAAAAGAAGAAGCCCGCCGGCTGGCAGAACATGCGTTGATGATTGATGAGTTCCTGGTAAGGGAATATGAGGCCGGCAAAATTGATTCTTCCCTTTTTACCGATCGACCCAAAAAGATCAGCCTGCACGGCCACTGCCAGCAGAAAGCCGTGGCAAGCACGGAAAGCACACGCCGGATGCTGGAGATCCCGGCAAACTACCGTGTGGAAGAGATCCCTTCCGGCTGTTGCGGTATGGCCGGGTCGTTCGGTTACGAAAAAGAACATTATGAACTGAGCATGAAGGTGGGCGAGCTGGCGCTTTTCCCTGCCCTGCGGGAGCTGGACGAAACGGTGGAAGTGGCCGCCCCGGGTACCAGCTGCCGCTGCCAGATCAAAGACGGCACCGGCAAAAAAGCCCGGCATCCCGTGGAGATCCTGTGGGATGCGCTGGAGAAAAAGGCTGAACCCCTCACCGAAAAACAGGAGCCCTCTATTTCGACTGAATAAGGCAGAAACATGGCCTGGAAGTAAGTTTTCCATAAAAGCATCAGCAGCCGAAGGATTTTTTTGCCTTCTTTTTTCACACGAATATATTTTTAGTTAAACATTAATTATCAATATATTATCAGTTAGGGTATTGAAATTTTCACACTCATGCTCAAGGCAATACTCTTTTGTCCTTAACTGATTAGGCCAGTTTCATCCTCGTAGTCACATTAAGTGCTTACAGTAAAAATCGACCTTTTTAATTATTATGCAGCCTCTTTATCGGAATCGATATTTGGCTCTAACTTTTCAAGTTGCTTTTTATAATATCCTATCAATTTGTCTTTCCTGAAGTTGTTCAGGTAGTCTTCCCCAAGTTCGTTAAAAGCAACCTTGTCCTTTATGATGAAGTAAGCGGCTATCAGGATCTTGTGTCCTACTGCTATTACTGCTTTCTTTTTGCCCCTTCTGCCAACAAGGCTTTTGTACTTTAAAGTAAATATCCACCTTCTTAGAAGGTGGCTTTGAGTCGCCCCCATAGGGGGCTTTAAAAATCAAACTTATGCTGTT
>OMKS01002488.1_pt1 | contig 15385 bp, 10 predicted proteins | sample 1674721 | NCBI WGS metagenome assembly OMKS01 (sample SAMN06264996, study PRJEB25208) | sediment metagenome | isolation source: hot spring sediment | place: USA: California | collected 2014-09-02
TAGCTTAATAATATACAATATAGTAGAAAGAATCAAAATCAAGCGATGATTGCACTACTGCATCTCACCATCACTATACGGACTGTACGATTGGATCGTACCGACGAGAAACGTTGGTATTACTTTTAGTGGAATTGTCATCATATTTACCTAATGAGTTGTTACAAGATGAAGTTTGAAGAATTAAGATTGGATGGGGACCTTCAAGCGTCCCTTCACACGATAGGATTCGTGGAGATGACCGATATACAGGAGCGCACCATACCCCTTATCAGGGACGGGAACGATGTGTTCGGACAGTCCCAGACAGGCTCTGGAAAGACAGCGGCCTTTGGTATCCCCCTTGTTGAGAAGGTGCAGAGGGGAAGGGGCGTGCAGGTGCTCGTGCTGGAACCGACGCGCGAGCTGGCAAAGCAGGTCTCAAGCGAGATGAAGAAGTTCTCTGCGAACAAACATGTCAAGATCGCCACCATCTACGGCGGCGCATCATTCAACACCCAGATACAGGCACTGAAAAAGGCCGAGGTCATTGTCGGGACGCCTGGCCGCGTCATCGATATGATGAAGCGGGGACACATCGAGCTGGAGGGCATAACGGCGTTCGTGCTCGATGAGGCGGACAAGATGATCGACATGGGGTTTTTCGAGGACATGATGTTCATATCGGGTAAGATGCCCCATGACCGCCAGACACTTCTTTTCAGCGCCACCATGCCGGACAAGCTCAAGCATCTGCGTTCCAAGTTCTCACGCAACGCACACACCATCAAGACATCGTCCAAAGTGGCAGAGGACGTACTGAAACAGTTCTACTGCGAGGTATCCTATACGCGCAAGTTCTCCCTTCTGACCCACCTTTTGGAAAACGAGCGCCAAGGGCTCTCGATCGTCTTTTGCAACGCGCGCAGAGAGGCAGACGACGTCGCACGCAATCTCAAGGAAAGCGGCATCAACACGAAGTCGCTTCACGGGGGCATGCCGCAGAACAAACGCGAAAAGACCATGCAGCAGTTCCATGAGAAGAAGATCGATGTGCTCGTTGCCACCGATGTTGCGGCCCGCGGCCTTGATGTCAAGGACGTGACGCATATCTTCAATTACAGCATCCCTATGAACGCCGAGGATTATGCAAATCGCATAGGGCGCACCGCTCGTGCAGGGAACAGCGGCATTGCCATCTCGCTCTTGAGCAGGAACGACCACGACGCCTTCAGAAAGGTGCAGTCGACGTTCTCATACGACATCGAGGAGATGAATGCGCCGCAGTTCAAGGTACGTCCGTTCAGGAAGCACAATTACTCGTATGCAAAGGGCGGAGCCCGCGGACGTTCACAGCGCGCATACGCGAATTAACTGGTGCGTACAAAAACGAAGCCAAACAAGCATCCGCAGCTATCACAGCGCGTGTGCGCTGCATGCGTTTTTTTCTTCTGTTCAAAATCGGGATGGCTCATCATCCCATCATTTCTTAAGAATCGGTTCATCCCGCTTCTTTTCCATATACGCTTGTCGTAATTTCGGAGTTCTCGATATAATCAAAGGGTATGACGTCCGTCCAGCCCGCACGTTCGAACATGTTCATGAAGCAGACACCGATGATCACGGTGTCATCAGAACGTATGGTGTCGATCATCCACTTGGCTTCATCGACATCGCATTTGTTTGGCATTGCGAGGCCTCCGAGCAAGATGATGACGTCGACCTTCTTCGTTTGAAGGTCTGCCGACTCACCGATCTCCATCGAGTAATCCCCCAACGATATGGAGCGTGCTTCCTCCAGATGCGTATAGGGAACGTAGTACATGTCAGCACCTGAGTCCCTGAGCACGTACAAAAGGAACTCGATGACGGGTGTGCACGTATGGGGCAGCCCGCTGTACACGATCGTATCGCTGCGTGGAACGGCCTCCATTACCTTCCTGAACGACTGTAGCATCCCTTTGATGCCACGGGGGTCTGTGAAGAGCTCTTCCATCATTATCACCTTATGCCGTTTCCTTGATGAAGCGTCCTTAACTATTTTCGGGTATGCGCCCTTGTTAGCGCTGCATACGAACGACGTGGCCAATGCGTATAAAAAACGAGGCATGAATGTCACGCTGGTGCAAACCATCTGTCCCAGGCGGCTGGATCATTTCCTGTTTGTGTCTTTTTTCACAAAAACCTTTAATACTCGGTCACATCGTTGTATCGATACGATGAAGCATCTTACCATTGGCATCTTCGGAGAACAGGAACACGCACTGCTCAAGAAACTTGGCAACAAGGGCACGCTCAACGACCTCGAGTTCCGCAACGCCTCGGGCAACGACCACGTGTTCACGTTTTGTTCCCCGCGTTCGGAGAAGGTGACGTCGCTTCTCCAGGCCATTGGCGCTGTCGACGTGCCTGTCGTCGTGTTCGAGGAGCCAACACCGCAGCTTGGTGAGGCCGTGCTTGCGCTGGATGCGGCGGAATTTGGCCATGGTGTGATATGCGTCTCCCCCTCGTTTGACAGAAACCTCATGGACCGCATCGTTGGCCCCACATCGCTGTCAGATTACACGGTGCTTCCCCTCGACCCCGATGCGGTGATGGCGCATTTCCTCGATGACCAGCAGTATGCCTCATTGCTCCCAAAAGATGGGCCTGTCAAGGTGCCCATTGACAATTACTTCCAGGTAAAAAGCGTCGGTACCGTTGCGCTGGGCACCGTCAAACGAGGCGAACTCGGCGTCTATACCAAGTTGCTGCTCTATCCCGACGGCTCCGAGGTACTGGTCAAATCGATACAATCACAGGACAAAAACGTGAAGACGGCCACAACGCTTCAGCGTGTCGGTGTCTCGCTCAAGGGGGTCAAACCGGACGACCTCAAGCGCGGCAACGTCATCGCAGAGAAGGGAAGCCTCACGGTGGCCGACACCATAGCGGTCGACATCTCGTACAACCCGTTCTCGACGCCCCCGAAGGAGGGCGACTCGCTTTTCGTATCCATCGGCCTTCAGGCCCCCGTGGGAAGGGTCGAGGCACTCGATGAGTCGATGATCAGATTTTCTCTCGAACGTCCTGTTGCATTCAGCCCGCATGACCGCGCCATCGTGGCCCGCACCACGCAAACGCCTCCGCGCATCGTGGGCGGCGGCACCGTCCTGCCGGTCGGATAGTGGCGTTGCCATCGCATACAATAGTATGAGAAAATGGTCCCGACGGCCGGATTTGAACCGGCGATACGTGGATCTACAGTCCACTGCCCTAGCCAGACTAGACCACGTCGGGATGAATTTTGATAGGTAAAGTTGTATTTTTAAAGGTTTCGGTTTTGCTTTGTTTGCGTAATATTGCGAGATCCAGGCGCCATAGGCGTCAGTATGGCACTCCCTGCTCCCACAGATAATGGAAGTTGCGTCTGCACCAGAAGACGAATTCCTCATCGATGCCTACGATGTAGTTGGTGAAGTCGAACGCGCCCTCCTTGTCCAGAAACGATATCTGCGCCTCGTGTGCGTCGATGATGCGCCCATGCATGTACATCTGGCCGCTATCGACCAATCGTATCTGTATGTTGTGGTCGATCTGTTCCTCGATATAGCTGCGCGAGTCGTCCGATGCGAGGCTTTGTTTCGCGTAGATGAACTTCACGGGTATCTCGTTGATCTTGTCCTTGATGAGTGAGAGGTCTATCTTGATGACGTTGGGCGTGATCGCACGGTACTGGTGCTTGCACGCGAGCAGTGCGTCACGTTCGGTGGCGAGGTAGTCGGTGGGGATCATGCGCTTGAACGAGACGTGCTCCCATACCCCGAAGTCCTTGAGTATCATCGGCGGGATTCGGTGTATCTGGTGATGGGCGACGAAGTCCTCGAGCACCCAGTTGTCAAAGGATGGCAGCGACGATATCCTTGTGATGAGGAAGAATCCCTTTTCTGTAAGCACATAGCCAGTGCCGATCTTGGATACGACGCCCATCTTGAGCAGATTGTTGAGCTCTGCCGAGGTCGTCTGCCACGAAAGGTCCGTCTTCGAGGCGATGTCCTTGCTCCTTTGCGGAGCGTCGATCGACATCGATTTCAGGATTTTTATCCTGTTCTTGCTCGAAACTAGGTAACCGTAAAGCTTCATCGTCTTCCCGTGTATTTAAAAAAGAACCAACCATATAAGAATTGTGGTCGAATGAAGGGGATACGTCCAGTCGTAACATCGTTCCTTGCTAATGGCGGGGCATACCTTATTCTCAAGCGTTCTGAAAAGGTCTCATCATACCGCGGCAAGTGGGCCGCAGTGTCGGGCTCGATCGAAGAGGGGGAGTCGGTCCTCGATGCCTCATACAGGGAGATACGCGAGGAGACAGGAATTGATCCCCATCACCTTGAATACCGCGCCCGGGCGCCGGAAATGCGGATCCCATACGGCAGCATCACGTGGCGCGTCCATCCCGTGCTCTACGATTGCGATACGAGGGAGGTTCGACTGGACTGGGAGCACACCACGCATCGGTGGGTCACGCGCAGTGAGATCTCATCGTATGATACCGTCCCCGCCCTCGTAGAGGCGCTCGATATGGTCCTTGAACTCTCGGATTAAGGTCCTCATATACGTGCAAAACCCCCTTATATACCCGTACATTTTTCAGAGGGGAACAATATAAGTATATTTTGGGAACTTCACGCACGGACAGGCAGTGGCGAACGCATCAATTTGCCTTCCCACAGAAAGGCTTTTAAGACCATTGGTGCATCATGCTCAGCCTACGTCCCAATGGCGTTGCATCCGCCGGACCGCTGCCACTTCGCGACGAGGCCCCACATGAAAAAAGACCGCCAGATATACGCAGGGCAAGGGCATTCATCTCGACGGTGGTGCAGCCTGATGCGTTCGTGGCCAAAAGGTGCCTTCCGGTGACGTTGCCCTAAGCTCAGTGCACTGGAAGCAGGCAGAGGTGAAAAAATGAAGGTTATGGACACGATGAAGGATGGAGTCACCAATATATGGTACTCCACAAGAAGTAATCTGCCCCTTTCGCGAAGGAAATCCCCCATGGGAAGCATCCTCGTCTCTTCGACACAGTACAGTGTCCCCCGTGACAAGTTCTACAAGGGGAGCATTGAATGCATGGAGAGCAGGGATCCCAGGATCTCCGAGGAGATGGATGCCATGGTCAAGGAACTCAAGAGCGCCATCACGGTAGACCGGGCCATCTTCGACAAGGCTGGAACAAAGTATGTGCTCGACACCAGGATGCACTCGAAAAACTTCAGGTACAAGGTCTCCAAGAAGTGGGAGATAAAGGGCAAGAAGCGAAAACCAGTGAGCATGTCGATCAAGGCAGTGGGCATGTACACGGAGACGTTCGAAGATGATTGGGATATATCCAATCTGCGCACCTTCGACCTCAAGGAACTTCGCAAGCTTGGATTGCCTACAAGTACCATCGTGCAGATATATGCGCTCCACCTCCTCACTGAGGACTACATGCGACAGTGATGTCGCATTCTTCTTTTATCGTTTTTCTTCCTTTTTCGTACTTATAGAATGTCGCGCTGCGACACCCCCGGACATGCCGTCACCTGGCAAGCATTTTCGTCATTCCCCTAGAAATAGGACACGGCATCACTGATTTTTTTCATTGCGCGTACATCAGATCATCGCCTGTGCAGGATACGTGTGTAATGGGTGTCCCGAAGACGGCCTGGCGCGAATTCATCGCCTGAGACGAACGTCCTTTTCATGCATTCGCTTGGACGCACCGCCCAGGGGAGGTTCATCTACGAGCCCGCATTACCGAAACATTTAAATAGTTGAACAATCTTTCAAATATTAGTAATGAGAGTCAGTATACTATTCTTAAAATATACGATTCATGAAACAGAATCCAAAGGTGTGAAGCGGTGAATAGTAGCTATTGCGATGTACTGCGTAACGTTGCAAGATGCCGCGAAAACTTTTTAAATCATGAACGAAAGTACGCTTTAATCGTTTGATTTCTTGTTCAATAGAAAAGAAATTGTTTGATTTTTCTGGGAGGGAGAAACAGTGGAAAACACATTTTGTACCAAAGAAAACAAAATATACGATATTCTTAAGGATAACTCCGTTTTCTCCCTAATAAAATACCTCGCAAGAATAGACGTTGGACGTGGGATTACTACACATTACCGACTCTAGTACGAAGGTGAAAAAATGACGGAACACAATGTATCGACATACCGTCTTGGATGGAGTGAAAAGATGACTGAAAGCAGTGTACTGGTCATAGGTGCCGGTATCACCGGCATTCAGGCAGCACTTGATCTGGCAGACAAGGGGTATTCCGTATATCTTGTCGAGAAATCTCCTTCGATCGGCGGGGCAATGGCCAAGCTTGACAAAACGTTCCCTACGAACGACTGTTCAATGTGCACCCTTGCTCCCAAGATGGTCGAAACATCGAGACACCCTAATATACATTTATATACATACTCCGAGGTCGTTGGACTCGAGGGTGAGAAAGGGGACTTCACGGCATTGATCAAGAAAAAACCCCGCTATGTCATTGAAGAGAAATGCACAGGCTGTGGCGACTGTATCGCTAAATGTCCGATTGGAAAGAAGGGCGTGGACAGCGAATTCGACCACGGCATGGGAAAGCGTGCAGCCATCTACATTCCATTTGAGCAGGCCTCCCCACTCGTTGCAACCATAGACGAGGAGAGCTGCCTGAAGTTCAAGACAGGTAAGTGTGGCATATGCCAGAAGGCGTGCCTTGCCGATGCGATCGACTTCGAGCAAAAGGAGGAGATCGAGGAGGTAATGGTGGGCGCTGTCATTGTTGCCACTGGCTACGATGTGCTCGAACCTACGATGAGGACCGAGTACGGATATGGTAAGTACAAGAACGTGATGACGGCCATTCAGTTCGAAAGACTCATGTCAGCGTCGGGGCCCACCATGGGACACATCAAGCGTCCCTCCGATGGCGAGGAGCCACAAAAGATCGGATGGATACAGTGCGTCGGTTCTCGCAGCGACAGGTTGGGGAATCCATACTGTTCACGCGTATGCTGCATGTACGCCACCAAGGAGGCGCTTGTCACAAAGGAACACTCCCCCCACATTGAACCGTACATTTTCTACATGGACATTCGTGCTTACGGCAAGGAGTTCGAGGAGTACTACAATCGCGCCGGCGAAACGGGCGTGCACTACATACGAGCGCGACCCGCCGAGGTCTGGGAGGAGGACAACGGCGACATCACCATCAGGTACGAGGACACGTACACGGGAGAGATCAAGGAAGAGACGGTCAACATGCTCGTGCTCTCGTCCGCCATCGTTCCCGCACAGACGAACAAAGGGCTTGCCGAGGCGCTCGGCATCAACCTTGACGAGAATGGATTCTTCTGCGAGCGCGAGGTCGTGACAGGCCCGATGGAGTCCTCACGCCCCGGCGTGTTCCTTGCAGGCTGTTCGCAGTCGCCCAAGGACATCCCTGACTCGGTCGCACAGGCATCTGCCGCGGCGGCAAAGGTCATGGACATCCTTCCCAAGCCGGAGCGCATTGAAAAGGAAGAGATCGAGGAGACCGAGATCCCCTCCGACGCTCCGCCACGCATTGGCGTCTTCCTCTGCAAGTGCGGTAAGAACATCGCGGGATACATGGACATGGACGACCTGATCGAATATGTCAAGACCCTCCCCAACGTCGAGCACGCAGATACGCTTATGTTCGCATGTTCGCAGGATGCGCAGGGAAAGATCAAGCAGGCCATTGCCGACAGCGACCTCAACAGGGTCGTCGTGGCCGCATGCACACCGCGTACCCACGAGGGCCTCTTCCAGGACACCATCAGGGAGGTCGGCCTCAACAAGTACCTCTTTGAGATGGCAAACATCCGCAACCAGTGCTCATGGGTCCATTCAAACGATTCCAAGACGGCGACCGAGAAGGCAAAGGAGCTCGTGCGCATGTCGGTGGCCAAGTCACGCCTGCTCGAGGCGCTCTCGCAGGGCGAGATCGAGGTCGAGGGGTCGGCCGTCGTCATCGGCGGCGGCATCTCCGGCATGAACGCCGCGCTGGCGCTCGCCGAGGCGGGCATCAAGGTATCGATCATCGAGAAGAGCGACAAGCTCGGCGGCATGCTCAACAACCTCACGACGCTCTACCCGAGCGACGTCAAAGCACAGGACGTCGTCGACGAGATGGCCAAGATGATCAACGAGAACGAGAACGTCACCGTCTACTACAACACATACCCAGAGGACATCGAGGGCTACATCGGCAACTTCAATGTCAAGCTCAAGGACCACGAGGACGCCTTGCATGCCGGTACGCTCATCATCGCCAGCGGCACCGAGCCCATTGATGCGACGGGTCTTTACAACTACGAGAACAGCGACAAGATCATCACACAGGTCGAGCTCGAGGAGATGCTCAAGAACGGCACATTCCCCAAGGACGTAAAGGAGATCGCGATGATATCCTGCGTTGGTTCGCGGGAGGACACTGGCCGTACCTACTGCTGCCGCGTCGGATGCGGCACGATGCTTCGCAACTCCAAGGCGATCAAGAAGCTCTCGCCAGACACCGAGGTCTTCGTCCTGTTCAGGGACATGCGCTCCTTTGGCAAGAATGAGGAGGAGTACTACGTAGACGTTCAGGAGAACTACGGCGTGAAGTTCCTCAGGTACGAAAAGGACCAGAAGCCACAGGTCGACATCGAGGGCGACAAGCTTGTGCTCACCGTGCACGACATGCTCCTTGGCGAGGACCTTGAGCTCGAACCAGACATGATCGTGCTCACGACGCCCACCGAGGGCAAGAACGCCGAGCTCGCACAGATGCTCAAGGTGCCCGTATCGACAGCAGGGGGCTTCTTCATGGAGGCTCACGCCAAGATACGACCGCTCGACTTCGCGACCGACGGTATCTACGTATGCGGATGCGCGCACGCCCCCAAGGGCGTGGCCGATGCACTTGCACAGGCCATCGGCGCAGCATCACGCGCAGCCGTTCCCATCTTCGAGGAACGCGTAAAGGGCGAGGCCATCGTAAGCAGCGTCGACCCGGACAAGTGCATCGGCTGCGGCATATGCGCAAGCCTGTGCCCGTATGGCGCCATCGAGGTCGTCGAAGGAAAGGCCGAGTCCAACAAAGCATTGTGCAAGGGCTGTGGCACATGCGCATCAGCATGCCCGCAGTTCGCCATCAAGATGCCGCATTACACCGATGTCCAGATCGTTGAACAGATCAGGGCTGCCTGCAACAAGGTGGGGGGTGCGTAAGATATGGCTGAAGAAGAGAAGTTTGAACCAAAGATCGTAGCATTCACGTGTAACTGGTGTTCATACGCAGGTGCCGACCTTGCCGGTACCTCCCGTATACAGTATGCCCCCAACTTCAGGGTCATACGCGTCATGTGTTCGGGCAGGGTGGAACCGACCTACATCCTCGAGGCACTGCAAAACGGTGCCGACGGTGTGTGCGTGCTCGGATGCCATTTTGGCGACTGTCACTACATCAGCGGTAACTACGAGGCGAAACGAAGGATGGAACTGCTCACCAAGCTGTTCCGCGACACAGGAATGGACGAGCGCAGGATCATGATCGAATGGGTCTCCGCCTCGGAAGGTGAGCGATTCGCAGAGGTCGTCAACAACTTCACGGAACAGATTCGTGAACTGGGACCTTTGCCTGAAGATTACCAAGAGAAACTCTCTCTCATCAAGGGAGCACTCGAAGCAGAACGACTGAGGATCGTGCTCGGTTCGACCAAGCGTGCATTTGCAAGCGGCGGTGTCGAGGAGGAACGTTACAACGAGTCCCTCTATACCATCGCAAAGGAGGAGATCGAACGGGTCTTGCTCCTCGAGGCCTTGGACACCGAGGGACCACGCACCGTTCCGGAACTTGCCGAATACGTCGGCGTTCCCAAGACGCGCATCTGGAGACACATCCTTGCCATGACGATGAAAAACATCATCGAGGTCGTCGGAGAGAGGGACCACTACATGGAGTACCAGAGGAGGGGTCAGTGATGGCCATCAAACAAGATGAGATGGACTTGGAGTTCTCCAAGAAGCTCGCCAAGGAAATTGGCGACAGCTTCCAGAAATGCTTTCAGTGTGGTACGTGCACCGCACGCTGCCCCGCCGGTAACGTTTCACAGTACCGAGTACGAAAGCTCATGAGAATGGCCCAGCTCGGTCTCAAGGAACGCATATTCGACTCAGACGAGATATGGAACTGCACGACATGCTCGACATGCAAGATTCTCTGTCCATGGGGCGTCGACACCGTCTCGACGATCCTGCGACTGCGTGCAGAGGCGGTCGATGCAGGCCACGAGAACAAGAAGCACGACCCATTGGTCAAGAGCTTGCAAAGCTATGACAATCCCTGGTTGCAGCCTCGCTCTGCAAGGCGCAAGTGGTACAAGAAGCTCGATAACGTCGTCGACCTTTCCAAGAATCCGGGAGAGGCGGACGTGCTCTACTATGTCGGATGCACGGCAACGTTCGATCCGCGGCTGTGGAACATGGCGCAAAGCGTCGTCAAGGTCCTTGGCAAGGCGGGCATCACCGTCGGCGTGCTCGGCAAGGAGGAGAAGTGCTGCGGCGGTACCGTGCGCGGTGTCGGCCACCCTGACATCTTCGAAGGTCTTGCCAAGCGCAACATCGAGGACTTCAACAAGTCAGGGGTCGACACGATCATATTCTCGTGCCCGGGTTGTCTCAACACGATCATGAACGCTTACAAGACCATAGGCGAGATAAAGCCTCGAATGGTCCATGTCGTCGAGTACGTTGCCGAACTCCTGGAGGAAGGCAAGCTCAAGCTCGACAAGGACGTCGGAAGGATCATCACCTATCACGATCCTTGCCACCTTGGCAAGCATTGTGAGGTATTCGACCCGCCCCGGGATGTTCTCAAGGCCATCCCTGGCGTCGAGTTCAAGGAGATGGACTTCATACGCGAGAACTCATGGTGCTGCGGCGCCGGCGGCGGCGTCAAGACCGCATACCCCGACCGCGCAACTGAGCTTGCTTCAAACAGGCTCAAAGAGGCCGAGGATACCGGTGCGGACACCATCACGAGCGCATGTTCATTCTGTTATCAGAACTTGCTTGACGGCATAAAGCAGAGCGACTCGAAGTTAGAAATGAAGGATATAATGGAAATCGTTGCGGAGGCGATTGAAGAATGATTGGCGTTTTCATCTGCTTTTGCGGTAACAACATTGGTGGTTACATTGATGTGCAGCAACTCACCGACTACTTCAACGAGGAGTATCCAGCGGACGATGTTGTGGCATTCAACACCACCTTCCTCTGTTCAGAGATTGGACAGGACTTAATAAAAGAAAAGATAGAGGAGCTCAACCTCGACGCCGTCGTGGTCGCGTCATGCTCACCCAAGCACCACGGTTCCATCTTCCAGGCCTGCATAGGCGAGAAGATGAACCAGTACCGCTGGGAGTTCGCAAACATCAGGGAACAGTGTGCATGGGTGACCCCTAACAAGAAGAATGCCACCGAGAAGGCCAAGGCGATCATCAGCGGCGCAATAGAAAAGTCACGACTGCTCGATGACATCGGGTCGACGCGCGTGCCCGTTACCAAGGACATCCTCATCATCGGTGGGGGCATTACCGGCATGCACGCCGCACTCGAGCTCACTGCAAAGGGATTCCACGTTCACCTCGTCGAGAAGAAGGAGACGATCGGCGGCAACATGGTACGATTCGACAGGGTCTTCCCTACCGATGACTGTGCCATGTGTACCAGCTCTCCGATACTTGCCGAGGTCGCCATGGACCCGCTTATTGACATCTACTCCCTTTCCGAGGTCACCGAGGTCAAGGGTCGACCTGGCGAGTACGAGGTCACTGTCGTGAAGCAACCACGCTACATCGACGAGAAGAAGTGTACGGCATGTGGCGACTGCACCTCCCACTGTCCCGTGGAGGTATGGAGCGAGTGGGACGAGGGCATGGGCCTTCGTGCCGCCACCTACAAGCCGATGGCACAGGCCGTGCCGCTCAAGAACAGGATCAACATGGACTCGTGCATCCGCTGCGGCACATGCGAGAACGTATGCAAGGCCGAGGCGGTCCTGTACAACGAGGAGCCAAAGGAGTTCCAGATGAAGGTCGGCGCGATACTCGTAGCGACGGGCTATGAGCTCATCGACCTCAAGAACACTGAGTACCACCAGGAGCACCCCAACGTGATCAGCGGCCTGCAGCTCGAGCGATTGAAGGTCCCTTCCGGACCGACGGCCGGCGAGATTCTACGGCCTTCGGACGGCAAGATGGCAGAACACCTCGTCTTCGTGCAGTGTGCAGGTTCGCGAGACAGGCGCTACAACGTCTATTGCTCGAAGATTTGCTGCATGTATGCGACAAAGAACGCGCGACTCATCAAGTCCGAGCATCCTGACATGGAGATAAGCATCTGCTACATCGACATGCGTACCGCTGGGCGCGGGTATGAGGAGTTCTTCGATGTGGCGCGCGAGATGGGCATCAATTACATCCGAGGCAACGTCTCGGAGATCGTCCCTGACGGAGAGGACCTCATCCTCAAGGTCGAGGACACGTTCACGAGCGAGCCGCTCGATCTCAAGGCCGACCTCGTCGTGCTCTCAAGCGGGCTCATACCCTCGCAGGGTACCAAGGACGTGGCGAGCACCATCCACCTCGTATCGGGCGCTGACGGATTCCTCGCGCCGGTGCACGTGAAGATCGCACCGGTGGACACGGCGACGAAGGGCATCTTCATCGCAGGTACCACGGAGGCGCCAAAACCCATCCAGGAGTGCATCACCGATGCGGGTCTCGTCGCATCGCGTATCGCCTCGTTCCTCAAGGACGACGATATCGAGATCGACCTGACGACGTCAAAGATCAATCCAGAGGTATGCATCAAGTGCGGCACGTGTGCCGAGAACTGCGTCTACGACGCTATCGACACGACGGGCGAGAACTACGAGGTACTCGACGTATCGTGCATGGCGTGCGGCAAGTGCTCGGTGACATGCCCGACGAACGCGATCGACCTCTCGCTCTACTCCGAGGACCAGATCATCAAACAGATCGACGGTATCCTTGCGGAGGACCCGGACAGCATCATCGGGTTTTCATGCTACCAGTGCGGCTACAACGCAGCGGACCTCGCAGGCACTGCAAAATCGTTCATTGACCCCAAGATCAAGGTCGTGCTCGTACCCTGTTCGGGTCGTGTCACGATGCAGCATATGCTCTACCCCTTCTTCAAGGGTGCGCGTGGAGTGTTCCTTGCGGCGTGTCTCGAGGGCCAGTGTCACTACATCGACGGCAATCTGCAGGCCAAGGAGAAGGTGAAGCTTGCCAAGAAGGCGCTTGACGTCATGGGCGTCGGCGGTCACAAGCTCAACCTCTTCAACATGTCTTCAGCGGAAGGTCCTAAGTTCGTTGCAGCTTCGAAGAGGATGGTGGAAATATGTCAGTAGAGGACGCAGAAAAGGTGCAAAACGAGGCAGCCGAGCGGGCTGCCGAAGCTGAGGAGAACGCCATGGACCAAGAAGAGAAGAAGACACCAGAGGTCGAAGGGTGCGAATTCGGCGATGTCGTCGATTGCACCACCTGCAAGCGCTGCGCTGTCGTGTGTCCCACTGAGCTCGATCTGGAAAAGATCGTTCGCATCCACCGATACATCAAGGACTCATACGGGCAGGTAAAGGGATCCCACAGGGACGTCTTCCGGCTCGCCTCGAAGCTTTCGGGCATGGCCGATGCCCAGGGATGGCTTACCAGCATCGATGAAGGCGACGATATCGTCTTCTTCCCCGGCTGCGCCGCCCTCTTCGATCTGATGCTCCAGCGTGACACCAACTACAGTGGCAACGCGAAGGCCGCTGCGCTCACGCTCAACAAGCTCGGCTACAAGCCCGAGATCGTCTATGGCTGCTGCGGACATGACCTCTACTACTCGGGCGCACTCGACGAGTTCGAGGTGCTCAAAGAGGAGATGATGGGAAAGCTCAAGGGCAAGAAGATCGTCGTCAACTGTGCCGAGGGCTACCATATGCTCAAGAACATCTACGGTCTCGATGTGGTCGGATTCGAGGAGTTCGTGCTCGAGCACGAGCCCGAGTTCACCAACACCGAGCTCAAGACCACCTATCACGACCCGTGCAGGTACGGCCGTTATAACGACGTCTACGACGCCCCACGCGAGCTGCTCGACCTTGCCTCCGATTTCCGCGAGATGGAAAACATACGCGAGGAGGCGATCTGCTGCTCGGTCTCGGCATGGATGAACTGCAACAAGTATTCCAGGGACACGAGGAAAAAGCGCCTCGAGGAGGCCAAGGCAACGGGCGCGGACTATCTTGTCACCGCTTGTACGAAGTGCAGCATCCACCTCGACTGTATCCACTTCGAGCTCAACAGCGAGGACACGGAGGGGCTCGAGGACGTCAAGATACTCGGTCTCGCACAGGTGGTCGGATATGCGCTAGGCGTGTACGACCCCTTCAAGGAGGAAAAGGATTACGAGGTCCCCGAGACCGCAGGCAAGTTCCTCGAACCGCTCAAGGTGCAAAAGAACGTCGACCAGTTTATCGACGACGACCTGCTCAACAACGCATTCCTCTGCACGACCTGCAAGAACTGCACCATCGTGTGTCCGAATCATCACGATACGGCTGGCATGATGGAGGCGTTCAGGTACGAGCTTGTGAAGAAGGGTCTCGGCCCTGAAAAGCACGACAAGATCTCAAAGGCGATCACCAAGACTGGCAACGCCTTCGGTGAGAAGGAACCAATGACGCCAAAGCCAAACGAGGATGCCGAGTACGTCTACTATCCTGGATGCGTCGCCAACTACCGACGAGGCGATGTCTACGACGCGACGAAGAAGATCCTCGACCTGCTTGACATCAACTACGAGATCCCCGAGGGCCTCGTGTGCTGCGGCTCCGTGCTCAGGAGGGCGGGTCACGAGGACGAGTTCCAGGATATCCGCAAGACCAACACCGAGCTGCTCAAGGGCAAGAAGGTCATATGCTCGTGCTCTGGCTGCTACGCGACACTCAAGAAGGACTACGAGGGTCTCGACATCTACCACATCACCGACATCGTGAAGGAGAACATCGACAAGCTACCGCTCAAGGAGGTCAAGAAGAAGGTCATGTACCACGACCCGTGCCACCTTGGCAGGAAGTTCGAATACTACGACATCCCTCGAGAGATCATCGAGGCAGTCCCCGGCGTCGAGCTCATCGCCTTCGATAAGGAGAAGGAGAATGCGCAGTGCTGCGGTGCAGGCGGAGGCGTCAAGTCGGCAAAGCCCGACATCGCAAACAACCTTGCCAAGCAGAAGATGGACGAGGCCAAGGCGAAGGGTGCTGACGTCGTTGTATCGGCATGTCCGTTCTGCGAGCTCA
>OMKS01002489.1_pt1 | contig 15381 bp, 6 predicted proteins | sample 1674721 | NCBI WGS metagenome assembly OMKS01 (sample SAMN06264996, study PRJEB25208) | sediment metagenome | isolation source: hot spring sediment | place: USA: California | collected 2014-09-02
CCTATGGAGTTTTACCACAACCCAGTTTGGGTTGGAATATTCTAGTGTTGTTGATTGATCATTTTGAATAACAACCCTGAAATGCCTGTCCCGATTGATTATCTGGAGGTTGGATTATAATATTTTAATGACACACCCATCAAAAAATGCAGGAGCAGATTTAACCACCAAATTTTGGTATCATTTTCAATTCCATAGAGGGAAGTTATTCTGAGATTAGTAAAATTCAGCGTACCATGCGCCGGGCAACTAGCAACTTGAGCGAAGCGAAATTGAGGTTACGAAATCCCGACCCCTTCGGGATCCTGCATCGGGCGGAGTTTACCCCGTACTGAGTCCCGATCTCGATAGCTATCGAGCCGAAGTCGGGGAGGTCGGGACAGTAACAAGCAACAAGGAACCAGCAACCAGCAACCGGTCAGTCTCCTGATGAAATCCTGAGTTGAAGCACTTCCACGTCAGAACCTTCGGGATAAATGCTGATCCAGTTGTTGTCAATCCTGTACCAGCGGTCTTGCGAGCTTACCCTAACAATGAATTCATGTTGTTCTTTGCCACCCGGGTTTCTTACCACAATGCCACCGCTTCTTTGTCCATCGAGGCCATAGTTCAGGAAGAAACGGGATGATTGGGTATTGGTAAAACGAAGTGTAAGGGTCACATAATTGTTGCGCCTTACGCGCATATCAACCGGTTCGAAGTTAAAACGTTTTTCATTGCCGGAACCAATGCTTACCGGTTCAACCACGAGGTCAACAATGGCTCTTTCTTCGATATATTGCCGAATGGCTGCAATTCTTTCGGCAGGATAGGTTTCGTCGGGTTTGATTTTTCCGGCCTCGGTGTATGCTTCAATTGCCTGGTCGAACACCTTGCTGTTGAAATGCCGGTTGCCGTCGGCAATGGCTTTATCATAAGCTTCTTGTATCCTGCGTTTTTCGGCGGCAACGATGGCGCTGAGTTCTCCAATTTTTTCTTTTGGCAAGGTTTCGTCAGGCTTGAGCTTAGTGGCAGATTCCCATGAATTCAGTGCACTGATAAGGTCGTTGTTATCCTCGTGAAACCTGGCAGTGCTAACAGCATTGGCGTAGGCTTCGTTGATTTCGGCTTCGCTGATGAGGCTGCGCGCCTCTGCCATGCGGTTCTGAGCATACTGATCGCCTGGCTTAAATTCCAGCGCTTTCTGGTAAGCAGCAATGGCCTGCTGGTATTCTTTGCTGCTGAATTTACCGTCGGCAATTGCAATATTTTCGTTGTAGGCAAGCTGACGGGATTCAATTTCCTGAATGATTTTCTGAACTTCATCAACACGTTCAGCCGGGTAAGCTTCTTCTGGTTTTATTGAAACAGCCTGCTGATATGCACTCAGGGCCCGCTGATATTCCTTGTTCTCAAAAGCATGATCTGCCTGCGAAATAGCGTTCATATAATTTTGTTCTTTTTCGGCGATGGCCGCCAGGATCGCATCTATTTGGCTGATGCGGGCGGTAACATCGCCGGCATCCGGCATGATTTCCAATGCGCTGGCATATTTTTCGCGTGCCGGTTGGTAATCTTCGGCTTCAAACAATGCATCGGCTTCGGTTTTCAATGCTGCGAAAGCTTGTTGGTTCGCCAGCAATGTTTCTATTTCGCTGATGCGTGCCAGGGTTTCATCGTTCAGCGGAAGCAATTCTTTGGCCTGGTTATACTGAGCCAGCGCCTGCTGGTATTCTTTTCGTTCGTAATGCTGCGAACCTGAGGCAAGCAGCTCAAGCACAGGATTAATGGCGCTGATTTGTTCCTTGGGGTAATCTTCGGTGGGTTTTATTTTTGTGGCCTGTTGGTACGCGCCCACAGCCTGCAGGTAGTTGCGGTTCGCAAAAAAATCATCGCCTGCCGAAACGGCTGCCAGGTAGTTTTCTTCAAGTTTTCCGAGATCGGCGAGGATGGAATCAATTTCTGCGATTCTTTCGGTGGGATGGGTGACTTCGGGTTTGAGATTCAGCACCTGTGTGTATTTTTCGCGTGCCTGCCGGTAGCTGCCTTTGCTGAAGAGGTCGTCAGCTTCGGCCAGTGCATCCCGGTAATTTTTTCCCTTTTCCAGGATGTCTTCTATTTCATTGTAGATGCGTGTATTATCTTCATCCAGGGCCTTGATGCTTTTTGCTGTGTTAAACGCAGCCATTGCCGGTTTATACTCTTGTTTTTCGTAGTTTGCCAGGGCTACTTCAATGGATTCGAGGTAGTTTTCTTCCAGGTCAGCCAGTTCGCTGAGGCGGTTCTCAATATCCTGAATTCTTTGCTGCGGATATTCTTCATCAGGCTTAAGGCGCAATGCGTGTTGGTAGCCTGCCCTTGATGCATCATAATCGGCTTCGTTGAAAAGGCGATCGGCATTTTCAATCACCTGAACGTAAACATTTTCGAGTGATCGTTGCTCACTGCCCATGGCGTTGATGCGGTCAATCATGCCGGTGGTGTACCTGTTGCCGGGCCGCTGCTTAAGCGCTTGCTGGTAGGTTGCTAGGGCTGATTCATAGTCCTGCAGCATATACAGCCGGTCGGCTTCTTCAATGGTTTTTTCAAACACTTGCTGCTCGCGGCGTGCTTCTTCAAAAAGTTTGTTAATCTGGTCAATGCGCTGGCGGGGATAAGTTTCGCCGGGCATAAGCCCCGAAGCATAAAGATATTCGTTGAGGGCTACCCGGTAATCCTCAGCGCTGTAAAGCGAGTCGGCGGTTTTGATGGACTTATTGTACCGTCCCTGCCTGCGTTCAAGTTCTTTGAGAAGCCCGTCAATTTCTTTCATCCGGCTTACAGGGTGTGATTCTTCGGGTTTGATGATATTGGCGAAGAAGTATTGCTCCCTTGCACGTTTATAATCCTGCTGGTTGAAAAAGCGATCGGCCTGGGTGATATAATTTCTGTATCGCCCTGCATCGTCAGGGTCAATATAAACTTCGCGGATTTGCTGTAGTTTGAGCCGGGGGTAGACGGCGTCAGGATTTACCCGCAGGGCATTTTCATATTCCTGTTTGGCTTGCCTGTAATTGCCCTGTTCAAGAAACTGCTCGGCTCTTAAAATTATCCCTTCATAACCGGTATCCCCGGCTTGCTGTCCTAAAAGCGGATGCCAGCCAAAGCAAACGATCGAAAGAATGATGAAAAAAATGTAAGAATCACGCTTCATTGTTTGTGTTCAGGTTTTTTGTTGGTTCTGAAAAACAACCCTTAGTTTTTTAACCCGTTCATGATAAGGCCGTCGAGGATAGTTAATTTCCTGTCGGCTAAATTTGCCAGCTCCTGGTTGTGCGTTACAATAACGAAAGTTTGCTCGAATTGGTCTCTTAGTTTAAAAAAGAGTTTGTGCAATTCTCGGGCATTGTTTGAATCGAGGTTGCCTGATGGCTCGTCAGCAAAAACCACAAAAGGATCGTTGACCAGAGCGCGTGCCACAGCCACCCTTTGCTGCTCTCCACCTGAGAGTTCCTGCGGCTTGTGATGCAAACGATCAGAAAGGCCAAGAAATTTTGCCAACTGACCGGCTTTTTCAGTGGCTTGCTTTTTTGAGAGGCCTGCAATAAATGCCGGGATACAGATATTTTCGAGGGCTGTGAATTCGGGAAGTAAATGATGGAACTGGAAAACGAACCCAATGTTTCGGTTTCGGAAGGCCGACAGTTCGCGATCGTTGAGTTTGCTGATATCTGTATTGTTGATCACTACCTTGCCCTGGCCGGGTTTATCGAGGGTGCCCATGATGTGCAGCAACGTTGATTTTCCTGAACCGGATGCGCCAACAATAGAGATGATCTCTCCTTTTTCGATGCGCAGTTCGATGCCTTTGAGCACTTTTAGTTGGCCGTAGCTTTTGTGGATGTTTGTTGCTTCTATCATGAAAAAATTATTAAGAATCAATGATCGTATGAGTGCAAAACCATTGAAAACAATTGTATTATCCGCTTCTTTCGTCGCTATGCCTACCGGGTTGTTTTCTTTGTTGCAGCGATTGATAATCCAGATAATAAATGAATTTTACTGTGATACTGTTCAATTGCGGCGCTTCGAGTGTGTTGGCAAAATTATCGAAGAAATTGTAAAGCAGTTCTTTTTCTTCGTGAATGATGGCATTTTTATAAACCACACCCAGGTTGCTGCCCGGAGCAAACTCCCAGTTGAAAAGCAGGTCAATATTAAAGGTGTTGAAGTTGAAATCGTGCTCGCTGTCATAATTTTCATTGCGAACCAGTAAGCCGTCTTGGGTGAGATCAAAAAACTTGTCGTAATTACCTCTGAACCAATAATGGCGCATCCAAACACTGAGCGAAAGGTTGTTGCTAAACATGTAGCGGCTGCTCAAAGTATTTTCGATGGTTCGGAGCTTTCGGTTCCCGAAAAAAACATTTTCAATGTTGTGGCTAACATAACCCCTGTCGTTGGTTTGGGCTGTCAAACGCAAGCGGTGATCCATTGTAAGCTGATCGCTGAACCTGACGATTGGCCTCAGCGTGAGGCTTCTTTCATGGTAAGTGTTTTCGTTCACAGCCAGCACGATGCCTCCGTCGAGTGCAAAAGGCCGGCGGTAGTCGCTCGAAAAACCCAAATTTCCGCTTGTATGATGTGGGCTAATGTAGTAGCGCCCGTTAACTCTCGGTTCATAATAATCGTAAGCACGATAGAGCGATTGACTGAAGCCCGCCCACAGCGAGAGGTGATTGATTGTTGTAGATCTGATGTTCCAGTGAATGCTGCGGCCGGTATTTTTCCGGGTGCTCATCCTGCTTGAATTATTGATGCTGATGCTGCTTGAAAGTCTGAGCAGTTGCCAAAATGGTTCGTAAATGTTGTATGCAAACCAGGCTCCGTTGCTGATGGCGTCGTTTCTGTGGTTTAAACCAAGGCCATTGATGTTGTAGCGATCGTCCATAGCGTTGAACCAGAAATTGAAATGAAATTGGCCTTTTACCTTAGCAAAGTCAAGGTCGTATCGGTAACCCAGGTTTGTTTTTTGTTGCGCGATGTTATTTCCCGGATTGTTTTTAGGATAGATCTGGCTCAATTTACCTGAAGCATGAAAGCGGTAAGTATTGCTGCTCTCGAACCAGGTGATGCCAGCGGCGGTTACATTTTCGTTGTCGAACCCATGAGCGCGCGTTACGTTGGTATTGATGAGGTAGGCCGAAGAGTTAAAGTTTAGGCCCTGGTCAAGCACCACAATGCTGTAGTTTGTGAACGGCTCGGTTAATATCTGGCGATGTCGCCCAAGCGAGTTTTCTGTGGTGGCATAAGTGTTGCCGGTCATGGCGTTAAACACACCGATCCCCAGGTTTGATGAGGTCCGGCCTGACACTTTGGTGGCATTGATAAGTTGCGCTTTATCAGGATTTCGCAAAATAAATTCATCTTCCATCAGATAATCATCCACCTTGTTGTAAAGCTGGGGCCTGCGGCCAATACGCCGGCTGTAAAAAAGTCCACCTTTATGAAACAAATCAACACCCTCTTTAAAAAATTCCCGGTTCTCGCCATATACTGTTTCAAAGGCTGTAAGATTTTTTATTTCGTGATCCGATGCCACTGTGCTGAAATCGGGCAGCAGGGTCATATCGAGGGTAAAACTTTTGTTGATGCCGTATTTCAGATCCAAACCCCCGCTGTAGGAGTAGGAATAATTGCTTGAGCCGGGCGTGTTGTAAGGGTAATGTTCGGCCATGCCTGAAATGTAGGGAGTAAAAGAAAGCCTGAGCGGCGGGTGAATGTTTTTCAATCCGTGCAGTTTGCCCCAATAGGCCAGGGTGTTTGATGCTCCTTTTGGAACCAGCGCCCACTGTATCATTTCGCGGTGCCTGCGAATGGAACGATGCAGCTGCAAACCCCAAACCTGTTGGCCGTTTGCCGGAAAACGGATGGCCGACCAGGGAATACGCATTTCTACCGTCCAGCCTTGCTGGTCAATATTCACCGCACTTTCCCACACGGCATTGAAGGTGTCATCGCTGCGGCGGCTGTCGCACTGCACGCCCGAGGCATACACTTCAAAGATATAGGCATCAAGGCCGTTGTAATAGGTATCAAACTGAATGCCAAATAGATCAGAGTTTAAACCGTCATCGCGGTTGCCGAGCTGGGTCAGGATGCTGTCGGGCGCTGAATCGCAAAGCCTGGCGCCGATATAAATGGCAAAATCGTCGTAAAGGATGCGAACTTCGGTTTCCTGGCTGGGTGCGATGCCAAAAAATGGTTCGTACTGAAGAAAATCACATAGCGGATCGGCAAGCAACCAAACATGATCATCAATTTGTCCGTCAATGATGGGGGGCACAGATGTGCGAACAGCATTGGCAGATTTTGAAATAGGTTTAGCCAGGACGGCAAAAGGAATAAGCAATGGCAGCAGTAGTAAACAAAACCTCCGAAGCATCTGTTAATTCTGGTGAATTTTTACCCTAAACGAATTATTTCAGCGAATCGTCTGTTAAAAGAAAAAAACCGGACGAGGTGTACTTAGTTTTTCTAATTTTGACAACTCAATTTATAAAGGGCTATGAACCCATTGAGCGCTTAATTACTTCAACATACTAATACTTATAAATCATGAATTTACACGAGTATCAATCAAAATCAATTTTAAAAAACTTCGGTGTGCAAGTGCCGGAAGGGATGGTCGCTTTTACTCCCGAAGAGGCGCTGCAGGCTGCCAAAACGCTGCAAGAAACAACAGGAACCGATAAATGGGCGGTGAAAGCCCAGATTCATGCAGGAGGGCGCGGTAAAGGAGGTGGCGTAAAAATAGCCAAAACCTTAGATGAAGTGAAAGAATATGCCAAAGTCATTCTGGGTATGCAATTGGTTACGCCGCAAACCAGCGCCGAAGGCAAAAAAGTGAGAAAGATTCTGATTGAGCAAAATATCTATTATCCCGGCCCCTCCGAAGTGAGCGAAATTTATGTGAGTATTTTACTGAACCGGGCTAAGGGCCGCAACATGATCATGTATTCGCCGGAAGGCGGCATGGACATCGAAAAAGTGGCCGCAGAAACGCCGGAATTGATTTTTACCGAAGAAATTGATCCCAAAGTTGGATTGCAGGCTTTTCAGTGCCGTAAGGTAGCTTTTAACCTGGGGCTTTCTGGCACAGCCTTCAAGGAAATGGTGAAGTTTATCGCCGCACTCTACAAAGCCTATGAGGGCTCTGACGCTTCTTTGTTCGAGATCAATCCGGTGATCAAAGCTGCCGACGACCGCGTTTTTGCAGCCGATGCCAAAGTAGTGATTGACAACAACGCGCTGTTCCGTCATAAAGATATTCACGAAATGCGCGACCTCGACGAGGAAGACCCCATTGAAGTTGAGGCCGGCAAATTTGACCTGAATTATGTAAAACTTGACGGCAACGTAGGCTGTATGGTCAACGGCGCCGGGCTTGCCATGGCCACCATGGACATGATCAAACTTTCGGGCGGCGATCCTGCCAACTTCCTGGATGTAGGTGGATCTGCCAATGCCAAAAGGGTTGAAGAGGCATTCCGCATCATCCTGAAAGACCCCAACGTGAAAGCCATTCTCATCAATATTTTCGGAGGTATCGTCCGTTGCGACCGAGTAGCCCAGGGAATCGTGGATGCTTATCAGAACATTGGCGAGATCAACATTCCCATCATCGTTCGCCTGCAGGGAACCAATGCCGAAGAAGCCAAGGTGTTGATTGACAACTCCGGACTTAAAGTTTCTTCAGCCATCACCCTCCAAGAAGCCGCTGAAAGTGTGAGGGCTGCGGTAGTATAAAGTATGCAGGTGTGAGTTTGCTGCGGCAAGGTTTTAAAATCTGGCAATAACAAATCAAACCACCATTCACCGATAAGGAAAGAAATTTTACCTTCTTATCGTTTACTAGACCCAGCTCTAAATACAGCCTGATTTTTTGTTCATTGATGGCTTTGTAATTGATTCGTTGTCAGCTATAAAATTAGTTGATTTTTTAGAACATACAACATGGATCAGCATCTGAGACCTGATAAAATGATATTTGTGAAAATAATGAGGTTAATAAAGCGGTCTTTTAAAGTTTTCGTAACTATATTTGCCAGTACAATTTTAAACAACCCTCCCATGAATCATTTTACTCTCAGACCATCAATTACTGCATTAATCTTTATTTTAGTATTGACTTGCAGTTTTTTAATTGCTCAAAGTTCAAACAATATAAAGTTCGGCGAGCGGCCACCCATCAACCTCGATAAAGTTCCTTCTGATGCTTATGAGCCTGGTAAGATCCGGATCAAACTGCAGCAAAAGCTCAGCGGTTTCAGCACTGGCAAAGAAATACTTGCCGGTGATACAGGATTTGTAATCACGGGCCATGCCGCGATTGATGACCTGAATTCAAGGTTTGGCGTTCGAAGCATCAAGCCAATATTTGCAGGCTTGTATAACACAGGTTCCCGAACCATGCAATTTGCTGAGCGGCACCAGGCGTGGGGCTTTCATTTATGGTATGAACTCAAACTGGAAGAACGCGCTGACGTGATTGCTGCGGTAAAAAGATTTGAAGCACTGGCTGAAATTCAAATAGCTGAACCAGAATATAAAAAAGAGCTTTACACCTCCATTCCAACTGGTAATTCAGAAAGAAAAGATGATGGCGGGGATTTATCAATCATACAAAGCTGGGTTCCCAACGATATACGGCTAAACGAGCAGTGGCACTATCACAACACAGGGCAACAGGGAGGTAGCCCGGGCAAAGACATCAGCCTGTTTGATGCCTGGGATATTGAAAAAGGGCATACATCAGTAATTGTTGCTATTATTGATGATGGTATCCAGTTCAACCATCCTGACCTTGCCGGCAATATGTGGCAAAATGCCGAAGGCCATTATGGGTATGATTTTGTAAATAATACTTCCAATATAAGTCCAGGTAGCCACGGAACACACGTGGCAGGCACCGTTGCTGCCGTAAACAACAATGGCATTGGTGTGGCCGGTGTGGCCGGAGGTTCGGGTAGTGGCGATGGTGTAAGGCTGATGAGTTGCCAGGTATTCACATCCGGTTCCAGTGGAGGTTTTCATCTTGCACCAATTTATGCCGCCGACAACGGCGCTGCTATTTCGCAAAACAGTTGGGGTTATACCTATTCCGGTGTTTATGATCAGGTTGTTTTGGATGCCATTGATTACTTTAACGCCAATGGTGGTGGAACTGTGATGAATGGCGGGATCACCATTTTTGCGGCAGGCAACAGCAATTCATCAGGAGCATGGTATCCGGGTTATTATTCGGGAGCATTTTCGGTGGCGGCTACCAATAACCAGGATCAAAAAGCCTGGTATTCAAATTATGATATTTGGATTGATATTTCGGCGCCCGGTGGAGAAACCAATTCTGTAAGTGCACGGGGTGTCCTTAGTACCGTTACCGGGAGCAGTTATGCTTTTTATCAGGGTACATCCATGGCTTGCCCGCATGCTTCGGGCGTTGCTGCCCTTGCCATTTCGCTTGCCTACCGTAATGGCCTGGTTCTGACAAACAATGAGCTAAGCGATTTGCTAAAAAATACAACCGACAATCACTATACAGAGAATCCTGGTTATGTGGGGCAACTGGGCACAGGCAGGCTGAATGCGCTTGCTGCTTTGCTTGAGGTGCAATCCATGCTCTCAGGCGTTTTTAATCCTCAAAATTTTGCTGCAAACCCTGTGGGGACAAACCAGATAGATTTGCAATGGACAAAAAATTTATCTAACGACAACGTGATGCTTGTTTGGTCATTGAATGGCATTTTTGGAACACCACAAAACGGAACGCACTACACTGTTGGACAAACGCTTCCCGGTGGAGGAATTGTGTTATACCGTGGTAGTGGCACTTCATACGCGCACTCCGGATTAGAACCGGCCACCCGATATTTTTACAGGGTGTTTTCATACGACAACCTCAACACCTATTCAAGTGGGGTAAGTAAAGATGCAACTACATTTTGTGAGATTTATTCAGTCTTGCCTTATTCGCAAGATTTCGATGCCTCAAACGCATTGCCGGTATGCTGGGAGATAGATGATAACCAGGGCAACGGGCAGGTATGGCAGTTTGGAACCATAAACAACGGGCTAAACGGAACTAGTGGTAATTATGCCTACCTCAACAGCGATGCCTATGGCAGCGGAAACTCTCAAAACGCTGACCTGATCAGCCCCGTTTTTGATTTCTCTGATTACACAAATATACACCTTAGCTTTACTCATTATTTTCGGAGTTATCAGAGCACGGATTATGTAAGTCTTTTTTATACAATCAATAATGGAACTACCTGGAACCTGGTTCAGCTATGGACTTCTACAACAGCCAATCCTGCGTACTTCAACCAGTTAATTCCTCAGTTATCCGGTCAATCTCAGGTACGGTTCAAATGGAATTATACAGGAACCTGGGGGTACTACTGGTGTGTTGACGATGTGCTGATTACCGGCACCATCGCCAGTCCGTATGCAGATTTCATGGCTGATCCAACCATTGCACTAACTGGTGAGATTGTTATCTTTCAAGATGCTTCAGCGGGTGGCAGTTTCTCAACCTGGGAGTGGAATTTTGGTTCAGGAGCCTCACCCGCAAATGCTTCAGGGCAAGGCCCGCACCAAGTTACTTACAGCACTATCGGATTAAAAACCATCAGCTTGCTGGTTGATGGACAATATTTTGAGGAAAAAGTTGATTATTTGAGTATTACATTGCCACCTCAATATGTTTCTGCAACATATACTAACGGCGACATCCAGACAGATGGTAATTTTACCAGTCTCCCCGGAGAATCACAATGTCCTGGAAGTCTTACTGTCAGTATCCCTGAAGGTGCTGTTATTACCGGTGTTGATGTAAGTTATCAGATCACGGCGCGTAACTGGGGCTGGAAATCAGATCAGCGCTCTTATTTACAGTGCATTTCTTCGGGTGGCACTTCGGAAACATCATTGGCTGTAGGTTCAGGAAATTCAGGAGGAACCCAATCTTACAACCGGACAGGTCTTAATATTGCTAATGGAGTAACCGGTGGCGGAGATATTGTATTTCGTTTACATGCAGGCCGCACGTGGAGTTCATCAGGATATGGGGGATGCAGCACCTACAATAACAAGGTTGATAATAATACATGGATTGTTACAGTACATTTTACAATTCCTTTCTCTATTCCAGATGACGAAAGTGCAAATGTTCATTGCGTTGCTGATGCACAACATCCAGATACACCAATTATTATTGATCAGTGTGGCGATACCTTGACCCTGGTTCTTCAGTCTATTGTTGACGAACCAAATCCTTTACAATGCACAGGTACCAGAGTTTATACATTTTCTTTTTCTGATTGTCTGGGTGAGGAACATACATGGTCTTTCACTTATCATATCCAAGATGATCTGCCACCCGAACTTATGGATGAGATGACTACCTGCAGCAGCCTGAATCTGCAAGATCTTTACATGAACCTTGCTGAAGCAGAATCTTTTAACCCGGGCACCCTTGAAAATGATGTAGCCGCCTTATATACTGATAATTGCGGAGAGGTTACCGCGGCACATTTGGAGACTGTGGCTGGCCAAGATAATAGTGACACCGAGTGGACATTCACTTATGTTTACCTGATTTCCGATCCCTGTCAGAATACAGTTTCTTGTATGGTTTATTATTCTGGCGGCCTTTTCGATACAATAACTTTAGTTGACGAGGACGAAGACTGCAGTAGCCTGGATCAATACCAGCATAATTGGTGTTTAAGCGATGCGCAAGCATTTGATGCCAGCTTGCACGAAAATGATGTTTCAGCATTGTATGAAAGCTCCTGCGGTGAAATAACTGCCACATTTTTTGAAACCATCCATGCTGCTGGCAACAGCGATTGTAACTGGATTTTTACTTTCGTTTATACGATTTCTGATCCGTGTTTGAACACAGTTACCTGCCTGGTGAATTACTCCGGTGGCGATAATGCCCCCCCTGTTTTGGTGAACACAAACATTGATTGCAGCAGCCTCGATCAGCATGGCGTGAATTTATGCCTCACAGAAGCTGAAAACATTGATCCGCTTTTTTATGAGTCACAAATAGCCGCTCTTTACCAGGACAATTGCGGCCAGGTTGACGTGGCCTACATCGAAACCATTGCCGATGCAGGTAACAGCGATTGCGAGTGGTTCTTCACCTTCGTTTACCATGTGTCCGACCAGTGCCTGAACACCGTAACTTGTTTTGTGAATATTTCAGGCGGAAATGCCACGGCACCCTCCTGGGATCAAACCGATTTGCCTTATGATGTAACAGTTTCCTGTGATGCCGTTCCCGATGCAAGCACACTTACCGCCAATGATTATTGCGGCAACCCGATTCAGGTTGTTTTTGAAGAAATCCTGACAGAAGGAATTTGCCCCCAAAACTATCAGCTTATCCGAACCTGGACCGCCATTGGCGATTGCGGCAATTTTATTCATCATATTCAGGTGGTTACAGTTCAAGACAACCAATCCCCACAACTCATTGATGAGAAGCTGGGTTGTGAAAGCTTGAGTCTGAGCGACCTGGATTACTGCTTTAATACAGTGCCTGAGATTGATATTTTGGAGATGGCCGCAGCAATTGCAGGGCTTTATACCGACAACTGCAGCGAGATAAGCGTAGAATTTCTTGAGCAAACACTTTCAGGAAACCACTGTGCGTGGGCTGCAACCTGGTATTTCTCAGTTGCAGATGCCTGTGGCAATACTACAATATGTGAAATTACCTATGGCGGTGGCGATGTCGAGGCTCCGAAGCTCATCGCAGACAATGGCGGCATTATTCCTGAAATACCCCAAAACAGGAGTATTGATGGCCTGAACATCGCTGCTGGTGAAAAACAATGTTACAGTGCGCTTGAAACCATTATTGCGCAGGAGGTGAATTTGCTCAGCAATGCTGAACTCGAACTAATTGCCGGAAGTTCAATTTCTTTGCAGCCTGGTTTTGTTGTACAGCAGGGTGCCACATTTGCCGCACGCATTGGCGATGACTTCTGTGGTGATCAAACCCCTGTTTTAGCCGACTGCAGCTCGCTCAACCAAATCAAACCTGAATGGTGTTTCAATGATGCCCTTGCGTTTGATGCCTCGGTTCTGGAAGATGAAATTATGCTACTTTATGAAGATAACTGCACCGGCATACTGGTGAGTTATAACCAGAACGGCAGCATTTTCGAAGGCAACAATTGCAATTGGACTGCCATTTATGCTTTTATAATTTCAGACGAATGTGGTAACTCCACCCATTGCGAGGTAGTTTATAACGGCGGAGGTGATGGACCGGTATTATGGGATCAGGACATATTACCAGAGGATATGACGGTTGCTTGCCACGAAGTTCTCGATGCAAGCATGCTCACTGCAACCGATCATTGCGGAAATTCAATCGAAGTTTTGTTTGATGAAACCCGTATTGATGGCAATTGCGAGCACAATTACACCCTTGTCAGAACCTGGTCAGCCGCCGACGATTGCGGTAATTCTATTGAGCACAACCAGGCCATCGAGGTTGAAGACACCGAAGCGCCTTATTTGATAAATGATGAAGAAAATTGTGAAAGCTTGAATCAATCCGGTTTGAACTGGTGCTTGCATGAAGCCGAAGACTTTGATGGCTCAAGTCTTGAAGTGGATGTAGCCTCCTTATTCACCGATAATTGTAGTTTTGTTACTGCAGAATGGGTTGAAACAATACCAGATTCTGAAAACACAAATTGCCACTGGAACTACACATTCGTTTACCAAGTTTCTGATGCCTGCCTGAATACTGTTACATGTTTTGTAATGCTTTCCGGTGGAGACGCAACATCACCCTCCCTGGCAGATGAAAATATTGACTGCAGCAGCCTTAATCGGTATGGCCTGAACTGGATATTGAATGAAGCCTATGCTTTTGAAGCTGTATTGCTTGAACAATCTGTGGCTGCACTTTACATTGATAATTGCAGTAATACCAGCGCGACGCTCAGCGATGTAATGATAAGCGGAACGGATGATGATTGGATTGCTGAATACACATTTATCGTTGCCGATCTCTGCGGAAATGAGTCAGAATGCATCGTCACCTATAGCGGAGGTTACCAGGCTCCTGATCACATTGATATTGATGAGCTTGAAGTAACTGATGGCGATGCGTTTTGCTTTGGTGCTACCGAAACCATCTCAATCAACAACCTATTGGTTCAAGCAGGAGGTAGCATCACATTGATAGCCGGCGAATTCGTCCATTTTTTACCGGGTTTGTTGGTTCAGCCAGGCGGCCACCTGCATGCTTATATCAGCAGCACGCTTTGTGCAAACCCAACGCCTTTGCCCACATCTGTTGCAGCCGATGTTATTTCTGATGAAATATACACGGATCCGTTAATTTCAGATGATTTTTTCCGGTTATATCCCAATCCTACAAGCAGCACTTTTATAATAGAAGTGAACAGTGACGCCTCAACATCCATGATTACTGCAGAAATATATAATGTAACAGGAGAGCGGCTGTTTGTAATCGAACTATCCGGAAATGCGATTATTGAAATGGATATTTCATTGTTATCCAGAGGTATTTACTTTGTCAGAGTTCTTTCTGGCGATCAGACAGGGGTAAAAAAAATTATCAGACACTGATGACATTGGCATTTATTCCGGAACGGGTTATTTAAGGATGTTACTCCGGAATTATCCTGAAAAAGATGCCAGGGAATTCATTGAGTACATAAATAAAGCCATCTGGTTCTTCGTCATTGAAAACAATGCTATTTTGATTTTTGATATTTTTTCAAATTTGCCAGATCTCTTTTCTCCTTACCCAACCGAAGCTTCAGCAGCGTGATAACCCCAATGGCAGCAATGGCCAGCACTGTTATTTCGCCCATGGTATCAAATGCCCTAAAATCTACAAGGATCACATTTACAACATTGCGTCCGTGGGCAAGCAGATAGGAATTGTCAAGAAAATACTGACTGATGGTTTCAGGTTGCTCTGAACTCAGAACAATAAGCAGAACAATGGTTATAAAAGATCCAACAGCAATTGAAATGATCGCATCGCGGATTTTGGTGTTTTTAGAGGAATGGCTTGCAAAGCGAGGAATTTTATATACTACCAAAACAAGTAATATTACGGTGAGTGTTTCGATTGAGAATTGAGTGAGGGCTAAATCCGGGGCACCATAAAATACAAAAATAAGTGCAACTCCATATCCGGTTATTCCTATGGATGCTACCGCACCTAATACTGATTTTGACCTGATAGCAAAGACCGCTGCAAGCAATAGCACAACTACGATGAGTATCTCATATATGCTGTCTCTTATACACATCTCCGAGCCCACGAGACCGTACTAGATCTCGTATGCCGTC
>OMKS01002490.1_pt1 | contig 15380 bp, 9 predicted proteins | sample 1674721 | NCBI WGS metagenome assembly OMKS01 (sample SAMN06264996, study PRJEB25208) | sediment metagenome | isolation source: hot spring sediment | place: USA: California | collected 2014-09-02
GTCTCCTGACCGTGCCCGCTGTGGCTCGGTCGGGAGACCGGCCACAGCTCCCCAACTTATTGAGAAGATACGATTCAGCTGATGAAACGAGTCGTTGCTAGACCCCGGAAGTCTAATATGCCATTGTCGAATTTCAGTACGCCACTTGTACAATGACGACCGCGATGTTGTCTTTTCCGCCGGCCTGGTTGGCCAAATCGACCAGCCGGTCACAGGCTTGTTGGGGCGTTTGGGCTTCGCGCCACGTGCGCCAGATGATCGCTTCGGAAACGAAACCGCTCAAACCGTCGGAACACAGGAGTAACGCCTGCCCGGCGGTGAGTTGCCGCTGGAAAAGGTCGACCTCTACCTCGGGCTTGTCCCCGACGACGCGGTAGACGACGTTCCTTTGGGGATGGTTGGCGGCTTCTTCTGCGGTGATCTGGCCGGTTGCGACGAGACGTTCGACCAGCGAGTGATCGGTGGTGATTCGGATGATGTCGCTTTGGGTGAGCAGGTAGGCGCGGCTGTCCCCCACATTGGCGATGACGGCCTGGTTGTTGACGAGGAGCGCCGTCACCAGCGTAGCACCCATATCGGTGCCGGCGATGCGGCGTTGTTCGTAGACCTGTTGGTTGGCTGCCATGACCATCGCTTCGAGCCACCGGCGGGGATCGGTCAGGACGTTTTCTGCGGGTGAAAGATGGCGCAGGCTCTCGTTGGCCTGACGTTCGACCGTCTGCACGGTCAATTGGCTTGCTACGTCGCCGGCGGTGTGCCCCCCCATCCCGTCAGCGACGGCGAACAGGCCGATCGACGTTTTGGCAGGCGCGTTATCAGGCGCGAAACGCATAGCCAGCAGGCTATCCTCGTTTAGCGAGCGGATTTGCCCCACGTCGGTGCGATGACCGACGGCTAACGTGACGTCTTGCGGCGGCTGCAATGCCTGGCGTACGTATTTCAGCGCCTCGACAAACTGGGATGCGTTGTATTGCGGCGGATCGGCCAGGGCCTTGGAGAACATGACGTCGACCTGTTCTGGCAGTTGCGCTCGGTGTGCTTGATGCCCGGTCGCCAGGTAGATCAATAGTGTCGCCAGGCCCTGGACGTCCTGGGCAAAGTATCGTCCGGCGTCTGGACGATCGGCCGGTGGAATGACGGCAGCTGCGCGTATCCGTGTCCATTGGGCTTCGTCTCCTGTTATCGCGATATTTTTCAATCCCACGTCTCGAAGCGTGACGTGATGCTGGTGTAGATGGTGCAGCGCTTGAGCTAACGATATGCCCCATGCCAGGACCTGCTCAAGTTCTTGGGGAATTTGTAGGGTGGCGGCCAGCGGTGGCACTTGCTCCGGCTCCACCAGGTAGTGCCTGGGGGGCCCGTATGGGGCTTCGATGAAGTGCTCCTGCGGCAGCAAAAGGCCAGGGTGTTCGAGGTGCATCTTCAGCAGTTGGGCCTCGGTTGCAAATGCTCTGCCATCGACGCTTTCGGAGATTCGGTGACGGTAACGGCGTGCTTCCACGTGGGCCAGGTCGGCGCCGCACTTGGCGCAGAATCTCTCTTGGGCGTCGTAACCTGCTGCCTCACAGACCGGACATACCCTCGCTGGCACGGCGTCCGTCGCCAGGTAGACGTTCAACTTTTCGTTGGACGTCAATAATTCGACTGCCACGTAACGCCCGTTCTGGAAGATCGCGCCTTCGGGCAGGGGTGCAAAAGCTAAACTGGCGCCCGGGAGCGGCTGAGTGTCTGACGTCCGGTTGGGCGCCATAAGCGTGAGTGTGTCGTGCTCGTCGTTGTCGTCGTCGAGTGAGCGCGTCGACCGGTGTGTCGTTGTGTTGAGGGGCGTGGTCGAACCAGGCGGCGATAGCGCTTGACCGCACGTCTGGCAGAATTGGGCGTCTCTGTCGATTCTGTGACCGCAAGTGGGGCACTTGCTGCTTTTTTTCTTTGTCATGGCCCTGTCTCCTTCCCATTGGTGCGGAAGATAAAGGTGACGCCGCCGATGGCGAGTTGCCAGCCGGTGCGCAGCAGGTTGCGGCCGGTGCGCTTGCCGTTGACGTAGACACCGTTGCTCGAATGGTTGTCCTCGATCACCCACCCAATGGCCTGGCGAGATATCTGGGCGTGATGGTGAGAGACTGTCTCCCAATAGGCAAAATCCTGGGTGATGACGATGTCGTTCGCCTTCCCGCGTCCAATCGTGGTCGAGGTGGACTTGAGGTCAAGACGGCGAGAAACGCCCGGTGCATCCACGTATTCCAAGTAGGCTGTCGTTGGGGGCGACGGAGCGGATGGCGCGAGGGATGTTGGCAGATCTTGAACGGGCGGGGCCTTCCGGTGCTTTGCCCGTCGCAAGCGCAAGATTCGCAGGGCGAGTAACAATATCCCCACAACCAACAGCGGGAGCAGGCAGAGCGCGCTCCATCGGGTCCAGTTATCACGCATTTGGGTGATGACAAACGCGATGGGCTCCGATGTGGCTGACGGAGAGGGGATTTCTGCTTCGACAGTGGGCGATGGAAGGGGCGACGTGAGCGGGGACGTGAAAGGTTGGGTGTTCCACACCGATCCACCGGCTGCCGATGCTGCGGGCGTTTTTGCCAATGCCAATCCCGACCGTTCTTGCTGGCAGAGTGGAGATGACGCAGCGTCGCTTGATCCAAGCGCCCCCAGTGTGGCTAACCAAAGCGCTCCCAACAGTCCAACGATAGCAAGTATTCGTCTGGCCCGTTGCCAGAATGCCATAAAGCTTTTCTTTGAGTGAGAAACGCTCACCATAGGTTTTATTCCTCGTTGAGTGCTCGTGCTGACAGAGAGATGATGCTAATAGACATATTGTACCCCGCAGTACGTGAATTGCAAGTGGGGGGTCGGGTAATAAAGAACACGGATTTCCGGGATTGGGTGGATTTTCACTAATCCGTAAATCCTGTTTTCTATCCGTTGGACAAGCAGCCCAAAACAGGATAAAATCTTATTCACGATTCATTGCCCGACATCTCTGGATCACGAATGACACGAATGGACAAATGACACGAATTTCGGCTTCTAATTGTGATCTGATTGTGAAAGAACGTTCGTGAAATTCGACCGTTCGTGTGATTCGTGTTAGGAAATGGCTTTTGGTCACAAACGTCGAGTAGTAAAATTCACGACAGACGTTTTTATAAATAAAGGCTCTCTGGTAGTTCGCGTGCTCGGCTTAGCAAGCGGTCAATTTTTTGCCACGAATGACACGAATTGTCACTAATCTTTGGGTTTTTCGTGTTAATTCGTGCAATTCGTGGCTAATCTCTCACCGCGGCCATGCGAAATCCCAAAGAACCTAAATAAATAAGGAGTCGGATATGACCGCAGGAAACGACAAGTCACAATTGCTCATCGAACACGCCCGCCTGGCGACCTTGGGTGCGGAACCGGCCCTGATCGAGGATGGAGCGATGTTGATCGAGGGGGATACGATCGCCGCGTTGGGGCCATCGGCCGATTTGACGGCGCGCTACCCCGACGTCGAGCGCTGGGATGCGGCGGGACAATTGGTGCTCCCGGCTTCGATCTGCGCCCATACTCACTTTTACGGGGCTTTCGCCCGGGGAATGGCGGTCCCCGGTCAGCCGGCGGCGAATTTCCCGCAGATTTTAGAGCGGCTCTGGTGGCGGCTGGACAAGGCGCTGACCCGCGAGGCGGTGCGCTACTCGGCCCTGGTCTGCCTGGTGGACGCCGTGCGCCACGGCACGAGCACGCTGATCGATCACCACGCCAGCCCGAACGCCATTGAAGGCTCGTTGGACGAGATCGCCTGGGCGGTCGAGGAGGCGGGCATCCGGGCCTCGCTATGTTACGAGGTCACCGACCGAGATGGCCCGGAGCGCGTCCAGGCCGGCATCGCCGAGAACGTGCGTTTCGCCCAGTCGCTGGTCTCTAACCCGCGCCCTCGCTTGGCCGCATCCTTTGGCCTGCACGCTTCCTTGACCCTTTCTGAGCGGACGTTGGCCGATTGTGTGGCCGCCGCGAGCGATCTGGGCGTGGGTTTCCACGTGCACGTGGCCGAGGATGTCGCCGATCAAGAGGACGCGCTGGAGAAATACGGGCAGCGCGTCGTCCACCGCCTGCACGACGCCGGGATCCTGGGGCCGAAGACCATCGCCGTCCACTGCGTCCACGTAGACCAGACGGAGATCGCTGCGTTGGCCGAGACCGGCGCCTGGGTTACCCACCAGCCCCGTTCCAACATGAACAACGGCGTGGGCGTGGCGCCGGTCGAGGTGATGCAGCAGGCCGGTGTGAACCTGGGATTGGGCAATGACGGTTTCTCTAACCAGATGTTCGCCGAGATGAAGGCGGCTTACCTGGTGCACAAATTGGCTCGGCGAGACCCCCGCGCGATGCCCGGCGGCCTGGTGATGGAATTGGCCTACGCCAATAACGCCCGGCTGGCGCGCGTCTTCTGGCCCGACCTATCGCTGGGGGAGTTGCGCGCGGGAGCGGCGGCCGACCTGGTCTTTCTCGATTACCACCCGACGACGCCGCTGACGGCCGACAACCTGCCCTGGCACCTGCTTTTCGGCGTCGAGGCCTCCGCCATCACGGCCACCGTTTGCGCCGGGCGGGCGCTGATGCGCGACCGCGAACTGCTCACGCTGGACGAAGCGGCGATCACCGCCCGGTCGCGGGAAGTGGCAGCCGAGGTGTGGCGCCAGGTCGAGGCGTAGAGCGTGATCGTGGTCTACACCCCGTGCTCGATCGCCTTGGCAATCACGACCGGTCTGCTGCGCGTCTCCTGGTAGAGGAATTTGGCCAGCGCTTTCTCGATCGCCGGCTCGACCGCTTGTGGCGGGGTGCCGGGTTTGACCTGGGCGGCTGATCGAGCGACGTCTGATGCCCGGTCCAGGAGTTCCCTGGCCTGGGGCTCGTAGACGAAGCCCTGGGTGACGATGTGCGGTTGAGACACCGGACGCCCGCTGTCCCGGTCGTAGCATAGGATCACCGTCAGGAAACCGTTCCGTCCCAGGATCTCTCGCTCGCGCATGATCCTCGGTCCGATCTCGCCCACCCGTTTTCCGTCCACGAAGACGTAGCCGCCGGGCACCCGTTTGCCGACCTCCAGTTCGTCGCCGAAGGTCAGTTCGTAACCGTTCTCGACCACGGCGATGTTTTCGGCCGGGATCCCTACCTGGCGGGCGTTTTTTCCATGTTGCTTGAGGTGACGCAGTTCGCCGTGGATGGGGACGAAGAAGCGGGGTTTGAGGATGTTGAGGAGCAGCTTCTGCTCTTCCTGGCTGGCGTGTCCGGAGACGTGAACCGGCGAGAGCGGGTCGTAATGGACGTCAGCCCCCTGTTGGAAGAGCCGGTTGACGACGCGATGGATCAGTTCCTCATTGCCCGGGATCGTGTGTGAAGAAAAGACGACCGTATCGTCCTCCTGGATGCTCAACGAACGGTGCTCGCCAATGGCCAGGCGGCTCAACACGGCTGTCGGTTCCCCCTGTGTGCCGGTCGCCATGATGACTACTTTGTCGGGCGGGAGATGGTCGATCTCCCCCAGCGGGATTAACGTCTCGTCGGGGATGTCGAGGTAGCCCAATTTGCGCGCCATCTTGGTGTTCTCGGCCATACTGCGGCCGGCGATGGCGATCTTGCGACCGCGCTGCGCGGCGACGTCGACGACCTGCTGGATGCGCGAGATGAGCGAGGCGAAGGTGGCGACGATCACTCGGCCAGGCGCGTCGCGCATGACCTGGTGAAACGCCTCGTTCAGGACGGCCTCCGACGCGGTGTTGCCCGGTTGACCGGCATTGGTGCTGTCGGAAAGCAGCACCAGTACCCCTCGCCCGCTGAACTCGGCCAGCTTGGCATAGTCGGTGGGCCAACCGTCCACCGGCGTGTGGTCGAACTTGAAATCGCCACTGTGCACGATCAGGCCAGCCGGCGTCGTGATGCCCAGCCCCACGCCATCCGGGATGGAATGGCAGACGTGATACGGTTCGATCGTGAAAGGCCCGATGGGGATGACGTCTCCCGGGGCATACGTGTTGAGCGTCACCGGCGCCGGGGGGCGATTGCGCTTCAACTTGACCTCGATGAGACCCTGGGTCAATCTCGTGGCATAAACCGGGACGTTGAATTCTTCCAGGAAGTGGGGCAGCGCGCCGATGTGATCCTCGTGGCCGTGGGTGATGGCGATGGCGTGTACCCGGTCCTTCTTATCCTGCAGGTATCCCCAGTCGGGGATGATGTAATCGACGCCCAACATGTCTGATTCCGGGAACATGATGCCGGCGTCGATGACGAGGATGTCACGACCGTATTCGATGCACATCATATTTTTGCCGACTTCTCCCAGGCCGCCCAGGGGGATGATGCGAAGTTTTTCACTCATGTTTTTTCTCCGTTTTTATGTTGAGTCAATGTGGGTAGCTGGCGCGCGCTCATCGTGATACAAAAAACGCACCGCTTAGGCCTGCGCCCTGCTGCCTGACGGTGCATTTTGTCTTGCTGGTTTTATCTAAAGCCATCATGATGAAAATGTTAACACGCTCTGGGGGTTCTGTCAAATCCCCATCCCTCTCAATCCTCCATTCGCCGCCCGGTGGAACCGAAACCGCCGGCCCCTCGCTCCGTTTCTGATAGATTGTCACATATCTCGAATGTCACGTCGTCGATGATGGGCGTGAATAGGACCTGGGCGATGCGCTCGCCTGGCGCTATGGTGTAGGGCTCGCCCAGGACATTTCCGAGAATGACCTGGATCTCCCCCCGGTAATCCCAATCGGGGAGGCCCGGTGAGTTGAGCACCACGATCCCTCTGCTGGCGAGGCCACTGCGTGGGACGATGAGCATGGCAACGTCGTCGGGAATCTCCACGGCGAGACCTGTTGGAATGCGGGCGATCTGTTGGGGACGGAGCGTCAGCGGCTCGTCGATGGTTGCGCAGAGGTCCCGGCCAATGGCGCCTGTCGACGCTTTCTCGGGAGCGGACGCTTTCTCGTGCAGTCGCTGATACCTGATGGTTGGCATATTTCTCCTGTGTGTATAATATAGATCGGTAGTTGGTGTGGCATCGGACCTTATTTTACAAAGTGTGTGTGTTTTGTGCAACCAACAGCGCTCAATCTATTTTCGAATCAAAGGAGGTGATCAGGATGTCAGCTTGCTTTTGCCCAACCAAGTCAGTTTCAGCGTCAAGGTCAAAGAAAAGATCAAGAAGCCCGGCAGGAAACAATCTCTCCAGTTAGAACTCAAGTGGGTGGAGGGGGATCAGCGAGAGGGTGTGTCGCTGGGCTGAAATCGAGGTATGAACGCCAAAGCAGACAGGCAAAAGGCCCCGGATACAATCCGGGGCCTTTTGCTCAAAGCACTGAGCAGGTCTTTATCGCTACGTCTAGTTGCACATGATAGACTCGGCGACCGGTCGCAAAGGCCCATTGTTGCCCAGCACGTCCTCCATCCCATTTTCCTCGGCCGTCTCGAACGTGAGCTTTGGCGTGATGGCTGCTTCCAGTACGTCGTCCAGGTGTTCGACCAGGATGAAGGATAATTCTTCCCGGATTTCCTCCGGGACGTCGTCCAGGTCGACCTCGTTGGCCTGGGGCAGGACGATCTTTTTCAGTCCCTGCCGGTGGGCGGCCAGGACTTTCTGCTTGATGCCGCCGACGGGCAACACCTGTCCCTGGAGCGTGACCTCGCCCGTCATACCCACGTCACCGTGCACCGAGCGTTGGGTCAGTTCAGAGACCAACGCTGTGACCAGGGTGACGCCTGCCGAGGGGCCATCCTTGGGAATGGCTCCCGCCGGCACGTGGAGGTGAATGACCTTATCCTCCAATTGCTGGGCTGGCAGGCCGAGCGCTTCCAGCTTGCCCTGCACGTAACTGAGGGCGATACGGGCCGATTCTTTCATCACGTCGCCCAACTGGCCGGTCAGGATCAGGTTATTCTTGCCTTCCATCACCCGGGCTTCGACGAAGAGCACCTGGCCACCGGTGGGTGTCCATGCCAACCCGATCGCCACACCGGGGATCTCGGTTCTCAACTGGGCTTCGTCGCGATAGCGCGCCTTGCCCAGGAACTCCCGGGCCTTATCCGCGTCGATCTCCACGTCGCAGGCCGTGTCGCAGGTGGCGATTTCTGTGGCGACCTTCCGCAGCGCGCGCCCGATCTCTCGCTCCAGGTTGCGGACACCAGCCTCGCGGGTGTGTTCGCGAATGATGGTTCGAATGCCATCCTCGGTGAAGCGGGCCTCATTTTCTTCCAGCCCGTTGGCCCTGATTTGCCGGGGTACCAGGAAGCCCTGGGCGATTTGCACCTTGTCATATTCGGTATAGCCGTCGATTTCGATGACCTCCATACGGTCTCGCAGCGGCGCCGGAATCGTGCTCAACGTATTGGCCGTCGTGATGAAGAAGACGTCGCTCAAATCGAAGTCTACGTCCAGGTAGTGATCGCGGAACGCGTAATTCTGTTTCGGGTCCAAGACCTCCAACAGCGCGCTGGCTGGATCCCCGCGCCAGCTATTTCCGATCTTGTCGACCTCGTCCAGCATGAAGACGGGATTGCGTGTTTCCACCCGCTTCAGGGCCTGGATGATCCGGCCGGGCATTGCGCCGATGTAGGTGCGGCGGTGGCCGCGAATCTCGGCTTCGTCTCGCATACCGCCCAGGCTCATCCGGGTGAACTTGCGACCCAGGGCGCGGGCGATCGACCGTCCCAGGCTGGTCTTTCCGACCCCGGGAGGTCCCACGAAGCATAGAATCGTGGTCCCGTTCTCTTCTTCCTCGTCTTCGACGCCGCGTTCCAGCCGCAACTTGCGCACAGCCAGGAATTCCAGGATCCGTTCCTTGACCTTCTCCAATCCGTAATGATCCTCGTTCAGCACCACTTCGGCGTGAGTGAGATCCAGGTTATCGTCCGAAAGCGTGCTCCACGGCAGATCGGTTAGCCAATCCAGGTAAGTTTTGATCACGCCCGCCTCGGCCGATTGTGGACTGAGTTGCGAGAGTCGGCTCAATTCCCGTTCGGCTTCTTTTCGCGCCTCTTCGGGCAGGTTGGCCTCCTCAATCTTCTGTTCGTAATTTTCGGCCTCTGAATCGTTCTCATCTTCGCCCAGTTCTTTCTGGATCGCCTTGAGCTGTTGCCGCAGGTAGTAATCCCGTTGCGTCTTTTCCATCTCCGACTGGGCTTCCTCGCGGATTTGTTGGCCAATCTCCGTCACTTCCAATTCGTGACGCATGATTTGGAGCAACGCTTGCATCTGTTCGGCCACGTTTTCGGCTTCCAGGATCTTCTGAGCTTCCTCGACCTGCAACTGGATATTGGAGGCGAGCATGTAGAGCAACATCGTCGGGTCCTTGATCTGGGCCAACATATCCACGACCCCTTCGGGTACCTGGGGCATGAAGGAGACCAGACGCCGGGCGACGGCGAGGAGCTCGCGTCTCAAGGCTTCGATTTCAGCTTCTTCGGCTTTTCCTTCCGGCAGTATATCGACCTCGGCTTTGAGATATGGCTCGTCGGCTATCCAACGTGATACTTTGACGCGCGTTAACCCATGGACGACGATCTGGTACGTGTCATCCTCCAGGCGCAAGGCCCGCTCAATTTGAGCGACCGTGCCGATTTGATAGACCCCTTCGGATCCTGGTTCTTCGACTGTGGGATCGGTCATAGCCAACAGGACGATCAAACGGTCTCCGTCAAGTGCATCCTCCAACAACTGAACGGAGCGCGGTAGACCCACCGCCAGTGGAAGGAGGGCGTGGGGATACGATACGACGTTTCGCAAAGGCAACACCGGCAGCGCAGAAAGATGGCCATCCTGATGATGGATTACGTTTTCTTCCTCGTTCTTCTTAACAAGTGGTAACAACATATATTCACCTCAGTATTTTCGTTATACGCAGACATAACCGTTCGGTTTTAACCTCGCATACAAAGGGCTCCAGGTAACTGCTCAGCCTACCGTCCGTTTTCAGCGGATGGGCGGGGGCCCCCACTCTCCATCGCAGCAAGGGGCTGGCTTGAGCAGTTACGGCTCCAGAACCAATAGCGGGCTTTGACCGCCAAGTCCTGCTTCACTGTACAAGCGTATGGTTGGTTAGGGCCCATTATCCCATAAGGTTATTTGAAACACGTTTTTATTCTGTTAGAATCCCATTAGAAACTGGCTTTTGAGGACATCTCGTGATAGAATGCGTGCGAGAAGCAGACGATGGAGGTTTCCGTGTACATACTTTTCAAGCGAATAGCGAAACGCAAATGGTGGCTGGTCTTAGCAATCGCGTTGGTGTTGATCTTGGGTTGGCAACAGGTGGCGCTCACTCCGTCGCCGGAAGAGATGGGGGCGCTCGTGTTTGCGCCTTCTCTCACACCCCCTTTTATGCTCTCCTGGACGCCCTCACCCGTGGCGAGCGCCACCGCTACCCCGGTGCCGACACAGACGTCCACCTCGACACCGGCGCCAGAACCCACAGATACGGTTTCCCCAACCCCCACACCATCACTGGCACCATCGGCAACCCATCCCCCTGAGCCGAGCGCTACCCCAGAACCGATGGCTGTCTCGACACCTACCGTGGCGCCCTCGCCACACGCCCCCCGCGAACCTGCGTCGACCGCTCTCGAAACGGTGGCCCATCATCCAGAGATCGCACCCGCTGTCCTAGCCAATTATTTCCCCTGGTACGATCCATCTACCTGGGAGACCGGCTGCACGTCGGCCGGCGACGCGCCCCAGGGCGGAGGATACCAGTCGGACGACGCCGGCGTGATCGCCCGCCACATCGGGCAGGCCCAGGCGGCCGGCCTGGACGGGTTCGCCGTGCATTGGTTTGCCCCTGGCGACCGCACCGATACCAATTTCGCCCAGGTATTGCATCAGTCCCCCGACGCTTTCAACTCGACGGTGACGTTTCTCTATCACATCCTGCCGGGCGTCAATCAGCAAGGGGTGGTGGATGCTTTGCATCACGTCATCAATACGTACAGCGGGCACACACGTTTCTTCCGGGCAGGCGGGAAGCCGGTCATCATGTTCAGCGACATGTACCGGGTGCCCAACGCCAGCGGCGCGCGTCCGGCCTCCGATCAGGACACGGCGACGGCCGTCGCCCGCTGGGCGGAGATCCGGCAGGCGGTGGACCCGGGGCGCGGGACGTGGTGGATTGCCGAGGGCTTGAAGGCCGATTACCTGGCGGTCTTCGATGGGTTGTACGTCTACAAGATCGATCACGCCTGCTGCCCCAACGCCTGTGCCAGTGCGTCCAGGTGGGCGGGGTGGGTGCGCGATTGGGAGCAGCAGTCGGGTCAGCCAAAACTGTGGGTGGGAACGGTGATGCCGGGTTGGAACGACGTGAATTCCGGACAGTCCCATTGCGTTGATCTGCGGGTCAGCAGCGCGCCCTTTGCCCGTGACCGGGCCGGCGGTGCTTATTACGCCCGCACCTGGGAGGCGGTTTTGCCCACCCAGCCGGATTTTATCATGCTCCATTCGTTCAACGAGTGGGTCGAAGGGTCCTACGTCGAGCCCAGCGCGCATTTTGGCGATCTCTACCTGCAACTGACGGCGCAGTGGGTGGCCCGCTTCAAAGGCGGGCAGTGAGATGATAAGCGGGAGAAGGGCATGCGCTCGTTGAACGTGACATTCATCGTGCGCGGCGGATTGTTGGCATTGCTCACCGCGTTGCTCGTGGGCGGGGCCGGGCTGGCCTTGATCATCTCGCGGACGCCGGTGGGGCAGGCGCCGGACCCCACACCGCCGCCGCCGACCATCCTCGCGTCCCGAGCGCCGTTGCCGCCGGGGCCGGTTGGGTTGCGGGCGCTGGTGACATACGGAGAAGAATCACCCAGGCTGGCGGGGAGCGGGTTCCTCCTCGCGTTAGAAAGCGGCGACGTGGTGGGCGTGATGGCTTCCCACAGCATCGCGCTGGGGAACGCCGCTCGTTTGCCAGAGCGGGTGACGTTGCGCGTCGCCGGGCAGGCGGACCAGGCGCTCGTGTTCGATACGTTGTGGGGCCCGCCGGGACGTCCCGATGGGACGCTGGCGATGGACTGCGTCCTGTTGCGCCCGGCGGGGCCGGTCGATCCCGTGTGGGTGCTGACGCCTGACCCGCGCGGCGCGCCTCAGCCCGGCGAGCGGGTGACGTTGTTCAGTGGCTTGGGGGATGGGGATGGCGGGCGGCGCATGTTAGCGGGTACTGTTCAGTCGGTCGGTGAGTCCGGCGCGTGGATGTTGATGGACGCTTCGTTCAATCCGGCTATGATGAGCGGTTCGCCCGTGCTCAGCCAGCACACGGGGCAGGTGGTGGGGATGGCGCTCGCGGCCGCCCCTCGCCGGTGGCGTTTATTGATCGGGATGAATCCTATCAGACACATCGTCCGCCAGGCCGAGGCGGCCAGCGAGTTCCCGACACTCATCGAATATCGCTGGCCCGTATCTTCTCAATAACTTGGGGCGAATCTGTTCGGAGTGCGCGCGCTATATAGCGCGCTATATAGCGGCTTTAGTGCGCTTTTAGGGGCGCTGAAGCGCCTACTACGAACAAGCCCCCGGTTTATTGAGAAGATACGCTGGCCCGATGAAGTGAAGGGTGGGCCATAGCGACATACCTCACGTGCGTTTGACACCCATCCGCTTCATCCCCAGATTGTTTCACAAAGGTCTTGAAACCGCTACGTTTCCCTCCGACTGTTTTTTTGTCTCACCTTGCCTGTGATGGTATAATTCCTCTACTATGGGCAAAATCTCCTGTATCTTCCTGCTGCTTTCTCTTTTACCGCTTCTGTTGGCGGCGTGCGTGCCGATGGCGCCGGCCGGGGCGCAGACGGTGAGGCTGCTCGTCGATGGCGAGACCCGGACGATCACCACCGAGGCGCGCACCGTCCGCCAGCTGTTGGCGGAGGCCAACGTCACGTTGGACGAGGATGACTACGTCTCGCCTGCCGAGACGACTTTCTTGGAGGCGGGGTTGCTCGTCCAGGTCCGGCGGGTCGAGGTGTGGACCGAGATCGAGCAGCGGGAGATTCCCTTCGAGCGTCGGACTGTGCGCGATGCCTCCATCCCGGCCGGCGAGACGCGCCTGCTGGAACCCGGTATCTCTGGGATCGAGGAGTTGGCCTATCGCGTCACACTGGAGGACGGCGTCGAGGTGGATCGGCGACAGGTGCGCCGGGTGATGATCCGCAATCCGCGGGCCGAGGTAATCCTCATTGGCGTGCAGCCAGAGCGCGGGCCGACGCCTATCAGCGGGACCGTGGCTTATCTGGCTAATCACAACGCCTGGGTTATCCAGACCACGAGCGCCAACCAACGCCGCCTGACCCACGAGAGCGACCTGGATGGCCGCGTCTTCTCGCTTTCTCGGGATGGCGCCTACCTGCTCTTCACCCGCGTGCCGACCGAGACCGGTGGTGGGGCCAGTAGTGGGGCCAGCAGTGGGGCGCCGTTCAACGAACTGTGGGCCATTGAGACGGCGACCGCCGGTGCGGAGCCAATTCGGCTGGGGATAGAGAACGTCCTGTGGGCGGCCTGGGAGCCCAATTGCCGGGTTGATCCGGAGACAGTCGGGTGCCGGGTGGCCTATTCGACCGGCGCCCCTGCCGACGGCAACCCGCCTTGGAAAGCGGAGAACGATCTGTGGGTGGTCCGTGTGCCTTTTCGAGACGAGCAGGCGGCCAGGCCGAGGATCATTCTTGGTCCCAGCGCCGGCGGTTCGTATGGCTGGTGGGGGATGACCTATGCCTGGTCGCCGGACGGGGGGAGCCTGGCCTACGCCCGCGCCGACGAGGTGGGCATTATCCAGATCGTCGATGCTCAAAGGCGAGCCCTGGCCCGGTTTGCGCCGTATCGCACCTACGCCGCCTGGGTGTGGACGCCGTCGGTCAGTTGGTCGCCGGAAGGAAACTTCGTCGTCACCACGCTGCACGGTCCGGCCCCGACAGGACAGGCGCCCGAGGATAGCCCCGTCTTCGACGTTTGGGTCTTGTCGGCCAATGGCGTCATCACGGCGAAACTTTCCAGCGAGGCTGGTATGTGGGCGGCGCCCCAATACGCGCCAGAGGGTTCGCTGATCGTGTTCGGGCGGGCGCGCAGCCCCTACGTCAGCCACACCAGCGGTTACGAGCTTTACGTGATGGATCGGGATGGCTCTGATCGGCGGCACCTTTTCCCGCCGGCCGAGGAACCGGGCCTGAATTACCCGGAACTGGCCTGGGGGCCGGGCGGGCAGCGTCTGATCGTCGTCTACCAGGGGAATCTCTATCTCCTATCGGTCGCTGGTGACGATGTGGGACAGTTGACTGATGAGGGCAGCGTGTCGGCCGTCCGTTGGGGATGGTAGGTGATTTTGATGAAACCTCGTCGTTCTCTGTTGTACGTGCGGATCTGCGCGCTCGGTTTGACGCTTTGCCTGGTGCTGGCAGGCGGTATTTGGATCGCCCGGCAGCGGGTGCTGGCGAGGGCGCGGGTCACGACGTACACACCGCTCACCGGAGAGGCCGAGTGGGAGGGCGATTGGGCGTTTTCGGAACTGGGGGCCGATCCCAGCGAGACAGGCAGCCAGCGAGGGACCGATCGGGTGACGATCCCCTTCACCGGCACCGATTTCGCGTTGCGGGTGCGGCGGGGCGATTACCGGGGCTATCTCTTCGTCAGCGTCGATGGCGCGCCGGCCCCTCTGCTACCCCGGGACGAGCGCGGCGCTTACCTGGTGTTGACCGCGCCCGATTACACGTCCCGGGTCGATACCATCCCGGTAGCCGAGGGACTGGACGATGGGCCGCACGAAGCGCTCGTCGTCGCCGAACGGGGCTGGTCCCAGTGGCCCCTGCTCGGGTGGCGCGTCGCTCGCACGCCGGATGTGCGTGTCTATCGCTGGGGATTGACGGTCGCAGCGGTGTTAGCTACGGCGTTCTTGATTGGGACGATAGGATTTATCACCTGGGGCCGCGAGGCGAAATATGGGCGCTTGGAAACCCGGGTGGAGGGGCAAGATGCCAGCTGGCTGACCTGGGGGGCGGCCTTGATCGCCGCTGGGATGTTTTATTTCTCCCCCTGGCTGCCGCTGGCGCTGTTAGGGTGGCTGGCGCTGGCGATACTGATCTGGCGGCGCCTGGAGGTTGGGTTGACGTTGGTGATATTGACCGCCCCGTTTTACATGCACCCGCGCCCACTGCTGGGTAAGTCGTTTGCGATGGCGGAGATCGTCCTGCTCACCACCTTCGGAACGTGGCTCCTCCATCAACTCCCCTCCTTCCTCTCCCCTCCTTCCTCTCCTCTCATCTCTCTTTCTTCTCTTTCCTTTCTCTCCCCTCTCTCCCCTCTCGACGGCGGCGTCCTGCTCTTCTCCCTGCTCGCCGTCGTCTCGACCCTGGCGGCCGATTATCGCCACGTCGCGCTGCGGGAA
>OMKS01002491.1_pt1 | contig 15374 bp, 18 predicted proteins | sample 1674721 | NCBI WGS metagenome assembly OMKS01 (sample SAMN06264996, study PRJEB25208) | sediment metagenome | isolation source: hot spring sediment | place: USA: California | collected 2014-09-02
AAAATGTGTAGTGCCTTGACTCGCTTTGCGGGGATGGTTATCATCTCCGCCGTGAAAGAATGGTGCGAAATACCGCGATACGAGAAATGCTTCGTTTGCGGCCCGTCGAACGAACACGGCCTCGGACTGTCGTTTCGATACAAGGGCGATGAGGTCGAGGCCGAGTGGTCGCCATCACAGGATCATTGCGGCTATGACGGAATTGCCCATGGCGGAGTCATCTCCGCCGTGCTCGACGAGATAATGGGCTGGACGGCATGGGATAGGTTCGGCCAATACTATCTGACGGCCGAATTGACCGTTCGTTTCAAAAAGCCTATCGAAGCCGGCAAGACTTATCGCGTTCGTGCGCGGATGACCGAATCGCGGAGTCGAGTCTATTTCGCCGAGGGCGAAATTCTCTCTCCCGAAGGCGGAGTTTTCGCGAAAGCCATAGGAAAGTTCTTCGTCATGAAAGATGTCCCAAGTGTCGAAAAGTAAAATTCGCCGGATTAGCGACCTTCTCGCCCCCAGAACCGGCAATGCCCACAAGCCGCCGCGCGAGGGCGGCACTACTGGCGCGCTGGTTGCAGGACTTCTCTCGCAGAACACAACGGACCACAATCGCGACCTTGGCTATTCGAGGCTATGGGAGCGGTTCGGCAGTTGGGAGGCCGTCGCGAAGGCGCCGCTGGGCGAAATCGCCGATGCAATCCGCCCGGCGGGCATGATGAACCAGCGCCCCCCGCGCATTCTGGCGCTTCTCGAAGCGATTTTCGAGCGCACCGGAACTTTCTCCGCCGACTTTCTTCTCGAAATTCCTCATGAGGAGGCGTTCGAGTGGCTCATCGCGCGCGAGGGCATAGGCGAGAAGACCGCCGCGGTGTTTCTGCTGTTCTATCGCGGGGCGCCATATTTTCCGGTAGATACGCATATTCGGCGAATTCTTATCCGGCTCGGGTTCTTCCCCGATGGGACAACCGCAATGGAAGTTCAGCGGAAGATGACCGCGATGTGTCCGCCCGAGCTAATGATGCCGCTACACCTCAATATTATCGACCTCGGCAAGAATGTCTGCAGGCCGCGAAACCCCAAGTGCGAGATTTGCGAGCTTAAGGCCGCCTGCCCGTCCGCCTTATAGCTCGATTGTCGCTTTCCGAGCACGGGGGGCGTCGGCCCTTCCTGCGATTTTGCAAATCGCAGGAAGGAGCGAAGTAGTCGGTGGAGAGTCTTATGTTTAACGGCGACAATCTTGCCCCGACTACTTCGCTGGCCGTGCACGGCCGCCGACGCCCCCCGCGTCGCTCGACGGAAAAACCACCGCTTTCGTCTGCAAAAAGTCAAATTCAAACTATCTGAATTTAATCTACAATTTGGCCTTGACTTCGATAAAAAATATCTATATTATGGCAAACTTAAATGCTCTGGACAAAAGCGTTGATGAACTCATGCGGGGAGTCAAAAATGCCTTTCTTATACCTTTCTAAGGACGGGCTGAAGGAGCTTCTCTCCAAGCTCTACGACTGGGGAGAACTCTTTTGGGTCGATGGCTCTTTCGAGGGCAAGCCGCGCCTCGCGCGCGCCACGAAAGAGGCTATCGCGAAATACGAGGTTCCTGCCCTTCGAGGCGTCGAGCCGGTCAAATCTCTCGTCATACCTCCAAAACAGAAGGTCGCCGAATACCCGGGGAATCTCGACAAAGACATCGAGATAGCACCGAAAAAGCGCGCCATTTTCGGCATCGCCCAGTGCGACCTTGCCGGAATCACAATCTTCGACCGGGTTTTCAAAGACGACCCCGAGTTCGTCGATCCGTTCTATGTCGAGCGGCGCAAGGGTCTCTTCATTGTCACGATAGACTGCGCGAAAGCCTATCCGTCGTGTTTCTGCAACCTCGTCAAAGGCAAGCCTTTCTGCGACCCCGGCGATGGATACGACCTGAACCTCACGCCAGTCGAGGACGGCTTTTTGGTCGATGTCGGCACACCGGCGGGCGAGGAGCTTCTCAAGGGCACCGGCGCCTCGCAGGCGACAGACTCCATCATAGCAGGCAGGGACAAACTCCGCGCCAAAGTGACCGCACAGCTCGAGAAGCAGAACGCGCAGTTCGCCACCGAGAAAACCTATATCGAGCTGGTTAGCGAGGTGCGCGAGGAGCCAGCGAGCTACCGCCATCACGGCTCAACCTGCGTCGAATGCGGCGCGTGCACGAATGTGTGCCCGGGTTGCTTCTGCTTTGGAATTTACGACAACGACGCTGGCGATGGCCGATACGAACGCCTCATGACTTGGGACAGTTGCCAGCTCGCGGGCTTCTCACGCATGGCGGGCATGCTCAACCCGAGACTCCGCATCGCACAGCGCTTCATGCACAGATACAATCACAAATTTTTCCACTATCCGTGGCGATACGAGGGATGGCCGTCGTGCACCGGTTGCGGCCGTTGCGTGGATAACTGCATGGGAAGCATAGATATGCGCGCCACACTCCGCGATTTGACCGTGGAGTCGGTCGAGGACATGCTCCCTTCGCCATCGCCGAAAGTGGCGGAACCCGAGGCCGGAAAGTAGGAGAGGGCTATGTCGGAAAAAATGAAGAATATCTACTACCCGATTGACGCCGAGGTGGTCGATGTCGTCACGGAAACATCGACGATTAAGACCTTCAAGTTCAAACTGTCCGAGCCGCTGAAATTCCGCGCGGGGCAGTTCGTGCAACTTACCGTCCCGGGAATCGGCGAGGCACCGTTCACGCCCTCGTCCGAGCCGGGTGAATCGACCGACCTCGAAATTACGATTCTCCGCACCGGAAGGGTGACGGACTATCTCCACGACTTCATCAAGCCCGGCGACCCGGTGGGAATCCGCGGGCCGTTCGGCGAGGGATACCCGTTCGATAAATTCAAGGGAAAGACGGTGCTGGTCGTCGGCGGCGGCGTGGGTCTCGCTCCCATGAGAGCCGGAATCTACGGCCTCTTCCAGAACATCGACGACTACAAGCGCGTATCGATTAAATTCGGCGCGAGAACGCCGAACGACTTCTGTTTCACCGACGAATTTGACACCTGGGCGAAGAAGCCGCACACCGACCTCAAGCTCACAATCGACCGCCCATTCCCCGGATGGACGGGGACGGTCGGCGTTGTGACAGTCCTTCTCGATGATCTGGATGTCGATATTGAGGACACCTATGTCATCAGTTGCGGCCCAGATATTATGCTCAAATTCGTCACGCTGAAACTCCTCGACCTCGGATTCGACCCGTTCCATATATATCTTTCGATGAACCGCAGAATGAGTTGCGGCTTCGGCAAATGCCATCGTTGCAATATCGGACCTTACTATATATGTAAGGATGGGCCGGACATGTGTTATGGCGAGATTATGAACTATCCGAATGTTTTCGGTTGATAAAAAGGGGTAGTGTATGCCCACGGTTAAGACCTATTGCATGTTCTGTCCTATGCAGGACAGCTTCTTTCTGGCCGAGAGGCCGCGCTCGGAGTGTGCCGTCTGGGGGAGAAAATCCGTCCTTTCGGTAGAGTTTGACCCCGACGTCACGCGCGGGCTTTGCGCGCGAGGCAACTATTGCCAAGAGCTGGCAGTCCACAAAGATCGCGCTTTCCGTGCGAAAGCCGGCGAAGAATTCCCGCCGGATGCACAGACTGCGAACTCCCTGCTTCACTCGCTCGAAGCCCTATCGCCGGACAGCGTGGCAATTCTCCTCGACGGCTCTCTTACGCTCGAGGAGACCGCTAAGGCCATCGCGCTTGCCGAGAGGCTCGGCACCAAGTTCGTCGCGCCGCTTCCGTCGGAGGACATGGCCGTCGCGCCGTTCAAGAACAACATCTCCTTCGAGAAAATCGCCAACGCGACGACAAACCTCGTCATCGGCGATATTTTCACGATGTCGCCGACAATCACCAAGCTCATCCACGATGCATCGAATATCGGCCGGAACAACACTATGGTCTCGGTCGATACTGTCCGCGCCAGAACCGGCTGGTTCGCGCATCCGGAGCTGGTCGTCCCCGTCGGGCGCGTGCCTCTGCTTCTCGATGCGATAACGGCGGCGGTCGGCGGCAAACCCATCGACGAGCTTCCGCTGGCCGAGCTTGGCATTAGCGCCGATGATTTCGGCTGGGCGGTCTCCGCCGTGAAATCCGTCGAGGGCAACGGCAATGTCATTTTCGCGCCCGGGTGGCACTTCGCCGACCCGTTCGCAGTGGCGGGCGCGGCGCAGAGGCTCGCGGAAATCGCGGGATTCGGATTCGCCGTGCTTCCGATAGCCACGAACTCGCGCGGAATATACAGACTTCTCGCCGGCGCAGACTGCGACATCGCCGGAACATATAAGGCCATCGCCGATGGCAAAATCGACGGCGTTCTCGCGCTCGATTGCGACCCGCTGGAAGCGCTTCCGGGAATGAAAATCCCCGACGTGTTCGGAATGACCGGACAGCTTATGACGACGGGATATCACAAGGCGACGCACTTTATCCCGTCGAAGTTCCTCTTCGAGAAGACCGGTAAAATTCTCGGCACCGAGGAGAACATCATCGAATTGGCAGAGCCGGTCGAGGGGCCGGGTGTCCGCGCGGTGGGCGAGATTCTTGACTATCTATTTGGCGGCGAGGCTCCGGTGTTTGGCGACATCGTTTCGCGCGCCTCCGAGGTTGCCGAAGTCGGCGCAAGTCCGGTGTCAGGCTCCGGCGCGCCCGAGGGCGGAATTATCGCATTCGGAAACGGCAATGTCCTCCATCACGGCGATGGCAGATACTCCCGCCGAATCGACTTTCCGAACCTCCGCGCCAAGCTGGATATCGAGGCCGTGGAGCTTCCCAAGGCAATGGCTGAGTCGCTCGGCGTCGCCGAGGGCGATGCTGTGGAGGTCGAGAGCGGTTTCGGTAAAGCGAGGCTTATAGTCAAAATTGCCGCGTGGCTGGATGATGGCAGAGTTCTTCTGCCCATGCACAATCCCGCCGTTCGCGCCCTTTTCGACTGGGGGAAAAGGCCGGCACTCACCCCGATTGGGGTTAAAATAAAGAAGCTATAATTCGGAGACATTCATGGAACAAGCCCAAGTGAAAACCGAAGAGCGCAGGGTCATTATCAATCTCGACCGTTGCATTGGGTGCTCCTCTTGCAGGGTCGCCTGCTCGCGGACACATCAGACGGACATGAACCTTACGCAGGCTTTCGCCGAGCCGGTCGCCGCTTTTCCTGCGCACTGCAGGCATTGCGAGAATCCGGCCTGCGCCGCCGCCTGCCCCAAAGACGCAATCCTCAAGTGCGAGGATGGCATCGTCCGGAGGTTCGCGTTCAGGTGCATAGGTTGTAAGAGTTGCTCCATCGCGTGCCCGTTCGGGGCGATTCAGCCCGAACACATGCGCAATATTATAATGAAGTGCGACCTCTGCTATAAGAGGCTCGACGAGGGACAGCTTCCGGCGTGCGTGACCACATGCGTCTCCGGCGCTCTCTCGTTCGAGGACCCCGAGAAGGTCATCGACGGAAACCTCGCGGGCGCACGCATCAAGGCCAAGCCCGGAATGAGGCGCTGGTAAGGGAGAATTATGCAAGCATTCTATTATCTCATCTTTCCCGGGTTCCTCTTCGCCGCCGTGGTGGGTCTTCTGACCACATGGCTCGACCGCAAGGTGACGGCGCGTGTGCATTACCGCGTCGGGCCGCCGTGGTTCCAGAGCTTCGCCGATGTGATGAAGCTCATGGGCAAAGAGGTCATACTTCCGGAGAACGCCCGCAAAACGGGCTTCCTTCTCGCGCCGATAATCGCTCTGGCGGCATCGACGCTGGTCGCGACCATGCTCGGCCTCGCGAACTACCTCAATCAGGGCTTCGTCGGCGACATTATCGTCTTCTGGTATTTCCTCGCGGTGCCGTCGATTATGATTATCATCGGTTCAGCCTCGGCGGGAACACCTCTCTCGGCGGTAGGTTCATCGCGCGAGATGAAGCTCCTTCTGGGATACGAGGTGCCGTTCATCATCGTCTTGGCTATGGTGATTTTCCGCGCCGATTCGCTCTCTCTGGGCGGGATTATCGAGCATCAAATCGAGAGCGGCCCGATACTTTACTCCCTATCCGGCGTTATCGGCTTTATCGTAGCTCTGCTATGCGTTCAAGCGAAACTCGGTCTCGTGCCGTTCGACGCCCCCGAAGCCGAGACAGAACTCGGCGGCGGCGCGTTCTATGACTACAGCGGCGCGGCACTCGGCGGATTCAAGCTGTCCAAGGCGATTCTCTTCTACTCCCTCCCGATTTTCCTCATCACCCTGTTTTGGGGCGGAGTGCAAATCGGCGGCGGACTGGGGATCCTTTGGGCGCTTCTCAAGTATATTCTCATCGTCGCGCTTATTACCGTTATTAGAAACACCAACCCGCGCCTCAGAATCGATCAGGCCGTCAAATTCTTCTGGGGATGGATGACCATCCTCGCAGTGATTGCCTTCATTCTGAGAGTGAAGGGCTTATAAGGATAGAAAATGGGACTTAAAACAGCGGCACTTAAAAAATCGATTTGGGTCTTCCATGTCGCATGTTCGCCATGCAATAACTGCGACATCGAGATACTCGACCTCCTGACGCCACGATTCGATGTGGAACGCTTTGGGATAGTCCTCGTCGGAAGCCCCCGCCACGCAGATGCTTTGCTCATCACGGGCGTCGCGAACACGCACGTCACGCCGAGGCTCATCGAGACATACCGCGCGACGGCCAAGCCCTGCGTGTGCTTTCTGTTCGGCGCGTGTGCTTCGCATGGCAATTTCTTCCGCGGAAGCTACAACGTCCCGAGGAGGATTGACGAGATTATTCGCGAGGAAGACCCCAATGCGATTATCGTCTATATTCCCGGATGTCCGCCCAAGCCCGAGGCCATGATTGCCGGCGTCGTTAAAGCCCTGTCGGTTCTATAAGGAGATTCCATGACTGACGAACAAAAATACGCAGTTTCGGAAATAGTAAAGTCGGCGCTCGGTGGGATGGTAGTTTCCATCGACCAGCCGCGCCCGAACAGAATTTACGTCCTCGTTGACCAAAAGGATTTCCCCGCGGCGGCCAAGGTCGTATATGAACAACTCGGCGGAAGGCTCGCGACGAGCACCGCCCTCGAAGTCCGTGACGCCGTCGAGCTTATATATCATTTCATGCTCGAGACGGAGATGGTTCTGTGCAATCTTAAGACCTTGGTGATGAAGCCGGAGCTTAAGGTCGGCTCGGTCGGGGCTTTCCTCCCCGGCGCGGACTGGATAGAGCGCGAGATGGCGGAGATGTATGGCGTGACGTTCGAGGGACACCCCGACCCGCGGCATCTTCTTCTGCCGGACGGCTGGCCGGAGGGCAATTACCCCATGCGCAAGGATTTTCCGCAACAGCCGGGCACCGAAAGCGGCGAGACTAAACCGGTAGTTTATTAAGAGGATAATATGAAAAAAACAATTCTACCAATCGGCCCGTTTCACCCGCTCCTTGAGGAGCCGGAGTTCTTCACTTTCCACCTCGACGGCGAAACCGTTATCGATGTGGATGTCCGCATCGGCTATAACCATCGTGGCCACGAGAAGCTCGCCACCGGCCTCACTTGGGATCAGGTGCCATTCCTCGTGGAGCGCATCTGCGGAATCTGCTCGACGAGCCACCCTTATGCCTATGTCCTCGCTGTAGAGGATATGCTGGGAATCGAGCCGCCTCCGCGCGGGAAATACATCCGCTCGCTTATCGGCGAGATGGAGCGGATTCACAGCCACTTACTCTGGCTTGGCCTCGCGGGGCATTTCATTGGATACAATACCGTATGGATGTGGGCGTGGCGATACCGCGAAGAAATTCTCGATGCTTGCGAACTGCTCTCCGGCAACCGCAATCACTACGCGATGTGCCGTGTAGGCGGCGCGCGGCGGGATGTATCCCAAAAAGCTCTCGACTTTACGATGAAAGCTCTCGACACCAACGAGAAATCGACGAAGATGTTCCTCGGCGCGGTGGCCGACGACCCGGTGATTCACAAGCGCCTCAAGGGTGTGGGAATTCTCACGAAAGAGGACGCCATCGCATATTGCGCCACCGGCCCGACATCGAGGCCATCCGGCGTTCGCTGGGACATCCGCGAGACCGACCCCTACGACGCCTACGGCGAAAGCCTCGAAGCAGGTGCATGGAAAGTCATCGTCACGGAGAACGGCGATGTGTTTGACAAGGCCGTCGTCCGCGTGCTGGAGACGCTCGAATCGATTTATCTATGCCGTTGGCTCATCGAGAACATGCCCGACGGAGATTTTCAGGTTGTCCCCGGCGAGATGCACGAGGGAGAGGGTTGCGGCCATCACGAGGCCCCGCGCGGCGAGGTCTTCCACTATGTTCGCTCGGACGGCTCGAACAAGCCGATTCGGCATAAAGTCCGCGCCCCAACATTCTCGAACTTGCCGACATACAAGGCAAGCTGTCCGGGAGAGCAGATTGCCGATGTCGCGCTCATCACCGCCGCCATCGACCCATGCTACTGTTGCACCGAGCGCGTCGGCGTTATTGCGGGCGGAAAGCACAGCTCGCTCACGCAGGATGATTTGGTGAAACTCTCTGTCGAGAAGACAATGGAGATTGAGAAGAGGATGGGCGTGAAGTCCGTTCTCAATAAATTCAAGTAGGGCGTTCTGCGAACGCCCGTCCGATGACAACGGGATATAACCGTAGGGGCGGTCCGATAGATCGCCCGAACGGGTCAACCACGGATGACCCCTACGAATAAAGGATGTTTCTATGGAGACACAAATAGTTCATCTCGTGCTCGTGCCGATAGTGGCCGGCTTTCTGTGCTTGATTCTTCCGAAAATCAAGTTCGTGAAAGAGGCCATCGCCGGCCTCGCGTCGCTTTGGGTTATGTATATGTCCGTTATGCTGTTCCGCGGCGGGGACTTCGCGATTAAACTCGCGGAATTTTCCATCGCGGGGATGCCAGTGTCGCTGGACATTCTCGGCACGCCCTTGAGCAATATGATGGTGCTCTTCATCGGGCTGTTCGGGCTTCTCGGCGTGGTATATAGCTGGAAAGCCCGCGCGGGCGAGGAGGGCAACCATCTCTATTATGCGATGATGCTCTGGACGATTCCCGTGAGCCAGCTTGCAGTGCTCTCGGATAATTTGCTGTTCTTCATTATATTCTGGGAACTCTCGACGCTGTTCCTCTATGGCCTTATCAACTGCGGTCACCTCGACCGCAAAGCCGCCGCGAAAGGCAGTTTCCGCACTTTCGCGGTGCTGGGATTTTCCGAGGCCGCGCTTCTTCTCGGCGCGGTTATAGTTTGGGTGCACTTCGGGACGATTACCATCTCCGCGCTATCGATACCGGCTGTCGGCTCGATGGGCGTTGTGCTGTATCTCCTCTTCTTCTCCGCGGCAATTGCCAAAGCCGGCGCAATTCCCCTGCACGCATGGATTCCCTCCGCCGCCGAGGGCGCGCCGACAAGCGTCATGGGCTTCTTGCCCGCGTCGATAGATAAGCTCCTCGGGATATACCTTCTGGTAGTTATCTCTACCAAAGTCTTCGCGCTTGGCTATGGACTCCAACTCGCGGTTATGATTGTCGGCGCTTTTACGATTATTTCCGCCGTCATGATGGCTCTCGTCCAGCACGACCTCAAGAAACTTCTCGCGTATCACGCGGTGAGTCAGGTGGGCTACATGGTGTTGGGTATCGGCGTTGGCAGTGTGGTTGCCGCCAAAGGCAATGTCCAAGCCGGAATCAATATCGGCCTAATAGGCGGGCTATTCCATATGCTTAACCATGCCATGTATAAAGCTGGTCTTTTTTTTGGTGCCGGCATTATCGAGAAACGCACAGGCACCACCGACCTCGAAAAGCTCGGCGGCCTCGCACGATATATGCCGCTCAACTTCATCGCCATGGTGATATTTGCTTTCTCGATTTCTGGCATTCCTCCGCTAAACGGCTTTGCATCCAAATGGATGATATACCAAGGTTGCGTCGAGGCCGATATGCCAATTATGCTCATTGTCGCAATGATTGGTAGCGCGCTGACTTTGGCATCGTTCATCAAGGTGCTTTATTCGGTGTTCTTCGGCAGAAAGCCCGACCACATCACAGTTGAACCTAAAAGCTCGTTCTCGATGAGCTTCCCGCTGGTCGTCCTCGGCTTGCTTTGCGTCTTGTTCGGCGTCTTCATGGCTTGGCCGGTGAATACCTTCATCGCGCCGGCATTGGGATTTGATTCGCCGGTTCTCGCGGGCGGGGTGTTCGATGTTCTCTGGAGTTCCGGCCTCGCGACAGCCATGATAATCATCGGCATCATTCTCGGAGTGCTGATTTACCTCTTCGGGACGGCATTCAAGCCTCGCGTTGTGCCGACTTACTACGGCGGTGAGAAGTTGCCGGTCGAGGACACTCGCATTCCCGGCACGGGATTCTACGAGACAATTCAGAATCTGCCCGTCCTTAAAACGATTTACAAAGACGGCGAAGTCGGCGCATGGGCGCCCGATTCCTTCGTTGCTACGATATTCGACGGAATAGTTGTGAAGGGACTTAAGCGAATGCACACCGGCGTTCTTTCGACGTATCTCTCATGGTGCGTTATCGGGCTGGTTGCGCTGATGTTCGTTCTAATAATATAGGAGGTTGAGCCGTGAACGCGCTCTTCCATGTTCTAATGCTTTTCATGTTGTTCGGCGCCGCAGTGGCGATAGAGACGAAGAATATGCTCTCGTCGGTTATTGCCGCGGGTGTAGTGGGGTTCGGATTGAGCCTCATGTTTCTGTTTCTCGGCGCGCCGGACATCGCAATTACACAGGTCATCGTTGAAGTCTTGAGCCTGATTATCCTCATCCGCGCGACTACATTCGCGGATAATCGCGCCATAGAGCGCAAGATGGATAGCTTCGCGACCGTCACCGGCCTTATCTTCATAGGCTTCTTGGTGATGGCCGCGGTCTGGGCTTTTCAGGACATCACGCCCTTCGGCGACCCTCTAATGAGAGTCTCGCGCAGTTATCTTGCCGGAAGCTCGTCGGAGACCGGCGCGGTGAACGTCGTTGCCGGAGTCATTCTCGACTACAGGGCGTATGACACTCTCGGCGAGGCGATTGTCCTGTTCACAAGCATACTCGGGGCGTTCGTGATTCTCCGAAGGCGCGGCAAGAAGTCCGTCGAGGAAGCCGACACCGAGCACTTTGGAATATTGGAGTAGGTGATTGCTATGACAATTCGAGAGCTTGCACAGGAAGAATCCAACGGGATGACTCTCATCGTCAAGACGATTTCCCGTCTTGCGTTGAGCTTCATTCTGGTTTTCGGGTTCTACATTATACTTTACGGCCACATCACGCCGGGCGGAGGTTTCGCGGGTGGCGTGATACTCGCAATCGCCTATGTCCTTCTGATGCTGGCGTTCGGCGGCAGAGTCGCGCTCGGCAAACTCAGCAATTTCTGGGCGAGCATGGCCGATAACCTCGGCGCGCTGGGCTTTGTGGTGATTGGCTTCTTAGGCCTCACCGGCGGCTATTTCATGACGAACTTTCTTTTGAAGGGCACTCCCGGTCAGCTCGTCTCCGCCGGAACTATCCCGCTGAGCAATATCTCTATTGCGCTCAAGGTCAGCGCCGCGCTGTATGCCATTTTTATCGGCCTATCGATTTACGGCAGGATGATAACCGAGCCGGAGGAGGACAAATAATGGCCAGCACAAGCAGTCTTTACATACTGACTATGGCGCTTATGGGGATGGGCATTTATGCCCTCATCGCCAAGCGGCATATCATCAAGAAGATAATCGGCGTTGTCATCATGGAGTATGCGATTAACCTGTTCCTCATACTTATTGGATATAGGACGGGCGGCATCGCACCGATTGAAGATGCGCAGTATTCGGCGGCAGACCTCGCGGCGCGGGCGGTTGACCCGCTCCCGCAGGCGCTGGTGCTCACCTCGATTGTCATCGGCCTCGGGACGCTTGCCCTCATGGCGAGCTTGGCCGTTAAGTTGTTCGAAAAATACAAGACATTCGATATGTCTGAAATAAACCGCCTTCGCGGGTAGAAAGGGGAATGCCAATGAACCACATTCTGCCACTAATGGTTGGTATCCCGCTGGGGATGGCGGTTGTCAACCTGCTATTGTCGAAGGCCACGAAGCGAATATCCGATGTCCTCGCGCCGCTAACGACGCTCGCCCTTGCGGTGATGGCCTTCTATCTTCTCGGCTCGGAGAAGACGACATACTGGATGGGCGGATGGAATCCGCCGTTCGGGATTACGCTCGTATATGACGGCCTATCCGGCCTTCTGCTCGTTATCGTCAACACGGTGGCCTTCCTGTCGGCGTTCTACAGCATCTCATACATGGAGAAATACACGGCCAAGCCCAAGTTCTACTCGCTGTTCCTTCTTATGGTTGCGGGCATGAACGGCGTGGTCATCACGGGCGATTTGTTCAACCTGTTCGTGTTCTTGGAAATAGCATCTATCTCCAGCTATGCCCTCGTGGGATTTGGTGTCGAACACGAGGAGCTCGAGGCGAGCTTCAAGTATCTCATACTCGGTGCAATAGCCAGCACGATGATACTTTTGGGAACTGCCCTAACATACTCGATGACCGGCTCGGTGAACATGGCCGATGCTATGAATATTCTCGGGAACACCGGGCCGTCGAAGACGATGGCGTTCGCGGCGGGTGCTTTCATTATGGGATTTGCGCTCAAGTCCGGTCTCGTGCCGTTCCACGCGTGGCTCCCCGATGCCCACCCCAGCGCGCCCGCGCCGGTCTCGGCGATGCTGTCCGGCGTGCTGATTAAGGCCATCGGCGCCTATGCCTTGCTTAGAGTCATATTCAATGTTCTTGGAGCTACACAGATTCACCTTAACATAATGCTTGTCCTCGGCGCTCTTTCGATGGTGGTCGGGGTGTTCCTCGCAGTTGGCCAGTTCGATTTGAAACGACAGTTCGCTTATCACTCAATTTCTCAGATGGGCTATGTAATTCTGGCATTTGGGCTTGGGACACATCTGGGTTTTGTCGCGGGGCTCTTCCACTTAATGAACCACGCAACATTCAAAAGCTTGTTGTTCCTTGCGAGCGGAGCCATAGAACATGCCACCGGCACACATCACATGAAGAAGCTTGGCGGAGTTAGAGAGAAAATGCCAGTTACATCCTCCGCGATGGTGGCAGGTTCTCTATCTATTTCTGGCTTGCCTCCTTTCAATGGCTTCTTTAGTAAATTATTGATTGTCATTGCCTGTGTGCAAGCAAACCAAATGCTATTTGCCGCACTGGCTTCGGTTTCAGCAGTGATTACGTTACTTTCATTCTTGAAAGCAATGAAATTCAGCCTGTTTGGCGACCTTCCGGAGAGGTTCAAGGCTATACGCGAAGTTCCTTTCCCGATGGCGTTCAGCCTGATTGCACTTTCCGTGATTTGCCTCGGCGTGGGCATAGCGTTCCTCGTCGGGCCGACATTCAGCGAACTGTTCCTCGAACCGGGAGCGGCGGTTCTATTCGATGGCCTCAAAAACAACGCCGCGAGCTATATTTCCACGGTATTAGGAGGGTAGAATGAGAGCTTTTATTCAATTTCTTGTGCTACTGGCCCTCTGGCTTCTACTTACATGGAGCCTCCAGCCGGCCGACATTATCGCCGGAGCCGTGGTTGCCGTGATTGTCGTCGCGCTGATGGGCAATATGTTCATCCAAAATGCAATACGGATTTTCAATCCCGTGCGCGTTTTCTGGATGATAATCTACGTTCCCTATCTCCTTTGGTTCATTCTCTGGGCGAACATCGATGTGGCATACAGGGTAATCAACCCCGCGATGCCCATCCGTCCCGGAATAGTTCGCTTCAAGACCGGTCTCAAAACGGAGATGGGCAAAACTTTCCTCGCCAATTCCATTACGCTCACACCCGGAACGCTTACCGTCGATATTATCGGCGATGAGTTCTTCGTCCACTGGATCAATGTCAAGCACGACGGCGATTCGGCCAAACAGGGCGAGGAGATTGCCGGCAAGTTCGAGCGTATGCTCAGGAGGATATTCGAATGAGTGTTCTTATGATGGTCTATATTTGGGCGCTGGTGATTGGTGCGTTCTTGTGCCTATATCGCGTCGGCATGGGGCCTACCCCGCCGGACAGGACTGTCGCTATCGACATTCTCGGCACGCTTGTCGTAGGTTTCTGCGCATTCTTGAGCCTATTCACCGGCAAAGATTTCTACATGAACATCGGAATATCGTGGGCTCTTTTGGCCTTTGTAGGCACTATCGCGCTGGCGAAATTCCTCGAGAGGAGGAGCTTCGATGAGTGAGACAATCGGATATGTTCTAATCACCGTCGGCGTTATGTTCGATGTGCTCGGTTGCATCGGTCTCGTGCGCCTTCCGGATGTATATAACCGCCTTCAGGCCGCCACCAAGTGCGTCACGCTCGGAACTTGCATGATACTTCTCGGCGTGTTCGTAATCAGCGGTTTCACCGCCCTCGGGATTAAGGCGCTTATTTGTATGTTCTTCATACTCATCACGAACCCCGTCAGCGCCCATGCTCTGGCGAGAGGCGCTCACAAGGCCGGTGTTCCGCTGTGGCCCGGCTCTGTCACCGACGAGTATCAGAAAGTCGAGGAGAAAAAATCATGAGGAAACCCAAGCTCAGAGAGTTGGGCGAGGCGATAAAGGCTATCGTCAAAGGGCCTTATACCGATAAATTTCCGTTCAAGCCCGCGAATATTGCCGAGGAATATAAAGGCTTCCCCGAGTTTCAGGAGGACGGGTGCGTCCGTTGCGGCGGGTGCGTCCAGCTCTGCCCCGTGAAAACAATCGAGATGCGCGATGACCCTAAGACCGGCAAGCGCGTCATGTTCCGCGATTACAGCAACTGCATCCAGTGCGGCCAGTGTGCGGAGTATTGTTACACCGGCGAGGGCATCGTCATGACCAACGAGTGGGACAAGACCACGCTCGACACCACTACGATTTTCGAGGAAATCGAGGACGAGCTGGTATTCTGCGAGTCCTGCGGCGCGATTATAACGAGCAAGCGCCACCTCGATCACATGATAGAGCGCATGGGCGAGCTTGCATTCTCGAACCCTACGCTGGTCATGCATCATCACCGCCAGTTGGGTCTCGCCGACAGCGACGCCGGCAAGAACCACGAGGGCCTCTGGCGCGAGGATTACATGCGCTGTCTCTGCCCGAACTGCCGTAGAAACCTCGTATTCAAGGAGCAGTGGGGCGGGTAGAAGCTTCGACTTGAACAAAAAAACACATACGGGGAATCGACAACGGTTCCCCGTTTTTTTGGAAATATTCTTCAATTTCTATTCAGTTTATAGACTGTCTCTTATACACATCTGACGCTGCCGAC
>OMKS01002494.1_pt1 | contig 15359 bp, 10 predicted proteins | sample 1674721 | NCBI WGS metagenome assembly OMKS01 (sample SAMN06264996, study PRJEB25208) | sediment metagenome | isolation source: hot spring sediment | place: USA: California | collected 2014-09-02
TCTACTATATTGAGCTTTGCTTTTCCATATTCGTGATGATCAGCTGCTACTACTTCTCCCCCAAAATGTTGAGTAATGAGCTGCATCCCGTAACAAATACCAAGGATTGGAAGCCCTAAATCCCAAATCCCTTCATCTGGCTTGTAGGCATCTTTGGCGTATACGCTTGCTGGTCCTCCTGAGAGTATTATCCCTTGAGGTTTTTTCGCTTTTATATCCTCAAGACTCTCTCTAAATGGGACAACCTCACAATAAAATCCACTCTCCCTAAGTTTTCTAGCGATTAACTGGGTGTACTGTGAGCCAAAATCTAGTATAAGTAATGGTACTGTTTTCATCAAAAATTCCTGATATGTTAAATTATAAAAACCAAACGCCAAGCGAAACCATATAGCCAACCAAAATCATCCGAGTCTATCTCATGCAAGTACACTCCCCTGAGTCTTTCTGTCACTCCACTCTAATTGTTGAACCAAAACTAAAAATCACAAAGCTCGCTGTCCCTTGCCATATCCAAGTCAAATCAGACTGCTTGTCCACAACCTGTCGCTTGCTTCTATGATACCTCAGATTCGAACTCTTCATCTTTTATGTAATGTGAGCCTAACGACTCTTTACGAGCAATAGCAGCATCTACAATAGCAGAAGCGGTATTGAGTCTGAGTTGCAACAATCTACCTATTTCACGATTTTTCATGTCATAGATAAAATTTCTAGCATGGTGCAAACCTTTTGTTGTACGGATGATGCCTATCTCATCCCACATGATTTGACGCAACTTGTGCTTATAGACCTTGTCGTTCTCTTTATGCAAAATATTACCGTAATCTTTATCAAATTTTGGTATCGATCCCTGAAAACTCTCTTGCCCTAAAAGATGCAGCGCAGCTCTCCTTGCAAACACTAACCCCTCAAGGAGCGAATTTGAAGCTAGTCTATTAGCTCCATGTACCCCTGTTCTAGCAGCTTCACCAATCACATAAAGCCCCTTCATCCCAGGGATAACTCCATGCGAATTGCAAGCAATACCACCATTTGCATAGTGAAATGCTGGTGAAATTGGGACTCTATCTTTTGGAAAATCATAACCGAATGCCCCAAAAGTACGGGTGATATTTGGAAATCTCTCACGGAACCATTTAGCTTCAAACATACTAAAATCGAGATAAACCTCTTTGTTAGTGCGTCTTTTATAATCAAATATACCTCTAGCAACGATATCCCTACTAGCTAGCTCTCCACGCTCATCATACTCAAACAAAAAGCGGTATCCATCATCATCAACCACCGCTGCTCCTTCACCTCTAAGCGCTTCGGTTAGGAGTAGTTTTCTAGCAAAAGGGGTTTTTACAAAAACAGTAGGATGAAACTGCATAAATTCCATATCTTCGAGCAAAATCCCTTTTTCGACACAGATGCCATGAATATCAGCACTCACCGTGCGTGAATTGGTATTGTAAGCATAGAGTGAGCCAATCCCTCCAGAAGCAATTATCACATGATTGGCATAGAGTGTTGTTGGCTGATAATTTACAGTAGCTTTTACCCCATAACATCTACCATCTTCGATGAGCAAATCATAAACTAGCATATTTTGTTCTAAATGGTGGGGGTTTTTTTCCATAAGAAAATGGTGCAAATGCCGCCCCGTTGCATCACCTCCTGCGTGAATAATCCTAGCAGTTGAATGTGCCGCTTCTTTTGTGTAGAGCAGATTTCCTTTTGTGTCGGTATCAAATATCATCCCTTTATCGATTATATCTGCTGTTACCTCAAGTGATGACTCCGAGAGGATTTCGACTACTTTTTCAAGATTGTGGTATGAACCAGCTGCGATTGTATCTGAAACATGCAAGGCTATATCATTTTCATCTAATGCCTTGACCATTCCACCTTGCGCATAAAAAGTATTGCACTCCCATGGGATATCTTTGCATAAAACAAGCACTTTTTTGCTTTTGGGGATATTGAGCGCAGCATACAATCCAGCAATTCCAGCACCAACGATAATCACATCATACTTTTGCACCTAAGCTCCTTTTGTAACCTGTTTTTCTGGGGTGTACTCAGGTGGAGTTTTGTAGCCACACCCTACCAAAACTATACAGCAAAAAGATGCTATAATCATACCATGAAAAATTCTCATTTTATCGTCTCCAATCTTTCTCGTCAATATGCTTGGCAACCTTTGAAGCGACATATCTGTTACCGTAATTTTCTACGACTTCTTACAAAACGGCTCAAAGAATCGATTGCATTTATTTATATCAAAAATGATACCCTTTTTGTAGCCGTAAAACACCCTGGACTCAAAATGGAAATTGATTGTAATAAAGATTTACTAAAAAGCATATTAACTTCTTTTTCGCAAATGGCTCCAGAGTGCGATATCCCTATAGTAAAAAAAGTAGTTGCTTTTCACACAAAATATCATCCCATAAAAGAGCTAGTTTTAAAGACTCACCCTTTTTATGGGGAGCTTGCCAAAGGGGATTTCAACTTCCATTTGACAAACCCTTCACTCCAAGAGACATTTAGTAAAATACGAGAAATCATCCGATGCAATCAATAATCAAATCCCTCCCAAAAAGTGCAGGAGTTTACCAATATTTTGACGCTAATGGTAAACTCCTTTATGTAGGAAAAGCGAAAAATCTCAAAAATAGAGTAAAAAGTTACTGGCGTTTTACTCCCCAGCTTGCACCAAATCCAACACTCTCACTGCGAATTCAAAAAATGCTACATGAGGTTGACACCCTATCATATATAGTTGTTGAGAATGAGGAGGATGCTCTTATCTTAGAGAATTCACTCATCAAACAACTCAAACCAAAATACAACATACTCCTAAGAGATGACAAAACTTACCCTTATCTAGCAATTGATAAAGATAGCTCATTTCCTAGAATCGAGATAACCCGCAAGGTCCAAAAAGGGAAAAACATAGACTACCATGGTCCTTTCCCTTCTGGAGGGAGAGTACTTCTAGAGGCTATATACGAAGTCTATCCGCTTGTTCAAAAAAAAAGTTGCCTCAAAGGGAAAAAAGCGTGCCTTTTTCATCAGATAAATAAGTGCCATGCTCCATGTGAGGGGAAGATAACCAAAAAGGAGTATCAAGTCATCCTTGACGAGGCAAAACAAAGTATCATCCACACAAATAGACTCATCAAGCTACTTACCCAAAAAATGTCACTCCTTGCAACCCAAGAGAGATTTGAAGAGGCTACTAAAATCCGCGACTGGATAAAAGCTATAACAGCCTTGCAACAAAATTCCACTATAGACTTAGCATCTCATGAGGATTTTGACATCATCGCCATAGTAGCTAGCGAACAAAGAGGAGTGGTGCTCAAACTTTTTATGAGGGGGGGCAAAATCATCTCTAGCGATGTTGATTATTTCAAAAATACAGAAAATTTTGAAATTGCCCAAGCATACAAGCAGGTCCTTTTGCAAATGTATCAAGCCCAGATGCCAAACTCTTGCAAAACGATCCTCACTGCACACCCTTTTGAAGAACAAAAACAACTAGCTTCGATTATATCCAAAAGACTAAATAGCCCAAAAGAGATACTCACACCCCAAAGGGGGACGAAAAAAAAGCTCATTGAACTTGCCCTTACAAATGCAAATGAGCTTATTAGGCAACAACAACAACTAGAACCAACAACTCCCATTGAAGAGAAAGTTGCAACATTGTTTGGGTTACACACACATCCATTTAGGGTTGAAACTTTTGACAACTCACATATGCAAGGAGAGGCTTGTGTGGGAGCAATGGTAGTTTTCGATAATGGTAAGTGGGACAAAAAAAGCTACAGAAGATATATGCTAGATGCAAAAGATGAATATGCTCAGATGCAAGAGTTGCTTAGTAGAAGAATTGAGGATTTTGGATTTATGCCTCCTCCTGATTTGTGGATACTTGATGGAGGCAAAGCATTGCTTGATTTGGCCTATAGATTATTAGATGAAGCGGGAGTCAATCTAGAAGTTATTGCAATTGCCAAGGAGAAACTTGACGCAAAAGCTTACCGTGCAAAAGGCTCAGCAAAAGATACAATCTATACGATGAATGGTCCATTTTCGCTCCAAACTACTGATTTGAGGCTTTTGTGGGTTCAGAAACAAAGAGATGAAGCCCATCGGTATGCTATCAGTTATCATCGTCTCAAAAAAAGATCTCTAGCAACCAAGCATGCCCTCCTTGAGACAAAAGGGGTTGGCAAAGCAACGATAAAAAAACTTTTAGACTATTTTGGGACTTTTGAGGCTATCAATAATGCCTCTTTTGAGGAGCTGTCTCAACTTACAAATACAAAAGTTGCAACAGCTATCTTATCAAATGCCCTAATAAATAGCAAAAATCAATCTAACTAAAGTAAAAATAAAAAAATTTATAATGGTTTATCCTATTTTTAGTTTAATTACTATAATCTTTCAAATTACAAATTGTAAAGCTTTCAAAACATAACACCTAGGGGGGAGAATGGTCAAATCCGAGCCAATTGATGAAGAGTATACTTTTGATACTGGAATTGGCGTTAGTTCAACTGATTTAAGTGGAGTGATCACATACGCAAATCGAAAGTTTTGTGAAATTTCTGGTTACGGCAAAAGTGAATTAATTGGGAAAAATCACAATATTGTCAGGCATCCTTATATGCCAAAAATGGCTTTTAAGCAACTTTGGGATACTCTTGACGCCGAAAAAGAGTGGACAGGCATTATAAAAAATCTACGAAAAGATGGTCGATACTTTTGGGTATATTCTCATATAACTCCTATCTTCCAAAATGGAAAAAAGATAGGGTATAGTTCCGTTAAAAGACCTGCTTCTGCGACCGAAATAAACGAAATTATCTCTCACTACAAAGAGATGTTAGAGCAAGAAAAATAACCAAAAAAGAAGGAGTTTTATCCTATGTACTATATAACCAATGAAAACCATGATATTATCGCCACCGATCAAGCTATACTTGATTTTGCTGGAGCAAAAAACTTCATGGACTTTTACTCAAAACTGCAAAATAAGGCTATAGAGCTAGCTTTACAAGGTGAAAAACTAGATATCAAGCTTCATGATGCAACATATACAAAAAATACTAAGTCAAACTGGCTCCAAACACCTATGGGGAAGATGTTGCTTATCGAGATAGGCACAGATGTAATTCAAACAGAAGATACAGCCAAACCCCTAGTAGAAGAAAAAAGACATATCGAGAAACCCCTCACGATAGAAGAGGAGAGCACCCCAAACAAACCTAGCGAAGCTTTTGAAGATTCAATAATGCTATCTGACGAGCAAACTACAGCCAAAAAAGAGAAGCTAGATTCAACCAATGATGATATTTTTGCCCTCCTTGATGAACCCAAAATCGAAGAGGAAGAGACCCTTGAAGTAGAATCTCAACCCCTAAAGGAAGAAACCCTTGTAGCAAAATCTCAACCCTCAAGTAGCCCTATCGTCGTTGACTCTTTTGGTGCAAGCCAAATTTTAGGGATAGAGCGTAGCGACTATGAAACATTTTTCAACGAATATATCCAAACGGCACATACCCTCAAGGAGAATCTCACTGGGGAAAACAATCAAGAAAAAACACAAGCACATGAGACACTTCTTCATCTAGCAGGTGTTTTGCATCTTCCTAAACAAGTCGAGGTAGCACTGCAATCATCTGTTCATCAGGGGTATGATGAATTTTATAATGTTTTAAGTCGTTTAAAGATAGATGAAACTGCCAACCTTGAAGAGAATTTTACAGATTCCTTCTCACTAGTCAAACCAAAACTCCCAAAAGAAGACTCTTTTGAGCAAAAACCACTTAGAGTCAAGGTACAAGATAAACCCTTGGAACTAATTTCAGACGATATCGTCAGTGAATCTACTATGGTAGATAATCTATCATCAAATAAAAATGCAAGTATTGACCTTTTAGATGTTCAACCTGAATATTTTGATTTCCAAATCGAAGAGGCGTCAAAAGAGCTTAATTTACCACTTGTTTTGGTCAAAGAGTTCATTAGAGATTTTATCGACCAAGTACATGAGGAGACAAAAAATATCCTCAACGCATATCAAGCAGGTGAAATTCTAAGAATCCAGAAACTTGCCCATATGCTCAAAGGTACTTCTAGTAACTTGAGAATTACGCCATTGGCAGAATCTCTTTATAATCTACAGCTCAACGAAGATTTAAATCAAGTAGAGCCGCTTGTTAAAAAATATTGGGGGCAATTTATCTCCTTTGAAAGATTTATGAGCAGTGTCCTAAATCAAGGAGGGGAAAAATGACAATATCTAACAGACTTAAACTTATTGGATTACTACCAATATTACTTGTTGTAGCTCTGAGTACCTACATTTTACTAACATCATACAAAAACTACGAAGATGTAAAAGCTTCACTACAGATACTCCAAAACAACACTCTAATCAGTGAAACACTAGAGAGTATAGGCAACGAGAGAGACCTCAATATCGCCTTAAGGGGTCAAAACACTTTTGATGCCCTAAAACTACAAAGTCAATTTGATATGACCGATAGCACTCTTCTAAAACTAAAAAGAAAACTTGCAACAAAAAGTGAAGCCATAGCGCCATGGATATTTACCATACTTAAATCATCAGAAACAATCACCCCTGCTATGTATGTTAAAATTAACCGAATCGATGAGATTGTAAATGATATTCGAAAAGAGGCAGATGTGGCTAATCAGAGCTTCGAGAAGATATTTTTTCACGGCTACACCAATCAAGCAATCAATCCTCTTTTGGAAACACTACTACAAAGTACACAAAATATCTTAAATGACGAAAACTATAGAGATATTGTGGCACTCCAAGCTACATACAAGGCAAAAGCATACACTGCCCTTTCTAGAGGGTATATCGCATATTTTGCAAATGCCGATTTGCAACCAACTCCACAAGAGATGCGAACATTGCAAAATCTGATCAATACAGCTGATCTTAGTAGCTTAAGCAATCAACCTCAAGTGGTTGAAGCAAAAGAGCTACTTGAAAATATCAAGATTGCGCAAAATAGCCTTACAGGGAAATTGCAAGATCCAAATTCAACAGCTTATGCAGATAATTTGTATGAACTTCAAACGCAAAAAATATATCTACTAAATCAGTTAGAGACAAAACTCTCAAAAAATCTAACTGACTACTTTCAAACAGCTCAAAAAAAATATTTTTTATGGATGGCAATCAGTGGCGGACTTATTTTACTAGGTCTCCTTTTGGCTATCATATGGTACCAAACATCAGCCAAATCTGACCAAAGTATAAGCAAGCTCGAGCATGTAATAAACAAGGGTGTTCAGGAGATTCAAAAAAATGATCCAAATTTTGTGTTTAAAAAATTCCAGCTTGACACATACGAAGGGGCACAAAAAGCTTATCTATTTTTGGAGCGCTTAGTAGAGTCTGCAAAAAATGACAAAAAAAGTGCACTCCAAGCAAACAAAGCAAAATCTCTATTTCTAGCAAACATGTCTCATGAGATTCGAACCCCACTCAATGGTATAGTTGGTTTTACTGAGCTCCTAAAAAATACAGATCTCACCAATGAACAACAAGAATTTATCTCAATCATAGATAAAAGCTCAGAGAATTTGCTTAGTATTATCAATAACATTCTTGACCTTTCAAAAATTGAAAGTAGCAAAGTTGAGGTAGAAAGTATCGTCTTTGATGCTCCTGCTGAATTTGAAAGTACTGTTGAAACTTATGCTGTTAATGCTGCAGAGAAAAATATTGACCTCAACTTCTATATGGATCCAACTATCTCGCCAAAACTAAAAGGTGATCCAACAAAAATCAAAGAGATTCTCATTAATCTCCTTAGTAATGCTATCAAGTTCACCCCACACGATGGTGAGATAAATGTAGAGATTAAAAAAGCGACAACAACCAATGACTCAGTTAGCACAATTGTATTTAGCGTACAAGACAGTGGTATAGGGATGACCAAAGAACAACAAGAGAATGTTTTTGAAGCATTCTCTCAAGCAGATATTTCAGTTACCAGAAAATATGGTGGAACCGGTCTTGGACTTACAATTTCAAGTCAATTTGCAACCCTTATGGGTGGGCTGCTTGAAGTAGAAAGTAAAAAAGATAGAGGAACAACATTTACCCTAACTATTCCACTTGAAGAGGTACCAAGCCTTGATAGTGATTTGAAAAATAGTTTTTCATCTCTCTCAATTGGTAAATACGAAAACAAAAGCTCGCCTACCAAACTTGATAGTTATGTGAAGCAATATTTTAATTACTTTGGTCCGAAGGTTGAATATTTTACATATGCCAATGAGTTAAGAGATCTCAATGAAAAAAATAATTGCAAATCATACTGGATTGATTTAGACAAAGCAGACAGTAGTATCGTAGAGTCAATTTCAAAAATAGACAAAACGAAACTTATTATAATAGCAAGCGTAAAAAGTAGAGACAAGATAGAAAAACTTGGCATCCCTATTCAAAACGTAATCTTCAAACCGCTCACCTTTACTAAAGTAAAAGCTAGTCTAGAAAAAAGCGCCTCCTTGTTTGAGAAATCATCCATCAAAGTTCTCCCAAAACATAAAGAACTTTTTGATGCAAAGGTACTAGTTGTTGAGGACAACATAATCAACCAAAAACTCATGTCGCGAATATTAGGTGAATATGGACTTGAAATTGAAATTGCAAACAATGGCCTTGAGGCATTTGAAAAACGGAGAAATAGTGAATTTGATTTGATTCTTATGGATATTCAAATGCCTGTTATGGATGGTGTTGAGGCAACTCATGAGATTTTAGAATATGAAGAAGATTATGAAGTACCTCATGTCCCTATTGTTGCGCTCACAGCAAATGCACTCAAAGGGGACAGAGAGAGGTTTTTAAATGAAGGCATGGATGAGTATATCGCTAAGCCTATTGAGACCACTGAGCTTCTTTATATCCTCAACAAATTTCTAGCTAGTAAGATGAGAGTTGTGACCATAGAGGATAAAAAAAAGCAAAGCATCCATGCAGAGACCGACAAAATTACTATTGTAGATGAAGCTATACAATTAGCAGGAGAGCAAGAACTACAACTAAGCGTAGCCAAACCTCGTAAAGATAGAAGAAAAACGAGATCAACCACTCAAAAAAAGATTCTCAAAACTGCTGACAAAAACACTACAGATCATGAAGTTGCACAATTAGCAAAAGAGCAAGAACCACAATTAAGCGTAGCCAAACCTCGTAAAGATAGAAGAAAAACGAGATCAACCACTCAAAAAAAGATTCTCAAAACTGCTGACAAAAACACTACAGATCATGAAGTTGCACAATTAGCAAAAGAGCAAGAACCACAATTAAGCGTAGCCAAACCTCGTAAAGATAGAAGAAAAATGAGATTAACTACACCAGAAAAGATTCTAAAAACTGCTGACAAAAACACTACAGATCATGAAGTTGCACAATTAGCAAAAGAGCAAGAACTACAACTAAGCGTAGCCGAACCTCTTGAAGATACAGACAAAGTAAGATCAACCACACAAAAAAAGATTCTCATAGCAAAAGCAACTGACTTGGAAAATAGGATTCTTGCAAAAATTATACAAAATCTTGGATTTGAGTACAAAATAACAAAAAATCTAAAATATATCGACAAAACACTAAAATCTAAAGTTTACGATATCGCATTTATCGATCCAACAATACTAAATAATAGCCTTATCGGTTTTTATGAAAATATTGTTATAATTTCTGAAGAGTTCAACAAAGAAAATATGCCAAAACTACACGAGAGGATTGATGGGATGTTGACACAACAGAAAGTTTTGGATATTATTCAAAAATATAGGGGATAAGAGCAATGGGGTTACATGTACTAGTAGTAGATGATGATTTTATCAATAGAAAATTGTTGCAAAATATTTTAAAAAGAAACGAAAGCATTTTTGAGATAATTGAAGCCGAAAATGGCTCAGAAGCACTAGAAAAAGTTGAAGAAAATCCACAAATTAATATGATTTTGCTTGATATTATGATGCCAGTGGTTAATGGAATAGAATTTTTAGAAAAATTCCGTGCAAATATGAAATATGCACATATCCCTGTGATTGTACTTTCGACTGATGATTCGCGTAAAACCGAAGCCTTTGATTATGGCGCAGATGATTTTTTACGCAAGCCTGTCAAAGAGGATGAATTATTCTCCAAGATAAACCAATGGTTGTCGCAATAGACCACCGCTACGACTTCACAAAAGCATATTTTAATACTTCGTGAATATTCTCTACAGCTATAATCTCTATATGATTTTTAACCTCTAATGGGATTTCATCAAGATCTCTTTCATAATTTTTTTGAGGTATGAGCACTCTTTTGACCCCTGCTTTATAAGCTGCTATAAGCTTCTCTTTGAGTCCTCCTATTGGCAAAACATTACCAGTCAAGGTCACCTCTCCTGTCATCGCTATCTTGCTATCAACTTTTGTGCTACTCAAGATAGATGCAATAGCAGTAACCATGGTGATACCAGCACTAGGTCCATCTTTTGGAGTGGCCCCTTCTGGAACATGTAAGTGTAAATCATATTGTTTATATGCTTCGCTCACTTCGCTTTCGGTTCCAACATCAACTTTTAGCTTATTCTCGTCTATAAGCAGTTGCACGACACTATGGGCTATTCTTGCAGATTCTTTCATCACATCACCTAAGCTTCCTGTGAGTTGCAAATTACCTTTACCTTTGATCTTGATAGCCTCGATTGTCAACACATCGCCACCCACTGCTGTCCATGCCAAACCATTGACAACTCCTACTTTTGGATTTTCATCAACAGCTGATATCTCAAACACTTTCTTCTCGGTAAATTGTGCTAGATTTGAAGTGTTAATTACTACTTGTTTGAGACTATCATCCTCAAGGAGCATCTTGGCACTTTTTCGCATCAGTCCTGCTATCTTTCTTCTAAGATTTCGGACACCAGCCTCTCTTGTGTACTCTTCTATAAGTAGCCTCAATGCATCTTCATCGATAACTAACTCATCACTATGGAGTGCATGTTTTTTAATCTCTTGAGGTATAAGATACCTTTTTGCTATCTCAAATTTTTCATTAGGAGTATAGCTATTGAGCTGGATGAACTCCATCCTGTCTCGCAAAGGTGCTGGGATTTTACTCACATCATTAGCAGTTGCGATAAATATGGCTTTGCTCAAATCTATACTAAAATTGAGGTAATAATCTCTAAAACTTATGTTTTGCTCTGGGTCAAGTATCTCAAGTAAAACAGCAGTTGGATCACCTCTAAAGTTTCTGCCAACTTTATCTATCTCGTCCAAAACTATCACTGGATTCATTTTCTTTGCTTCTATGAAGCCTTGGATGATTCTTCCTGGCATTGCACCAACATAAGTACGGCGATGCCCACGCAACTCATTGACATCCTCTAGCCCGCCTAATGCTATACGCACCAAAGGTCGCTTTAGTGCTGTCGCTATAGAGTTTGCCAAAGATGTCTTTCCTACCCCTGGAGGGCCTGCAAAACAGAGGATTACACCGCTTGTCTCCTTGTTTTTTACCTTTCTCCTCTGGGCAAGTTCACGCACAGAGAAAAACTCTAAGATTCGCTCTTTTGGCTTCTCTAGTGAGTAGTGATCATTATCAAGCTCTAATGCCACATCACCCACTGAGAGCCGTTTTTTGCTAATCTTTCCAAATGGTATCTCAAGTACCCACTCAAGATAACTTTGAAGTACGTTTGAATCAGCACTATCAGGATGCATTCTTGACAGTCTATTGAGTTGCTTGGTTATCTCACTATATGCATCTTCATTGAGATGAGGCTTAATAGCTTCTATCTTCTCTTGGAAGCGGGCTATCTCTTCATCTCTTTGGGTATCGCTCCCTAACTCTTTTTGTATCTGTTTGAGTTGTTCTTTGAGAAAATATTCTTTATTTGTTTTCTCTATCTTTGAGTGTACTTTGTGCTTGATTTCTCGTTGTACTTTTGCAGATTCAATCTGTGCTGATATAGTATCTATAAGCCCCATGAGTCTCTTTTCTATATCTTGTTCGATATATGAAGCGTATGCCTCTTTTTTCTCTAACTTCAAAAGTGAAGAGACCAAATCACATATACGATAAGGCTCACTATTCTCTTCTATAGCACGCACCAAATCTGTTGGAAAATTTGTATTGATTTTTGAAAGTGCTTTTATCTTATCATGAAGTACTCCCATGAGCGCTTCAACTCTTAGATTATCATACTCCAAAGGCTCCACTATAGATATCATTGCACGATTATAGCTAGCCTCTTCGAATGTAACGATTTCACCTTTGGCTAGTCCTTGAAAAAGTATCTTTACACGCCCATCAGGGAGTTGCACCTTCCTCATGATCGAACCTATCACTCCAAAATCATAAAGCGAGTCGTGCGATCTTTTTTGCTCATTGCCTGGTTTGGTATACGTGACAAATACAAGCGTATGGTTCTCCATAGCATAATTGACAGCATCTATATCTTCTTGGGTGCTTAAAAAAATAGGACTTATCATAAAAGGATATAAAAAAAGCTCATCTTCTACCACGATAGGCAAAGAGGCTGGAAATGCTTCATAATCACTCAATTGCATAGATATATCTCCTTGGTTTTATTTGTGTAGCCTAAGGCTTACTTAATCTAATGGGGTGCCAACTTTAAATCAGTTGAAAATTCTACCTATTATCCCTACTTTAGGAGGCTCTATGTCTCCTAATTTGAGTGGAGAATCACTATTTTTAGCACGATAAATCTTCGCTGCCTCTTTCTTGCCAGTTCGGTCATATAAAGCTGCTATGTTTTCATTCATGAGATAATCACTCATATGGAGTCTAAGCAATATTGTGTGCACTAGTGGATTATATGGCGAATCTGGATATCTCATGAGATAAGTTTGGGCATCTTTGGTTGTATCTAAAACTAGCTTTTGGTCTTTGTATAACTCTTTGATACCCAAAAAAGAGGCTTTTAGTTTCATAAACTCAACTGCCTCAATGTTAGAGTAATCTCCAAAGCGTTTCATATATTCATCAAAAAAATACCCAGCTAGTAGATACTCCTCTGCATTCATATGTGCATGTGCTAGCATAAGTGTAGCAGTAGGGACAAAAGCTGATCTCCCATGCTCACTTCTAAGCGATACAAAATAACTATCGGCACTCTCCAAATCCCCTTTTGCAACACTCTCCCCTATCTTTTGATACCAAAAATCGGCAGATTTGTTGTACTCTTGTTTTGCTTCTTTGCTAGAGCATCCACTCATCATCATAGCAAAAATAGCAATACCTAAGTACTTCATAAAAAAACTAATATATTTTGTTTGCATTAAATCATCCTTGTTTTGTAATTACCTGCAGGTAAAAAATCATCTTAATCATATCTCAAAATATGTAAAAAGTTTATTAGATTGTGTTACAATCATACCAACAAAACCAAAGGAGTAGCTTTGAAACTCACAATTATAGGCAATGGCTCTATGGCACAAGCGCTTGCAAATGGACTATATAAGAGCTATGAATTAGAATTTATGATTCGCGATTTGTCCCAAGCTGCATTTCTCCAAGAGCGATACAACACCACGACAATACCTATCAAAAATGGTGATATTGAGGGCAAAAACATACTCCTTTGTATCAAGCCATACGCCCTTAACGAAGTAGGCACTGCACTACATGGCAAAGCAAGAAGCCTCTACTCTATCCTCGCAGGGACACCTCTTGAGAGCTTACGCAATGCGATAAGCTCAAACTACACTATCCGAGCTATGCCAAATGTAGCAGCCTCTATAGCACAATCAGCAACAACACTCACTGGAGATGAAGCACTCAAACAAGAAGCAATAGCCCTTTTTGACTCTATAGGCAAAACCCTATGGGTTGATAGCGAAAAAAAACTAGATATTGCCACAGCTATAGCAGGGAGTGGCCCAGCATTTTTAGCACTCATAGCCGAAGCTATGATGGATGGTGGAGTACTAGAGGGGTTAAGTAGAGATGAGAGTATGCAGCTTGTGGAATCTCTCTTTGGAGGATTTAGCTCACTTCTAGCTACCAAGCACCCTGCCCTAATCAAAGATAGCGTTATGAGCCCAGCTGGGACAACTGCTGCTGGCTATAGAGCGCTAGAGAAACGAGGGGTAAGAGATGCGATGATAAAGGCCATCCATGAGGCTTTTAGAGTAACACAACGCTAGAACTATCTCTGCTATGGTTTGTGCTCCTATCTATTCAATTAAATTTATGTATCAAATGCAATCATTGCGGTTTAAGATTATTTTTATTATTATATAATAATTTTTTGTAATTTAAAGGAAGACTACTTAGCATGATAAACAAACTTCTCATCTCTATAGGTTTCATGTTGGCTGTGATTGCTCCGCTTTTGGCTGCCTACGACACATGTGATGAGGCTGAGGCTATCACGTTGCCATCTAGTAGAACTGGGGATAGTGTTAGCTCTAAAAATAGATATCACTATTATAAATTCACAACCTCCTCAAGTGGTCTTGCAGTAATCGAACTAAAAACAACAAACTACAAGCAAGCTCCTACAAAACTAGTTATGGATTTTTATCGAGAAAATTGTCTTGGCGACAATAAAATCGAAACACGAAGTGGCACGGGAAATTTAACTATCGGAAGACTCGATCTTAAAGCAAATCAAACTTACATTATAAAGGTTTATTATTCAGACAAATCTGGATCGAAAAAATATGATTTAAATCTCTCGTATCATGATAGCGTTGAGCCGTCTTTTAGTCTCAGAAAAAGTATAAATCTTCAAGGCAACATGAAAGTTATTGGCAACACTGTGTTGTGTCCGAAAAAAAATGGGCAATGCATCGTAGACACAGATCGGTCCAATGGTAGACTAGATTTACGATACATCAAGCTTGATTCTGATAGTAGAAACCGAAATATATTTAACTCCTCTAGCGCGACATTAACCGACAGTGCTATCACCGCTGATGAGAATGCAAAAGTAGTATGGGCTGGACTCTACTGGAGTGGATACCTACACACCTACGAAAAGGAGCATGGCTACCAGACACATTTTACCGATCTTTCTTCTAAAAATACCGTTATCAATGCTATCAAGAACCACACTATCAAGTTTCGCTATGGCAACGAAACTTATGATATAGTCAACTCAAATGGCAATAAAGTTATAGGACTTAAACCACTTACGCCTCAAAGAGCGTATGCGCGCTATAGCTATGCTTGCTTTGCAGATGTCACAGATCTACTAAAAGGGAAGAAACCTCAGGGGACATACAGTGTCGGTAATGTCCCTGCTATGGAAGGACAAACAAACAAAGGGAAG
>OMKS01002495.1_pt1 | contig 15351 bp, 10 predicted proteins | sample 1674721 | NCBI WGS metagenome assembly OMKS01 (sample SAMN06264996, study PRJEB25208) | sediment metagenome | isolation source: hot spring sediment | place: USA: California | collected 2014-09-02
CGGGCAAACCCAACAACTCGCTCAAGGTTTTCGCCGTCACGGCTTGGGTCTCCAGACTATTCACACGCTTCACCGCCCGGGCTGCATCTCTGGGTATTTTCCTAGACGGCGGGGGCAGCGGCAGGGGCTTTTTCATAGCGCACCTCCTTGGGTCAGTTTGCTGCGTATTCTAACTCAAGTTGGTCTCCCGTCCAGTTTTTACCCCACAAATCTGCGTAGACCCACAAAGAATTGGCGGGATGAGGTTTGGGCGAATCTGGATCAGCCGTGGGATGTGCTCATCGTCGGTGGTGGAATTACGGGGGCGGGGATTCTGCGGGAGGCGACCCGCGCCGGGTTGAAGGCGCTACTCGTCGAGCAGAAGGATTTCGCCTGGGGTACGTCCAGCCGCTCGTCGAAACTCGTTCACGGTGGGCTGCGTTATCTCAAGGAAGGCAAGGTCTTCCTCACGCGGGCCTCGGTGCGGGAGCGCAAACGCCTGATCGCCGAGGGGCCGGGGCTGATCGATCCTATGGGCTTTTTGCTGGCGACGTACAAAGGCGACTTCCCCGGCAAGCTCACGTACCGCGCCGGCCTCACCGTCTACGATCTGCTGGCGCTGCAATGGAGCCACACACGCTACAGCCCGGAGGATTTCCGCTTGCTGGCTCCGCACATCGTCGCGGACGGGCTGGAAGGTGGGTTCCGCTACGGCGACGCGCAGACCGATGACGCGCGCCTGGTACTGCGTGTCATCCTTGAATCTGTAGCAGACGGTGGATCTGCCATCAATTATCTGTGCGCCGATACATTACTACGCGAAGATAATCGTGTTGTAGGCGCGGTTCTGCACGACATTGTTTCTAACCGTCGCGTGGAAATACGCGCCAAAGTCGTCATCAATGCGACTGGTGCGTGGGTAGATAGACTACGCGAAGAGATTGGGGCGCCATCGCGCATCCGCCCCCTGCGCGGCAGCCATCTCATCTTTCCGGCGTGGCGGCTGCCGGTGAGCCAGGCGCTCAGCTTCCTGCATCCCCTCGACCACCGCCCGGTCTTCATCTTCCCCTGGGAAGGAATCACTCTCGTGGGCACCACCGACCTGGATCACGAACAACCGCTGAACGAGGAGCCACACATCACACCGGACGAGGTCGCCTATCTCATGGCTGCCGTCGAAGCGCAGTGCCCACGCCTCAATCTCACGCTGGATGACGTCATCGGCGCGTTCGCGGGCGTGCGCCCGGTCATCGGCTCCGGCAAGGCCGACCCCTCGAAGGAATCGCGGGATCACGTCGTGTGGAACGAGGAGGGCCTGCTCACCGTCACCGGCGGCAAGCTGACGACCTTTCGCCTGATCGCGCTCGACGCGCTCAAGGCTGTGCATCACATGCTGCCCGATATGCCCGAACTGAAGAGCGACGTGCCCGTGCTCGACAAGGTCAACGTGCCCCTGCCCGGCGCGGAGGGTCTCGACCTCGCGCAGCGCCGCCGGTTGCTCGGCAGGTACGGCATACAGGCCCCGGCGCTGGTGCGCGCCGCGCAACCCGGCGAGCTGGCGGCCATCCCCGGCACGCAGACGTTGTGGGCCGAACTGCGCTGGGCCGCCCGCGCAGAAGGCGTCGTGCACCTGGACGATCTACTGCTGCGCCGGACGCGCCTGGGCCTGCTACTCCCCGAAGGCGGCGCGCAACTCCTGGAAGACGTCCGCCGCATCTGCCAGCCGGAACTTAGCTGGGATAATGCCCGTTGGGACGCCGAAAGCGCCGCGTATCTCGCGCTGTGGCAACGCGCCTACAGCCTGCCCGACAAGACTGCCATCCCCGATTGGAAAGCCGCCGTCGCCCAGGCCAAAGCCGCGCGCGCTGTCGCCATCCCGCGCCGCCAAAGACGCATTGCCGTGGGGACGGGCCTGATCGCCGGATTGCTGTGTTTGGCAGCGACGTTAATCCTGGTATACTTCAGGCGATGCAAAACGGGCCATACATCCTCGCCATCGATAGCGGAACCCAAAGCGTCCGCACGTTGATCTTCGATCTGCACGGCAACCTGGTTGACAAGGTTCGCGTGCCGATTGAAGCCTACACGTCGCCGCGTCCCGGGTGGGCCGAGCAGGACCCGGAATATTTCTGGCAGGCACTTTGCGAAGCGTGCCAGCAGCTCTGGCAGCAGACGGCGATCCCCAAGGACGCCATCGCGGGCGTCGCGCTGACGACGCAACGCTCTACTCTCGTCAACGTGGACCGCGAAGGCAAGCCGCTGCGCCCCGCCATCGTCTGGCTGGATCAGCGCCGCACGGAGGGCCTGAAACCGGTCGGGGGGCTGTGGGGACTGGCGTTCAAGGCTACCGGGATGACGGAGACCGTCGCCTATCTGCAGGCGGAAGCCGAAGCGAACTGGATCCGCACGCACCAGCCCGACGTTTGGGAGAGGACACACAAATACCTCCTTCTCTCCGGCTATCTCACTTACCGGCTGACGGGGCAATTTGTCGATTCGGTCGGCTGCCAGGTGGCCTATGTGCCCTTCGACTATAAGGCGCTCACGTGGGCTAAATCTTGGGATTGGAAGTGGCAGGCCGTTCCGATGGACCCGGCGATTCTGCCGGACCTCATCCCCCCTACCCAACGTCTAGGCGAAGTGACCACCGCCGCCGCCGAAGCCACCGGCTTGCCCGCAGGGTTGCCGATCATCGCGGCGGCCGCCGACAAGGCGTGCGAGGTCATCGGTTCGGGCAGCCTCGATCCGCACATCGGCTGCCTCAGTTACGGCACCACCGCAACGATCAACACCACCAACGCCAAGTACATCGAGGTGATTCCGCTCATTCCGCCCTATCCCGCTGCAGCACCGGGCCGGTATAGCCTGGAAATCCAGATTTACCGGGGTTACTGGATGGTCAGTTGGTTCAAGCAAGAATTCGGCCATCCAGAGAAGCGTCTTGCCGACCAACAAGGTGTCACGCCGGAAGACCTCTTCGACGCGTTGGTGACACAGGTGCCCCCCGGTTCTATGGGGCTGATGCTGCAACCGTACTGGTCACCCGGCCTCAAGGTTCCGGGGCCGGAAGCCAAAGGCGCGATCATCGGATTTGGGGATGTGCACACGCGGGCGCACCTCTACCGCGCGCTATTGGAGGGCTTGGCCTACGCGCTACGAGAGGGCAAGGAGCGCATTGAGCGCCGCAGCCGCATCGCGATCACCGAACTGCGCGTCTCCGGCGGCGGCTCCCAGAGCGATGCGGCGATGCAAATCACCGCCGACATCTTCAATCTGCCGGCAGCACGCCCGCACATCTACGAAACCTCAGGGCTGGGTGCCGCCATCGACGCGGCAGTGGGGCTAGGGTTGCATCCCAACTTCGCTACTGCCGTCAGCGAGATGACACGCACGGGCGAGGTGTTCACCCCCAATCCCCAAACGCGGGACGTCTACGACGGCCTCTACCAACGCGTTTACAAGCAAATGTACAGGCGACTGAAGACGCTTTATGAGGAGATTCGGGAAATAACGGGGTATCCCGAAAAAATCGGATAAGCGCGGCGGTATCAAGCTTTTGAATTGGATCCTTCCGCAGCAAGCGCTTTTACCTTGTGGTAAGCGTTCCACATCGCTTCAGACGTATGCTCTTGATCCCGCTCGCCCCTATAGCGAAACGCCGGCAAGCGTTTGCCTTCCAGATTTAGGGGGTTCAGAAAGGACACATAGTCTTCAACGCTCAATTCGGGCGTATACTCGAAAACGTCTCCCCCGATTGGCGCATAGTAGCTAATGGCATCGATATACCACTGTTGCGTCACTTCCAGGACAACTTGTGCGAACTTTTTTGTCGCCGAAGCCATATATGCTGCTGGCTCTCTCAGGCAGAATATAGTACGTTCAGGGGGGCCCCACAGTGTGACCAACGCCTGATAGACATTGGGATGCAAGATCACTTGTTTGTAGACCAGGTCTATTTGATTTCCATCGCCTGCGTAGGCATTGTCCAGGATGTTGTTTGATATATCCTGAAGAAAGCGCTCGTGGTCGAAAGTGATAAAATCGCGAGCGGGATCGGTTTTTGCCTCTAGCCAGCCGGGAATGGGCGCGAGGATAGGCCGCAGCCCCCAATCATTGATGTATAGTCTGGCGCAAGTTTTGATCAGCCGCACCAGATAGCTTGATCCGGTCCGGGGAGGGCCATACACCAGCCACCATTTCAGTTCCGATTGCTGTTCAAGCGCCTTGCGGGCCTGGCGTTGTCGGGATGTATTTCGAGCTAACCACTGCCTGACGTTATGTATTTTAAGGGCTATTTTTTCGAAACTTCGCCTGTACATAAGCACTCGCTTTCTTTTTTGAGACGAATCCGCCAGTACACGCTACGGCAACCGAAACCCCAAAATTTGACCCGAATAGGTGTCCGCCACGTACAAAACCCCATCTGCAACGACAAGACCGCCGGGGAAGGTGAGGGCAGGACCGGAGTCGGCTCCAGTGAGTGCCCACTGGAACGTGCCATCGGGCGTGAAGGCAAGGACGCGGCGGTTGGCCGGGTCGCTCACGAAGACCAGTCCGGCACCCAGGGTGAGGAACGGCTTCTCATCGGGGTTGTCACTACCCCAGGCAGGGACATCCCACAGATGCCGGAAAATGCCATCGCCACTGAGGACTTGGATGCGGCGGTTCCAAGTATCGGCAATGTAGACCAAACCCGTCTCATCAATGCCAACGCCAACAGGCTCATCCATTTGCCCGGCCCACGTCCCACCGCCGCCGAACTCACGCAAGAAAACACCGCCGGCGTCAAAAACCTGAACACGCTTGTTGCCAGTATCGGTCACGTAGATTTCGCCGTCCGTGCCAATCGCAATGCCGCGCGGGCCGTAGAAGAGGCTATAGCCCGTCGGATCGCCCACAGACACCTGCGCCAGGGTTCCCCAGCTAGTCAGATAGCGGCCTTGCGCGTCAAATTTCTGAATGCGGTGGTTCCACGTGTCGGCGACGTAGATCGACCCATCAGAGGCCACGGCGATGCCCCACGGCTCGTTGAACTGGCCCGGCCCCACGCCGAACTCGCCCCACGTCTCCAACACCGCACCCTGTGGCGCGATGTGCCAGATGCGGTGATTGGTCGTATCCGCCGCGTAAAGGGTCCCGTCCGTGGCAACGGCAATGCTGCGCACGGCAGCTTCTGGCAACGTCGCCGCACTCACCAATGGAAGCGAACGCACACCGGCGGCGTAAGGGTCGGGGACTTGCGTCGCTTGCGGGCGCACGGTCTGCGTCACCTGCGCGCCCATCTCGTCGAGACGGTAGCTCCACACTTCCTGGGCCAGGTCACGCCGCACGTAGAGACGGAAATCCTTGCGATAGGGCCACGTCTGCAACGTGAAAGGAGCAGCCGGATTCTTGGCCTGCGCATAACGCGTGTAGTCTCGTTGCCAGATGATGTCCCACAGGGCGGCGCGCATAGCCGGATCTGCCAATATATCGCGAACGCGCTGCACGTTCAAGCCGAAGTAATCCTGGATCGGCCACCACAGGTATTTGTAATCGAAGTAGAGGTAGTCGCTGCCTAAGATACCCTCAACCGCAGCATATTGCGGACTTCCGGCAATGACCACCGGACACTCGCGCAGCCGGGTCGCATCCGGCGATGTGCCATAGAAGTAGTTGTTGGGGTAATCGACCATGTACCACGTCAGCGGCCACGAGCCATCTTCGCCGTAGGCCACCTTGACGTCATACTGCGCGCCCGTCGTCCGCCAGGAGACGTCTTGCACTTGCTGTAATGCGACCTTGATGTCGGGCGTGCCGTGCGCGTAGACCATCATCTCGGTTGCCAGATCGTAGGTGACGAAGTTGAGCCGCACCATGTCGCGCGTGGTGAGGAGCGCGAGGAAAGTCGCCAGCAGCAGTGCCAGCACCCGCGCGATCCAGCCGAAGCTAAAGCGAGCAGAAAACCAGATGAACAGCCCGCCGAAGGCCAACACGCCGAGCAAACCGCCGACGAGTTTGCCAAACGGCTCCAATTGCACCAACGATGGCCCGGCCGTTGACACACCTATCTGCAATGCCGCGCGCAGGTCCAGCGTCGCACGGCTGAAGACGGCCAGGGCGGTTACCGTCAGGATGGCCGTAAGCGGTACCAGCCAAGCACGCTCCGCCACAAACTCGTGCCAATCCACACCGTCGATGAGTTTTCCCAAAGCCCATCCCGCGAGGAAGACACTCGGCAGCACGATGTGGACCACCAGCCAGGGCATTTTCTCTCCGGCGTAGCTGTACCCCGCCCACGAGAACAGCGTCCAACCAAGCAGAAACAGTGGAAAAAAATGGTCTAGATTCAGCGTGGGAAGGCCACCATCGGAAGTGTGTTTCTCGCTGGAGTCGAAGACTTTTCGGGCGAAATGAAGCAGTGCCCCTAGCCCGCCGACAGCGGAGAAGAGTACCGCCAGATATTCATATAGGGGCGCCAGCAGGAAGTAGTAATACATCGGCTGCCCGCCACGTTTGACACCCTGTTGCGCCAACCAGTAGGACAGGCCACCCACCAAACCCGACAACGCGCCGTATCCCCAGGTGAAGATGGTCGTATACGACACGAAGAAAATGGCATAATGGATCAGCGCGACGATAAGCCAGCGTCGCGTGTTCCACCATAGGCCAAGGGCGATAGAACTGAACAACGCCAGGGCAATGACACTAGCAATCCCTGTGATCACCGGTGCGGGCACCAAGGACAGGTTGCCGCTCATGACCGCATCGTAGACCACGCCCATATCCAATCCGGCGACGAATTTGATGAGGAAAGCTGAGCCAAGGGGCAATGTCAACGTCCCAATCACCATCAGCACATCAAAGAGACGGATTTGGCGCATTTTGGCTTCGCCGACGCCGTAGTAGGCCACTACGACCACGCCCAACAACATCAAGAACGCCATTCCCGCGGCCAACCTCCCCCAGAGCGGCACGGCGATGTTGGCCATGCGTGTGTTGCCGGCCTCGTCGAGGGCTTGCTCGCTGACCTGCGCGTGTGCGAAGGAATACGCGAACACGCCGCCCATCACCAGCACAATCACAAGGCCGATCACAAAAACCGTGAACAGTTCCGGGCGCTTCCAGCGTGTGGAGAAGATTTGCCACGCAAACGGCAGAAACAGCAACGCAGCGAAGATGGCGATGTAGATGTACGACGCTTCTTTGGTCGCGTGCATCAGGGAGAACCAAGCGGCCATCCAGTGGAGCCAACGCGGTTGGCCGTCATCAAGGTACTTGAGGATTACCCACAGGAGCATCACCGCCGTCAGTATAAGTGAAACATCGTGGCGGATATAGCGCGAGTAGTAGGAGATCGAAGGAGACAAGAGCAGCAAGAGCGACGTCGCCAGCGCGCCACGGCGCCCCAGCCACTTGCGGAAAAGGATCGGCACCATCACCAGCGCGATGCCGGTCAACGCCGGATAGATGCGCGAGGTGAAGTCGGTCGCGCCGAAAAGGAAATAGATGAAAGCGGTGACTTCAAACAGCAACGGACCATGCATCATCGGGTTGTGCTGGAAGCCCTGTCCTTGATAGAGATTCCACGAGAATTTCGTATGGATGCTCTCATCGTGGCTGATGGCACGGTCGCCGAGCATATAAAAGCGGCTGAAGATGGCCGCAATCAGAATCAGGATGTAGAGTATAGTTTCCCAACGTTTCAGGCGTTCACCGAACATACAAGCCCCCTGGTCAGTCATCCCTGCAAAGGTGGATTAACTTTCGCTTCGTTGAAACCCTCGCAAGGGTCTGTCATCAACCAACGGATGCATTGTAACATGCTTGCACTGGATAACAATATATGGTATCGCCCCAACGCTCAATTCCGGCGCACACTCACGCCTAGATTGTCAGCGTGGTCGCTGATGCGCTCCAGGTTGCGCAACCATTCGACGAAGATCACATCTGCCTCAGGGGCACAGACCCCCTCTTCCAGGCGTTGGATGTGTCCCTGGCGCGCTTCGAGATAGAGATCGTCGAACTCATCCTCCAAATCGCAGGCACGCTGCGCAGCGTCGCGATCCCGGTCACGGAGCGCGTCCAAAGCGCAGCTATAGGTAGCATGAACGTGCCTGCACAAGCGATCAATATCTTCCAGTGCTTTCGAGCTAAAGGTCACCTGATGCTCTATACGCTTCTGCGCGGCTTCTGCCATATCTTCCGTCAAATCTCCGATCCGTTCAATATCAGTGATAAGGTTCTTCACTTGAAAACAATGGCGCTGCTGCCCAAGGCTGAGGTTTTTTTGGAGTAAGCTGTTGATAAAGCTATCTAAAAGCTTGCACACCGGATCCACAAAACCATCTTCATGGTCAAATACCCATTTGACGGCTTCCAGATCCTCATCCAGCATGGCACGTTGACCGCACTCCAACATTTGCGCTGTCACCTCACCCAGGCGGTGCAGTTCACGGAACGCTTCTCGAAGCGCCACCTGCGGAATACGAAACTGGCGTTCATCGATGTAAGCGGTCAATATAGGCTTCACCACGGCGTGCCCCTCGGGCACCAGCCGTTCGGCCAACCACGTAATCTGCTTGATAAAGGGGAAGAGCACCACGCTCACAGCTACGTTGAAAACTGTGTGCGCATTGGCGATTTGGCGAGGCAACAAGGTAGACGTACTGCTAACCAACGCCGTGAAGGGGTTAACAAAGGGCAGGAAAAGCAGCACCCCGAACACGTTGATAAGAATCTGCGCGATTGAAGCGCGGCGAGAAGCTTTAGACAGGCGCAACGACGCGACGAAACCGGTGATACATGTTCCAATGTTCGCCCCGAGCAAAATCGCTACTGCCGCCGGAAGAGTTATCGCGTTGCTGATACCCATCGCGACAACCAGGCCGGTAACCGCAGAACTGCTCTGCACAAGTGCCGTCGTCACGATCCCGGCGAAGACGCCAGCGAAAATGTTCTTCCCCATCAGCGCCAACCACGTCGCGACTAATGGGGCTTGGGCCAACACTTTGAGCGCATCGGACATCAGATTCATTCCCAGGAAAAGCACGCCGAATCCCAAGATGATCTCGCCATATTCACGCCAACCGTTCTTCTGGACAAATTCAACCAGCACAAACCCTGCAGCGATGAATAGAAAACAGAAGTCACCCACCTTGAACGCCACAATCTGGGCCGTCAACGTCGTGCCAATCTCTTGCCCCATCATCACGCCGATGGCCTGTTGCAACGTCATCAAATTGGCGTTAATAAGGCCGATCATCGTCACCATCAGCAGGCTGCTGCTCTGAATCAATGCTGTCGCCACAGAGCCGAAGATCGCCCCTTTAATGGGCTTGTTCGTCATACGGTCCAGCCAAATCTGGATTTGGTTGCCCGCCAGTTTTTCCATCCCTTCGCTAAGTTTATCAACGCCAAACAGAAACAGAGCCATACCGCCCAGGACTTGCAGGAAATGAAACACGTGCCTATCCTCCAATGATAAGTTAGCAAGAAATACCCGATTGACGCACCACACTATTGTACTATAAGTCTACGATATGCCATAGTACTTCGAGAATTCGACACACCGGCAAATCGTAGTATCGTAGGCGCGTTAAGCGGTTGTTTTGTATTCTATCATTCTCATAGCAAAGGAGGCGCACACATGTCGAATATGAGCATTGTCGCCACACATACGATTTGTGTTTGCCGGTGCTTGTGAGAAGGACGCGCGTAGCTTAACGCCCATCAACACAAACATTGAGCCACGGGCTGGCGGCACATCGCCGGGCCTGTAGCTTTTTTGTTACTACCATCCACTTCGCGCGCGCTTTGTGCGCGTGTCTTCTGGCGATACTGCCTCTCCTCACAACACTGGCGATCCCCTTACCGGCACACACCGTCAGCGGACAGAGGCAGCACACGACAACGCAGGTGAATCTATTCGCGCTGGGAGATGGCGGCTACGTGATTGACATACCTGGCATCCGCGATTTCGCCGTTGCTGGGCTGTTACCGGCTGAACCGCTACGCTTTTATCCAGAGATCGCGGAAATCGCCACGCAGTGTCGCCTTGCCAACTGCTCCCACACCCACGAACCCGGCTGCGCCGTCAAAACCGCACTGCGACAAGGACGCCTTTCAATCACGCGCTATCACAACTACTGCCGGATTCTGGAGACGTTGGGGTGAATGGCCGGGTAGGCCGGATTGACAATCCGGCCTACTTCCGGCGGATGATGCCTTCCGTCACTTCCAGCAGCAGCGTTTTATCCCGGAAGCTCTGCGGAAACATCTCCGCGTCGGTGGTGCAGAGGATGGTCTGCTCGACGTTGCCGAGCGACTCCAGCAGGTAAGTCCGCCGCGCGCGGTCGAGTTCCGCCAGCACCTCGTCCAGTAGCAGGACGGGGGACTCGCGCGTTTCCTGCTCCAGCCAGCGCAATTCGGCCAAACGCAGCGCCAGAACAACCGTGCGCTGCTGTCCGCGCGAACCGAACGTGCCCATATCCACCCCATCGGAGATGAAGCGCAACTCGTCGCGATGCGGGCCGGTGAGCGTTATGCCCCGGTCGATCTCGGTACGGCGCTGGCGATGCAGCGTTTTGCGATAGGCCTCGTGCAGCGCGTCCACGTCCACGGGGGATTCCCCGGCAGTTTCCGGCAACAGACCGATCTGGTAATCCACCGCCGGAGGGCGCAACGGATCGAAGTTGGGTTCGTACCGTAACTGTAACCACGCTGAACCGCCCGTCAAATCGTGGTGCAGACGGTCCGCGTAAAAGTTAAGGGCCTTCACCACCCGGCGGCGGTAGAGGGAGAGCGTTACGCCCGTCTGCACCAGGGTTTCCTCCAAGGGCGCGAGCTGCGCGGCATCCCCGCCGAAATCGCGCAGGTGACGCAGCAGCGCGTTGCGGCGCGAGAGCGCCGTCTGGTATTCGCCCAAGGCCTCCACGTAGGCCGGATACACCTGTGAGAGCAGATCGTCGAGGAAGCGTCGCCGCCCGGAAGGTGCGCCGCTCACCAGTTCCACGTCTTCCGGCAGAAAGATGACGACGTTCAAATGCCCGGCCAAATCCATCTGGCGGATCGTGTGCTGGTTGAGCTTGATCTGCTTTTCCAGCCGCGTATTGCCGTTGGACAGCGTCTTCTGCTCCAGCGCAATCTCGATCAGGTCGGCGCGGTTACGCCGGACGACCTCGGTCTTGAGATGGGCGAAGGGCATGGCGGCTTCGACGGCGCGCCAGTGGATCAGGTGTCTGTCCGTGTTGGTCAAAGGAGAGCGTCCTACGGCAAGGTAGGCAATCGCTTCCAGCAGGCTCGTCTTTCCCTGCGCGTTCGCGCCCAACAACAAAATGGGCGAAGCCGGGAGATCGAGTTCCAGCCGGTTGTAGGTGCGGAATTGGCGTAAACTGAGACTTCGGATGTGCATAGGGTGTATTTTACCATGAATCTTCACGAATTGGGATATCTACGGGTGGGAGGATAGGAGTATGGGGGTGTGGGGGTGTGGGGGTGTGGGCGTAGGACTACGCCCACACCCCCGCCTTCTTTTGCGACAATTTTGTGACACATGGAAGCGCTGGCTGTGGTACAATGGAACGAGGCATACAGGATGAGGTAAAGGTGAGATGACGACGATTTTACTGGTCGAGGATGCGCGCGATTTGGCCGAGGTGATTCTGCGCGAACTCCGTGCAATGGACTACACCGTGCTGCACGCCGTTGATGGCCTTGCGGCGCTGCAACTACACGCCAAACATGAGCCGGACCTTATCATCCTCGATTGGATGCTGCCCAAGCTGGACGGGTTGGAAGTGCTGCGGCAGATTCGCCGCGATTCGGCAATCCCCATTCTGATGCTCACGGCGCGCGGCGAGGAAGCCGACCGCGTCATCGGGCTGGAAGTCGGCGCGGATGACTATCTCACCAAACCGTTCGGGATGCGCGAACTCATCGCGCGCGTGCGGGCGCTGCTGCGCCGGATCGAGAATGTCCAGCAGATCCTCGCCGCCGACCGCGCCAAAGCGGAGCACACGTTGACCTACGACGCGCTGTCACTGGAACCCGACGCCTACCTGGCGACGCTCAACGGCGTCCCCTTGAGCTGACGCGCACAGAGTTCGATCTGCTGCACCTGCTGCTGCGCAATCCGGGCCGCGCCTTCAGCCGCACGTATCTACTGGATACCGTCTGGGGCGGCAATTACGTCGCGGGGGATCGCTCCGTGGATAACACCGTGCCGCGCCTGCGCAAGAAGCTCGGTGACCTCGGCGAGGCCATCGAAACCGTGTGGGGCGTCGGCTACCGGCTGCGGACGGAGTAAACGCACTGTGAACCGTCAAAAGTATCAAGAGATTATCGTTACCAAACCCGCGGGTTTCCTCTATAAATTCCTGTGGACGGTCCATCCGCTCCAGGCGCTGGGCGAAGCATGGGTGCTGGGGGCGCTTCTCTTTTTCATACTTTCGCGGATTGTCAACATCGTGTCCTCCTTTGTGCTGAACAACGGCATCTTTTTCCTGTGTGCCGCATGTGGGATGTGGGTCGCGTTGCGCGCCCGGCTGGTGACAGGACGGCTCGTGTGGCAGATCATCGGAGAATCGACACTCGGACTCCTGGTCAGCGCCATGATGTTTGTAGGGCTTTTCCTCCCGGCAAACGACTGGCTAGGTTGGGACGCCGTCTGGCTTAAATCTAACTTCACCAATGCAGAATTTACTGCGTTTATCATGATGATGACCGGCCCCGGCTGCGTGTTGGTGCGCATCGGCGCAAGAATGTGGCTTTTCTGGGAGCATCTGCGACGACGGCGTATGTTGTGGGCGCTGACCCACGCCCATCTCACCGTTGTGGTCGTCGTCGCACTTCTTTTCGGTGGGGTATTGCTCCTGTCTGTACTGTTTGGCGGTAGTACTCCATCACCGGATACGGAAGCTCCCCCTATCGTCGTGACCATTGCCGAACAAGTTTTACAAATCCTCTTTCCGACCCTGGCGGTGGGCATCTTCATCGTGGTTGTGTTGTTGGCAGGTGTGCTGCCACCCTCGCTGGTGGTTTCTTTCCTCGTCGCCCGCAAAACGACTAAAAGGCTCGAACGATTGGCCGCCGCCACCGGGAAGTTGCGCGACGGCGACTACACAACGCGCGTCGCCATAGACGGCGAGGATGAGGTGGCACAATTGCAGACCACCTTCAACGCGATGGCCGGCGAGCTGGAACGCACGCTGCACGACCTGCAGATCGAGCGCGACCGCGTGGCCGCGTTGCTGCACGCGCGCCGCGAGCTGATCGCCAACGTCTCCCACGAGTTGCGCACCCCTCTGGCGACAATCCGGGGGTATCTCGACACGTTTCAGGACGCGGACTGGCCTGAATCACGCCAACGTGACCTGGCGGTGATGGAGCGCGAGCTGTTGCACCTGCAAACCCTCATCGATGACCTCTTCACGCTCTCGCGCGCCGAAGTGGGTGGCTTGACGCTCGATGTGCGCCCGGTGGACGTCGTCCCGGTGATCCGGCAGCGTGTAGAAGCGCTCGCCCCACTCGCCCGGCAGCGCGAACACGTCGAGGTCATCGCCGACGTCCCCGCAGATTTGCCTCCGGCTTTCGCCGACGCCGAACGGCTCGACCAGGTGCTCGCCAACTTGCTGCGCAACGCGCTGCGCCACACGCCGCCGGGCGGCATTATCGCCGTCGTCGCGTCTGCCACGGACAATTGTGTCCGCATCGAAGTCTGCGATACCGGGGCGGGCATCCCACCGGATGAACTCCCACACGTCTGGGAACGCTTCTATCGTGGCGATGATGCCCGCGAACTCGACACACAGGGCGCCGGCCTGGGCCTGGCGCTCGTCAAAGACCTCGTCGAAGCCATGGGCGGCGCAGTGGACGCGCGCAGCACGCCCGGCGAGGGCAGTTGCTTCGGCGTAACTTTGCCGCGCGGATAATTTTTCCAGCAGATTGAGTCAAGCGAGACGGTTATTAGCGCCCCTTTTGGGGCGTTTTTTGTTGCCCCACGCGATCTGCGACAGAACTGCGACACTTCCACAAAACTCCTGTGACATTGGCTTGCTATGATAAAGCCATATCAACAAAGGAGGCAGTAAAAATGACGTTTTTAGGCAATGGACTCAGCATCACAGCATTCTTGTTCTTTGGCACACTGATTGCCGGCAACCAATGGTGTGCGCGGGTGGAGATGCCCGAGCGCCGGCTGATGGGCATTCAAAGCCCAGGGGAGGTGGACGAATGGCCGACACACTGATTCAAACGGTCAACCTGACCCGGCGCTTTGGCGACGTGCTCGCGGTCAACGGGCTGGAACTCGCGGTGCCCCGGGGATCGGTCTACGCTTTCCTCGGGCCGAACGGCGCGGGCAAGACGACGACGATCCGGATGCTGCTCGGCCTGATCCGCCCCACGAATGGCGATGTGCACCTGTTCGACCAATCGCTGCGAGGCAACCGGAAAAACATTCTGCGAAAGGTCGGGGCGTTGGTCGAAGGGCCGTCGCTCTACCCGCATCTTACCGGGCGGGAGAACCTGGAACTGACGCGCCGTCTCATCGGTGCGACGACGGCGCAGCGCGACCGGGCGCTGCACATCGTCAAACTCGTCGACGCCGCCGACCGGCCGGCGAGAACCTATTCCACCGGGATGAAACAACGTTTGGGGCTGGCGCTGGCCTTGCTCGCCGATCCGGAACTGCTGATCCTCGACGAACCGACCAACGGCCTAGATCCGGCGGGCATCCACGAGATGCGCGATCTGATTTGCGACCTCCCGGCGCAGGGAATCACTATCTTCCTCTCCAGCCACCTGCTGAGCGAGGTCGAGCAGGTCGCCACGCACATCGGCATCATCCGGCAAGGGCAATTGCTCTTCCAGGGGACGCTCGACGAACTCCACGCGCAGATGGACACACAACTCACCCTCGAAGTGGACCAACCACAGCGCGCCAAGAGCGTGTTGGCGGAAGCCGGCTGGCAGGTCAAGAGCAACGGCGGCCATCGAATGGTCGTCGATGCCAATAACCTGTCCGATGCGTCGATGATCAACGCCCAATTGACGCAGAGCGGCATCAACGTCTTTCACATCAACCTGGAACAACCGACGTTGGAAGACATGTTCCTGAGCCTTACAGCCTAAGAATCTATCCGAAAATTATGAGGGGTTCACACTGTCGTCGGCGGGCGGCTAAAGCCGCTTTTTTCTTGAGGGTGTTTTTGCGCTTGCGGGCGCTGCCCGCAAGCGCAAAAACACCCTTTCACCCGCGCCTTTAGGCGCAAAATACTGCGCCCGGTGAATTTACGGAATGACTACCTGACTAACGACTATCAAACCATTCAAGGAGATAACGATGAAATACCTGGTTTATGCTTTACACGCAGAATTGTTGAAAACAAAACG
>OMKS01002496.1_pt1 | contig 15350 bp, 13 predicted proteins | sample 1674721 | NCBI WGS metagenome assembly OMKS01 (sample SAMN06264996, study PRJEB25208) | sediment metagenome | isolation source: hot spring sediment | place: USA: California | collected 2014-09-02
ACCCCAAGAGCCACACCCCCGCCACGCCCCCATCCTACCAGCTACATCACCGGGCACAAATCCGATGGTAGACCCCCTTGTGATTACAGGTCGTGGCGCCCGGTGGGCCCATAGGCGTCGGGACGGGCTCACCCCACCTGGGACCTCAAGCCAAGTGTACGGGACCGGTCACCGGCTACCCTGCCCTCGCTTCCCTCACTACCAACATACGAGCGTCGGGGTTTATCCCCGACGGTAGTTCGGTCGGAGAGAGGCCGTCGCACACAAGCTGCGATGCTACACGCCTTCCCTGGGCCGTGGTGCCGACGGCCCACGTGCCGGAGGTCGGCGGCCAACGGCTCGTGCTGAGGGGCGGGTGCGGTTCGCTGGGAGGAGGAGCTCGGCATCGGTCATAGATCTGGCGGAGCGCTGTTCTGGGGTATACTTCCGCCTCCATGAGGTTCCGAACTCCTTCTCGCGATGAGATCCTGACCGGATCGGCGCTGGCCACGATGGCCCGCATCGGCGGCCCGGCCATTCTGGGATCGCTCATCTTCACCCTCTACAACCTCGCCGACGCGTTCTGGATCGGGCGGCTGCCCCCGGAGGCATCGGCGGCGGCGGTGGCCGGGATTCAGGTCTCGTGGCCGATCGTGTGGTTCCTGATCTCGTTCATCGCCGGGTTCGGCGGGGCGGCGGTGAGCGCACTCGTCTCCCAGTACGTCGGGGCGGGGCGGCCGGAGGAGGCGAACGTCGCCCTGAACCAGCTCTTCATCCTGTCCGCTGTGTCCGGGATCGTGGTGGGGGTGACAGGCTACTTCGCGTCGCCCTTCCTGCTCGATCTCCTCATCGGGCAAGGGGCGGTGTCAAGCGCGGCTGCGCTGTACATGAAGATCATCTTCCTCGGGCTTCCGACGATGGTCTTGCCGGGGCTGTTCTTCGCCGCGTTCGCTGCCACGGGGGACACAGTGACCCCCCTCCTCGTGAGCGGGGGCGGGACGATCGTGAACATGGTCCTCGACCCGTTCTTCGTGTTGGGCTGGGGGGGGCTGCCCCAGATGGGGATCCTCGGAGCTGCGTACGCTACGATCCTCTCTCAAGGGCTTGTTACGATCGCGTTTCTCCTCCTCCTGCGGCGGGGAAGCGGGCACCTCCGGCTCGACTCCCGGCAGATGGTCCCCCGGTGGACGTGGGTCGCCAAGGGCCTCCGGATCGGGGTCCCGGCGGCGATCGGCCAGTCGAGCATGGCGTTCGGGTTCGTGATCATGACCGCGGTCATCGGAAGGCTCCCGAATGCCGAGGCCGCGCTCGCCGGGTACGGGATCGGGGACCGCGTCCTGGGGATCCTGTTCATCGTCACCGATGGGCTGGGAACCGGGCTCACGACGATGGTCGGCCAGGCGTTGGGCGCGGGGGCGATGGAGCGGGCGCGGGAGCTCGTGCGAAAGGGCATTGCCGCCCTCATCGTCATCCTCTCCGCCGAGGCCCTGTTCCTGTGGTTCGTCCGCTACCCGACGGTGGCGTTGTTCATCCCGGGGCGGGAGGACGTGATCGCGGTCGGAGCGCAGTTCATCGGCGCGTTCGCGGTGAGCATGCCGTTCCTGGGGACGTTCTTCGCGGCGATGGCCATCTACCGAGGGTCGGGCCACAACGTGCCGACGATGGTCCTCGGGGTGGTGCGGCTGTGGGTGCTGCGGATCCCCCTCTCCTACGTGTTCGGGTTCACGTTGAACCTCGGCGCGGACGGGGTATGGTGGGGGATGTCGCTCTCGAACGTCCTCGCCGGCCTGATTGCGCTCGGGTTCCTCCTCTCCAAGGGCTGGCAGAGGTCGGTCGTCGAGCCGGCTACGCCTCCCGCGGGTTGACCTCCTCGGGGAGGTGGAGGAGGCGGCCCTCCATCCCCCCGGCCACGGCTAGGATCTCCCCGGTGATGTGCCCGGCCAAGCGGTCGGAGGAGAGGAACACGATCGCGCTTGCCACGTCCTCGGGCCGGGCGACGCGCGTGTGGGCCCGCGTCTGGAGCACGCGCGTCACGACCGCGGGGTCCGCCAACCCCGCGGCGGACATGGGCGTCCTCGTCCACCCTGGGCAGACCGCGTTGACGCGTCCCCGAGGCACGATCCGCACGATCTCGTTCTTCAAGGTCCGCGTCAGGCCGTAGGTGATCCCCGCCTTCGCTGCCGCGTAGTCGGCGTGGCCCTCCTCCCCGAACACGGCGGCGGTGGACCCGACGATCACCAGCGCGGCTGACTCCGGCTTCGTCCTCTCCAAGGTCCGGAAGAACGCCCGCGCGCAGAGGAAGACGGACGTGAGGTCGGTCGCGATCGTGCGGTTCCACCGCTCCAGGGTCATCCGGTGGATCGGCTCGTCCTCTGGGGGCCAGATCCCGGCGGTGGCAACAAGGATGTCCACCCGCCGGAATCGGTCGAGGGCCTTCCGGAACAGGTGCTCGACCTCCTCCTCCTGGGTCAGGTCGGCGGATACGAGGACGTTGTCCCCCGTCAACTCCTCCTGGAGCGCGTGCAGGTTGCCCAGGTTGCGGTAGCCGTGGAGGACGAGCACCGCCCCTTCTCGGTCGAACAGCCGCGCCGCGGCACCGCCGATGCCTCCCGAGGCGCCGGTGACGAGGACGACCTTGTCCTGAAGGCCGGTGTCCATGTCTAGACGAGGAACGTCCCGTCCTTCACGAACAGCTTCCCGTCCACGCGCACCTCTCCCCCCTGCCGCAGATCGCACACCATGTCCCAGTGAATCGCTGAACTGTTCTTGCTTCCCGACTCAGGGTATCCCTTCCCGAGCGCGAGGTGGATCGTCCCCCCGATCTTCTCATCGAACAGGGTGTTCTTCGTGAACCGCTGGACCCCGGGGTTGGTCCCGAACGCGAACTCGCCCACGTATCGTGCCCCTTCGTCCGTGTCCAGCATCTTGAGCAGGAACTCCTCGTTCTTGGCCGCGCTGGCCTTCACCACGCGGCCACCCTTGAACTCCAGCCGCACGTCCTCTACTTCGCGGCCGTGGAAGATGGCGGGGTAGGTGAATCGGATGCGTCCCTCTACGCTATCCTCGATCGGGCCGGTGAAGATCTCCCCGTCGGGGAAGTTCTCGTGGCCGTCGCAGTTGACCCACGTCCTCCCCCCGACCTTCAGGCGGAGGTCCGTGTCCGGGCCCGCGACGTGGATCTCCGTCCGCGGGGCGAGCCACTCGATGAGCGCCTGCTGCCTGCGCGAGATGTCCTTCCACGCCGCGATGGGGTCCTCCTCCCCGACGAGGCATGCCCCGAACACGAACTCCTCGAATTCCCGCAGCGACATCTCCGCGTCCTGGGCGAAGGCGGGGGTGGGATAGAGGGTTCCCGTCCAGCGCAGTTCCTTCCTTGCCGCCCGCGCGAGGAACCGCTCGGACAAGGGGCGCATCGCTTGCGCGCGCCGGGCCTGACGTGCCGGGTCGGCGCCCGTGAGGCGCTTCGTGTTCGTCTCCGTCCACACCGAGATCGAGGCGTGGATCTCCTCGATCATCTCCGCCACGAACTTGGGGATGAAATCGAGCTGGGCATCGCTCGCCCGCTTGTAGAAGATCTCCTCCGCCCCATCGAGGCCGAGCTGGACCCAAGGGTGGGCTCCCCGGCCGAGGATCTCCTCGTACAGGGCGAGGAGGAGTGGGGCTCCCTCCGCTCCTCCCTGGATCCGTACGAGATCGCCTTCCTTCACCGCCAGGGAGTAGCCGGTGAGGACCTTCGCCATCGCCTCCACGCGGGGATCGTTCATCGTCCCTCCTTGCGCCGCTTGTTCCGCTTCAGCTTGGCCACCAGTGCTCGGGCTACGCAGTCCGGGACGAACTTTCCGACCTCCCCGCCGTACTGAGCGATCTCCTTGACGAGGGATGAGGAGAGGAACGAGTACTGGCCCGCAGTCATCAGGAATACGCTTTCGATATCGCTATCGAGATCGCGGTTGGTGAGGGCGAACTGGAACTCGTAGTCGAAGTCGGAGGTCGCCCGCAGGCCGCGCACCACCGCCGTCGCTCCCAGTTCCCGTGCGCAGTCAACGAGGAGTCCGGAGTACGTGATCACATTGACCCCACGGATCTCCTCCTCGGCGAGCGCTCTCGTGACGAGGTCCCGTCGCTCGGCTGCGGAGAAGAGGGGCGCCTTCCGCGGGTTCTCGACCACCGCCACGATGAGTTGATCGAACAGGCGGGCCGCCCGCCGCAGGATGTCGAGGTGCCCGTAGGTGATGGGATCGAAGCTCCCGGGATAGAGGGCGACCCGCATCAAGCCACCTCCGCGTAGGGGCGGAGGAGTTGCCGCAACCGGTCCCCGCACGGGCCGACGGCGGCCCATGCCGCCCGATCGGGATTGAGGAACCGCTGGGCAAGCTCCTGGACCTCCTCCCCGGTCACCGCCCTCAGGCGGCGGACCACCTCGTCGGGCGGAGCCGGCGTTCGTCCAAGCGCGATCGCCGTTCCCAGCCGCACCATGCGCCCGCTCGGATCATCGAGACCGAGGAGGAACGCGTTCACCAGACGCTGGATCGCCCGCCTGAGGTCGGAGGGTGGAGGAGGGGTCCGGGCGAGGGCCTCCACTTCCCCCCACAGGAGGTCGACGACGCGGGGGAGCTTCTTCTCCTCGGTCGCCGCGTAGAGGGCGAGGGCCCCCGCGTCGGAGTAGTAGGAGGTCGCGGAGAAGACGGTGTAGGCGAGCCCCAGCTCCTCGCGCACGCGCTGGAAGAGCCGCGAGCTGACCCCGCCACCGAGGAGGGCGTTCAACACCTCGATCCCGTACCGATGGGGGGACCCGATGGGGATCGTGGGGAACCCCACCGCAAGGTGGACCTGCTGGATGGCCCGCTCGGCAAGGACGACCCCCGATCCCGGCTCGGGAGGGCGCCGGGGCCTTTCCCCGTCGTGCTCGCCCCCGCTTCCGAATCGGGTTGCAAGGGAGAGGAGCTCCGTTGGATCCACTCTCCCGCAGGCAACGAGCGCCATCCGCGCAGGCGTGTAGTGGTGGCGGAAGAACTCCAGGAGGTCGTCGCGCCCCAACTCGGCCACGGATGCGAGCCTCCCCACCACGGGTTGGCCCAGGGGATGCCCACCGGGCCACAGGGCCTCGTGGAGGAGCTGAAACGCCACGTCCTCCGGGCTATCCTCGATGGTGCGGATCTCCTCCTCGATCACCACCCGCTCCCGCCCCAGGTCATCGCGGGCGAACCGGGGGAGAGTGACGAGCTCCTCAAGGATGGAGACGGCGGGGGGGAGGCCCTCATCGAGGACCTCGGTGTAGTAGAACGTGTACTCGTTTGCGGTCGCGGCGTTGAGATGTCCACCCAGAAGATCGATCGCTTGGGCGATCTCGGCCGCGCTGTGGCGGGCCGTGCCTTTGAACGTCATGTGCTCGAGGAGGTGGGCGAGCCCTTCCTTGCCGGGGGGATCGTCCCTCCCCCCGGCCCTCACCCACAGCCCGACGGCCACCGAGCGCAGGGACGGCATCGGTTCGGCGAGCACCGCTACCCCCGACGCCGTGCAGCCCTGGTAGCAGCCGGGGTAGATCTCGATCATGCTCCGGGTTCGGATGAGCCGGCGGGGGCCACCCGCCGCAGTTTGTACCGCCCCTGTTCCTCGATCTCCAGGATCTCCACGAGCATCCGGTCGCCCTTCTTCGCCACCTCGGCCGGCTCGGCGTGGGTCCCCAGGCGCGACTTGTGCACCAACCCCCGCACCCCAGGAGCGATCTCCACGAACACGCCGTAGTCGACGACGTTCGTGACCTGGCCGGAGATGATGTCCCCGACCTTGAGCTTGGGCTTCTCTTGGACGGCCCGGCAACGGATCCGCCCGTTCTCGTCGGTCTCGATCACCTCCACGAGGAGCTCGTCGCCGACCCGGACCACATCCTCAACCTTCTTCACGTACCCGTCGGAGAGATTGGAGATGTGGACGAGGCCATCCACCCCCGGCCGGAGCTCGACGAACGCCCCGAACGGGGCGATGCGGACAACCTTGGCGTGGAACGTCATCCCCACCTCGACCTCCGCCGTGAGCTCTTCGATTGCCTGGCGGGCGAGGCCCACCGCGTCCGCAGAGTCGCCGACGATTTTCACCGTGCCATCGTCCTCGATGTCGATCTCCGTGCCCGTGTCCTCCTGGAGCTTGCGGATGACCCGCCCCCCGGGGCCGATGATCGCCCCGATCTTCTCCGGGTTGACCTTCACCACGTCGAGGCACGGGGCATAGGGGGAGAGGGACGGCCGCGGCTTGGGGAGGACGGCGTCCATCTGGTCGAGGATCGCCAACCGCGCGCGGCGGGCCTGTTCCATCGCCTGCCGCATGAGATCCGGCGTGATCCCGCCCGTCTTGACGTCGAGCTGGAACGCGGTTACGCCCTCGCGGGTTCCGGCAACCTTGAAGTCCATGTCCCCGTAGTGGTCCTCGAGGCCGAGGATGTCGGTGAGGATGACGTGCTTGCTCGACTCCTCGTCGCCCACGAGCCCCATCGCCACCCCGGCCACCGGGCGCTTCAAGGGGACCCCGGCGTCCATCATCGCGAGGCTTCCCGAACAGACGGAGGCCATGGACGAGGATCCGTTCGATTCCGTGATTTCCGACACCACGCGGATGATGTAGGGGAACTCGTCGTCCGAGGGCAGCACCGCGCGCAAGGCCCCCTCGGCGAGCCTTCCGTGCCCGATCGACCGCCGGGAAGGGGACCCGATCCGTCCCGCCTCGCCGGTGGCGTAGGGCGGGAAGTTGTAGTGGAGCATGAACCGCTTCAGGCCTTCCTCCATCATCAGGTCGACGATTTGGGCATCGCGCCGCGTCGCGCCGAGGGTGCACGTCCCCAGGGACTGGGTCTCCCCGCGCGTGAAGAGGGCCGAGCCGTGGACGCGAGGGAGGAGCCCGACCTGAATCGAGACGGGCCGGAGCTCGTCCGGTCTCCGGCCGTCCATCCGCTCCCCCCGCTCGAGGATCGCCCGCCGGGCGAACTCCCGGTACACGTCGTCGAAGAGCTGTGTGGCGAGCGCGGCGATCGTGGCCCTCTTCTCCTCCGGGTAGCCCGCCGCCACTGCCCCCGCCGCCTCGGTGGCCAACGCTTGGGCCATCCTCTCCCGGCCGAGCTTCGTCGGAGCGGCCCGGAGCTCGGGGAGGCGGGGCCACACGAACTCCTTCACCTTGCCGCGCACTTCCGCGACCTCCGCGGTGGGCGGGGTCGCGGCCCGTTTGGCGACCTCGTGTTGCGCAGCGAACTGCTCCTCGAGGGCGACCAGGTCCTGGATCAGCTTGTGGGCGGCCTCGATCGCTTCGACCACCTTCTCGTCAGCGACCTCCCGCATGTGGCCCTCGACCATCGTCACCGTGGCGCGGGTTCCGGCGACGACGATGTCCATCCGTCCCGTCTCCCGCACCTCGTCGCTCGGATGGGCGATGATCGTCTCCCCGTCCATCCCCAGCCGCACCGCGGCCACCGGGCCCGCGAACGGGGCCGGGGAGATCATGAGCGCTGCCGAGGCGCCGAGGAGGCCCACCACGTCCGGGGGGGCGTCCCTCTCCGCGGAGAGGACGGTGGCCACGATGTGGACCTCTTCTCGGTACCCGTCAGGGAACAACGGCCGGAGCGGGCGGTCGATGAGGCGCGCTGCGAGCACGGCGTCGTCCGATGGCCTCCCCTCCCGCTTGAAGAACCCCCCGGGGATCTTCCCTCCCGCATAGAACCGCTCCTCGAAATCCACCCGGAGCGGGAAGTAATCGAGCTCTTGGGCCGTTGGCTGGCAGACGACGGTCACGAGGACCTTCGTGTCGCCCCACGTCGCGAGGACCGCCCCATCGGCCTGGCGGGCGATGCGCCCGCTCTCCAGGCGGAACGTCTTTCCGGCAAGTATTGCTTGTACCTCTGGCATTCCCCTCACACACCTCTGATGTTGAGTTCCCGGATCACCTGCGCATACCGGCGCGGGTTGGTTCGGCGCAGGTACTGCAACAACCGGCGGCGTTGTCCTACGATCTTGTGCAGCCCGCGGCGGGAGTGAAAGTCCTTGCGGTGGATCTGCAGGTGCTCGGTGAGCTGGCTGATCCGCGCGGTCAGCAACGCGACCTGGACCTCTGCCGAACCGGTATCGGTTGGACTCTTCGCGAACTTCCTGATGAATTCCTGCTTCGTTTCCTGTGAAAGCGCCACACTCCACCTCCAATCGCCCGATCCCACGCTGGCGTCCGCCTGGGAAGGGTTCAGTTAACGGAACCGACGGGCCAGGCGCCGGCACCGACCCCTGATCTCGTCCACATCGAGGGTCTGGAACTCACCTCCTATGAGAAGCGGCTGCCCGTCGACGAGCACCGTCGTCACATCCGACCCCTGAGCGGCATAGACGAGGTCCGTGAGGGGATCGTACCCCGGACAGAGATGAGGCCCGTTCATGCTGATGAGCACGCCATCCGCCCGTCGTCCCGGCTCAATTGTACCCAATTCCTTTCCCCAGCCAAGGGCGGCCGCCCCGCGGGCGGTGGCGCAACGGAGGGCCTCTGCGGCGGGGAACGCCGCGGGGTCACCGGCCCTCTGCTTGGCGAGCAGCGAGGCAAGCCGCATCTCCTCGATCATGTTGAGGTCTCCGGCCGATGCGGCCCCGTCCGTGCCCAGGGCGACGTTGACCCCGCCGGCGAGCAGTTCCTGGACCGGGGCGATCCCGCACGCCAGCCTCATGTTCGACGTCGGGCAATGCACGGCGGTCGCCCCATGGGCGGCGAGGATCTCGATGTCCTTCTCCGCGACGTGGACGCAGTGGGCCGCGAGGACGGGGACGGAGAAGACGCCCAGCTCCTCCAGCCACTCGGCTGGGGATTTTCCCCGTTCGGCCCGGATCCGCGCGACTTCCTCTGCGGTCTCGGCGAGGTGGGTATGGAGGGGAACCCGGATCTCGCGGGCCAACACGGCGGTGCGCTGCCATACCTCGGGAAGGCAGGTGTAGGGCGCGTGGGGAGACAGGGCGGTGCGGATGCGGCCCTCCGCCTTCCCCTCCCACTCCCGGGTGAACGCCTCCGCTCTCTTCAGCTCGGGATCGATCCGCTCCGGGGTCGGGGCAACGATCCCGTAGGAGAGGAGGGCGCGCAGGCCAGCCTCCTCCACCGCATGCGCCACCTCGTCCATGAAGAAGTACATGTCGGCGAAGGCGGTCGCCCCGCCCCGGATCATCTCCGCCAGGCCGAGGAGCGACGCCCAGTACACGTCCTTCGCCGTGAGCTTCCGCTCTCGGGGCCAGATCTCCTCGCTCAGCCACCGCTCGAGGGGAAGGTCGCGCCCTGCCCCGCGGAAGAGGGTCATCGCGAGGTGGGTGTGGGCGTTGACGAGACCGGGGACGAGGAGGCATCCCTCGCCGTCGATCACCTGGTCGAACGACCCCTCCCCTCCCCCGCGGGGGAGGATCGCCTCGTACCGCCGCCCCTCGATCACCACGTCGGCACGGGGGACGACCCCCTCCTCCGCGCGTTGCACCACCGCCGGCCCCCGGATGAGGATCCGCACGAGATGCAGTATACGGATCTGCGGCCGTTTCCGGCCAGCTGGGCTATGATTGGACCGTGATGGAGGGGAAGGGAGCCGAGGACATCGCCTGTCGCCACCTGCGCGCCCAGGGGATGAGGATCGTCGCCCGCAACTGGCGGTGGCGGGGAGGGGAAGTGGACATCATCGCCCGGGATGGCCCCACCCTCGTGTTCGTGGAGGTCAAGGGACGGTCCGGGGAGGGGTTCGGGACCGCCGTGGAGGCGGTGACGGGCGAGAAACGGAATCGCCTGTGGCGTACGGCGCTCGCCTTCCTCGGGGGGCAGCCCGAGATGCCGGTGCGGTTCGACGTGGTGGCGGTGGACCCCGCTGGCGTGCGTCACATCCGCGATGCGTTCCGGGAGGAGGATGTTCGCCCAGGTCCTTAGCGCTGCCCCGTATGGGATCGAGGCCCGCCTGGTCGAGGTCCAGTGCGATGTGGGGCCCGGCCTGCCGGGGTTCGCGATCGTCGGGCTGCCGGAGAAGGAGGTGTCCGAGGCCCGGGAGCGGGTGCGGTCGGCAGTCCGCAACGCGGGTCTCTCCTTCCCCCAGCTGCGGATCACGGCCAACCTCGCCCCGGCCGACCTCCGCAAGGAGGGGGCGGGATTCGACCTCGCCCTGGCGGTGGCCCTCCTCGTCGCCACGGGACAGGTGGCGGCGGAGGCCAGCGCGGGTACGCTGTTCCTGGGGGAGCTGGCCCTGGATGGGGGTCTGCGGCCGGTGCGGGGGATGCTGGCGATGGCCCTCGCCGCCCGCGAAGGGGGGATCGAACGCGCTGTGGTGGCGGCCCCCTCCGCTCCCGAGGCAGCGCTGGTGGACGGGCTCGCCGTGCACCCGGTCGCGTCCCTCGGCGAGGCGGTGGCGTTCCTCCGCGGGGAGCGAGCGATCCCCCCCGCGCCGCGGACCGCCCCCGAGGAGGAGCCGCCGGATTGGATCGACCTCGCCCTCGTGCGGGGGCAGGAGCACGCCCGGCGGGCCCTCGAGATCGCCGCGGCCGGCGCGCACCACCTGTTGATGGTCGGCCCGCCTGGGGCTGGCAAATCCCTCCTCGCCAAATGCCTCCCCGGGATCCTCCCCCTCCTCACGTTCGACGAGGCGCTGGAGGTGACGCGCATTCACTCCGTGGCGGGATTGCTCGCCCCGCAGCGACCGCTGCTCCGCCGGCGCCCGTTCCGCTCCCCCCACCATACCGTGTCCTACGCGGGGATGGTCGGGGGCGGTCACGGGGTCCCGAGCCCCGGCGAGATCACGCTCGCTCATCACGGCGTGCTGTTCCTGGACGAGCTTCCGGAGTTCGACCGCAGGGTGCTGGAGGCGCTCCGCCAGCCGCTCGAGGAGCGTCGGATCACGGTCGTGCGCGCCGGGACGGCGGTGACGTTCCCGGCCTCGTTCATGCTCGTTGGGGCGATGAATCCCTGTCCATGCGGGCATCTCGGCGACCCGCTCCGCCCCTGTCGATGTCGGCCCCACGAGGTGGCGGGCTACCGCAAGCGCCTCTCCGGCCCGTTCCTCGACCGGGTGGACCTGTTCGTGCACGTGCCGCGCCTCACCCGGGAGGAGCTCCTCACCGAAGGGGGGGGCGAGCCATCGGAGGCGGTGCGGAAGAGAGTCGCGGAGGCCCGCGACGTCCAGCGGCGGCGGTTCGCGGGCCGCGGGGGGACCAACGCCGGACTCGACCCGCGGGAGGTCCAGCGCTGGTGTGTCCTCACCCCCGAGGGAAGATCCCTCCTCGCCCGCGCCGTGGATCACTTCGCCCTCACCGGCCGGGGGTACGTGCGCACCCTCAAGGTTGCCCGCACGATTGCGGATCTCGACGCGTCCGCTACCATCGGGCCCGAGCACGTGGCGGAGGCATTGCAGTACCGGGCGTTTCCAGAGGAGGTAACACCGTGAAATGGCTGTGGATCGGTCTTCTCGTTGCAGGATGGACCGTGGTGACGATGGCCCAGTCGTTCACCGTGGGGCGGATCGAGATCGTGGGGAACGTCAACGTCCCCACGAACGACATCCTGGCTGCGGTGCGGTTCGAGGTCGGCCAGGAGGCGACCCGGGACGAGGTGCTGGCCGCGGTCCAGTCCATCCTGAAGCTCGGCTATTTCGCGCAGGTCACTCCGGAGCTCGCGTTCGATGATGATCTCGTCGTGGTGCGGTTCCGGGTCGTGGAGTACCCCAAGATCGAGAGCATTACCTTTGAGGGGCTACCGCCGGCCCCGAAGGGGAAGGGAACCCTCCTCTCATGGCTCCAGGAGGTCCTCCAAGGAACGGGCCGGCCCACGGAGACCAAGCTCCGGGAGATCCTCACCGACGCTGGGGTGAAGGCCGGGGAGGTCCTGAATCAGGCCAAGCTCGAGGCGGCGCTCGCGGGCCTCCTCGAGGAGTATCGCAAGATGGACTGGGCCACGGTTCAGATCGTCCCTGACCTGAGGGGTACCGAGCTCGTGCTCGCGGTCGAGGAGCTCATCGTCGTCGGGCACCGGTTCCGCGGGCTGTCCACGATCCCGGAGGAGGAGGCGCGGAAGCTCGTCACCGTCCCCGTGGGGGAGGTGGGGCGGATCTCGCAGATCCAGGAGTCGCTCGGCGCCCTCGGCCAGTCCGTCTTCTTCTCCTCGGGAGGGGTCAGCGCGGAGTCGGGCGAGGAGGGCGTGAGGCTCGTGTGGGACCTCGTGGAGCGGGTGATCCTCCCCGAGCCCGCTTCCGTGGCGGGGATCGACCTTCAGGGGGTGACGGCGTTCCGCCTCGAGCGCCTCCGGGAGCGGATCGGCCCCCTTCCCGAGGGCCTGGTCACGAACCACGACGTCCTCCGCGCCCTTGGACCCGTCTATGACCACTACCGCCGGGAAGGGTTCTTCATGGTCGAGTTGGAGGGGGAAGGGGTCGAAGCGGGACGCCTGCGGGTGAAAGTGAAGGAAGGGCGCGTGGCGCGGATCGAGGTCGATGAGGGGTCGCGCACCGCGCCGTGGGTCATCGAACGGGTGATGGACCTCTCCCCGGGCCAGCTCCTCACGGAGGGGCGGTTCGTCGTCAGCCGTCAGGCGCTGATGGCGCTCGGCTACTTCCAGGACGTGGTCCTCGAACCGCGGTGGGAGGGCGACGAGCTGGTCCTCAAGGTCACCGTTACTGACATCGCCAAGCTCGGCAGCATCGGGGGGAACGTGGCGATCTCCCCCCAAGACCTCGGGATCGTCGGCAACCTCACCTACAGCCAGAAGAACGTCCTCGGGAAGGCGATCGACCTCGCCCTGTCCCTGGAGAAGGGGCTGACCGGGAGCGGATCCACGACGTGGTCGCTTTCATTCAGCAGCTATTCCTTCCCCGTGTTCGACCTCGTGAGCGTCGAACTGTATCGGCAGGAGTCCGGTACGGATCCGATCACGCTCACCTTGGGAGGAGGGGTGAGGCTCGCCTATCCCCTTGCCCCCTACCTCGACCTTGCGGTGGGCCTGGCGAGCGAGCGGGCGTGGGAGCTCCCCGCGGGAAGCGCTCTCGATCCGAAGACCTCGGTTGAGGTCGGGGTGACGATCGATGACCGCGATAGCCCGTTCTTCCCCCGAACCGGCCGCCGGGGGCAGGTCTCGCTGGAGAAGGCGGGGACGTTTGCCCCGGGGGTGGAGTACCTCGTCCTCAAGGCGGAGCTCGCCGGGTTCTCCCCGGCCGACGCCGTGGTCCTGCTCGGGGAGGCGCGGGCCGTCCTCGCGTGGAGGGCCCTCGTCCGCTGGGGGTGGGACCTCCCCGCTCGGTACCAGTTCACCCTGGGAGGGGTGGACTCCGTGCGCGGGGCGAAGGGGGTGCTCACGGATCGGTGCGGCCTCCTCAACGGCGAGTTCCGGATCGAGATCGCGCAGGGGTCGTGGATTGCCTTGTTTGGGGATTTCGGGGCGACCGGGGAGGGGACCGTGAAGTCGTCGCTGGGGATCGAGCTCGCGGCGAACGTGGCGGGGATGTTCGTCCGCATCTCCCTGGCGTGGCCCAACGACCGCGACCCGACGTGGGTCCCGGCGTTCGAGTTCGGGATGAGTCCGATGTTCTAGGGTGGGGATGCCGTTCAGAACCGAGCACAACGGAGGAGACAGATGAAGACACAGTGGATCGTAGGGCTGCTTGTTGGCGCGCTGGTGCTGGGGCTCGCGGGGGGCGTTGTGGGGAGCTTCCTCCTCCCCGGGAAGGGCGATGTGGGTTCCCTCACGGACCGCGTGACGAAGCTTGAGAGCGCACAGAAGGAGCTGGAGACGCGGGTCACGGGGATCACCGCGAGCGGGGCTGGGCTTCGGGTAGGGGTTGTGGACGCGGAGGCCCTCTTCCAGAAGGTGTTCCTGCCCCAGGTCCAGACCCAGCGGGGAGCGTTGGAGGGGAAGACGAAGGACATCCAGGCCCTCCAGGCCGACTATGCCGCGGGGAGGGTCACCGCCGAGGTCTACCAGCAGCGCTATCTTCGGCTCCAGGCGGAGCTCCTCGAAGCGACGCTCGCCGTGAACATGGCGATGCTCGACAAGATGATCGCCTCCCCCGGGTTCCTTACCCTGCGCTCGGATCTGCAGAACCTGCGCACGCAAGCTACCCCCCTCGGGACGGAGATTCAGAACGTGGTGAAGGAGGCCCAGGTCACGATCCTCGACCCCACCGGGTTCGCCCAGCGCCTCCAGCAGCTTCAGACCGCGCTGCAGGAGCTCGACCAGCTCCTGACCCAGGTTGCGGCGGTGAAGATCGTCGAGATCTCCCAACAGATCGCCAAGGAGCAGGGCTACGACATCGTCCTGCGGACGAGGGACGTCGTCGTCTTCCGCCGCGAGGCGACCGTGGTCGACCTATCCTCGGACGTGGAGGGCCGTCTGTGGCGGCTCTTCTCGTCCTAGGGGCCGCTCGTCGGGAGGCGGTGCGGGGAGGGCGATGAGGGACCGTCTCGTGGAGTCGGTGCCGAACGTATCGGAGGGTCGGGATCGGGGGGTGATCGCGGCCCTCGTTTCCGCGCTGGGGGAGGTGCCCACAGCGTGCCTCCTCGACGTTCAGGCTGACCCCGACCATCACCGGACCGTGTTCACCCTGGCGGGCGACCCCGACGGGGTGGCGGAGGCGATCCTGCGGTTGTTTGCGGAGGCCCTGCCTCGGATCGACCTCCGCCGGCACCGCGGGGAGCACCCCCGGATGGGGGCGGTGGACGTCGTCCCGTTCGTCCCCGTGCGGGGGGTGACGATGGCCGACTGCGTGGACCTCGCTCGGCGGGTCGGGCGGGAGGTGTGGCAGCGGTTCCGGGTTCCCGTGTACCTCTACGAGGAAGCGGCGACGCGGCCCCATTGCCGGGATCTCGCCCAGATCCGGCGGGGGGAGTTCGAGGGATTTGCAGCGAAGATCCACGAAGAGGAGTGGGCCCCCGACTTCGGGGAGCGGGTCGTCCATCCCACCGCGGGGGTCACCGCGATCGGGGCGCGGGAGTTCCTCATCGCGTTCAACGTGAACCTGGGGACGTCGGACCTTTCGGTCGCCAAGGCGATCGCCCGCGCCGTGCGCGGCTCATCCGGTGGCCTGCGCTACGTGAAGGCGTTGGGGCTGAGCCTTGGCGAGCGGGGGATCGTCCAGGTGTCGATGAACCTCACGAACTACAAGCAGACGCCCCTCCTCCGTGCCCTCGAGCTCGTGCGGATCGAAGCGAGGCGGTTCGGGGTCCCCGTCGTGGGGACGGAGATCGTGGGGTTGGTCCCGGAACAGGCGCTGTTCCAGGTGGCGGCCCACTGCCTCGGGTTGGAACGGTTCTCCCCGGATCTCGTCCTCGAGCAGCGGCTGCGATCGGCGCGCCGCGACTAAATGGAGTGGCCGTTTCCGTTCCGGCGGGTGGGGGTGGTCGGCCTCGCCC
>OMKS01002498.1_pt1 | contig 15332 bp, 6 predicted proteins | sample 1674721 | NCBI WGS metagenome assembly OMKS01 (sample SAMN06264996, study PRJEB25208) | sediment metagenome | isolation source: hot spring sediment | place: USA: California | collected 2014-09-02
GGCCGGTCTCCTGACCGTGCCCGCTGTGGCTCGGTCGGGAGACCGGTCACAGCTCCCCAACTTATTGAGAAGATACAAAAATTCGTACAATTCGTGGCAAAAAAGCACAGGGCTATCTGCGCTCCCCCAACTTGTAGATACGCCCCAACCAATACCAACCTGGATAAGTCAACGAAAAGGCTTGACGTGTTGAATTCCTGCCACATTTAGCCGATGCCACTCGGCCTTAACTTCTCCGCCAATCCGGCACCCGGGAGCGATTTCGCCAGCGCCACCACAACCCCACCGGATAGCCGAGCATCTTCGCCGCGTCCCCCACGACCCGTATGACGGGCACCCACAGCGCTGCTCGGGCCCGCTGTCCCCAACTCAGTCCACCCCACGAGCGCACCAACCGCCGCCACCCGGTCCAGAACATCCCCGGAACCGAGATCAAATACAGCGTCCACCACCAGGGACTGCTTAAGACACTGGCCAGGCCGATGAGAGGGACAGCGACCAGGTAGGTCAGGTAACGGATCGCGTGCCGCTTGCGCCACAGGTCCGCCTTGCCGTCGCCCCGGGCGTAGCGGTAATACTGCACGAAGAAAGCGCGCAAGTTGGTCCGGGGGCGAAAATAGACCACGGCCTCGGGGGCGAAGACGAACGGCCCGTACCGGTCTCTGACACGGAAGTCAAAGATCAAATCCTCGCAATAATCCAGCCATTCCGGATAACCGCCCACCGTCTCCCAGACCGTCTTGCGAAAGGCGACCGAGCGGCTGGAAGGCAGGAAGCGCCTGGCAACCGGAGGTTGCACGTCGATCTCGCGCGCCTCCGGGAGCACCGTCGCCCCCATCGCCGTCTCGAACACCGATTGCGGGTCGGGGACGAAGAAGCCGGCGACCGCTTGTGCCCGAACGCCCGCGTCCTCGAAAGGCGCGGTGATCGTCTCCAGCCAGTGCGGACTCAAGCGCACACCGGCGTCGGTCACGGCGATCACGTCCCCCGTCGCCGCCTCGATGGCCGCGTTGCGCCCCTGCGAGATATTGCCCGGCCGGCGAACGATCCGCAACGGCAACCGTTCCTCCGCCTCCAGCAGCGCCAGCGTCCCATCGGTCGAGCCGCCGTCGCAGACGACGACCTCGTCCGGCGGGCGGGTCTGAGCGACCAGGCTATCCAGGAGCCGGGGGAGACTATGGACCTCGTTCAACACAGTGGCAATGACAGAAACGCGCATTTGCTTCGATTATACACGACGACGCCTGCAATGCCAACCCGCCCAGGCGGCGAGTATGGGAACTCGCCCTACATCGTCTGGCTGCGCAGGTCGGCTTTCCATGACAGCTCTCTGCTAGTTCGCATGGTCGGCTTAGCAAGCGGTCAATTTTTTGCCACGAATTACACGAATTGTCACTAATCTTTGGGTTTTTCGTGTTAATTCGTGCAATTCGTGGCTAATCTCTCACCGTGACCATGCGAAATCCCAAAGAACCCGGCCCTGTAAGGCCCTATTCGGATTTCCAATGACAGACTACCCGCTCAATGCCCCTGACCATCAGCACGATCACGATCCCTATCCCTAGCGACAGGCCGTTCAAGGGAATCCGCCACCACCAGGGTATGATGGGATGATACGTCCTGCGCGGTATCGACTCGAGCCAGGGCACAGCCGTCTTCGACCACACGGCAAACGCATCGCCAACCGGCATTTGCCCCAACCAATACCGTTTCATCCCCCCGTAACGCACAGGAAATCCCAACAACTCGCCAGCGTGCCAGATTGCATCCGATACCGTGACGTCGCCATAGACCCGGCTGGTCCCCAGCATGATGGCGGTCGCTGACAAACTCACCCCCTTGATCAAAGGACCCGAGTCGACGTCCCCTGTCTGGCCATACACGCCCTGGGGATACTCCAGGACACCGGGCAACCCCCACAGATAGACGACGTAACGAGCACGGAATGCCTGGTATTGCGCGATGCCGAAATCTGGATCGATATCGAGCAGGAAGCGCACGATGAGCACCTGTGAGGTCGCCCGGGTGCCTTGAATCTGTCTGCCTGTTCGATAATCGACAAGATGGGGCAGGAGTCTGGTGTGAGGGTCCAGGTGCTCGTGCAAGCTCTCCATCCACGCTTCAATCACCGGATCGTAACGGCCGTCCACCAGTTGCGTATGGGTATGCAATGACACAAGCGCCGGGAACGTATCGACGGGCCAGGAGGCGCCGGGATAGGCCTGCAAGAACGGTGTGGGGTTGGCCTCCAGCGCCCGGGCGATCTGATCGCACTGCTCTTCAAAGATAGTCAACTCCTGTGCATCCAATTGAGCAGGCGCCTGCAAAAGCAAAATTCCAGCCAACAGGTAATTACGCCACCCCGTATAGAAGACGCCGTAGTCGGGCGATAAAGTTCGCGCGCGCACAAAGGGTCGGAGCAAATCCGGCGTCCCCAACGTCTCCCAGGTCCAACGGGCTTCTGACAAGGCTTGCTGTCGCTCCGGTGAATCGGGCGCGCTCTGCAACCCCACGTTCACCCACGCCAGGCCGTAGAGGACGTGACTGAAGAAAGCACCCTCGGGAAACAGCTGTTGCATATCCTTTCCAGCCCCCCGGTCGAGCGCGTGTCGTAAGAATCGCAGTTCAGCCCACACCTCCTCCGCTACACGTTTCGAAGAGGGATCCGGGGGATTGGGGACATAGAGCCGCAGATTGCACGTCAATAACCCCACCAGGGCCAGGATAGCCAACACATACGCACCCCCTACGACGATGCGTGCTAAAGTTTTGATCATCTTTCTTTCCCCAAAATAGTTAAGGGGGTTCGAGAGTAACGAAGCCACTCTCGAACCCCCTGCATGTGTTCTCATCGTCCTTCCGACCGATGAAAAAACTACACGGTCTCTTTAGCTCGGCAATAGCTCACTAGACTTCGGAAGTCTGGGTTGGCAATATGCCTCAAATTAGCTATTCCGCAGGACCAACGGCAGGTAGATGTCGAACTGGGTCACGACCGGGTTCGTTGCCCGGCGCTCCAAAATCACAGCCGGATTTGACAACTCGACGATTTGGGCCGTGTTGGTGATGATCGCTCCCTCCGGCGCATCCAGGCTCACCGTCACGCAGAACGTCAACGTGACGACCCGGCGCGAGAGCACGTCCCCCGCCCACGTCAAACGGTCGTTGATGGGGTCGTAGACCGGGGGGTCAAAGACCAAGTCGGTCACCTCCTGGAGCCCGGTATAGCGCGACACGCTGCCCACCTGGATGCCCGCGCTAGCGCTGACGTAATGCGTGTAGGTGGGGACCGTATCGGTCACAACCGCCCGCACGATGCCATCAGTTGGATTGCGCAACGAGATCAGGTAGGTGATCGTCTCGCCCGGTCGCACGGCGCCCGCCGGTAGCGCTTGCTTGTCCGTCTCCAGGGTTGGCGCGACCACGGTGTTCGTCGCCGTATCCGTATAGATCCGCCCGGCGCCGCCTACTTCCTGGATCCAGGCCAGGTTACTGACGAGCGTGCCACTGATCGCGCCCGGATCGACCTGGGCCCGGAACGAGACCGTCACCGCTTCGCCAGAACCGACCGTCCCTTGCCACGTCAGCGCGCCGCCGGTGTAGGTCGGCGGGGACACGTCTGGTTCGATGGACACGCTGCCGGTCACGAGCGCCGTTTCCGGCGGGATCGTGTCGCTGAAGTAGACCGTCGCCGTCGCGCCGCCGTCGTTGGCGATGACCACGTCGTAGTTCAGATACGCTCCAGACAGCACGTCGCCTGCCGGGTCCGCCGTCTTGTTCACGCGCAAGGCGGGCGCGAGGATAGTGTTGCTCACGCGGCGGGTGAAAGGCTCGGCCGGCATACTCAACTCCTGCACGTAGACATCGTTGATTAGCACCGCGCCGTTTGGCGCGTCCAGGTCGGTCGTCACCACCAGCGTCAGGGTGACCCACTCGCCCGGCGCCACGTCGCCGCCCCAGCGCACCGTCGGCGTGACCGGGTCGTAGGTCGGCGGCGCGTGAGTGGACGGCGCCACGGAGGCGCTCACGTAGCCGGTGTGTGCCGGGAGCGGGTCGCTGAGGTCGACCTGCGCCGTCCCGCTCCCACTGTTGCTGACGACGATGGTGTAGGTCAGCCGGTCGCCCGCGAGAATCTCTCCCGCCGGCTCGACGTATTTCACCGCGTCCAGCGCCGGCGCGACCACCGTGTGCGTCACCTCGACCGTCACCGGATCGTCGGGTTGGCTCAACTCTCGCAGCAGGGCGCTGTTGCCCAGCACCGTGCCGAGCGGCGTCGCATCGCTCACCACCACCACGTAGGTCAGCCGGACGACGCTTTCCGCATTGACGTTATCCAGCCAGGTCAGGATCCCATCGGCGCACGCCGGCGCTGCCAGCGTGTTGGGATCGACCGCGAGACTATCCGTGACACAGATCGTGCTGACGGGAAGCGTGTCGGTCACCGCCACCCGCGCGACGCCGCCACCCACGTTGGTGATGGCGACGGTGTACGTGATCCGCAGCCCGGGTAGCACCGTACCTGCCGGTTCCGCCCGCTTGCTCGCGGTGAAGACCGGTGAGACGACGGTGTTTGTTACGGAGACACTGAACGGTTCGCCCGGTTCCTTCAGTTCCCGGAGCTCGGCGACGTTCGTGATCTGCGTGCCCGTCAACGTGCCCGGCGCGACTTGCACCCGGAAGATGATCGTGGCTGTCTGCCCGGCGGCGAGATCGTCCTCCCACGTCACGGCCGAACCGTCGTATGACGGCGGCGCGTGAACGGGAGGTTCCGGAACGACCCGGGCGCTGCCGCCCACGTACGCCGTGTCGTTGGGGATCGTGTCGGTGAAGGCGGCCCGGCCCAGGGCGCCGCCCACGTTCTGCACCACGATGGTGTAAGTCAGTTCGCCGCCCGCGACCACCGGCCCGGCCGGCTCGACCGTCTTGCTCGCCGTCAGCGCCGCCGGGACGAGGATGTCGGTGGAGGCTGTCCGGGTGTAGACCTGCCCGTCGCCGCCGAAACGGGCCGTGTTCGTCACCCGGCCCGAGACGCTGGCGCTGATGACCGCCTCGAAGGCCAACTGTGCCTGGTTCAATGCCGCGACCTGGCCCGTCCACGTGATCACGCCGGCCGCGTGGCCGCTCCCCGCCGGCGATCCCAAAAATCCGGTAAAGACTGTGTCGGCGTCCAGCGTATCGGTGACGAAGAAGCTCGTCGGGAGTTCGCCGCTGTTGGCGACCGTCAGGGTGTAGACCAACGTCTCCCCCGCTCGCGCCTCATCCCGATCCACCGCCTTGGTCGAGCCGGAAAGATCGGGGGCCGAGTAGACGTGGAGCCAGGTCGTGTCGCTGACGACGTTCCCGTACCCGTCGTCCACGTAGACGGTGTTCGGCACGTCAGCGCCGGGCATCGCCGTGATCGTCACCGGGAGCGTGATGTAGATACTGCCGCCGTTGGGCGTGATCTCCCCGGTCCAGGTGAGCGTCGGCGGCGCGCTATCGTCCAGCGCGCCGCTGCTGGCGGCCGCGTCGCCGGGCGCAAACGTCCCGCCCTCGATCGTATCGGTCAGCAGCGCGCTGTAGGCCCAGCCGTCGCCGCTGTTGGCGATGGCGATGGTGTAGGTCACCCGTTCGCCGCTGGCCAATTCACCCGGGCTGACCATCTTTTGCACATTCAGATCCGGACGCGCCGTTTGGACGGCCACACTGCGCACGATCTCGTCCGCCGCCGTGCCGTCGTCGATGCGGGCGGTGTTGACGAAGCGGTTGCCCGGCCCGGCGGTGACGGTCACCGGCAGCGTGATCGTCACCCGCTGACCCTGGGTCACCGTGCCCGTCCACGTGATGGGATCGCCGCCGCCCAACGAGCCGCTGCTGGCCCATCCATCGCCGCCATATGCGACGTAGTCCAGGGGGAGACCGTCCACCAGGGATGCGCCGACGGCGTCGATCTCGCCGCTGTTCGACAGCACGATGGTGTAGATGATGCGATCTCCTTGGTTAGGTTGAGGCTCGTCGACCGTCTTGTGCGAGCCGGACAGATCGGGCCCCGTGACCGTCGCCAGCGCGCTGGCCTCGAACGTCTGCACCGCATCGGAGATGTAGGCGGTGTTGACGATGACCGTGTCGCGGGCCAACCCCTGGGCCACCGTCACCTGGAAGGTCACCGTCACCTGGGCGCTGCCGCTGACCGTCCCCGTCCACGTGATCGCGTCGCCGTCGGAGTCGTAACCGGCGCCGCCGCCGGTGGCGCTGGCTGTACCGAAGACGTAAGTCGTGTGATCCGGGATCGGGTCGGTCAGAGAAACCGCCGTCACGTCGGAGGAACCGGCGTTCTCCAGGACGATGGCATACGTGACCGGTGTCCCCGGATCGACCCGCGCGCTGTCCTGCCCATTGACCAATTTGTGGGAACTGCTGAGGTCGAAACCGACCGGCGTGAGCCAGACGCTCTCGTTGTCGCTCCGGTCGCCGTCGTAGGTCTCGCTGGTGAGCGCGACGACGTTTCGCAATCCCACGCCCGGCGTCACGTCCGGCGACACGCTCACCACCAGGGTGAACGTCAGCCCGGTGGTGTCGCTGAGGAGCGCGCCGACGTTCCAGGCGACCCAGGTCGTATCGCTCGTCACGGTGAAGCCCGACGTATCGGCGACGTACGTCGTGCTGACCGGCAACGTATCGGTCAGGCGCACGCCCTCGGCCGGCAGCAAGCCGCCGTTGCCGTACTCGATGGTGTAGGTCATACGCTCGCCCGCCAGGGCCAGCGTCGGCCCGGTCTTGACGACGTAGGGCGAGGCCAGGGCCACCGGATTCGAGACCTGCGCCTCATTCGGGTCGTCGTCTGGGCGCTCCCGGGTCGTCGTCTCGATCGTCGCCTGGTTGGTCAGGAGCGGTTGGGCGGGCCACGTCGCGTCGGGGTCGAGCCGGGCGGTGATCACGATCTCGCCCCAGTCGCCCGAGGCCATCGCTTGCTTCGTTCGCCAGCGCAGCCGCGTCGGTGACGCTTCCTGTAGTTCGACGGCGCATCCGCCCGTGTTCGTCATCCAACTCACGTCGGTCAGTCCCGGGGGCAGGTCGTCGACGATGCGCACGCCATCGGCCGTCAGCACGCCGGTGTTGGTGAAGCGCACCGTGTAGGTGATCCTATCATCCACGTGCAACGTTCCCGCCGGCGTGACCGCCTTGCCGATGGTCACGTCAGTTGCGTCTAATGTGACAGTGACGACGCTGACGTCGTTGGTGGTGGTGATGTTCAGCCCCTCGGCGGCGGCGATGTGGGCGGTGTTGACCAGTTGGGTCCCCAGGGGCGTGTCCCCGTCGATGCCGATGCGCACCCGCGTCCATCCCACCGCTCCCGGCGCCAGCTCGTCGATGGTCCACGAGACCTGCCCCAGCGTCGACGTATCTGGCTGGGCCAGGCCAGCCGGGCCGGCCTCCAGCAGCACGACGTGGGAGATGGGCAGCGTATCGGTCAGGGTGACGGTGTACACGGTGACGTTGCCCCAGTTGGTATAACTGATCCAGAAGGTGTAGTCGCCGCCCGGTTCCGGCGTCACCGGCGTGCCGCCCAGCGAGGCCGGCATTTTGTACACCGCCGCGTCGCCGCGCGGGTCGATGACCTGGATCACCGCGTCGTCCTCGTCCCCCTGCGCCTGGGCAAATTGATCGAGCGGGGCCGTCGTCGTCACCTGGACGGTGTTGGTCAGCCACGTGCCGAGCGGCGTCGTGAGCGGCACACTGACGGCGACCTGGAAGATGTGCGCGTTCCAATCGCCGTTGAGGACCGTGCCGATGGTGAAGAGCAGCGTGCGGCCATCGGCCATCTGGGTGAACGTCGGCCAGGTAGTCGTGTAGAACGTCGTGCCGAGGGGGATGACGTCGGTGACGATGGTGCCCGTCACCGGCACGTTGCCCCGGTTGGCCACACCGACGGTGTAGGTCGCCACGTGCCCGGCGCCGACCTGATTCGTCCCCAGCGGGCCGATGAACAGCTTGGTGACGTCCAGGTCGATCTCCGGAGAGACCAGTGTCGTGGTGTGCACGGCGGTGTTGTTGTCAAAGGGGCCGTATTCGATGCTGTCCAACGTCGTCACGCCGCACGTGTTGGTCAACACGGTCCCGGTAGGGACAGTGCTCGGCGTGTGTATATAGACGTCCAGGGTCTCAACGTCGTTGGCGTCCATATCTCCCACGTCCCAGCTAAACCCAGGCATCAGCAGTGTGCCGACGTCGCCAGGTGGGTCAAAACGAGGATAATCCGCATCATACGTAGTCGAAAGCGGCAGGGTGTCGGTCACCCGAACATTTCGCGCCTGGGCTGGTCGCTCGCCACCGTTCCGCACCGTGAGCCGGTAGCGGAAATAGCCGCCCGGCGCCGGGGGTTGATCCGGCGCCAGCACCTTCTCGATGGATAGATCGCGGTGAGCCACGCCGTAGGTGATGAACAGCGTGGTCGAGATGGTGGGCGAGGTGCGGGCGCTGGCGGTGATCGCCAGCGTCGCCAGGTCCCACCAGCCGGCCGTGACCGGGATCGTGGCCGAGATATCGAAGGTCGCCTCCCCGAGATTGGCGATAGGGTACGGGAGCACGACCGGACTGGTGACCGGTCCGGTAACGGTGACGGCGGCCGTCTCCGGCACGTCGACTGGCCACAGGCTCGCGGTAGGCACGACGCTGGAACTCACCTGCAGGCTGTAGTTCAGGCTGAACACGTCGGTGATGCCCGAAAGGTTGAACAGAGTTGCGCTGGTGCTGATCGGGTAGCCGGGGTCGTCCCACAGGTAATGATCGGATGTGTCCAGGATCAGGTGGCCGAAGAGGGTGTCGCCGGGGTCGTAGAGCACCGCCAGGTCGTTATCCAGGCTGTCATCCGCCTGGAAATAGCCCTGGAAGTAAGCCGCGCCATCGCTGCCATCGGCGTTCTCGATACCGGCGACCACGCGCCGGTCAGGATTGGTCAAATAGCGCACCTGCCGGTACTGGGTGAGGATACGCCCGTCGGGATAGAGGACGATCTGGAAGGTGTGTGGAGTGTTCAACCCGCAACACCATTGGATGTCCACGAACTCGATCACCGTCCGCCCCGGATCCCGTCGCACGTAGACCCGCGAGACGTCGGGGTGCACGTAGAGATCCGCCCCGAAGGGTGCGATGAAATTGTTGGGATGGGATGCACTGCCAATGAAGATAGGCGTGTGCGCGCCATAGGCCGCCCCCTGGCCGAAATAGGCGTAGCCGTTGGTGCTGACTCGGAAGGTGCGATAGACGTTGTCGTAGAATGGGAAATAGAAGCCGATGTCCACCTCGCCCGAGCCCCAGTTATCGCCGGAGAGCGGGACGCGAGCGCCGTCGCCGGCGATCTCGATCCAGTCGTAAATCACGCCGCCGGTCACGCTATCGCTGATGACGTAAGTCGGTGTGACCGTCGTCTGCTGCATCGGCGCCGCATCAAGCGCCGGTTGCGGCGCTGGTTGCGGCGCCGGTTGCGGCGCTGGTTGCGGCGCCGGAGGCACGTCCTGGGCCGGCGCTGCCTGAACCGGCATGGCGTTAGTCATCAAGAAAAACATGGTCAGCAAGAGCGACATCGCCAGGCCGACCGAAGCAAATATAAGAGCAAAGCGTCGATTCATCTCATCCTCCTCCTAATTACCCAATCACCCAATAACCCAACCACCAAACAGCAAATGACAAACAACGTCGACCATTCGAATGCCGAGGGCATCCCCCCCGATTCCGGCAGGAGCACGGGGAGCGAGGTGGGTGTGGGCGGCGGTGGAGAATGCTCGTCGTCATCCCTGTCCTCGCCCGGTTCAGCGGTGGGTGCCAATGTGGAGGTAGGAATCGGCGTATACGTCGCTGTCGGTTCGAGAGTGGCCGTTGGCTCAGGAGTGGCGGTGGGCGTGTGTTTCGGTGTCGGCGTGGGCTGTTGGGCGCGTGAGATCGTCCCCCCCGCGAGCGTGAATAGCCCACTGAGCAGCAATAATGCCGTCAAGACCAACGATCCGTAACGTCGCAAATCATCCATCGTCATCATTCCTCCTCGAGCACCAGCGTGTACTCGGTGTCGGCGCTGTAAATCGTCCAATCGTAATGGCGCACGTTGACCGCCAGTTGACCATCCTCGGCCGCCGTCCAGACAATCTGCGAGGCCGGATTTCCGGGAGAGACGTCGTTATTTTCGGCCAACTGCGTGGCGCAATCGCCCGACCACAGGGCCAGGACCGTGTCGGCCCGGGGGCCCAGCTCATCGGTGCTGATGGTGTAGGTCCGCCCGGCGGTCACGGGGAAAGCGTACCAATCGTTGTCGTTGGGATAATCGAAGTTCTCCCGATAACGCTCGCCAATCGCCAACGGATGGGCCGCTTCACAGAAATCGGAGACGTCCTCGATCGGCGGCGGCGGGTTGTCTTCGTCGTAGACCACGATGCTGTAACCGGTCTCCGGGCCGACGGCGGCGGGATCGTAACTGCGCACCAGGACGTGGAGCGGCCCGGTCTGCTCGGCGCGCCACGTCACTCGCGAGGCCCGGCTGTTCGAGGGGTACGGCAAATCGTCGTTGCTCACCAGGGGGGTGGTGCACGTCCCATCGTACAGCGTGATGACGGTATCGGCGTGGATGTCCAGATCCTCGGTGCGGACGGTGTAACTGACGCCCGCCGTGGCCTGGAAGGTGTACCAATCCTGGTCGGCGAAATGATCGAAATCCTCCGCCAGCGGTTCCGCGATGGCCAATGACCAACCCGGGCACGTGTCGGGCGCGTCGTAGGGATAGTGGCGCAAAATCAGCGGCAGGTAGACGAAACTGGGACGGCGCGGTTCGATCAGGATGGTGTGCGTCGCCGTGAACGGGCCGCCGCAGTTCTCCGCCCGCAGCGTGAGCGTGTAGACGTCGGGATTGGCCCATTGATAGGTCGCCGCCGGTGTCCCTTGCCCGCTGGCGGGTGCAGGCGTCCAGGTGTAGGTGACCGGTTCGCTGGCGTCGGCGGGCGTGATGACGCCGCTGAAGGTGTAATCGGTGTCGGTGTACCCTGCCGTCGGCCCGTCGATACTCACGTCAGTCAAGGGGCGCAGGCAGAGATAGGAAATTGTGATCGTGTGAGTCGCCGTGACCGCACCGCCTCCGCATATCGGCGAACGGTCGGCCCGCAGGGTGAGTGTGTAGACGCCGGGATTCGACCATTCATAGGTCGCCGTCGGGGTCCCCTGCCCGCTCACGGTGGGCGAGGGCGCCCAGGTGTAGGTGATCGACCCGCTGGCGTCGGCCGGGGAGATGACGCCGGTGAAGGCGTAGTCGATGCCGGCGAGTCCCTCCGCTGGCCCGTCGATGCCGACGCCGGTCAACGGGTGCGGGCACGGGTGGGAAATCGTGATCGCGTGGGTCGCCGTGACCGCGCCGCCGCCGCAATCCGGCGAACGGTCGGCCTGCAGGGTCAGCGTGTAGACGCCGGGAGCCGCCCATTCGTAGGTCGCCGTCAGCGTCCCTTGCCCGCTGGCAGGCGCGGGCGCCCAGGTGTAGGTGATCGGCCCGGTGGCGTCGGCCGGGGTGACCACGCCGGTGAAGGCGTAGATCGTGTCAGTAAACCCCGCCGTCGGCCCGTCGATGGTCACGCCGGTCAACGGATGGGGACAGGGATGGGAAATCGTGATGAAATGGGTCGCCCTGACCACGCCGCCGCAATTTTCCGCCTCCAGGGTGACGGTGTAGACGCCGGGATCCGTCCATTGGTAGGTCGCCGTTTCCGTCCCTTGCCCGCCGAGCGGCTCCGGCGACCAGGTGTAGGCGAGCGCTTCGGTGGCGTAAGGCGGCTGGATGGCGGCGCTGAACGTGTGGGTGACGTCGATCAGGCCGCTCGCCGGCCCGGTCACATCCACGCCGGTCAGGGGATACAGGCAGGGCGGCGGCAACACGTCCACTGGAACGGGCGCGCCCGTGGTGTAGACCTCGTTGGCGCGCACGCCGTAAAGAGCGTTGGTCAGTGTGCCGGAGACGGTCAGATCGACGTCGACGTACAGGTCGAGGGTCGTCGAACTTCCCGGCCCCAAGCTGCCCAACGTCCACGCCACGGTACGACCGGGCGGTGTCGGCGGCGCGCATCCGCCACTGCAAAAGTTGAACGTCGTCCCCGGCGGGAGCGTGTCGGTGACGACCAGGCCGGTCAAGCCCCGCAGCGGGCTGCTGTTGCGCACCGTGAGGCGATAGCGCAGCGTCTCGCCGGCGGTGACCGGGTCCGGATAGGCCGTCTTCTCGATCGAGAGCGGGTGCGGCAGCACCGTGAGCGCGAGCGCCGCCGTGGCGGTGCACGAATCGGTGTCGGCGATGGTCAGCGAGACGGTGTAGGGGCCGGTGGCGTCGTAGACGTGGTCGACGTTGGCGCCGGCCCCGGCGTCTCCATCGCCAAAGGCCCACTGGTAAACGTAAGGCGAGCGCCCGCTGAGCCCGTCGGTGCTGACGCTGAAGTTGACTGTCTCCCCTTCGAAGGGCTGGTCAGTGCTGGCGCCGACGACGATGGCGTTGGGGTCGAGCGCGTAACCAAAGCGCGCCCGGTAGAGAATGGCCGCCATGTCGTCGCTGCGGGCGTCGCCCACGCGCATCGTCAGCGCGTTGCGCCCGCGAAAGAGGAAACTGGGGTCGGGGACGTCGATCAAGGCCATGCCGCCGCCCTCGTCGCCAAACACCAACCCGATGATGTCGCCGTTCAGGTAGACCGAGGCCGCGCCGTCCGGGACGTCCGCGCTGTCGGTGGCGTTGAGGAGATGAATCTCGATGTCGCCGTTGGTCAACCGGCGCTGGGCGTTGGCCTGGGCGTCGATGGGCAGACAGAAGTCCTTGCGCAAGAAGAGATATTGTGGGCTGGGACTGGCGGGGATGGCGTAACCGTTGGCGTAATCGGAACCATCGTAGCGCCGGGGGTAAGTGCTCGTATTCCCGGCGTCGTCCCCAAACGCGCCCGGCGCGCCGCCCCAGACGTGATCGGCGCCGTCTTTTAGCAGAGGCTCAATCTCGGTGCTCGTCGTCCAGGCCGGCGCGCGCTTGACCGGGTAGGCGTCCTGCCAGCCGGCAGCGTCGAAGAAGCGGGTGCGCCAATTGGGGGCCGGGTCGATCACGGTGTTCTGGATCAGGGTCTTGTCCACGTTGGGGCTGGCCTGTCCCTCGTTGCTGACGACGAGCAGGGGATTAGGATATTGGGATTGAGAATGAGAACGAGAAAGAGAGGCAGCCGAACTGGATAGCAGAGGGATCAAGCCCAGAACGAGCAGCACGAACAAGCCGAGGAACATACTCCGTCTGTGCATAAAGGGTCTCCTCGTGATGATGCTTATTGGCCGATGGCAAAAATAGACGCCGCTCCCGTTCGCGGGTATAAAACAAAGCAAGAGCGTGACTTTTCAAGACGGAGAGACAGGTGATCTTTGAAACGATCAACCTGGCGGCCGATATTTTCCAGAGAGTCTTGGAGGATCCGCCCATACTTGGGAGAATCTTTGCCGATCGAAAGGGCGCTCATTGCGCGCTCATTGCGCCCTCACAATTGGCCGCTCGGTTTTTCTCCCGTCCCCCGGACGCTCGCACTGTATGTTGATGGGCCGATAAGTCTCTGAAAATTATTATAGCATAGGGATAGGGAGGAGTAAAGTTTTCGTTCCAATATGCCCTGATTGTTTTCCCCGGCGATTGCGGTATAATGGGCCGCGAGGTAAAATATGACAAACATCTTCCCTTTTACAGCGATTGTTGGACAAGAACAGATGCGACGGGCGCTGCTCCTGAACGCCATCTACCCCCAGGTCGGCGGCGTGCTCATCCGAGGCGAGCGCGGCACGGCGAAATCGACCGCTGCCCGGGCGCTGGCGGCCCTGCTGCCCGAGATTGAGGTCGTCGCCGGCTGCCGTTTTGGCTGCGATCCCGATCAGCCTGCCACATGGTGCACCGAATGCGTCGAGCAGGCCGAGGAAAACGGCCCCTTGCCCCGCGTCGTCCGGCAGACCCAGTTCGTGGATCTGCCCGTCAGCGCGACCGAGGATCGCGTCGTGGGGACGTTGGATATCGAGCGGGCCATCCAGGAGGGAGAGCGGCATTTCGACCCCGGTGTGCTCGCCGCGGCCAATCGGGGTGTGTTGTACGTCGACGAGGTCAATCTGCTGGACGACCACGTGGTGGACCTGTTGCTGGACGCTGCCGCCATGGGCGTGAACATCATCGAGCGCGAGGGAATCTCGTTCTCGCATCCAGCCCAGTTCATCCTGGTGGGCACCATGAACCCCGAAGAGGGCGAACTGCGCCCACAGCTCCTGGACCGGTTTGCCCTCTGTGTGGACATCCAGGGCATCGCCTCGGCCGAGGCCAGGATGGAGATCATCCAGCGACGCGTGGCCTATGAACGGGACCCAGACGTTTTTCACGACGAGTGGTCTCCCGTCGATCGTGCCCTCTCGCAGAGGATCGCTACCGCGCGCCAGCGAGTAGGCCAGGTGACGCATACGCAAGATGACCTCTACACCATCGCCGAGCTCACCGCCGCGATGGAGATCGATGGCCACCGCGCGGATATCGTCATCCTCAAGGCCGCCTTGGCCCAGGCCGCCTTTGACGGCCGGCAGCGCGTCACCGAAGCCGACATCCTGCTGGCCGCAGAGTTGGCGCTTCCCCACCGGCTGCGCCGCCTACCCTTTGATGGCGCATCGGCCAAGTTGGACGAGATCCACGACCGGATCGAGCGTCTCCGCTCGGAGGACCAGGCAGAGATGGGCGCGGAGGCCGCTCCTCAGGGTGCACCCGAAAAAAAAACGACCTGAGCGAAAGCACACCTGAAAAAAGCTCCGAGCCCGCGCAGGCGAGCACCCACGCACCGGATACCCGCGCCGGCGCACCGCCGGCTGAATCCGCCTACCGACCAGTGGCCGTCGGCGCTCCCTTTCAGACGCGGCGCTGGCGCACTACGGCAGACCGCCGTCCGCGCGATCGGGCCGGCAGGCACACCCAGAGCGAAAGCCGTCGCAAGCGTGGCCGTTACACGCGCTCGCGCAGCGCTCCGGGCCAGTACGACGACGTGGCCTTGGACGCCACCCTACGCCACGCCGCGCCGCATCAGTCGACGCGAGAACGCCATGGCACGGCCATCACTATCCTGGATGGCGACGTGCACCGCAAAGTGCGCGTGCGGCCAGCGGCCAACCTGGTGGTGTTCGCGGTGGATGCCAGTTGGTCCATGGCCGCCGCGGAGCGCATGGAAGCCACCAAGGGCGCCATCCTCTCCTTGCTGGTAGATGCTTACCAGAAGCGTGACCAGGTATGCTTGATTACTTTCCAGAGCGCTGCGGCCAAGGTGATTCTACCGCCCACCTCCAATATCAGC
>OMKS01002499.1_pt1 | contig 15329 bp, 15 predicted proteins | sample 1674721 | NCBI WGS metagenome assembly OMKS01 (sample SAMN06264996, study PRJEB25208) | sediment metagenome | isolation source: hot spring sediment | place: USA: California | collected 2014-09-02
GGGGCGGGCACACTTTGCGGGAAGGTCAGTGAGATCCGGACGCCGAATTGCCGTTCGATTTCATCGGCCCACACGCGGATCCGGGATACCACCGCATCCGGATCGTAATCCGGCAGGATGCGGCAGTCGAAACAAAAAACGTCATGTCCCGGGATGATGTTGATGCTGCCCACATTCGGTTCTTTCCGGGTCGGTTCGAATGTGGAGACGGGGGGATCGTAGAGCGGATCCTTTTTGGGATAAAGGGCATACAGTTCATCCATTTTCACAATCAGACGGGCGGCGGCCTTGTGTGCGTTGATCCCCTTTTCCGGAGTCGAACCGTGGGTCTGCTTGCCGACCGTCTCGCAGCGGATCCAGAGAATGGATTTCTCCGCGACCTCGATCAGGATGCCCCCGGGATCCCCGGCGTCCGGAATCACGATCAGATCGTCTTTTGTGAACATGTCCCTGCGTGTATCGAGAATCGCCGAGATACCGTATTGGGAACCGTTTTCCTCATCCGCGACCAGGGCCAGTCCCACGTCATAAGTAGGCGCGAGGTCGAGTTCCCTGAGCGCCCGGACCGCCAACAGGGAGGAGACGATTCCCTGTTGATTGTCCTCCGTGCCGCGGCCGTAGATTCGGCCGTCTTTTTCGACCGCCTCGAAGGGAGGCGTCTGCCAGGATGCGTCTTCCCCGGCGGGCACCACATCCATATGGCTCATGATCCATATCGTATGCTGCGATGACCTGCCTTTCCAGCGCGCCAGAAGGTTCGGCCGGTAACCGCACGACACTCTGGAATCGGGAATCCGGATTTGTTCGAACGCATCGGGCCGGAGATCTGTGAGATAATTCCCGATGATTTTGGATTTGTCGTTTTCTCCCTGGCCGCCGAACTCCGGGGCCAGCGCGGGCACACGCGTGAGCGCCTGTTGAATCGAAATAACGTCGGAGCGATATGAATCAATTCGTGATAGTACATCCTGGAGGTGAATGCCAGCCATATCCACTGCTTTCTTTTTATTTTATGATACAAAACATTTATAAAACATTCAAGCATTATATCGGCGTCTAACCTGAACAGAAAAAAGACTTGCCTTTTTACCAGCCTTTTTATAGATTTAAACGATATATTTGCCCCAGTAGCTCAGAGGATAGAGCAGCGGTTTCCTAAACCGTTGGTCGCAGGTTCAACTCCTGCCTGGGGTACTGCTATTTACCCGATAAATCGGATCGTTCCCATCCGGGCCATCCTCAATAATCCCGGAGGAAAAAGTGCAAAGTTAGGAAATTTCTTTCTATAATTTCTGAACCTGGAGAGGGGGATGATTGATGAAAGCAAAAATTCTGGTCGTTGATGATGTGGATACCATTGCCCGTGTTTACGCCCGCTTTCTGGAACGCGAGGGATATGAGGTCCGCATTGCTTTCAACGGCATCGAGGCATTGAATGTCTATGAACGCTTCAAACCGGATCTCGTGATCAGCGATATTCGCATGCCCAAGATGAGCGGATTCGAATTGGCGGGTGAATTACGAAAGAAAAAACAGGATCAGAAAATCATTCTCATGACCGGATACGCCGACGAAGCCGAGGTGCTCGAACAGCAAAAGGCGCACGGTTTTCCGTTCTTCACCAAGCCCGCAGATTTGCAGACAACGGTCTCGAAAATCGTTTACGAGGTTTTGACAGGTACCTATCGTTAGACCACAGAAGGGAAGTGTGCGAAGCATGTTGCAGCCAAGAAAAAAACTCTCCAAACGCGATATCAAGGAAGATCCACTTGTTACTGCATATGGAAACGCGCAGCGCTGGTTCCAAAATCACAGTAAAGTCATCAATATCGCCGTGATTGCCGTGATCGCCATCTCCGTGCTTTCCGTGTTGATGGCGCGCAGCAAACGTCAGGCTGAATTGCGCGCCGAGGGTCAGCTCGGCATCGTCGAACAGTACTATCATTTCGGCCAGTATGATCATGCAATCAATGAGTTGACACGCATCATAAACACATTCTCAGGTACACGTGCGGCAGGCAAGGCGGCATTCTTTGCGGCGAACGCCTATTTTGAATTGCATGATTATGACAATGCCGAGCGATACTTTCGTCTCTATGCCGATGATTACGGTCAGATTGACTTTTTCACATCCTCGAGCCTGGCCGGCATTGCGGCCTGCCTTGAACATCGTGCAGATGACGCAGGTGCGGCTGATTTTTATGAGAAAGCCGCCCGGAAGTTTCCGAAACTATACCTGGCTCCCTATCAGTTGAAAAATGCCGCACGCTGTTATACCAAAATCGGGCAGTTGCATAAAGCAAAAGCACTCTATGAACTGATACACGACAAGTATCAGGATACCCCAGTCGCCAGGGAAACAGAAATCCTGATGGGTCTGGTTTCTTGATCTGAATCATGCACAGGGCATGACCCGGGAAATGACCGGCAATGATCGGAAAAGATCGAACCATGGTTTTCTTGACGGTCGGAGAAGCATGGAATCGAACCGGTGAAAAGATCAGTTCGATGATGTGAATGGAAAATAAATATTTTCTTGCAAATTCTGATCTTATGTGTTATATTTATATTCTGAAAGTGGGTCCGAAAGCCCACTTTTTTTAATGTGTTTTTCCGAAGTGTCTATGCTGTCCGAAGAGATGGAAAAAATAATACGTCCGATTCTTGAGGAATCGGAATTCGATCTGATCGAGCTGAAAATCAAGGGGACAGGAAAAGCGCCTGTTTTTCAGATTTTTGTCGATCATGATCAGGGGGTGAAAATTGCCGATTGTTCCCGTCTGAGTCGATGCATCGCGACGGCGATCGATTGCGATCATCCTGAAATTCAAAACTATCGTCTGGAAGTTTCATCTCCGGGTCTTGATCGTCCCCTGAAGACCGAACGGGATTTCGAAAAGAACGTCGGACGGGACGTAAAGGTAGTGTACGGCGGAGAAGAAGTCATTGAATTAACCGGCACGCTTGAGTCTGTAAGAGAAGGAGACATCCGCCTCAAAACGCAGTCGGAAACACACTCTATTCCGATTCGACTCATACGTTCAGCCAGAATAAAATTGAAGTGGTAGGAGGATAAGTCTCCCATGAATCCGGATATTGTCGAGGCCGTTTCTCAAATTGCGAGAGAACGAAACATCAAGCGGGATGATCTGAGTCAGATCATTGAAAATATTTTTCTGAACATGATCAAGAGAAAATACGGTACGACCGACAATTTCGACATCTTCGTCAACATGGACAAAGGTGAAGTCGAGATCTATCAGATCAAGAAGATCGTCGATGCGGTCACGGATCCCGTGACTGAAATCGCCCTCGAACAGGCCCAGGCAGTCGAGCCGGACCTGGAAATCGGCGATGAATATATGGAAATCGTCGATCCTTCCAGTTTCGGTCGCAGGCTGATCACATCGGCCAAGCAGGGTTTGACACAGAAAATCCGTGAGGCCGAGAAAGAAGTGCTTTTCCATGAATTCAAAGACCGCGTCGGTGAAATCGTGGTCGGCGATGTCCGCCAGATCAATCGTGAGGAAATCATTATATCCGTCGAGAACATGGAAGTGGTTCTCAAACGTTCCGATCAGATCTACAATGAACGGTTTCGTCGTGGAGAGACCATCCGTGCGGTCATCAAGGAGGTTGCCCTGACAAGCCGCGGACCGGAGGTGCAGGTATCACGCACAGAGCCCGAATTCCTGATCCGCTTGTTCGAGATCGAAGTTCCCGAAATCTACGATGGAATCATCGAGATCAAGGGCGTGGCCCGTGCACCCGGAGACCGCACCAAAGTGGCTGTTTCGTCGAACGACAAGCGGATTGATCCGGTCGGGGCGTGTGTGGGACTCAAAGGAGTGCGTATCCAGGCGGTTGTCAAGGAGCTGAACAATGAGAAGATCGACGTGATCAACTGGAGCAGCGAACCCGAAATCTTTATCATGCGCGCCCTCAGTCCCGCAAAACCTTCACGTATTTATGTCGACAATGAGAATAAAACGGCTGTGGCCGTCATCCCGGACGATCAGATCTCCCTGGCGATCGGAAAGGGCGGGCAAAATCGTCAGTTGGCTTCCCGGTTGACAGGCTATGAAATTCAGACTGAAAAACAGTCCGAATACTACAAGGTCGACCTCAAAGAGGAAAAGCTGTCGATTCTGGAAATTCCCGAGCTTTCGGATACGATCAAGGAAAAGCTGCGTCTAGCCGGATTCGAGACAGCCGAGGAAGTACTCGATGCAGGCAAGGAGGAGATGCGGGAACTCAAGGGTTTCGGCGAGAAGACCGTCGAAAAAATCTTTGAAATTTTAAATTCCTATTATGAAGAGGAATCTTCCGACTCTGCGAAGGATTCTGAATCACTTTCACAAAAGGATTCACCGTGAGTTTTCTTTCATCGGTTGAGGCGCAAGGATCATTATGGCGCAGGCAGTAACCCCGAAGGAGTGCTTTTGCAGTTAGAGGAAAAAAAAGTCGCCGGAAAGAAAAAAAGAATTTATCAGGTCGCAAAAGAAGTCAATGTTTCGAACGAAGCCCTGATGGATTTTCTTTTGGAGAATAAATTCAAAGTGCGGAACCATATGGCGCCCGTCACGGATGAGATGTATACGCTGATTCTCCAGAATTTTCAACTGGCGGCCGAAGAGACGGATCGTGAACCGGATTTCCGCAAGAAAATCCAGGAAAAGAAACGTGAAGAAGAAGCCAGAAAAGAAGCAATCCGCCAGGAAATCGATGAAATCCTTGAATATGCCAAAGGCGATATTTATGAAGGGTTAAAGACCGAAAAACCGGTGAAGAAAGAAAAGAAGGCCGCACCTTCTGCCGAGAAAGCCAAAACAAAACCCAGATTTCGTAAAATCGAATCCGAAACGGTTCCCGCTGATGAGGTCAAGGAAAAACAAGTGCCTGAGACCGTGGCTCCCGAAGAGCCTGGATCATCCCGGGATGCCGGTCGGATAGCGACCGCCGGAATCACACCGCAAAAAACAGAGGATCAAAAGTCCCAGGACAAACCCAAGCGGCATCTCAGGCGGCTGCCTAAAATCGAACTTCCGGCGGATGAAAAAGCGAAAACCGAGTCCGTCCGGGATAAAAGAAAGCGGGTCAAAGGACGGCTTCCGGTTGAAGAGGAAGAGTCGGGAGCGCTTCCGGCGCCGGCCAGGAAGAAGAAGCGGAAAAAGAAGAAGAAAAAGGTCGGTGTTCAGATCGATGCACGCGAAGTCGAAGCGTCGATCAAAGAAACATTCGCCAGGATGACGGATTCTTCAAAGCGCCGCAAATATAAAAAGGACCGCGTCGATGAAGAATTGGAAGTCGATGCCGGCAACATCATCCATACAACAGAATTTTGTTCGGTTGCCGAAATGGCCGGCCTGATGAATGTCGAAGCGACTGAGGTGATTCAGGCGTGTATCGGGTTGGGTCTGCTTGTCTCGATCAATCAGCGTCTCGACAAAGACACCATCGTGATGGTCGCGGATGATTTTGGTTTCGATGTCACATTTGTCAGCGAATATGGGGTCGAAGGGACGGAGGAAACCGAAGCAGAAAGAGATGAACCGGATCAGGTTGAACCCAGGCCGCCGGTCGTGACGATCATGGGACATGTGGACCATGGAAAGACCTCACTTCTCGATGTGATTCGTGAAAGCAATATCATCGCTGGCGAAGCGGGAGAGATCACCCAGCATATCGGCGCCTATGAGGTGAATTTCAAAGATAAGCAAATCACTTTCCTGGATACCCCCGGCCACGAGGCGTTTACCGCCATGCGGGCGCGGGGCGCCCAGGTAACAGATATCGTCGTCCTCGTCGTGGCGGCCGATGACAGTGTGATGCCGCAAACCATCGAGGCCATCAACCATGCCAAGGCGGCGGGTGTGTCGATTCTGGTCGCGATCAACAAGATGGACAAGCCCGGTGCGAATCCGGACAGGATCAAGAAAGAACTTTCAGAGCACAATGTGCTGGTGGAAGCCTGGGGAGGCAAGGTCCAGGCCGCCGAAGTTTCCGCAAAGACAGGAGAGGGTGTCGAACGCCTCCTTGAAATGATTTTGCTCGAGGCGGAACTTCTTGAACTCAAGGCCAACCCCCATGCTTCACCGAAGGGGGTGCTCGTCGAGGTCAAGATGGACAGGGGACGTGGGACGGTCGGTACGATCCTGGTCCAGCGGGGAACGTTGCGCGTCGGGGACATTTTTGTCGCAGGACAGTTCAACGGCCGTGTGCGGGCCATGCTGGACGAAAGGAATCATACGATACGCGAAGCGCCGCCTTCCACGCCGGTACAGGTACTCGGTTTCACGGGAACACCCCAGGCCGGCGATCCGTTCGTCGTGGTGGAAAACGAACAGGAAGCCCGGGAGATCAGCCTTAAACGTCAGCAACTCCGCCGGGAACAGAGTTTCCGTCAGCAGCGCAGACTGACGCTGGACCAGATTTCCAAGCGGATCGCCGAAGGCGAAGTCAAAGAACTGTCCATCGTCCTCAAGGCCGATGTGGATGGATCCGTCGAGGTGCTGAGCGATTCGATTATGGAATTATGCTGCGATGACGTGGGTGTACGCATCATCCATAAAGGGGTGGGCGCGATCACCGAATCGGATGTACTGCTGGCCGAAGCCTCCCAGGCGGTGATACTCGGATTTCATGTCAGTCCGACCACGAAGGCGCGGGAACTTGCGATTCGTGAAGATGTGGATATTCGGCTTTACAAAATTATCTACGAAGTAATCAAAGATGTCAAGCTGGCCCTTTCGGGTCTGCTCGAACCCGAAGTCTCCGAGGAAGTCATCGGCCAGATCGAAATCCGTGACACCTTCAAGGCATCCAAAGTCGGCACGATCGCGGGTTGTCACGTCCTGTCCGGCAAGATTAGTCGGAACAATCAGGTGCGGCTCATCCGCGACGGTAAACCGGTTTTCGACGGCAAGATCTCCACGCTGAAACGCTTCAAGGATGATGTCAAGGAAGTCGCGACAGGCTATGAATGCGGCCTGACCCTCGAGAATTACAACGATATCAAGGTCGGCGACATTCTCGAGGCCTACAGGCTCATTGAAACGGCCAGGTCGATTGAGTGATGGTCATCGGCTCTTTGCAGGTGGAACTTTACCTGCCGGGTTGCGGTTCGTTGAAAGAAAAGCGGATGATTCTCAAGGGGTTGAAGGAGCGGGTCCGTGCCCGGTTGAATGTGTCCGCCGCGGAAATCGATTATACGGACAAATGGCAGCGCAGTGTGATGGGGTTTGCCAGCGTGGCGAATGAGACCGGACGGGCGAAAGAAGTCCTGGAAAATGCGGTGAAGATGATCGAACGCGAAGATCGGGTTGAAATACTCGACCAATTGATTGAAATGTTGTAGGCTGTCATGCAGACCAAACGGTGCAAACAAGTCGGCGAGCTGTTGAAAACAGAGGTGAGCCGGATCATCCGGACGCGGCTGAACGATCCCAGGGTGGGATTTGTAACCATCACCGATGTCGTGGTCAGCAAAGACCTCAGATATGCCAGAATTTTCGTGAGCGTCCTCGACGAGAGCAGGGCGCAAGAGTCTGTTGCAGCCCTTCAGGGCGCCCATGCGTTCATCCAAAACGAACTCACCGGGAGTGTCAGGCTGCGCTTTCTTCCGGTGTTGCAATTTTCTCCGGACACCAGCTGGGAGAAGCATGCCCGGATCGACCGGTTGCTCTTTGAAATTGAGAGAGACGGTGTTGAACAGAAAAAACGGTGAGACGAAAGTCCGTTCTTCGGATCCTGTGTCCGTTCACGATGAAATAAAAGCCATCATCAAAAAAGAGGACCGGTTTCTCATCACCACCCATGTACGCCCGGATGGCGACTCACTGGCGTCCGTCCTCGTATTCGCCGGCCTGCTTGATGCTTTTCGTAAATCCTGCCGGATCTGTATCGACGATGGGGTTCCCCGGAAATACGATTTTCTGCCCGGCATCGAAAGGGTCAAGTCGTTTGACGATCTTCCCGATTCGTCCGGTATCGGAACCGCAGTCGTACTGGATGCATCCGGTCTCGAACGAACCGGGCGCATCGGGGATCGGATTCCCGAAACGGCCCGGATCGTGAATATCGACCATCATGAAGGGAACAGCCGGTTCGGCGAGGTGAATTGCATCCTGACCGGATCCAGCAGCACCGCGGAGATCGTCTATGATCTTTACAGGCGGTGTGATCTGCCGCTCACCCCGGAAGTGGCCCGGCTGGTATACACCGGAATCGTCTGTGATACGGGATGTTTCCGGTTTGCCAACACCGGTGCGCAAACGCTGGAGACCGCAGCGGAAATGGTTCGCGCGGGGGCGGATCCCGGGAAAATCATCCATGATCTTCAGAACCGGCATTCGGCGCACACCCTGCAGGCATTGGGACACGCGCTCACCCGGATCCGGTTTTTCCTCGACGATGCGGTGGTCGGCATGCATTTGACCTGCCAGGATTTGAAGCAGTTCCCTGAAGCCGATACCGAGGGTTTTGTGAACTATCTGCGCATGATCGAGGGCCCGTCCGTTCAGTTTTTCATCAATGAAGTGCAGCCCGGACGGCATCGCGTGAGTCTGCGGTCCCATGAGAAGGATGTGAATCAAATCGCCGGACGATTGGGGGGAGGCGGGCATGCCCGGGCCGCCGGATGCGATATCACGGGTAATCTTGAACAGGTACAGGATCGGATTCTCGGATGTCTCTCTGCCGTTTTCAAGGCGGGTCGGGCGGATTGAACGAAACCGATTTTGAGGCCGGTGCGATCATCCCCATCGACAAGCCTCCCGGCATGACGTCGTTTGACGTGGTCCGCAGGATTCGCCGCTGGACCGGGTGCCGGAAAGTGGGACATGGCGGGACGCTCGATCCCGGTGCGACCGGACTGCTTCTGATCTGCACGGGCAAAGCGACCCGGCGTTTCGGCGAACTGATGGCTTATGACAAGGTCTATGAAGGCGTGGTCGAACTCGGCAGGCAAACCCGGACCGACGACAGTGAAGGCGAAATCATCGCCGTCCGTCCCGTCCCCGAGTTCACACCAGAAGTGATCCGTGAGACCCTGCATGCCTTCGAAGGCGAGATTGATCAGGTGCCGCCGATTTTTTCGGCGCTGAAAAAAAAGGGAAAGCCGCTTTACCGGTACGCGAGAAAAGGCATCCCGGTCACGCCGGAACCCCGCAAAATACGGATTGATGAGATCACACTGCTCGGCTGGAGGCGTCCCGATATATCGATACGCATCCGGTGCGGGAAGGGCACCTACATCCGTGCCCTGGCGCGCGATCTCGGAGAGCGGCTCGGGACCGGCGGATTCCTGAAGGCGCTCCGGCGTACACAGATCGGACCGTACCGGGTGGATACGGCGCCGACGCTCGAGGCGTTTGGACGACAACTGGGTTTTCATGAAGATTTTCAGAACGGTTGAGGAGATCCCCTTCGATCCCCATACCGCCGTCACCGTGGGCACTTTCGACGGCGTACATCTCGGTCACCGGGAAGTCATTCGTTCTCTGAAAGAAATTGCCGGACAGGCCGGATCGAGGAGTCTGCTCATCACCTTCGAACCGCATCCGCAGAGCGTGATCCGGCCCGGCTCGATACGGCTTCTGACGACACCCGGGGAGAAACTGATTCTGCTCGGTGAATCCGGAGTGGATGTGCTGCTCGTCCTTCCGTTCTCGAAGGCTTTTTCAAGGACCGGGCCGGAACATTTTGTCGGGGAGGTCCTGAACCGGAAAATCGGCATGCGGATGTTTGTCCTCGGAGAGGGGCACCGGTTCGGCAACGCGAAACAGGGCGGACGGGACATGCTTCAACGGCTTTCAGGAGAATTCGGATTCGGGATTCGTATCGTTCCCCCGTTTGTTTCAGGGGGTTCGCCGGTCAGCAGCACCCGGATCCGGGGGTTGCTCGAAGACGGGCATGTTGCGGAAGCGCATGTCCTGCTGGGACGCGGATACACGTTTTCCGGAACCGTCAAACCGGGCAGGGGCATCGGAAGCCGAATCGGATTCCCGACCGCGAACATCCACCCCGATCATCCGCTCCTGCTGGTCCCGAAAGACGGTGTATATGCCGTCCGGGTCCAAATGGAAGACAGATGGATGGCGGGAACCTGCAACATCGGGTTCTCTCCGACCGTCGGGGGAACCGGCCGGGAGATCGAGGTGCATATTCATCAAGAGATCGGAGAAGGCTACGGCCGACCCATCCGGATCGAATTCATTTCCCGGCTCAGGGATGAGCTGAAATTCGATACGGTCGATGAACTGGTTGACCAAATCAAACTGGACAAAGAGAAATCAACGGCAATTTTATCGCAGTCATAGGAGGAAATCTTGGCTATCACAACCGAAAGAAAACAGGAACTGGTCAAAACCCACGGCAAGACCGAAAAGGACAGCGGCAGCACGGCCGTCCAGATCGCGATCATGACGGACCGGATCAAGGAACTGACCGAACATTTCAAGACACACAAAAAAGATCACCATTCCCGGCGCGGATTGCTGAAACTGGTCGGCAAACGCCGCAGATTACTGGATTACATGATCCAAGAAGACCTCGCGGGGTACCGGGCTTTGATCCAGAAACTGGGAATCAGAAGGTAAGCCCTTTTGAAATCTCATTTACAGAAGGACTTATCAGGAGAATAATCTGATGATTACGAAAAGTATCGAACTGGCCGGAAGGACCCTCAGCATCGAGACGGGACGCATGGCCAAACAGGCGGACGGGGCGGTGCTGGTCCGTTACGGCGACACGGTCATCCTGGCCACCGCGGTGGCGAGCGCCAAACCCGTCGAGAACCGTGGTTTCTTCCCGCTCACCATCGAATACCGCGAGAAGGCGTATGCCGCAGGCAAGATTCCCGGCGGATTCTTTAAAAGGGAAGGCAGGCCCGGCGACAAGGAAGTGCTCAGCGCACGCCTGATCGACCGGCCGATCCGGCCCCTTTTCCCGGAAAATTTCCGGCATGAAGTCCAGGTCGCGGTGACGGTGCTGTCGTCCGACAAGGAGAACGACGCCGACGTGCTCGGAACTATCGGTTCGTCCGCGGCGCTCTGCATTTCCCGGATTCCCTTCAAGACCCCGATTGCGTCCGTCCGTGTGGGGCGGATCGGCGGGGAATTCGTCATCAACCCGACCTTCAGCCAACTCGAAGAGAGCGATATCAATGTGATCATCGCGGCTTCGGAAGACGCCATCGCCATGGTCGAGGGCGAGGCCGGGGAGATTTCCGAAGAGGAACTGATCCGGGCCCTCGATGCCGGCCATGCGGCGATCAGGGAGATCATCGCGCTCGAGAATGCGCTGATCGTCGAATGCAATCCGGTCAAGATGCCGGTCGAACCGGTCGAGACCGACGAGGAACTGATCCGGAAAGTCCGCCAAACCGCCCGGGAACGGCTCCCGAAGGCGCTCGGCATCCGGGTCAAGCAGGAACGGTATGCGGCGGTGGACGCGATCCTCGCCGAAATTCAGGAATCCCTCGCCGAGGCATATCCGGAACAGGAAAGGGTGATTCAGGAGGCGTTCCACGACGAGCAGAAAGACCTCGTCCGGAGGATGATCCTGGATGAGGAACGACGCATCGACGGGCGCGGATACGATGACATCCGGCCCATCACCTGCGAGGTGTCCGTCCTGCCCAGGACGCACGGATCCGCGCTGTTCACGCGCGGCGAGACCCAGAGTCTGACCGTGACCACGCTCGGGACGCGCGCCGATGAGCAGAAGATCGAGAACCTCGACGGGTCTTCCTGGAAAAGCTACATGCTGCACTATAATTTCCCCCCGTTCTGCGTGGGAGAAGTCAAGCCGTTCCGGGGGCCGGGCAGGCGCGAGATCGGCCACGGCAACCTGGCCGAACGCGCCCTCAAGCCGGTCATCCCCAATGATGTGAGTTTTCCGTACACGATCCGCATCGTGTCGGACGTCCTCGAATCCAACGGTTCCTCTTCCATGGCCACGGTCTGTGCCGGATCGCTGTCCCTGATGGACGCGGGCGTGCCGGTCAAATCCGCCGTCGCGGGCATCGCGATGGGCCTCGTGATGGAAGGGAAGAAGGTCGCAATCCTGACCGATATCCTCGGGGACGAGGATCATCTGGGCGACATGGATTTCAAACTCACCGGAACGCGGAAAGGCATCACCGCCTTCCAGATGGACATCAAGATCACGGGGATTTCTTCCGAGATCATGCGCACGGCGCTCGACAAGGCGCAAAAGGCGCGTCTGAGCATCCTCGATGCCATGGATCAGGCCCTGTCGAAACCGCGCGAGGAGATCTCCCGCTATGCGCCGCGGATTATTTCCATCCGGATCGACGTGGATGACATCGGCATGGTCATCGGTCCGGGCGGGAAGATGATCCGGGAGATCATCGAACGGACCGGCGCCGAGATCAACATCGAGGATGACGGCACCGTGCAGATCGCCAGCGATGATGTCACGGCCTGCGAACAGGCGCGCGCCATCATCCAGGGTCTGGTTCAGAAACCGGAAGAAGGCAAGATCTATCAGGGCAAGGTCAAGAAGATCACCAACTTCGGCGCCTTTGTCGAGATTCTGCCGGGCAAGGAAGGGCTGCTCCACATCTCCGAGATCGAACTCCAGCGCATCAACCGCGTCGAGGACCATCTCAAATTGGGCGATATCGTCGAGGTGAAACTGCAGAAGATCAGCCCGGACGGCAAGTATGATCTCAGCCGCAAGGCCGTGCTGAAAGAGAAGCAGAATCAGGACTCCACATAACAGACAGCATGGAGACGGGTTTCCGTAAAACCACGCTGGAGAACGGGTTGCGCGTACTCAGCGAGACCATGACGCAAACCCGGTCGGTTTCAGTCGGCGTCTGGATTCGGGGCGGATCGCGAAGCGATCCGCCTTCCTGTATGGGGCTGACCCATTTTCTGGAACACATGCTCTTCAAGGGTACGCTTTCCCGTTCGGCCTTCGAAATCGCCACCCATCTCGAAAGGCTCGGCGGTCACCTCAACGCCTTCACCGAAAAGGAATTTATCTGTCTTCACGCGACCGTCCTGGATGAATTTCTTCCCCAGGCCGTCGAGATACTCGCCGACCTGGTGAGGCACGCCCGGCTGGACGGCACTGATTTCGATACCGAAAAACAGGTGATCCTCGAGGAGATCCATGCCCTGGAGGATACGCCGGAGGAATGGATACACGAGCTGTTCCTGGACGCCGTGATTGCGTCACATCCCCTGGGACTGCCGATTTTGGGCACGAGGGATTCGCTTCAGGGTATCTCGCGCGATGCGATGCAGACGTTCCGGGAGAAATCCTTCACGGCGGATCATCTGCTGGTCTCGGCCGCGGGAAACCTGCGGCATGAAACCCTGACCGCGCTCGTCAGCCGGTTCTTCGCGGATATGTCCCGCGGCGATCCGATCGAAACCGAACCCGTCCGCTTCGGTCCCGCCGGGACGCGGACGCACAGGAGTCCGATCAACCAGAGTCATTTCTGCCTCGGCGGTCCCGGAATCGCCTATTCCAATCCCGACAAGTTTCCCCTCATCCTCCTCAGCACCTACCTGGGAGGCGGCATGAGTTCGCGCCTCTTCCAGACCGTGCGCGAGAAACTGGGCCTGGCCTATTCCATCTATTCTTTTTCCGAGACCTGGTCCGACTCGGGTATTTTCGGCGTGTATGCCGGCACCTCGGACGAACGGATGCCGCAGGCCCTCGAGGCCGTCGAGGCGGAACTGGATGCCGTTCTCCGGCAGGGCATTCCCAAACCCGAGCTGGACGGACTCAAATCCCAGCTCAGGGGCAATCTGCTTCTTTCCCATGAAAACGTCCACAGCCGCATGGGCCGCATCGCCAGGATGGAAACCTATACGGCGGACTATATGCCGCTCGACGAGGTGATCGGCCGCATCCTCCGGGTCGGACCGGACGACATCCGGCGCATCGCGGAAGCGCTCCTGAATCCTTCCGCCCGGCATCTGGTCGCCCTCCGGTCCGAAGAATGAACAGGGACGAATGATTCCGTCCCTCCGGCAGGACGGAAGAAAGGACGATCCGGTTCCGAACCGTGAATGATCGAAATCCACGCATCCGTCAGGCGTTCGGGATTCCCATCCTCGCTTTTCACAAGGTCGATCCGCGCTGGGAATGGGGCGTCACGCGTGTGACGCCGCACCGGTTCGCCTCGGTCGTCCGGTACCTCGCGGACAACGGATATCGGACCATCCCGCTCGCCCGGGCCGTCGATCCCGAATACGAACTTCCGGAGAAACCGGTCATCCTCACCTTCGACGACGCCTACGACAGCATCTACGAACATGCCTTTCCCGTCCTCCAGGAAGCCGGCTTCACCGCCACGGTCTTCGTGATCACGGATTATGTCGGCGACCTCAACACCTGGGACGTGAATCTCGGCTGGCTCCGGTTTCCGCATCTCGGCTGGGACCGGATCCGGGAATTGGCCGATGCCGGATTCGAATTCGGATCCCATACGCACCGTCATCCCGACCTGACGCGCATCCCCCCCGAACGGGTCAGGGACGAACTGGTCGTCTCGAAGGCCGTCCTGGAAGACCGGCTGGCGGTTCCCGTCCGGTTCGTGTCGTATCCATTCGGACGGTATAACCGGGAGGTGATCCGGATCACCCGGGAATCGGGTTATCTGAACGCCTGCGCGTTCTGGAGCCGCGTGTACGGGGATGAAGAACAATTTGTATTTGAACGAAATGCTTATTATCTTTTTGACAGGGTTTGGAATCTCCGGGCGAAACTCGGGGACAATCTGCTGACGCGGATCGAGACGATGAAGCTCAAAGTCATCAACTTCTGTTCCCACGGCACATCGCTGGTCAAACCGTCCGGATGATTCTTGTCATACCGGGATCTGGAGCTGGAAGATATGGCCGGACCGCAGATTCGAAGGCTTTATTTCTCGGCGAGTGATGTGTGCCGGATCGTCGGAATCAACCCGGTCCTGCTGAAGGCATGGGAACAGAAATATTCCGCCCTGAAACCGGCCCGCAGCCAGACCGGACGCCGGCTTTACCGGCCCGCCGATCTGGCACTGGTCAGGCGGATCAAGAGGCTGAAGGATGTCGGATATACGGACGAGAAGACCCGCGAAATGCTGCATCCGGATTTGATGGATGAAAGTGAGCTCAGCCCGGAAGAAATCCGCCCCCGTCCGGTCGCGCGTCCCGCGAAGAATCCCGACATCATCCGGGCTGTCCAAGGAGATTTGAAGGAGATTCTCGAAATGCTGGATGAGCCGGAGGGGGGGCTGTCTCTTATACACATCTCCGAGCCCACGAGACCGTACTAGATCTCGTATGCCGTCTTCTGCTTGAAAA